>Ga0214917_10000458_pt1 | contig 53391 bp, 46 predicted proteins | sample LL_1208_BB_MetaG_FD_177983 | JGI IMG/M metagenome (GOLD analysis project Ga0214917, IMG submission 177983) | Freshwater microbial communities from Lake Lanier, Atlanta, Georgia, United States - LL_1208_BB | ecosystem: Environmental > Aquatic > Freshwater > Lake | place: USA: Georgia | collected... | reverse complement strand
AGTAAATGGCGATTATGTTGCACAAGAGATCGGTACGATTAATTAAAAATGGAGCGGGTGACCGGGATTGAACCGGCACAGCTAGCTTGGAAGGCTAGAACTCTACCATTGAGCTACACCCGCAAAATTATTGCGTGATCTGCTACTGCACTTGCCAAGATTATCTTGTGTTGCGGTAGCAGGTCATACCTTATTACTTTGGTTAGGAGAAGGGAAAATGACCCCTTAGACTTTCACCCTTCGGGGCGTAGCGTAGTGGCTAGCGCGCCTGCTTTGGGAGCAGGAGACCGTGGGTTCGAATCCCTCCGCCCCGACCAAAGTTTATTAATTTAAAAGGGGACATGTAATTGAAAAGCACGGTTGAAAAACTTTCACCAACACGAGTTAAGCTTTCAATTGATGTTGAGTTTACTGAGCTAAAACCACATATTGATGGGGCCTATAAAACTTTAAGCGAAAAGATAAATATTCCAGGTTTTCGTAAAGGTAAAGTCCCAGCAGCCATGATTGATCAACGAGTTGGTAGAGGTGCAGTACTGGATGAGGCTATAAATGCTGCCCTTCCTACTTTTTACTCTCAAGCAGCTAAAGAAAATGATGTTTTGGTTATTGGCCGGCCAAATGTTGATATAACTGAGCTAAAGGATAATGAAAAGTTTAGTTTCACAGTTGAGGTTGATATTCGCCCAGAAATTGTCTTGCCTAAGTTTTCCGATATTAAAATTGAGGTAGATGATGTCGTAGTAACTGATAAAGATGTCGATGATCAGATTGAGTCCTTAAGAATTAGATTTGGCACACTAACTACCGTTGAAAAATCAGTTGCAAATGGTGACTTTGTGAGTATCGATTTAGTAGCAACTAAAGATGACAAAGAAATTGAAGGTGGAAGTGCAAATGAGATCTCATATGAGGTGGGATCGGCCTCAATGATTGATGGATTAGATGAGGCTCTAGCAGGCCTTGAGGTTGGGCAAAGTAAAAGTTTTAATACTGCCCTCGTTGGAATGGCAGAGGGTGAAAAAGCTTCGGTCAAAGTAACAGTCAAGGCGGTTAAAAAGCGTGAGTTACCACCAATAGATGATGCCTTTGCGAAATTAGCCTCTGAGTTTGAAACACTTGGTGAATTAAAGGCAGATTTAACAACGCGTTTAACCAAGGTCAAGGAGTTAGAGCAGGGAGCAGCAGCTAGAGATCTGCTCGTTGAAAAATTAATAAGTGAGGTTGATATTCCACTACCTGCTGAAATTATCGAGGCTGAGGTAAATGATCATTTAGAAAAAGAGGGCAGATTAGAAGATGACAAGCATCGAGCTGAGGTAAATGAAGAGGTAAAGGCAACGATTACTCGAGAATTTTTACTAGATTCAATTGTTAAAGCCGAGGAGGTATCAGTTAATGAATCTGAGTTAACTGAATACTTGGTTCGAGCTGCCAGTAGATATGGCATGACACCAGATCAATTCATTAAAGAGGTCTCCCAAGCCGGACAGATCACAACAATGGTGGCGGAGGTTGCTCGGGCAAAAGCAATCGCCCAAGTATTAGCTAAAGTGAAGATCGTTGATAAATCTGGCAAAAAAGTAGATATTCAAGCGCTAGCGCCGAAGAAGGATCCTGAGAGTAAGAGTGAATAATCGCTAACGGCGAACAGATCTCAGGCTTAATCAGGGAAGCATTTTTTGCAAAAGATTGTTAAGGTCTAGACAGTATTAAATAATAAAAAGGAGATTTAGGTGGAGCTAAGTAACACCCCACGCGCAGCAGCATCTGCTGGTGGTGGACTTGATGATCAGGTTTATCAACGTCTACTTAAAGAGCGCATCATTTTCCTAGGCTCTGTAGTTGAAGATTCAATGGCAAATGCTATTTGCGCTCAAATGTTACTGCTAGCTGCTGAAGATCCAGAGAAAGATATTTACCTTTACATTAACTCACCAGGCGGATCAATCTCTGCTGGTATGGCAATTTATGACACTATGCAATACATCAAAAATGATGTGGCAACTGTGGCGATGGGACTTGCAGCATCCATGGGACAATTTTTACTTTGCGCTGGAACTGCTGGAAAAAGATATGCCTTACCACATGCTCGCATCATGATGCATCAACCATCTGGTGGAATTGGTGGAACCGCCTCTGATATTAAAATCCAAGCAGAGCAGATGAGTTTTACAAAAAGAAGTATGGCTGAATTAATTGCATTTCATACAGGTCAAAAGCCAGAGATTATTACTGAAGACTCAGATCGGGATCGCTGGTTTACCGCAGCTGAAGCAAAAGAGTATGGCTTTGTAGATCATGTTGTTAAGTCAGCTGGTCAAGTATCTGGAAGCGGAGGAACATCACGATGAAGCCAGATATCAATAAGTTAAATGAGATCACCTCTCGTTATATTTTGCCAACAATCGAAGAGCGCACTAGTTATGGTTATAAGCGATTAGACCCGTATACAAAATTATTTGAAGAGCGAATTATTTTCCTAGGTCAAGCAATTGATGACACAGTTGCTAATGATGTCATGGCTCAGTTGTTAACTTTAGAGTCAATGGATCCAGATCGCGACATCATGATGTATATCAACTCTCCAGGTGGATCCTTTACTGCACTAACTGCAATCTATGACACTATGCAATTTGTTCGTCCAGATGTTATGACCATTTGTCTAGGACAAGCAGCCTCTGCCGCTGCAGTTCTACTTGCTGGCGGTGCAGCAGGTAAGAGATATGCCTTAGAGCATGCGCGAATTTTGATTCATCAACCATACTCAGAGGGCGGTGGCCAAGGATCTGATATTGAGATTCAAGCTAGAGAGATATTACGTATGCGAACATTGTTAGAGGATATGTTGGCTCGTCACTCCAAGAAGGACAAAGCCACAATTGCTAAAGATATTGAGCGCGACAAAATTCTCACCTCAGCAGAGGCTGTTGAGTACGGATTAATTGATCAGGTGCTTGCTACTCGTAAGGCAAAAGCAAAAGCTTAAATTTTTAGACACTTTACGTAAAATGCTTAACTTTGTTAATCATTAAGTACTTTTAAAAATATATTCAATAACCCATTTTTATCGACAATTCGCCTATAAGCGAACAGATTTAGGCAGAAATCCTATTCAAAGTTGGAAGTTGCTGTTCTACCCTTATCTTCCTTCCCTAGTGATTTGGAGCGATTTCGGTGACTACCCGTATTGGTGAAAGTGGTGACCTACTTAAATGTTCCTTCTGCGGTAAAACGCAAAAGCAGGTAAAAAAATTAATTGCTGGCCCTGGCGTATATATTTGCGATGAGTGTATTGATTTATGTAATGAGATTATTTTAGATGAGCTTAATGAGACCAGTTCACTTGGATTGGCTGAGTTACCAAAACCACAGGAGATTTTTGAGTTTTTAGATCAGTATGTAATTGGCCAAGACCAAGCCAAGAAATCGCTATCAGTTGCTGTTTATAACCATTACAAGCGAGTTCAATCTGGAGATGCGCGACGCGATGATGGCATAGAGCTTTCTAAAAGTAATATTTTGATTTTAGGACCAACTGGCTGCGGAAAGACTTTACTAGCTCAAACTTTAGCTCGAATGTTAAATGTCCCATTTGCTATTGCAGATGCCACAGCGCTTACAGAGGCTGGTTATGTTGGTGAAGATGTTGAGAATATTTTGCTTAAGTTAATACAGGCAGCAGATTTTGATGTTAAAAAGGCAGAGACCGGAATTATTTATATAGATGAAATTGATAAGGTGGCTAGAAAAGCTGAGAATCCCTCCATTACTAGAGATGTTTCTGGCGAGGGCGTACAACAGGCGCTACTTAAAATCCTGGAAGGAACTACCGCCTCTGTTCCACCACAAGGTGGACGTAAACATCCACACCAAGAGTTTCTTCAAATAGATACTACAAATATCTTGTTTATTGTCGGTGGTGCCTTTGCTGGACTTGAAAAGATCATTGAAAGCCGTAAGGGAAAGGCTGGGGTTGGATTTAATGCAAAATTGCAAACCATAGATGATGCGGTCAAGACCGATATTTTTGCTGATGTAATGCCAGAAGATTTACTAAAGTTTGGAATGATTCCAGAGTTTATTGGTCGCCTTCCAATTATGACCAGCGTTGAAAATCTAGATCAAAAGGCGTTAATGCAGATATTAACTGAACCAAAAAATGCATTGGTTAAGCAGTATCAAAAATTATTTGAGTTAGATGAGGTTGAACTTGAGTTTTCGCATGAAGCACTTGAGGTGGTTGTAGATCTAGCAATTAAACGTGGAACTGGTGCTAGAGGATTACGCGCAATCATGGAAGAGACTTTGCTTTCAGTAATGTATGAAGTACCAAGTAGAAAAGATATTGAAAAGGTGGTAATTACCCCGGCAGTAGTTAGAAAAGAGGAATCTCCAACTTATGTACCACGCACTGCAGGTGGTCCAAAGCGGGCGGTAAAGGGCGATAAGAGTACTGAGGAAAAAAGCGCCTAAGATCAGCCCTTATGAGTGGTAATAATAAGAAAGAGTTAGCTGCCACCTTTTCACCTGTAGATATAGAAGCACCACTTTATAAAAAATGGCTTAACGCCGGTTATTTCAAAGCTAGCGCCCAATCTAAAAAACCTGCCTTTACAATTGTAATTCCACCACCAAATGTCACTGGCTCACTTCATATTGGTCACGCGTTAGATCACACAATTCAAGATCTTCTAATCCGAATGAAGCGGATGAAAGGTTTTGAAGCTTTGTGGCTACCAGGTATGGATCATGCAGGTATTGCAACCCAAAATGTGGTGGAGAAGCAATTAGCATCACAAGGAAAATCTCGCCATGAGTTAGGCAGAGAAGCATTTATTGAAAAGGTTTGGCAATGGAAATCTGAATCTGGTGGTGCAATATTGGATCAGATGAAGCGCCTTGGCGATAGTGTGGATTGGGATCGCGAAGCATTCACTATGGATGAGAATTTAAGTAAAGCAGTTCTAACAATTTTTAAACGTTTATATGAAAAGGAATTGATTTATCGAGCAGAGCGAATAATTAACTGGTGCCCAAGGTGCTTAACTGCATTATCTGATATTGAGGTAGAACATAAGGATGATGCTGGCGAGTTTGTATCAATCAAATATGGCGATGATGATCTCAATATCACCGTTGCGACAACAAGAGCTGAGACCATGCTAGGTGATGGTGCGGTAGCGGTAAATCCAAGTGATGAACGGTATAAACATCTAATTGGTAAAAAAGTTTTGTTGCCCCTGGTTGATCGAATGATTCCAATCATTGCTGATGAGTTAGTGGATCCTGAGTTTGGTACTGGTGCAGTTAAAGTAACGGCAGCTCATGATCCAAATGATTTTGAAATGGGAATGCGCCATGGGGTTGAGCTAGTTGTAATTATGAATGAACATGGAGTGATGGCTGGTACCGGAACTAAATTTGATGGCCTAGATCGGTTTGAGGCTAGAAAAGCGGTAGTCGAAGAGTTAAGAAAATTAGGCAGAGTTGTTAATGAAAAACGTCCATATGTTCATGCAGTAGGACATTGTCAACGATGTGACACAACTGTTGAACCAAGACTTTCCAAGCAATGGTTTGTAAAGGTTGCACCGTTAGCTAAAGCTGCAGGTGATGCAGTAAGAGATGGCAGAGTAAAAATCGAACCAGATCAAATGTCACCAAGATACTTTGAGTGGGTAGATAACATGCATGATTGGTGTATCTCACGTCAGCTTTGGTGGGGCCATCGCATTCCAGTTTTTTATGGACCAAATGATGAGGTTGTAGTTTGTGGACCAGATGAGAAACCACCAGCTGGATACACCCAAGATCCCGATGTCCTAGATACCTGGTTTTCTTCAGCGTTATGGCCATTTTCAACCTTGGGTTGGCCAGAGCAGAGTGAGGATTTGAAAAAGTTTTATCCAACCTCGGTATTAGTAACTGGTTATGACATTTTATTTTTTTGGGTTGCTCGAATGATGATTATGGGCTTATTTGCCATGGATGGTAAGCAGCCATTTAATGTAATAGCTCTGCATGGTTTAGTGCGTGATCAATTTGGCAAGAAGATGAGTAAGAGCCGGGGAAATACCGTTGATCCGATTGAGTTCATGGATAAGTATGGTTCCGATGCCCTGCGCTTTACCTTAGCTAGGGGTGCAAACCCTGGAACAGATCAGGCATTAGCTGAAGATTGGATAGCTGGATCTAGAAACTTCGCTACCAAGTTATGGAATGCCACCAGGTTTGCCATGATGAATGGCGCCACCATCGCAGGCGAATTACCAAATCGAAGTGATTTAAATGCAATTGATAATTGGATTCTAACTAAGTTAGACCAAACAATTGCATCTACTGATGAGTTATTTGAAAAGTTTGAGTTTGCTAAGGCTTGTGACCTTATTTATCACTTCGCTTGGGATGATTTATGTGATTGGTATCTAGAGCTTTCTAAATCTACCTTTGCAAAGGCGGATCAATCTGCAAAGCAAAGTGCGCGGGTATTAGGTGAGGTTTTAGATCAACTACTTCGACTTATGCACCCTGTTATGCCATTTATTACCGAAGAGCTCTGGTGTTATTTAACTGGTGGTGAATCTTTAGTTATTGCGCAATGGCCAAAATCTAATTTATCTGCTCAAGATAATGAAGCGGTGAAGTTAGTCGAAAAAATGCAGGAAATTGTTACTGAAATTAGAAGATTTAGGAATGATCAAGGCATAAAAAGTACTGCAAAAGTAAATGCCAAATTTTCTGGCTTAAAAGAGGTTGGATTAGAAAATTACGAAGCTGCGTTAAGTCATATTGTTAAGTGTGAAGATGGTGGGTCAAATTTCACAGCTAAAACTCAAATTGGAAATGTAGTCGTTGAGTTTGATTTAACAGGTGCAATTGATTTAGTAGCCGAGCGGGCCCGGCTAAGTAAGGATTTACATTCAGCCCAAAAAGATCGCGACACTGCAAAGGTTAAGTTAGAAAATGAGGGCTTCATGGCTAAGGCACCGATGGAGGTTGTAACTGAGATTCGGGAAAGGCTTTCACAAAGTAATGAAGATATTGCAAGAATTACCGCGCTTCTTGAAAAATTGCCAAAGTAAATGAGCAGTGCTGAAGATTTAGCTAATTTAGATGTAATTGAAAAAGCATTAAATAGACGCTGGCCTGAGAACAAAATAGAGCCCTCGCTAGATCGAATTTTAGCTCTGACAGATGCACTTGGATCGCCGCAATTTTCATATCCAACTATCCACTTAGCTGGAACGAATGGAAAAACTACTACCTCAAGGATGATTGATCAGTTACTTGCCGAATTAGGTTACCGAGTTGGAAGGTATACCTCACCTCATCTGGAATCCTTTACTGAGCGGATAAGTATTAAAGGTGAGCCGATCTCAGTTGAAAATATGATTGCTACCTACAACGATATTGCCTTGTATTTGGATTTAATTGATTCGCGTCAAACACATCCAATCTCATACTTCGAAGCCTTAACCGCTATGGCCTTTGTGGCATTTGCTGAGTATCCAGTTGATATTGGAGTTATTGAGGCTGGAATGGGCGGGCAGTGGGATGCCACAAATGTACTCACATCTGAAGTATCGGTGATGACGCCAATTGGCTTTGATCATATGGAGTATTTAGGAAATACCTTAGAGGAGATTGCCACCACTAAAGCTGGCATATTTAAACCTGAATCCAATGTAGTACTTTCAGCTCAAACTCCAGAGGTAGCAAAGGTATTACTGGCAAAAGCTGCAAAGGTATCCGCAAATGTATTCCGCGAAGGTGTGGAATTTTCAGTTAAAAATAGATCACTGGCAGTAGGTGGGCAAGTAATTTCACTGCATGGGATGTTTGCCGATATCGATGAAATCTACCTGCCACTTTATGGCATTCACCAAGCAAATAATGCCGCAGTGGCATTAGCCGCAGTTGAGGCATTTACACAGGTTCAGTTAGATGAAGATTTAATTAGGAGTGCCTTTAGCAAGGTTAAATCTCCTGGCAGATGTGAAATTGTTTACACCGATCCATTAGTGATAATTGATGCCGCTCACAACCCACATGGCGTTGCTGCGATTGCCCAGACAATTAATTCCGAGTTTGATTTAGAATTAGTAATAGCAGTCGTTGCCGTGTTAGCTGATAAAGATGCCGATGGAATTTTAGCTGGACTTGTAAACTCAGTTGATTACTTGGTAATTACTCAAAGTAATTCACCAAGAGCACTTTCGGCAGATCAATTATCAAAGGTGGCGTCGAGATACTTTAAAGCCGATCAAATCGAAGTAATATCTGATCTAACAGCTGCACTTACATTTGCAATTGAAAAAGCAACTTTGGCAAACCAGATTAATGAAGGGGTGGCTGCTGTTTTAGTAACCGGTTCAGTGGCTACCGCTGGAGCTGCCAGAGGTATTATCAGAAAGTTGGGAGGTAGGCGGTTATGAGAATTATGTGCGCAACCGTTTTAACTATGGAGTCGATTTTGATGGGTTTTGCACTTCTAATCGCCAAGGATCAGGCAACTTCGCTTCAAATCTGGCTTGGCGGATTACTTGCAATTTTATTTCTACTAACTGCAGGAGTTTTAAAAAGAAAAGGTGGGTACCTACTGGGAACCATTCTGCAATTTTTGGTAATCGGATATGGATTTGTTATCTCCTTGATGTTTTATATGGGTGGATTATTTGCCATCTTATGGGCGGTTGCAATTTTTCTCGGGCGAAGAGGTGAGGCGATAAAGGCGGCTTTAATCGCATCTGCAGTTAAGGATGGGCCAAAACAGCCGTAATTTTCGGCATCGGTAAAACCTGCGTAGAATAAGAAAGTGAGTCCAGAGCAAACCTTAATTTTGGTAAAACCAGATGGCGTTAAACGTGGTTTGGTTGGCGAAGTTATTGCTCGAGTTGAACGAAAAGGTTACAAAATTACAAATCTAAGAATGCTTACTGCAGATCGAAATCTTCTTGCAAAACATTATGCCGAGCATGAGGGTAAACCATTTTATGAACCATTGATGGAGTTCATGGCATCTGGACCAATTGTGGCGATGGTGGCTGAGGGTGAGCGAGTAATTGAAGGTTTTAGAAAATTAGCTGGAGCTACAGATCCAACTACGGCAGAGCCTGGAACCATTAGGGGTGATCTTGCCCGTGATCAAGGTACTAAGGTTGTTCAAAATATAGTTCACGGTTCAGACTCGCCAGAATCTGCTAGCCGTGAAATAAAGATTTTCTTTACTAACTAATAGATTATTATCCAAGTAAATAATAAGGAGAAGCAGATGGCTAAAGGTCAAAATCGGATGTCTTGGATCGGTCGCGATATGGCGGTGGATTTAGGAACAGCAAATACTTTGGTTTATGTCCGTGGCCGTGGCATTGTCCTTAATGAGCCATCAGTTGTTGCAGTCAATCAAGATACTGGCGCAATTTTGGCGGTTGGTCTTGAGGCAAAAAGAATGATTGGTAGAACTCCAGGAAATATTGTGGCAATTCGCCCGCTAAAGGATGGTGTAATTGCTGACTTTGATACTACTGAACGAATGCTTAAATACTTTATTCAAAAGGTTCATAAACGTCGCTACTTAGCAAAACCTAGAATTGTTGTTTGCGTTCCCTCTGGAATTACTGGAGTTGAACAACGGGCGGTAAAGGATGCTGGATATGCAGCAGGTGCTCGCAAGGTTTATATTATTGAAGAACCAATGGCAGCAGCTATTGGTGCTGATCTACCTATTCATGAGCCAACTGGAAATATGGTGGTAGATATCGGTGGTGGTACAACTGAAGTCGCAGTTATTTCACTGGGTGGAATTGTTGCAGCCCTTTCAATTCGTGTTGGTGGCGATGAATTAGATCAATCAATTATCAATTGGGTAAAGCGAGAGTTCTCACTGCTATTAGGTGAGCGAACCGCAGAGGAAATTAAAATGGCAATTGGTTCAGCCTTTCCACTACCAGGTGAGCCAGATGCTGAAATTCGAGGACGTGATTTAGCTACCGGTTTGCCAAAAACTATATTGGTAACCTCAGCTGATATTCGAAAAGCGTTAGAGGAGCCAGTTTCGGCAATTGTTAATGCGGTAAAAAATACATTAGATAAGACCCCACCTGAGCTGGCCAGTGATTTGATGGATCGAGGTATCGTGCTTACTGGGGGTGGAGCGCTGCTTCGCGGCTTAGATGAAAGATTGCGCCATGAAACTGGTATGCCAATTCACATCTCCGAGCGACCATTGCAGGCAGTTGCCGAAGGTTCTGGTAAGTGTATTGAAGAGTTTGAAGCCTTAGAGAAGGTTTTAATCTCTGAACCTCGGCGTTAATTATTTGCAAGGGAGTAAGTTGTGGCTAAGAGCGGCGGTAATCGTTCGCGGCTCTTATTAGTTCTACTTTTAGTTTCCTCACTTTTTTTAATTACTTTAGATTTACGTGGAGTAAACCTGGCAGGTGGAATTCGCGGATCAGTGGCTTCAGCCCTATCTCCAGTTGAAAAATTGTTTTCTAATCTATTCTCACCTATTGGAAATTTAGTTGGAGATATCAGAAATTTAGGTCAAGCTGATGAAAAAATTGAGAAGTTATCCAAGGAACTTGATCAACTAAAGTCAAAAGAAATAATAGATGAGGACATAGTTGGACAACTTAGCCAATTAAGAAATGTCTTAGACCTTGCCGGAAGAGCTGATTATAAAATTGTTGCTGCCAGAGTAATTAATCGTGGATCATCTGCAACTTTCAAAGAAACTATTACTATCGATGTGGGTAGTAGCTCTGGAATTAGCAAGAATATGACGGTAATTTCAGATGGCGGTTTAGTTGGAGTTGTGAAATCTGTTAGCTCATCAACATCTATAGTGATGTTAATGAGTGATCCAACATTTAAAATTGGAGTTCGGATTGCTGGAACTCAAAGTATTGGCGTATTAAGTGGTAAGGGCGGAAACACCTACCTATTGCAATTATTAGATGCAACTGGTGAGATTAAAGTTGGCGATAAATTAGTTGCCAGAGGTAGTGAGGGCGGTAGACCTTTTGTACCTGGAGTACCAGTTGGAACAGTTATTGAGGTACAGAGTAATTCCTCAGCAATTACTCAAAATGCTGATGTGCAGGCATCAGCAAATTTAAATCAAATCGGAATTGTTGCAGTGGTTGTCTCACCTCCAAAGGGTGATCCAAGAGATTCACTTATACCTAAGCCCAATCCAACTGTGACTGTTTATGTAACCCCAACCCCAACTCCATCGCCAACTAAATAAGTTATGAGCCAACTTAGAGTATTAAATACCTCATTATTTCTTTTTGTAATTTTTCTAATTCAGGAGACCATAATTTCTCGTATTAATTTTCCAATAAATGGTTTTTCTCTCTACCTTGCAGCGCTAATGGTGCTATTAGCACTTGAGGATCGAACCGGATCCTTGGTTTTTGGATTTATCGGTGGGGTAATAATGGATTTTTCAGTAGCTGCCGATACGCCATTTGGCCAGTGGGCGTTAGTCATGACCATTATGGGTTATTTGTTTTCGATAAATAAGGAAAGTATTGGAGACTTTACAGAGACTCCAATTTTGTTTATTGGATTTATCAGTTTTGCCTCTGGAGTTTGCTTATTATTTTTCGCACTTATTGGAACTCTTTTAGGTGAAGAAATGGGTGGATTGATTAGAAACTTTGGCTTAATTTTTGCCAATACCTTATGGACATTTTTAATAACCCCCATATTTTTGCCTCTAATTATTAGAATGAGAAAAATTATGCTCACTAGTAGGGAAAAGTAATGAGTGAACGGGGAAAGATAAATTTAATTATCTTTCAGACACTTATATTCTCACTTTTGTTTGCATTATTTGGCAGACTTTTTTACCTTCAGGTTTTAGATAGTGGAAGATATCAAGATGCTGCACTAAGCATTCAAAGTAGAGATATTGTGACTCCAGCGGTAAGAGGTGCAATCACCGATATTCATGGCTCACCATTAGTTGTGGATCTGCCCGGATTAGTTGTATTTGCCGATCGAAGTACTTTGGATAAACAAGAAGATAAAGGAGTCTCAGTTTTATCTAGAACCGCAAATTTATTTGCCCTGGAATACTCCGATATTTATCAGCGAACTAGGTTGTGTGGTGAGCTTCCCAAAGATAATCGTGCTGGCTGTTGGAATGGCACCAGGTATCAACCGATTCCACTTGTGGGAAATGCCAACCAAGATCTAGCTCTTAAAGTTTTAGAAAATTCAGATTTATACCCTGGAATTCAAGTTCAAACCGTTCCAATTAGAAGTTATCCATCACTTGAGGGTGAAAATGTTGCGCATGTTTTAGGTTATGTGGGTGCGGTTACCGATGAAGATTTAAAAAATCCAGATAAAAATTATTATCGAAATGAAGTGGTAGGAAAAGCTGGATTAGAGGTTAAATATGATGAATTTCTTCGCGGAACTCCTGGAGTTAGAACTTTTCTTGTTAACCGCAAAGAGGTGGTAACTAAAGAGGCAAAAAATATTAAAGCTGTTGCTGGAAATAATTTGATTACTAATATTGAATCTAAATTGCAATCATCAGCTGAGCAGGCTTTATCAAGTGCAATTAGCCGGGCAAGAGCCTCTGGATATCGTGGTGATTCTGGAGCTGCAATTGTTATGGAGATAAAGACTGGTCGAGTTTTAGCTATGGCTTCCTACCCAACTTATGATCCCGCAATCTGGCAACGCGGACTAACGGTAAAGCAGGCGAAAGATCTATTTAGCGAGAGTATGGGCGTGCCTGCGTTGTCTCGTCCGATTCAAGGGTTATATGCACCAGCTTCAACATTTAAATCAGTATCAGTCTTAGCAGCAGCTAAAGCTGGTTACTCACTTTCGGCGCGATATGACTGCCCAGCAACTGTAGAAATTGGTAACAGAACTTACAAAAACTTTGGTTCAAAAGCAGCTGGCAGGATCCCACTTGATGTTGGAATTGCAATCTCTTGCGATTCACTTTGGTATCAAATTGCTTACGATGAATGGGTTAGAGATGGTGGATTACGACCAAAATCTAATCCAAATGATTACTTTTTTAAGGCTGCTAGATCCTTTGATATCGACAAATTAACTGGAGTAGACCTACCCAGTGAGTTAAAGGGTCGACTGCCTGATCGCCAGTGGAAGCAAAACTGGTATGAATCTAATAAGAATTTTTACTGCAATTATAAGCAGCGGGCTAAGAAGCAAGATTTAACTCCATATCTAATCGAAATTGCTAGAGAAAATTGCATTGATGGAAATAAAGTCAGAGCAGGTGATGCTGTTAACTTTTCAATCGGCCAGGGTGACACCCTAATTACACCATTAAAACTTGCTGAAATTTATGCTGCGATTGGAAATAAGGGTACCTACTACAAACCTCAGATCGCTCGGGCAATTGTTGATCCTGATGGCAAGGTGATTAAAGAGTTCAAACCAGAAATTGGTGGCAAGGTTGAAGCAGAAAAAGCTACTTGGGATTTTCTACATAGATCACTTCGAATGGTAGTAACTCAAGGTACGGCAGCAGGAGTTTTTTCAGGTTTTCCAGTTGAGGTAAGTGGCAAGACTGGAACAGCTCAAGTCTTTGGTAGAAATCCAAATGGCAGCGCTAAGGATGACACCTCTTGGTTTGCTGCCTATGCGCCAACTAATGATCCAAAATATGTTGTGGTAATTATGGTAAGTCAAGGCGGTTTTGGTGCCTCTACCTCTGGCGTTGCAGCCAAAGATGTGCTGGCAACTTTGTTTGGAGTAACTGGTGGCAGAGTTGATCCGGAAAAAGTTATCTTTCCAAGTGGTGTTCCAAATAATATTGCTAAAGTAGATTTAATAAGAGCTGCCAAAGAAACTAAAAATAATATGAGCTCTGGCGTTAAAATTGGGAGTGTGATTGTAAAGTGAGTCAGTCAATTAAATACCGCTCCGCTAATCGCCTAAGTTTTTCCAACTTTGATAATATTTTAAATTTGGCAGTTATTGGTTTGTTAGCGATGGGAACCCTTTTAGTTTACGCTGGCACCAGAGAGTGGTTTAGATCCTATGGTTTAGATCCGGAGTATTACTTAAAGCGCCACTCGCTCAATATTTTAATTGGCGTTTTATTAGCATATGGAACGACTTTAATTGATTATCGTCTACTACGTGCATACACCCCAGTTATTTGGCTAGTTGCTGTAATTGGATTAATTTTGGTATTGATTCCAGGTATTGGCTCTGAGATTAATGGCGCTCGGGCTTGGATCTCATTGCCTGGTGGCTTTCAAATTCAGCCTGCTGAATTAGCAAAGATTGCAATAATTGTTGGAATTGCCATGATCTTGGCAGATCGTGATCGCACCGATGATGATCCAGCTGATTTAGATGTATTAAAGGCGTTAGCAATTGCAGCAGTTCCTATTTTATTAATAGTCATCCAACCAGATTTAGGTACGGTCTTAATTATTTCAGCTGCGGTTGTGGCAATGATTGGCGCATCGGGTGCAAAACCAATTTGGGTAATTGGTCTACTTCTCCTTGCAGTGGTCGGTGTCTTTACCGCAGTTAAAACTGGGGCAGTAAATGAGTATCAAGTAGCTAGATTGCAATCATTTGTTGATCCATCAGCTGATCCGCAAGCAACTGGATATCAGCTTCGTCAATCACGCATCACAATTGGATCAGGTGGTTTACTAGGTAAGGGCTTATTTGAAGGACCACAGACAAATGGCCGCTTTGTTCCAGAGCAGCAAACTGACTTTATCTTCACAGTAGCTGGCGAGGAGCTTGGCTTTGTTGGCTCATCTTTTATTTTATTTCTTTACTTTGTAATTTTTGTCAGAGCATTTGCTATCTGTAAACGCAGTAGTGATTTATTTGGTCGATTAGTTTGTATTGGCGTAATCGCCTGGTTTTGCTTTCAAACATTTGAAAATATTGGTATGGCAATGGGATTAATGCCGATGACTGGAGTGCCATTACCATTTTTGTCATACGGTGGATCATCAATGTTTGCTAACTTAATTGGCGTTGGACTACTTCAGAATATTTATGCTCGTAGCCGCTAAACACGCTTAGATTTAGCCGAGTTGGCGGTTTGATTCAGATCTGCGATACTTATCCCACGCATTCAGCGCGAGGATAAAGATCCACCGCCGCGATTGCGTCGATATTTTTAGTAAGTTAATTAACCAGATTAATTGGAAAAAGTATTGTAAGAGATACTGCAAAACTGCAGTAATTAGTTTTTGAAAAGGATTTGATCTATATGGCTGATGAGCCTAAAGCACCACGTAAGCGCGCTGCCAAAAAAGCTGCGAGCGAAGATAAGAAGAGCACAAAAAAATCTACAGTAATCCCAGTTCCACTTTTCCAAGCAGCACCGGTAACAAAAACACCTAAAACTGCTAAAGCTGTGAAGGCTGCCCCAAGTGAAAACTTGGTCGAGAAAAAAAATAGTGAAAGTGAGAGCGAAGAGTTTCGCCGTCGCCGTCGCCGAGGTGGCCGGGGTCGTCGCCGAAATGGTAAAGAGATCTCAGATGAGAGTGAGAATGACTCAACTGAAAATACAACTGATTTAGATTCAACTGAGGTAACTCATAAGCGTCGCCGTCGCCGTAGGGCGCGGGGTGAAGGAGTTGTTCCTGGTGAGACTATTGACGAAGATGGCGTAATTACCGTTGTTAAGGTCCGAGAGGCCAGGGTAAGACCGGCACGAAGTGAGAATCGGAATTTTTCTAGACGTGATCGAAATAAGTTTGATCGTCCAGATCGAAGAGAGCGTCGAGACTTTACTCGCAGACGTGGCACTGTAATTACCGAATCGGAGTTTTTATCTCGCCGTGAAGCAGTAGAGCGATCAATGTTGGTAAGACAAATTGCAGATCGAACTCAGATCGCAATTATTGAAGATGATGTCATGGTTGAGCATTATGTTAATAGAAATAGCAATATTTCTTACGTAGGAAATGTTTATCTAGGCAAGGTACAAAATGTTCTACCATCTATGGAAGCAGCTTTCGTCGATATTGGTAAGGGTCGAAATGCAGTTTTATACGCTGGTGAAGTTAATTGGGATGCACATGGATTATCAGATACCGCACCCCGAAAAATTGAGAATGTTTTAAAATCTGGTCAGTCGGTATTGGTACAGGTAACTAAAGATCCTATTGGACAAAAGGGTGCCAGACTTACAAGTCAGATCTCACTTCCTGGTCGCTATCTCGTTTATGTACCAGGCGGTGGTATGAGTGGAATTTCAAAACGCCTACCAGATAATGAACGAAATCGTTTGAAATCTATTTTAAAGAACTTAATTCCAGATCAAGCTGGCGTAATAATTAGAACTGCAGCAGAGGGCGCACCGGAGGCAGAGTTAGAACGTGATGTCGCACGCCTTAAAGCGCAATGGGAGGATATTGAAAAGAAGGCAAATAGCTCAAGCACTTCTGCACCATCACTTTTGTATGGTGAGCCAGATTTAACAGTGCGAGTTATTAGAGATATCTTCAATGAGGATTTCAATAAGATGTTAGTTCAAGGCGATCAAGCTTGGGATGATATTCAAAACTATATTGGCCATATCGCTCCGGAGTTGGCTGACAAAATTGAAAAGTGGAGTAGCAACCGTGATTTATTTGCTGAGAATCGAGTTGAAGAACAGCTAGCAAAAGCATTTGATCGTAAGGTTTATCTACCATCTGGTGGTTCATTAGTAATTGATCGCACCGAAGCGATGATCGTTATTGATGTTAACACTGGAAAATTTATTGGTAAGGGTGGAAATCTCGAGGAAACTGTTACTAAAAATAACTTAGAGGCGGCCGAGGAGATTGCCCGTCAGCTTCGCCTACGAGATATGGGCGGAATTATTGTTATTGACTTTATCGATATGACCTTAGAATCAAATAGAGAGTTAGTACTTCGCAGATTAGTTGAGTGTTTAGGTAGAGACCGTACAAAGCATCAGGTAGCTGAAGTAACCTCTCTAGGTTTAGTGCAAATGACCCGTAAGCGGGTAGGACAGGGATTAATTGAAGCTTTTTCTACTACCTGCGAAAGCTGTGGTGGTCGTGGTATTCATATCCATAGTGACCCAGTAAATAAGGTGGCATTAGAAAAAGATTTAGAACAAAGATATTCAAAAACAAGCAAGGCATCAATCGAAGATGAGGATGATGATCATGATGAGATAGATAATCATCATGATGTGAGTGAAGTTAGTAATTCAAATCAAGATGATGTAGTAGTTGAAACTGCACCTGCTACAACCACCGGAAGGCGAAAAGGTCGCCGAGCGGTGAGTACTGGGGTAATTTCCACTAATTAATCGCTGTATTTGACCAGGTAGAGATCAATCTCTACCCTTATCCACCTAGCCAGATCGAATTGATGATTTTGGTTTAAACCTAGCAAGGAGCAGATTGTGTACGCGATTGTTAAAGCTGGCGGACGCCAAGAGAAGGTTTCAGTTGGTGAAACCTTGGTGGTTGATCGTCTTGATGCTGCAATTGGTACATCTGTAACCTTTCCAGCAGTTTTATTGGTAGATGGTGCTGATGTAACAACCGATCCAAAAGCATTGGCTTCAGTAAAGGTAACTGGTGAGGTACTGGCCGAGCAAAAGGGCCCGAAGATCGCAATTTTAAGATACAAGAGTAAGACTGGATATCGCCGTCGTCAGGGGTATCGCTCAAAACTTACTCGGGTAAAAATAACTGGAATTAATAAGTAACTACTAACTAAGGCAGGTGAAAGCAGATGGCAAGTAAAAAGGGTGTCTCCTCCACACGAAATGGTCGCGACTCAAATCCTCAATACCTTGGCATTAAAAGATTTGCTGGCCAGGTAGTTAAGGGTGGCGAAATTTTAGTTCGCCAACGCGGAACCTATTTTCACCCCGGAAAAAATGTTGGAATCGGAAAAGATGACACATTATTTGCACTAGAAGGTGGATCAGTGGAGTTTGGTCGCGCTCGCGGTCGCCGAGTAGTAAATATCGTTCCGGTTTCATAACTTAAGCGGATTATTCAACTTGTGGGTCCGCTAACTGCGGGCCCATTTTTTATTTTAGAAATAGCCGAAAGGAGTACACATGGCAACCTTTGTTGATCGCGTGACGCTTCATGCTTCGGCGGGTAAGGGTGGAGATGGTTGTGTCTCAGTACATCGAGAAAAATTTAAACCATTAGGTGGACCTGATGGCGGAAATGGTGGCAGAGGTGGAGATATCGTCTTAGTTGTTGATCCAGATGTAACTACCCTGTTGGATTTTCATCATTCGCCACATAGAAAATCTACCGATGGCCGACAAGGTGCTGGTGATTTTTGTAATGGAGCTGAGGGTAAAGATTTAATATTGTCAGTACCTAATGGAACAGTTGTTAAAGATATAAATGGAAATGTGATTGCAGATTTAGTTGGCTTTGGTACCAGATTTATGGCAGCACAAGGTGGTAAAGGCGGCCTAGGTAATGCCGGATTAGCTAATTCAAAACGACGGGCTCCAGGCTTTGCATTACTTGGTGAGCCAGGGGAGAGTAGAACATTATTTTTAGAGTTGAAGAGTGTTGCTGATATTGGCTTAGTTGGTTATCCAAGTGCAGGAAAATCTTCATTAATTGCAGCTATGTCAGCAGCTAGACCAAAGATAGCTGATTATCCATTTACAACTTTGGTTCCTAATTTAGGAGTGGTCCAAGCAGGCGACACCAGGTTTACTGCTGCTGATGTGCCTGGATTAATCCCAGGAGCAAGTCAAGGAAAAGGGTTAGGACATGAATTTTTGCGTCATGTTGAAAGGTGTGCTGCACTGGTGCACGTCTTAGATTGTGCAACCTTAGAAACTGATCGTGATCCAGTAAAGGATTTTGATGTTATTGAAGAAGAGTTAAAAGAGTACGGCGGACTGGCAGATCGGCCAAGAATTATTGCGTTAAATAAAATTGATTTACCAGATGGAAAAGCAATGGCTGATATGGTGCAAAAAACCTTAGAAGATCGTGGTTATCCAGTTTTCCAAGTATCTGCTGCATCCCGAGTCGGTATTCAAGAGTTAATTTACGCCATGGCTCAGATAATTCAGAAAAGTAGAAAAGAACAAAAAGAGGATCAGATCACACGTATTGTATTGCGCCCAACTGCAGTCGATGATGCTGGATTTGTTGTAATTGCAAATGAAGATGGTTCATTTAATGTAATTGGTGATAAACCAGAGCGATGGGTAAAACAGACTGATTTCGCTAACGCTGAGGCTATTGGGTATTTAGCAGATCGACTAGCTTCTTATGGAGTTGAAAAAGAATTGTTTAAGAAGGGAGCCAAGTCAGGTGATGAGGTAAGGATTGGCTCTGGTGATGATGCAGTTATATTTGATTGGGAGCCAAGCATTGAAGCTGGTGCAGAGTTACTAGCTGGTCCACGTGGTGAAGATTTAAGACTCTCAACACCATGGCGTATAGATTTATTAGAGGATGACATTGATCAATTAAGTGATGATGAGATCGAAATGCAATGGGAGTACAATGTTGCTAACCCAAAGAATCCTAGAATTGATGAAGATGTCCATTAATATTAAAGATATTCGCCGTGTTGTGATCAAGGTTGGCTCATCAACATTGACTGGTAAAGCGGGTGCGAATTTAGATCCAAAGGCAATTGATGATTTAGTGGATGTGGTTGCTAAGTTAAAAGCTATTAATAAAGAAGTTATTGTAGTTTCATCTGGTGCAATTGCAGCTGGTTTGGCACCACTTGGTTTAACTGCCCGCCCATCTGATTTAACCTCTCAACAAGCAGCAGCTTCGGTAGGACAAGGTCTGTTAATGGCTAGATACACCCAATCCTTTAATAGATTTAAGATTACAACCTCACAGATTTTGATTACATTAGAGGATATAACTAAAGAGACTCATGTTGCTAATATTAAAGGAGTCTTGAACTCACTTTTAAAACAGGGAGTAGTCCCAGTTATCAATGAGAATGACACTGTTGGTACCGAAGAGATTAAATACGGTGACAATGATGGATTAGCAGCTCGAGTTACAAAATTAATTAATGCTGATTTATTGGTATTAATTACCGACATTGATGGTTTATATGATGCAAATCCAAGCACTCCAGGTGCGAAGCAAATTAACTTAGTATCAGATATATCCAAAATTGATACTTCCTCTTTAGGCGGTGCTGGATCTGCAGGTGTTGGAAGTGGTGGCATGATTACAAAAATTGAAGCAGCTAAGGTAGTAACTAGTGCTGGAATTGGAATGCTGCTAACTAGAATTTCAGATTTAACTTCAGCACTGGATGGTAAGCAAGTTGGGACCTATTTCTTACCTAATTCTTAAGCTTTGAAATCTCCAATAAAGCTTTCGCTGTATCTGCCTCATGATCTGAGTCAGTAGGATTATCACTTAATTTAACAATTACAGTTCTAGTTTCTGGGTTAATAAATATAAATTGGCCATGCAATCCCATTGCCATATAAATATTTGGAAATGGATGCCAAACTTGTGCTGCATATCCCCAATTACGATCCAAGGTGGTAACTGGCGTAGTCATTCGCTTAAGCCATGCTTTATCAATAACTTTATTTGGACCAGCATATCCACCATTTAAAAACAACATGCCTACTCGAGCATAATCAATGCCAGCGGCATTAAAACAGCAGAAAGTTTTTTCAGTGCCACCTACTCGATCAACATTCCATGTAGCTGGATACTTAGCTCCAACAACCTGCCATACATTTTGACTGAAGTAATCTGCCACCCTTTTTCCAGTTACTTTTTTGATTATCATTCCCAACATCTGAGAATCAACACTTCGGTACTCTGATTTACTTCCTGGCTCAAAGGCCATTTTCCGATTGTTTTTTAAAAACCAATTTAAGTCGGTTGTGGCATACATTTGCGCAATTGCTACGCCCCAGCCAGATGGCCCGGATGGATAATTATCACTTACCCCTACACCCGCTTGCATATCTAATAATTGTTTAATCGTTACTAAATCAAAGCTACTTCCATTCTTTAATTCTGGAAAGTAATCAACAAATTTATCGCTTTCTTTAATTTTACCTTGAGCTACTAATTGACCAATCATTATCGAGGTCATTGTTTTTGCAACAGAATAAGAGGGCAATTGGGTTTGTTGCGAGATTCCATCTTTGTACCACTCATAGGTCATTACGCCATTTCGCAAAACAATAAATGCATTGGTGTCTGTCTGTTTCAAGAACTCATTAAATGGAAGTGAGGTCTTCTTATACATAATCTCATCCGGCATTTTTTCAGCTGTTACCGGAATTGCGATTGGTTTTGCTGCTGGGTCAATGACATGCCATGGCATCAATGTGGGTGTTTTAGATGCTGGTGCTAATCCCAGTTTGATCGTTGCAACTGGTTCGGGGTAGTGAATTACGCGAGTGAAAACAAATAAGGCTAGATATAAAATACCTAGAGAAATTATGGTGTTTCGTAGTATGCGAAGCAGCCGTTTCATACCCATAGCCTAATTGGCCGTAGGCTTAGCCCATGAGTGCCACATCGGTAATTGAAAATCTAGCAAATACTGCCCGCATGGCTGCTCGAACACTTGCCGGATCCACATCTGAGGCGCGAAATCAAATTCTACTCAACATCGCTGATGAATTAGAGAAGAACTTGGAAGCAATTCTAGAGGCAAATCAAAAAGATATGGCTGAAGCTAAAGCCTCGGGAATGAATCAATCTTTACAAGATCGATTACTTCTTACAAAAGCTAGAGTTGAATCTATGGCAAATGCTGCCAGACAAATTACTAAATTGCCTGACCCACTAAATAAAGTTTTGGTTGAGCGAAATCTAGATAATGGCTTAAATTTAAAACAAAAGACAGTCCCATTCGGGGTGGTAGGAATGGTTTATGAAGCAAGACCAAATGTCACCGTCGATGCTGCGGTAATTCTAATTAAATCAGGAAATGCTGCACTACTACGTGGTTCATCCTCTGCCGCAAATAGCAACAAAGTTTTAATTGAGGTTATGCGCAGAGCTTTTGATAAAACAGATATTTCTCCAGATGTGATTCAACTTGTTCCTTCTGATGACCGAAGTTCAGTCACCGCCTTACTTACTGCAAGAGGATATGTAGATTTAGTTATTCCACGAGGTAGTGCATCATTAATTCGAATGGTAGTTGATGAATCGACCGTACCAACAATTGAAACTGGTGCCGGAGTTTGTCATGTTTATGTAGATAAATCTGCAGATTTAGAAAAGGCCATTCCAATCCTAATTAATTCTAAATGTAATCGCCCAAGTACTTGTAATGCAGCAGAAACACTTTTAGTAGATAAAAGTATCGCTGATAAGTTCTTACCAATCGCCTTTAAAGCACTAGCTGATGCAAATGTAGTAATTAATACCGATAAGGCAAGCAAAGTAATCGCAGATAAATTAGGGATTGCAACAAAGCTAGCAACAGAAGAATCTTGGTCAACTGAGTATGGAACTTTAGAGATCAATGTGGGTCAAGTAGATGGTGTTAAGAATGCCATTGACCACATTTCAAAGTATGGAACTAAACATACTGAGGCAATTGTGGCTGAAGATAAAGAAGCGATTGAAATTTTTTCCAATCTGAATGATTGTGTTGCAGTGATGATTAATACCTCAACCAGGTTTACCGATGGTGAGCAGATGGGCTTTGGAGCTGAAATTGGTATTTCAAATCAAAAATTGCACGCACGTGGTCCAATGGGGTTGGAGCAGATGACAACTACAACTTGGATCGTCAGTGGAAATGGTCAAATTCGCAAGTAAATTAACACCAGTTATACTCACCAATTATGGCTGCAATCTCTCGCGATGAAGTCGCAAACCTTGCTCGCTTAGCACGTATTGCTATGAGTGATGCTGAGTTAGATCACTTAGCTGGTGAGATGGATGTAATCCTCGGTGCGGTAGCTAGAGTTCAAGAGGTTGCAGGTAAAGATGTTCCTGCAACATCACACCCATTAGATGTTAACAATGTAGTTCGGGATGATGAAGTAGTTCCAAGTCTGTCACCGAGTGAGGCGCTATCTGGAGCACCGGCAAGTGAGGATCAAAGATTTAAGGTTCCACAGATTTTAGGTGAAGAGTAAATGTTAATTAGGGAAAGCGCTTCCAAGATGACCGAGGCTTTGGCCAATAAAGAGGTAAGCGCAGTTGAACTTACAAATCAACACTTTGAACAGATCGAAGCTGTTGATAAAGATGTACATGCTTTTGTGTATTTGGATAAGGAAGGTGCAATTTCACAAGCTGCTGATATAGATAAGAGGCGAGCAGCAGGTGAAAAGCTTTCGCCACTTGCAGGTATACCACTTGCATTAAAAGATGTCTTAACCCAAAAAGGTGTTCCAACAACTTGTGGATCAAAAATTTTAGCGGGCTGGCGTCCACCTTATGATGCAACAGTTGTTACAAAATTAAAATCTGCTGGTGTAGTTATCTTGGGTAAGACAAATATGGATGAATTTGCCATGGGATCATCTACTGAAAACTCTGCTTATGGTCCAACCCGTAATCCATGGGATCTTTCTAGAATTCCTGGTGGCTCAGGTGGTGGATCCTCAGCGGCACTTGCTGCCTTTGAAGCTCCACTTGCAATTGGAACTGATACTGGCGGATCAATTCGTCAGCCTGCGGCAGTGACTGGCACGGTAGGTGTTAAACCAACATATGGCGGCGTATCTAGATATGGGCTTGTAGCTTTTTCATCATCATTAGATCAAGCAGGACCATGCGCTAGAACTGTTTTAGATACTGCGCTTCTTCACCAAGTAATTGCTGGTTTTGATCCAAAAGACTCCACCAGTATTAATCAAGCAGTACCTGATGTCGTAGCTGCTGCCAAAAAGCAGAATGTAGCGGGAATGAAAATTGGTATCGTAAAACAACTTTCTGGAGATGGATATCAAAAAGGTGTTGAAAATAAGTTTAATGAGGCTATCTCTGAATTAGTAAAACTTGGAGCTGAAATTGTTGAGGTATCTTGCCCAAACTTTGAATACGCACTAGCTGCCTACTACTTAATTGCACCAAGTGAGTGTTCATCAAATCTTGCCCGATTTGACTCAATTCGATTTGGATTAAGAGTTGGCGATGATGGTACTCATGGGGCAGAAGAGGTTATGAATTTAACTAGACAAGCAGGTTTTGGCCGCGAGGTTAAGCGCCGAATAATTCTTGGTACCTACGCGCTTTCATCAGGTTATTACGATGCATATTATGGCTCAGCTCAAAAGGTGAGAACTTTGATAAAGCGTGATTTTGAGGCTGCATTTGAAAAGTGTGATGTATTGGTATCACCAACTGCACCAACTACTGCATTTAAAATTGGTGAAAAAGCCAATGATCCACTTGCTATGTATTTAAATGACATTGCCACCATTCCAGTAAATATGGCAGGAATTGGCGGCATGAGTCTGCCATGTGGATTAGCTGATGAGGATAATCTGCCGGTTGGTTTTCAGATCATGTCACCTGCAATGAAAGATGAGCGAATGTACTTAGTTGGTGGTGCACTAGAGGCTGCCCTACTAGCTAAATGGGGTAAGCCAATTCTAGATTTTGCGCCAAAATTGGTAGGTTCAAAATGAGTTTAAATTATGAGCAAGTAATTGAAAAATATGAACCAACCTTAGGTCTTGAGGTTCATGTTGAGTTAAATACAAAATCTAAAATGTTTTGCGGCTGCGCAACTGAATTTGGTGCTAAGCCGAACACTCAAACCTGCCCAGTTTGTCTTGGACTTCCTGGTGCACTTCCAGTTGTTAATAAGAAAGCAATTGAGAGCACAATCTTGATTGGACTTGCGCTTAATTGTTCGATTGCGCCATATTCAAGATTTGCCCGTAAAAATTACTTTTACCCAGATATGCCTAAGAATTTTCAAACTTCTCAGTATGACGAACCTATCTGTGTAAATGGATACCTAGATGTAGAGATTGAGACTGATGAGGGTAATAAGAGTTTTAAAATTGAAATTGAACGAGTGCATATGGAAGAGGACACGGGCAAATCACTACATGTTGGTGGAAATACTGGTCGAATCCATGGCGCAGATTACTCACTATTAGATTACAATCGAGCTGGAATTCCATTAGTTGAAATAGTTACAAAAGTCATTCCAAATACTGGAAAGTACGCCCCACAAGTTGCAAGAGCTTATGTAGCTGCACTGCGGGATATTTTGCGTGGCTTACAAGTTTCAGATGTAAAAATGGAACAAGGATCACTTCGTTGCGATGTGAATTTATCCCTATCAAGTATTGGTAGTGGCAAATTAGGAACTAGAAGTGAAACAAAAAATGTTAACTCATTAAGATCAGTTGAACGAGCAGTAACTGGTGAAATGATTAGACAAGCTAGCAAATTAGAACAGGGTGAGCGGATCATCCAAGAGACTCGTCACTTTTTAGAGGAAAGTGGTCAAACACGTCCTGGTAGATCAAAAGAACAGGCTGAGGATTATCGCTACTTTCCAGAGCCGGATTTAGTGCCAGTTGTTCCTGAAAGTAAATGGATTGAAGAGCTTAGAAAAGCATTGCCAGAAAAACCTGCTGATAGAAGAAAGCGGTTACAAGCAGCTTGGGCTGTGCCAGATAAAGAGATGGCAGCGATGGTTAACGCCGAACTTTTAGATACCGTGGAACAGACAGTTTTATTAGGTGCAGATGCAACCAAAGCTAGATCTTGGTGGTTAGGTGAGATATCAAGAATTGCTAATGATAGAAATGTATTCCCTACAGATTTAATTTCAGTAAAAGATGTGGCAGAGATTATTGCATTGATTTCTAAAGGTGAGTTGACTGATAAATTAGCTCGCCAAGTAGTAGAGGGTGTGATTGCCGGTGAAGGAACTCCTACAGATGTAATTGGAAAGCGTGGCTTAAAAGTTGTCTCAGATGACTCTCAACTTATGAAGTCAATTGAGGCTGCAATTGCAGCATCTCCTGAGACAGCAGAACGAGTAAGAGGTGGAAATATTCCAGCTGCCGGTGCATTAATTGGTGCTGTGATGAAAGCAACTGGTGGTCAGGCTGATGCCGCAAAGGTTCGTGAACTATTACTTAAGCACTTAGGGCAGTAAACTAATTTCATGAGCGAAAAAAATCCTTCAAATAAAATGAAACCACGCTCTGGTTTAGTAACAGATGGTTTAGAGCGAGCCCCAGCTCGAGGAATGCTTCGTGCTGTTGGGATGAAGGATGAGGATTTCGCCAAAGCGCAGATAGGTATTGCATCCTCTTGGAATGAAATCACTCCTTGTAATTTATCTTTAGATCGATTAGCTAAAGCCTCCAAAAAAGGTGTTATTGAAGCTGGCGGCTTTCCGATGCAGTTTGGAACTATCTCAGTTTCAGATGGCATATCGATGGGACATGAGGGAATGCACTTTTCTTTAGTGTCGCGAGAGGTTATTGCGGATTCAGTTGAAGCGGTAATGCAGGCAGAGCGATTAGATGGCATGGTTACCTTTGCTGGTTGCGATAAATCTCTTCCCGGAATGATGATGGCAGCTGCAAGATTGGATGTGGCATCGGTATTTGTTTATGCCGGATCAATTATGCCCGGCAAGGTTGATGGCAGAGATGTAACAATCATTGATGCATTTGAGGCGGTTGGCGCCTGCGCTCGCGGATTAATTACTGAAGCTGAGGTGGATAAGATTGAAAGGGCTATCTGTCCTGGTGAGGGTGCATGCGGCGGTATGTACACCGCAAACACAATGGCTGCAATCGGTGAAGCAATTGGTTTATCACTTCCCGGATCAGCATCGCCACCTTCTATTGATCGCCGCCGCGATGATTATGCAATTAAGTCAGGAGCTGCAGTAGTTGAGTTAATCCGTAAAGGAATTACAACTAGACAAATTTTGACTAAAAAAGCCTTTGAAAATGCAATCACGATTTTGATGGCACTCGGTGGTTCAACAAACGCTGTGCTTCATCTATTAGCAATTGCCCATGAGGCTGAGGTGGATTTAACACTTGAAGATTTTGAAAGAGTTGGGTCTAAGTTGCCATTACTTGGAGATTTAAAACCATTTGGTAAGTATGTAATGACTGATGTGGACAAGGTTGGCGGTATTCCAGTTGTGCTAAGAGCACTACTTGATGCTGGTTTGCTGCATGGAGATTGTTTAACTGTAACTGGTAAAACCATGGCAGAGAATTTAAAGGATATTAAGCCACCAGATCCAGATGGTGAGATACTGAAAGCAGTTAAAAACCCACTTTCACTTGGTGGTGGAATTACAATTTTAAATGGATCGCTCACACCCGAAGGTGCTGTCTGTAAGACAGCTGGAATTGGCGTGGATCTTTTTGAGGGACCAGCAAAAGTTTTTGAAAGAGAACAAGCAGCAATGGATGCCTTGGAAAATGGTTCAATTGTTGCTGGTGATGTTGTAGTAATTAGGTATGAGGGTCCAAAGGGTGGACCTGGAATGCGTGAGATGTTAATGATAACTGGTGCAATTAAGGGAGCTGGACTTGGTAAATCAGTTTTACTTTTAACTGATGGCAGATTCTCAGGCGGAACCACTGGATTATGTGTTGGTCATGTATCACCAGAGGCAGTAGATGGTGGTCCAATTGCATTTGTTAAAAATGGGGACCGAGTAAGAATTGATACAAAAAAGAGAACTTTAGATTTGCTTGTTGATGAGAAAGAATTGGCAGAGCGTAGAAAAAATTTCAAACCACTTACTCATAAATATCAACGTGGAGTATTGGCAAAGTACTCAAAGCTAGTTGGAAGTGCTGCAAAGGGTGCAGTCTGCGATTAGAACTTTTTCGTTATAGAGGCACGCTCAAATATTGAGATCACCATCTCAGGGGTTGACTATATCTATATGCACCTGAGAAACTAAGCCCGTGAAGAAATCATCGCTAATCTCTCAAATCGTGATCACATCTGTGGTCGTGGTGATTATCGAGCGTGCGCGCTAACAGAAATAGTTAGTTCGCACCCCTCAGATAAAACTGGGGGGTTTTGTTTTAGATAAAGCGAGAGTTTGGAAGGGAAGAGATGAGCAAGATGAACGGTGCGCAAAGTTTAGTTAACGCACTTGAGGCTGCTGGTGTTGATGTCATGTTTGGCATTCCCGGTGGTGCAATTCTTCCTGCTTATGATCCAATTTTTGATTCTAAAATTCGTCATATTCTGGTTCGTCATGAACAAGGTGCAGGACATGCTGCAACTGGATATGCGCAAGCTACCGGTCGAGTGGGTGTTTGCATTGCTACCTCAGGACCTGGTGCTACAAATTTAGTAACACCACTAGCCGATGCACAAATGGATTCAGTGCCAATTGTGGCAATTACCGGACAAGTGCCATCGGCAGCAATTGGAACTGATGCTTTCCAAGAGGCTGATATCCGCGGTGTGACCATGCCGGTAACTAAACATAATTATTTGATTACCGATCCTGCTGATATCCCACGTGCGATTGCAGAAGCATTTCATATTGCAAGTACTGGAAGACCCGGTGCTGTTTTAGTGGATATTGCTAAAGATGCACTACAAAAAGAGACAACATTTAACTATCCAAAAAATGTTTCCTTAGCTGGTTATAACCCAGTCCTTGAGCCAAAAGCAGAGGCAATTGCTGATGCGGCGACATTAATTGCGCAATCTAAGAAACCAGTTTTATATGTTGGTGGCGGTGTCATTAAGGCAAATGCCGCAAAAGAATTACTTCAATTTGCCGAAATTACTGGTGCACCAGTTGTAACTACATTAATGGCGCGGGGTGCTTTCCCTGATTCACATATGCAACACCTAGGAATGCCGGGTATGCATGGCACAGTTGCTGCAGTGACTGCATTGCAAAAGGCAGATCTGTTAATCACGCTTGGCGCTAGATTTGATGATCGGGTAACTGGAAAACTCTCTACCTTTGCACCTAATGCCAAGATTATCCATGCAGATATTGATCCAGCAGAGATTGGAAAAAATCGACATGCTGATGTGGCATTAATTGGTGATTTAAAAAATATATTAAGAGCATTAAGCCCCGCTACAAAGAGTGCATTGGCAAAATCACAGCCAGATTTAACGCCGTGGCTTACTGAAACTTATGGTTGGCGCACCAAATTTCCATTGGGTTATGACAAGCCAAGTGATGGTTCAGTTTCACCACAGTATGTAATTGAAAGAATTGGAAAAATTTCAGGGCCAGATACAATTTTTGCAGCTGGTGTTGGACAGCATCAGATGTGGGCTTCACAATTTATTGGTTATGAAAAACCAAGAACCTGGTTAAATTCCGGCGGTCTGGGCACAATGGGTTATGCCGTACCAGCTGCCATGGGGGCAAAGGTTGGAGCTCCAGATACTACGGTTTGGGCAATTGATGGCGATGGCTGTTTTCAGATGACTAACCAGGAGTTGGTAACGTGCGCAATAAACAATATTCCAATCAAGGTAGCAGTAATCAATAATGAATCTCTTGGCATGGTCCGTCAATGGCAGACTCTGTTTTATAACGAGAGATATTCAAATACTGATCTACATTCAAAGCGGATTCCAGATTTTAAACTGTTAGCAGAAGCTATGGGCTGTGTTGGCTTAAGGTGTGAAACACCTGGTGATGTTGATAAAACAATTGAGGCGGCGATGGCGATAAATGATCGACCAGTAGTTGTTGATTTTAATGTTCATCGAGATGCCATGGTTTGGCCAATGGTGGCAGCTGGGACTTCAAATGATGAGATAACCGTTGCTAGATCGATGGCTCCAGTATGGGATTCACAGGAGTTGTAATGGCCATTCACACTTTAGCTGTATTAGTAGAAAACTCTCCTGGAGTATTGGCACGGGTGGCTTCACTCTTTTCTCGCCGCGGTTACAACATTGATTCACTTGCAGTGGGCCCTACCGAAAATCCCAAGGTTTCTCGGATGACTATAGTTCTAAATCTTGAAGGACATGCACTAGATCAAGTAAGTGCACAGTTATTTAAATTAGTAAATGTTATTGGAATCTCTGAAATGAAAGATTCTGACTCATTAAAACGTGAAATCTTGTTGGTTAAGGTAACTAACTCTGATAAAACAAAAGAGATTGCCAAAAAACATAATGCAGTTATAGCTGATGAGAGTCAATCAACAATCTCACTTGAGGCTGTTGGTTCATCAACTGCAATTGAAGCACTACTTGTAGATCTAAAACCTCATGGTATTCGGGAGTTAGTTCAATCAGGCTTGGTGGCGTTAGAGCGGGGAGATAAAACCTTGGCGGATCGCACACTAAGCACTATGGGAACTGCTAACGAATCAGATTCAAATACTTCAACAGCTGATTACCAAAATTAACCAACAATAACTACCAATAAGGAGAACCAAAGTGGCAACGATGTATCACGATGAAGATGCAGATCTAGCAGTTATTCAATCCAAAAAGGTTGCGGTAATTGGCTACGGATCTCAAGGACATGCACATGCTTTATCACTTCGCGATAGTGGAGTTGATGTAGTTGTTGGATTGGCAGAAGGTTCAAAATCACGGGCAAAGGCAGAGTCTGAGGGACTTAAAGTTGCAACCGTTGCTGATGCAGTAAAGGGCGCTGATGTAGTTATGTTGCTAGCACCCGATCATGTTCAACGCCATATTTACAATGATTCAATTGCTCCAAATATAAAATCTGGAGCAGCATTGTTTTTTGGCCATGGATTTAATATTCGATTTGGTTATATCAAGCCACCAGCAAATGTAGATGTATGTATGGTGGCACCAAAGGGTCCGGGACATTTAGTTCGTCGCGAATACTCAGCTGGCCGAGGTGTGCCGGTAATTGTTGCAGTTGAGCAAGATGCAACTGGAAATGCTTGGCCAATTACACTCTCTTATGCAAAAGCGATTGGTGGTCTAAGAGCTGGTGGAATTTTAACCACTTTCACTGAAGAGTGCGAGACAGATTTATTTGGTGAGCAGGCGGTACTTTGTGGTGGCGCATCTCAATTAGTTATGTATGGCTTTGAAACATTAATTGAAGCCGGATACCAACCAGAGGTTGCTTACTTTGAGTGTCTACATGAGCTAAAACTAATTGTTGATCTTATGTATGAAGGTGGTATTGCAAAACAACGCTGGTCAGTCTCAGACACAGCTGAGTATGGCGATTACATCTCAGGCCCAAGAGTTATCGATCCGAGAGTTAAAGAGAACATGAAAGCAGTACTTGCTGATGTTCAATCTGGCGCCTTTGCAAAAAGATTTATCGACGACCAAGATGCGGGTGCACCAGAGTTTAAATCTCTACGCGCTAAAGGTGAATCACATCCAATTGAAGCTGTTGGTAGAGAGCTTCGAAAGATGATGTCATGGGTCAAATCTGGTAATAAAGATGATTACAAAGAGGGAAATGCGGCGCGTGGCTAAACCCATTGTTTTAATTGCTGAAGAGTTAAGCCCGGCAACCCTAGCTGCACTTGGGCCTGACTTTGAGGTGCGAAATTGTAATGGTGCTGATCGGAGTGAATTATTAGCCGCACTTTCTAAAGGAGTAGATGCGGTATTAATTCGCTCTGCTACCAAAATGGATGCAGAGGCAATTTCAGCAGCTAAGGGTTTAAAAGTAATTGCAAGAGCTGGAGTTGGATTAGATAATGTGGAAATTCCAGCGGCAACTGCAGCCGGAGTTATGGTGGTAAATGCACCAACTTCAAATATTGTTTCAGCTGCAGAGCTTGCGATTGGCTTACTCTTGGCTTGCGCTAGATCAATTTCACCTGCACATGCAGCACTAAGAAACGGTAAGTGGGCAAGATCGAAATACACCGGAGCTGAGTTATTTGAAAAGACATTAGGAATTGTTGGTTTTGGTCGGATTGGTCAACTTGTGGCTGCCAGGATGCAAGCATTTGGTATGAATGTAGTTGCCTATGATCCATACCTACAACCTGTAAGAGCAGCTCAATTAAATGTTAGGTTAGTTGATTTAGATGAGTTGTTGAAGATAAGTGATTTCATAACAATTCACCTGCCGAAAACAAAAGAGACTGCAAATTTAATCGGAACTGAGGCTCTCAAAAAAGTAAAGCCAACTGTAAGAATTATTAATGCGGCACGAGGTGGTGTATTAGATGAAGCAGCACTCTATGAGGCGTTAAAAGCTGGCAAGGTTGCCGGTGCCGGCCTTGATGTATTTACAACTGAACCATGCACTGATTCACCATTATTTACCTTAGATAATGTAGTTGCCACCCCACACCTAGGGGCATCAACTGATGAGGCGCAAGAGCGTGCTGGAATTGCTGTTGCCATTTCAGTTAGAAAAGCGCTATCTGGCGAATTAGTACCAGATGCAGTAAATGTTAAAGGTGGGGTAATAGATGAAGCAGTTAGACCAGCGCTTCCGCTAGTTGAGAAATTAGCTCAGGTGGCAATTGGGTTAGCAACCGATGTGGTGTCCTCTGTTGATGTTGAGGTTCGCGGTGAGATATCAGAGATGGATGTTTCAGTATTAGCTACAAGTGCGCTTAAGGGTGCGCTAATTGGTATGGGAGCAGAGGATGTTACTTATGTTAATGCACCAGCATTAGCAAGTGAGCGTTCATTAACCTCAACTATCTCTACCAATCCAGAGAGCCCAGACCATCGAAATTTAGTTTCAGTAAGAGCTGCATGTGCCAATGGCTCTCAAGTCTTTGTTAGTGGAACTCTTATGGGTATCAAGCAGACCCAAAAAATTGTCGCAATTGATGAATTAGATCTAGATTTAAAGCCAACAAGTAATCTTCTCTTTTTGCGCTACACCGATCAGCCGGGTGTAGTTGGTGTAGTTGGTAACTCTTTGGGTAAGTTAAAGATCAATATTGCAGATATGCAGGTAGGTCGCACCCAGGTTGGTGGAAAAGCATTAATGGCCCTCACTGTTGACTCGGTAATTCCTAATGATTTAATTCAAGTTATTACTAAAGAAACTGGTGCATCATTGGTGCGCTTTGTAAATTTGGTGAGCGAATGAAGTCTTTTAACTTAGCAGTGATCGCAGGGGATGGCATCGGTCCTGAGGTTGTAAACGAAGGACTTAAGGTTTTAGATGCGGTTGCAAAAAAGTATGATCTAAACTTTAATAAAACAAATTATGAGCTTGGTGCAGCTTATTGGCATAAGACTGGGCAAACTCTGCCAGATTCGGTTATGGCAGAGTTAGCAAAATCAGATGTGATTTTATTAGGTGCAGTTGGAGATCCGACTGTGCCAAGTGGAGTCTTAGAGCGCGGATTACTTCTAAAACTAAGATTCGCATTTGAACATTACATAAATTTACGACCTGCTAAATTATTTCCTGGAGTTACCTCACCAATTACTAATAATAAAGGTATTGACTTTGTAGTTGTGCGCGAAGGAACTGAAGGTCTATATGTTGGAGCTGGTTCAATCAAGGATGAGGGAACAAGCAAAGAGCTGGCAATTGAGGAGTCTATAAATACCTACAAGGGAGTTGAACGGGTAATTCGCGATGCATTTAATCGCGCAATGAGTAGACCGCGAAAGAAATTAACCTTGGTCCACAAAAATAATGTATTGACTCGAGCGGGTGGACTTTGGAGCCGGGTATTTAAAGAGGTAGCTAAAGATTTTCCTGAAGTGACAACTGATTATTTGCATGTTGATGCTGCCTCTATGTTTTTTGTAACCAACCCAGAAAGATTTGATGTGGTTGTTACCGATAATTTATTTGGAGATATTATCACTGATATCGCAGCTGCTATCTGCGGTGGAATTGGATTAGCTGCTAGCGGCAACATAAATCCAACTGGTCAATTTCCATCAATGTTTGAACCAGTTCATGGTTCCGCCCCAGATATTGCGGGAAAAAATCTCGCTGATCCAACTGCCACAGTACTATCAGTTGCCATGATGCTAAATCATTTAGGTCAGGTTCAAGCAGCCTCTGATGTTGAGAGGGCTGTTGCCCGTGACTTATTAACTCGTGGTGATAAAAAACGATCCACGACTGAGATTGGCCAAGCGCTTGTGAAGGGTGTGTCATGAGAGTAATTAATAACCCAAATAAAAACCCTTTACCTAACTCTGAACGAGAAAAACGAGTCAGTGAACCTGGGTTTGGAAAGTACTACACCGACAATATGGTTGTTGCGCAATGGAGTGAAGCAACTGGTTGGCAAGATGCAGAATTAAGAGCGTATGGTCCATTAACACTTGATCCTGCGACCATGGTTTTTCATTATGGGCAAGAGGTGTTTGAGGGTATGAAGGCGTATAGCCAACCAGATGGTGGTATTTCGCTATTTCGCCCCGAAGCAAATGCTAAAAGATTTGCTAAGTCTGCTGCACGTATTGCATTACCTGAAATGCCAGTTGATTTCTTTGTAAAAACTGTTGAAGAACTAGTTAAGCAAGAAAAAGATTGGGTTCCTAAGAAAATTGGTGAATCTCTCTATCTTCGTCCATTTTTAATTGCAACTGAGGTTGGATTAGGTGTAAGGCCATCAAATCATGCCACATATGTTTTGATTGCAACTCCTGCCGCAGCATATTTCAATGCAGCTAAAGCGGTAACAGTTTGGATTTCAACGGAGTATGTGCGAGCAGCACTTGGTGGTACAGGTGAGGCAAAATGTGGAGGAAATTACGCAGCCTCACTCCTTGCTCAAAAGCAAGCAGCTCAAGAAGGTTGTGATCAGGTTGCATACATAGATGCTGTCGAGCGCAAATGGGTGGAAGAGATGGGTGGTATGAATCTTTACTTCATTAAAGGAAGTGGAAAAGAAGCCACAATCATGACACCAAAGTTAACTGGCACCTTACTTCCAGGAATAACTAGAGATTCAATTCTTACTCTGGCAAATGATCTTGGATATAAAACTGAAGAAAGTATGATCTCAATTGATCAATGGCGCGATGGTGTTAAAAGTGGTGAAATCACTGAGATTTTTGCCTGTGGAACCGCTGCGGTGATTTCAGCGGTTGGTGCAGCAAAGAGCGCTCAAGGAACATGGCAAACTGGTGATGGTAAGCCTGGTGTCATTACAAATGAGATCAGAGCTGCATTACTGGCAATTCAACATGGCACAGCCGCTGATAAACATGGCTGGAATAAGCGAGTTGTCTAATGGCGATTAATGATTCATTTCATATTTATGACACTACGTTGCGTGATGGTGCACAACAAGAGGGATTAAATCTTTCTGTACATGACAAGTTAACAATTGCTCGACACCTAGATGATCTTGGTGTGGGATTTATTGAGGGTGGTTGGCCTGGAGCAAATCCAAAAGATACTGAGTTTTTCAAGTTAGCGCAGACAGAGCTCAAACTTAAAAATGCGACCTTTGTTGCATTTGGTGCTACTAGAAGGCCTGGTATTAAAGCCGCAGATGATCAGCAACTTAGAGCATTACAGGATTCAAAAGCACCAGTGGTAACTCTGGTTGCAAAAAGTCATGACCGCCATGTTGATTTGGCGTTAAAGACAAATCTTGATGAGAACCTAGCAATGATTACTGATTCCATTAAGTTCTTAAAATCTGGTGGGCAGCGAGTCTTTCTTGATGCTGAGCATTTTTTCGATGGCTATCTTTCAAATAAAGCGTATGCACTTGAGGTTGTTAGAGCAGCTGTTGAGGCGGGAGCTGATGTTGTGGCTCTTTGCGATACAAATGGCGGAATGTTGCCAGATCAATTATCAAATATTGTCCACGAGGTTCTTACCGCTTCAAAGGCACGACTTGGAATTCATTGCCATAATGACACCGGATGTGCAGTTGCTAACTCACTAGCAGCAATATCTGCTGGAGTTACACATGTTCAAGGTACCTTAAATGGTTATGGTGAGCGAACTGGTAATGCTGATCTAGTTAATATAATTGCGAATCTAGAGTTAAAAAAAGAGAAAGCAGTTTTACCAACAGGTAAATTACAAGAGGCGTTTAGAATTTCTCATGCAGTTGCTGAGATAACAAATGTGGCACCAAGTGCTCGCCAGCCTTATGTTGGCACCTCAGCTTTTGCCCATAAAGCAGGATTACATGCTTCGGCAATAAAGGTTGATCCCATGATGTATCAACATGAAACTCCAGAATCAGTTGGCAATGACATGCGAATGTTGGTATCTGAAATGGCAGGTAGAGCCTCCATTGAACTTAAATCTGCTGAATTAGGAATTGATTTAGGTGGAGATAAGGATTTAATTGGCAGGGTAGTAGAAAAGGTCAAAGAGCTTGAAGGAAAAGGCTTCACCTTCGAAGCTGCCGATGCTTCCTTCGAATTACTGTTGAGAACTGAGGTATTAGGTAAGCGGCCAAGTTTTTTCACAATTGAGGATTGGCAAACTACGGTTCATCAAGATGAGTCTGGAAAAGTATCATCAAAGGCGACCGTAAAGATTCATGCAAAAAATGAATCTATCTCTGCAACTGGAGTTGGAAATGGTCCAGTTAATGCAATCGATAATGCTCTTAGATCTGGTTTGGAGAAGTTTTATCCAGAGCTAGCAAAATTAGAGCTAACCGATTACAAAGTCCGAATATTAGAGGGCCGGCTTGGTACAGGTGCAGTTACTAGAGTTTTAGTTGAAACCAGCGATGGTGAGGGTGAGTGGAGCACAGTTGGTGTTCATGAGAATGTGATCGCAGCCTCAGCAATGGCATTAGATGACGCGGTCACCTATGGCTTACTAAGGCAAGGGCGCAAACCCGAGTAATCTGCTGATCATGTCAGCGGCCCTAGTCACCCAATATGAAGAGCATTTAGCTCTAGTAAGAAATTTATCTAGTAACTCAATTAGAGGCTATGTCACAGATTTAGAATCATTTTTAAAACACATGGAAAAATTGGGGATTGTTGAGTTTAATCAATTAGAGATTGAGCATATTCGATCATGGTTAGCTAATTTACAAAGCACAGGTGTGGCCAGATCTACTTTAACTAGAAGGATTGTTTCAATTCGAGCCTTTACTAATTGGGCAGCAGCCAATGGGTGGCTAACTTCAGATTTAGGTGCAAATCTTGCAATACCAAAACCACATCGAGTCCTACCAGAAGTTTTAAATGTAGATGAGGCAGCAACAGTAATTAAATCGCTAGAGGTCAAAGTTGCTGAAGAGCCAACTGCATTAAATTATCGAGATCTAGCAATCTTAGAAGTCTTATATGGATCTGGCATAAGAGTCTCTGAATTGTGTGGTCTAGATCTAGGTGATATTGATGACTCCAGAAATACTTTAAATGTTATTGGTAAAGCTAATAAGCAACGAGTAGTGCCAATCGGAATTCCCGCAATTAATGCACTTTCCAATTATCTAAAAATCGGTCGAGGGGAGTTTGCAAATCAATTATCAGATGCTGCTGTTTTCTTAGGTGCCAGAGGAAAGCGGATAGATCAACGCACCGTGAGGCAAGTAGTTTATGAAGCCATGAAGTCAGTTGGTGCAACTATGGGTCCTCATGGACTTCGCCATAGTGCAGCTACTCATTTATTAGAAGGGGGTGCTGATTTGCGGACAGTTCAAGAAATTCTAGGACACGCATCCTTAGCTACAACTCAGATCTACACTCATGTTTCTCCTGAACGTTTGCAATCTGCATACAAACAAGCACATCCGCGAGCGTAATTAAATGAAGATTGAATTATCTGAGGCGATTGAACAGTTATCAATAAGAATAAAAGACCCTTTATTTGTAAGAGCTGTATTAAGTGGAAAGCGGCGCAGTATTCAGCCAGAGTTTGTCCGAGTGGACATTAAGCCGGTATTGATTAAAGATGAATTAAAGTTTCAGATAGTAAGTAGTGATGGAAAGAAAGATTTAACAAAAAACGTTGAAGTAGATTTTAGCTTTATACCCTTATTTTTATCTGGATATGCAAACTTACAGGTAGATACAACCACTGAGTCATACTCAGTAAAAATTTCAAAGAAGGATCAAGCAATATCAGGAATAAGCAAGGTTAAATTAACCAGAGAACTCTCCCATGATCGGCAAAAGCAGCGTATGTTGGCTGAGTCCAATCATGTTTTCAAAGCTTTAGAGATGTCAGATTTGTTGGGTCGAATTAAGCCAACCAAGATGGATAAATACAAGCAAGTTGATGAATTTCTAAGATTAATGAATCAGTTAATTGAAGGAGAGCTTTCAGAACAAAAAGATTTATCAATTGTCGATCTTGGTTGTGGCCACGCCTACCTAACTTTTGCAGTTCAAGAGTTTCTAATGGGTAAGGGCCAAAAAGTTTCAATACTTGGCGTTGATGAGCGAAGTGATTCAAAAATTCACAATGAAGAGATAGCCGCAAAACTTAAGGTAAATGCCAAATTTTTAGCTACCAAGATTGCCAATACACCTAACCAAAAAGTTGATATTGCAATCGCTTTACATGCCTGCGACACTGCAACGGATGATGCAATAAATTGGGCGGTTAAAAATGATGCCAAGATCATCATGGTTGCTCCATGCTGTATGCATCAATTGCAAACTCAAATTAAAGATTCACCAGAGCCATGGGGATTGCTAACTAAGTATGGATTAGTCAAGGAGCGATTAGTTGATTTATTGACAGACTCGCTGCGAGCTCAAATCCTAAAATTACTAGGTTATAAAGTTGATATTGTTGAGTTTATTGGTGGTGAACATACTGCTAGAAATTTGATGATTAGAGCGGTAAAAAGTGATATCTCTCCTTCGCAAATTGATAGGGAACGATACCTTCAAATGCTTGATCAGTGGCAAATAAAGCCACACCTTGCAAATTTATTGGCGCAGGAGTTGAAAACTTCGGCGAAGGTTTAGTTGATCAATTTGTTTGCAGTACTTACTTGCAGTTAGTTCGCAATCAATAACATCAGAGTTACCAATTGAAACGCCAGTAATTAATCCAATTACCAGGGTGGTTAATATAAGTAGCACCGGCATCTAGAGATCCTCTGCCATACTGGTGTAATCAGGAGTTAACTGAGCGCAAAATTGTGGAAATTTGGGCTTAAAACTTCAGGTAGGATTTGCCTCAGCACAAAATCTTCAAAAAAGGGTTTTGTGACTTCACGCATCTTAAAGTGATTAATTGATTACCAATTAAGAGCTTATGGACCTGTTCGGTGTAGTTAGCAATAGCTACTCGGTTCAAGATGCTAGGGATTTAGTAAATTGCTAAATCACAAACCGAGTGCTCATTATTACTTTAAGTAATAAGTGAGCGAAAAGGAGTGTGCCGTAATGGCAGTTGTAACAATGCGAGAACTTCTCGACAGTGGTGTGCATTTTGGTCACCAAACTCGTCGATGGAATCCAAAGATGAAGCGCTATATCTTTACTGAGCGCAACGGTATCTACATCATCGATATCCAACAATCACTAGCTCTTATTGATGCTGCATATGAATTTATTAAAGATGCAGTTGCAAAGGGTGGACATGTTCTGTTTGTAGGAACTAAAAAGCAGGCGCATGAGCCAATTAAGCAGCAATCAGCCAGAGTTGGAATGCCATATGTAACAGAGCGATGGTTAGGTGGCATGCTTACCAACTTCCCAACTGTTTACAAGCGTGTCCTTAGATTAAAAGAGTTGGAAGCGCTTGAGAGTGCCAATGATCAGCTACTAACTAAAAAAGAGTTGTTAGTACTGCGTCGCGAGCGTGAGAAGCTAAACAAAAACCTTGATGGCATAAGAAATATGACTAAGTTACCAGCAGCTATTTGGGTAATTGATACCAAGAAAGAGCACTTAGCAGTTGCTGAGGCGAAAAAGCTGGGAATTCCAGTTATTGCAATTTTGGATACAAATTGTGATCCAGATGAGGTTGATTTTAAAATTCCTGGAAATGATGATGCGATTCGCTCAATTGCATTGTTAACACGGGTAATGACTGATGCAATTGTGGCTGGTCTACAAATTCGTGCAGCAAATGCGGCAAAGATTGCAGATAAAGCAGCAGCAGAAGCAGCAGCAGCTGCCGAAAAGACAGCAGAGCAACCACTTGCTGATTGGGAAAAGGATTTAATCAAAGAGCCAACTGAAACTGCAGGTGCTTAAGTTGTCATACACAGCAGAGGATGTAAAAAAATTACGGGAGCAGACCGCTGCCGGAATGCTTGATTGCAAAAAGGCACTAGATGAGGCAAATGGTGATTATCAAAAAGCGGTAGAGATCATTCGCGTTAAAGGTTTAAAGGGTGTTACCAAACGCGAGGGTAGAGCAACCTCAAATGGTTTAGTTACCGCAAAGGCTGAGGGTGATCTTGGCGTAATGCTTGAGCTAAATTGTGAGACGGATTTTGTTGCTAAGGGCGATAAGTTTCAAGCACTAGCTGATGAGCTACTAAATCATTTAGCAGCATCAAAAATTGGTGAGTTAGATAAGTTTTTATCTTCAAAGTTAGCTTCAGGTAAGAGTGTGCAAGAGGTAGTTGATGAAGGTAATGCGATGTTGGGAGAGAAGATTGAGATTAAAAGAATCTCGGTACTTACTGGCTCTCCAGTCTCACTTTACCTACACAAAACCTCACCAGATCTGCCGCCACAAGTTGGGGTATTAGTTCAATTAAAAAATGCTGCTGAAGCAGTTGGTAAAGATATTGCTCAACATATTGCAGCTTTTGCACCACAATTTGTAAGTCGTGATCAGGTTCCAGCAGATGAAATTGCAAAGGAGCGCAGACTTGCTGAGGAGACCGCCCGTACTGAAGGTAAGCCGGAAGCCTCTATTGCAAAAATTGTTGAAGGTCGGGTAACTGGATTTGTTAAAGAGGTGTCATTGCTTGAGCAAGCATTTGCAAAGGATGCAAAGAAAACTGTTCAACAAATTCTAGATGAGGCTAAAACAGCCGTGTCTGCCTTCAATAGATTCCGCGTAGGTCAGTAAACTTCACTTATAAATAATTAAATTAAGGAGCGCTCATGCCACGTAAAAGCTATAAACGAGTGCTCATTAAATTATCTGGTGAGGTTTTTGGTGGCGAAAAGGGGATCGGTGTTGACCCTGATGTTGTTCATGATGTGGCTGGACAGATTGCAGATGTAGTCAGATCAGGGGTTGAGGTTGCCATCGTAATTGGCGGCGGAAATTACTTTAGAGGAGTCGAGTTACAACAGCGCGGTATGGATCGGGCTCGGGCAGATTACATTGGAATGTTGGGCACAGTAATGAACTGCTTAGCGTTACAAGATTTTCTAGAAAAAGAGGGAATTGAAACTCGAGTTCAAACTGCAATAACTATGGGGCAGGTTGCTGAACCATATGTGCCACGCAGGGCAATTCGACATCTTGAAAAAGGTCGAGTTGTAATTTTTGGAGCTGGTGCAGGTATGCCATTTTTTACCACCGATACGGTTGCAGCTCAGCGCGCACTTGAAATTGGTGTAGATGCGTTACTACTAGCTAAAAGTGGTGTTGATGGAGTTTATGATGCCGATCCAAGAAAAGATAAGAAGGCTAAGAAATTTGATTTTGTCTCCTACGATGAGGTTTTAAGTAAATCTCTGGCTGTTGCCGATGCTGCTGCATTCTCACTATGTCGAGAGAATAAATTACCAATTGTTGTCTTCGACCTAAAAAATAAAGGCAATATCAAGCGAGCTGTCACTGGAGAAAACATAGGCACGCTGGTTAATTAAGGGTAATTTTATGAGTAGAAGATGTCCTAGTAGAGTGGTATTAATTCAAGGGAGATGCAAATGTCAGATTTGAACTCATTTCTATCAGAGTGCAGCAGTAAAATGAATAAGGCAATTGATGTGGCTAAAGAGGATTTTGCTGCGATTCGCACTGGTAGAGCTCACCCATCGATGTTTGCAAAATTAATGGTGGATTACTACGGAACTGGTACCCCACTTGCCCAACTTGCAACTGTTCAAGTACCAGAGGCCAGACTTGCCTTAATCACGCCATATGACAAAGGTGCCATGGCTGCGATTGAGAAAGCGATTCGAGATTCAGATCTTGGCGTTAACCCAGGTTCAGATGGCACCGTAATTAGAGTTAATTTTCCGCAATTAACTGAAGAGCGTCGCAAAGAGTTTATTAAGGTTGCTAAAGCAAAGGCTGAAGACTCAAGGGTAGCCATTCGTGCCATCCGAAGAGGTGCGAAAGAGTCTATGGAAAAATTAGAAAAAGATGGCAAGGTTGGAAAAGATGATTTAGCTAGAGCAGAAAAAGAGTTGGAAAAAATTACTGGTGAGCATGTTGCAAAAATTGATGAGTTACTAAAGCATAAAGAAGTAGAGTTGCTAGAGGTTTAATGATGGCTGATCTGCACGCGATAAATGATGCGATAAATAAGCGAGCAGGTCGCAAGTTACTTCCATCAATATTGGTATCACTTTTACTACTAGCCCTTATCTTTGGCACTATTACAGTAAACCCCTGGTTATTTTTTATTTTTATTTGGATTGTAATCATGATCGGTATTAGAGAAATAGCATCTGCCTACCGAAAGGGTGGAATTGAGCTGCCGGATTACCTATTGATGATCGCAGCTACTGTGCTCTTATCTGCAACCTGGATTGGTAATACCCAAGGGTTAGCGGTCTCAGCGGGTCTAACAATTCCGATTTTAATGTTTGCTCTCTTACTTATCTCGCAAGTAGATTTCATTAAGAGATCTACCTCAGCGGTCTTTATTACCTTCTACCTGGCAGTACTTGGTGGTTTTATTTTGTTGCTCGCAAATCATTCAGATGGTGCACTTCGAATCTTCACCTTAGTGGCATTGATAGCTTGTAATGACACCTTTGCTTACTTTGCTGGTGTCCTACTTGGAAAACATAAGTTAGCACCAAGTATTAGTCCTAAAAAAAGCTGGGAGGGTTTGATTGGCGGGGCGATAGCAGTAATTTTGGGCGGGGCTGCGATTTTTCATTATTTATTTGAAACTGAGTGGATTATTGGTGCGGCAATTGGAGTTATGACGGTAATAACTGCAACTTGTGGTGACTTAATTGAATCAGCGATAAAACGTGATTTAGCGATAAAGGATATGTCTAATTTATTGCCAGGACATGGTGGGATTATGGATCGATTAGATTCTGCGCTATTTACCGCACCCGCTGTCTGGTTTGCCTTTGAGCTTATTGCCCGGTATTTATAAATGGCCGATTTAGTATTTGAAGCTCCGATGGTGAAGAAAAAAACACCAACCCATTTAGCAGATTTAACCATTGAGGAGCGAAAGGCGCGGGCGCAGGAGTTTGGATTGCCGGCATTTAGAGCTAATCAATTAGCAGTTCATTTTTTTACCCACCACAATGATGATGTGGAAAGTTTTACCGATATACCTAAAGAGTTGAGGCAAACAGTTGCTGATGCATTTTTACCTAAGCTATTGAGTTTAGTTAGAACTGTTACCTGTGATGGTGGTAAAACTAGGAAAGATCTATGGCGACTACATGATGGAGTGCTAGTTGAGTCAGTTTTAATGAGATACACAGATCGCACAACGGTTTGTATCTCCTCACAGGCCGGCTGCGGTATGCAATGTCCATTTTGTGCAACGGGCCAAGCTGGTTTAACTAGAAATTTAACTGCAGCGGAGATTACTGCTCAAGTTGTAATGGCTGCCAAGGTATGTGATTTAGGTGAAATGCCAGGTGGCCCAACTCGATTATCAAATGTTGTTTTTATGGGAATGGGCGAGCCGATGGCAAATTACAAGGCGGTGATGCAAAGCATTAGAAATATTACCAACCCACAACCAAATGGATTAGGAATTGGAGCCAGATCAGTAACTCTTTCGACCGTGGGACTAGTAAGTGGAATTGAAAAATTGATCGATGAAAATATTCCAGTAACTCTTGCGATATCACTACACACACCAGATGATGAGTTACGAGATACCCTAGTACCGATTAACTCACGCTGGAAGGTTAAAGAGGTATTAGCAGCTGCCGATAAGTATGAGCAAAAAACTGGTAGAAGATACTCAATTGAGTATGCGTTGATAAGAGATATTAATGATCAAGCTTGGCGAGCAGATCTATTAGGAAGATTATTAAAGAATAGAAATGCACATGTAAATCTAATTCCATTAAATCCAACACCTGGATCTAAATGGACAGCATCTCGGCCAGAGGATGAGCGGGCCTTTGTTGAGATATTGGAAGGGTATGGCGTGCCAGTTACGGTAAGAGATACCAGGGGACGAGAGATTGATGGCGCATGTGGTCAGCTCGCTGCTAGTCAAGCAAAGAGCTAGTTTTCACTTAAGCCATTAACTGATGTGATTAATTACGCAACATAAATGTTGCGTAATTCTACTTTCAACGCTAGCCTGTAGTAATGAGAAAAATCGGATTCTTCGGATTACTTTCTGCCCTTTTACTTACCTTAACCACCAGTTGCACTTCATCGGAGTCTAAAATCTCTGAGTTAACGATCTACTCAGGAAGAACTGAGGAGTATATTGCGCCATATTTTGCGATCTGGCAGAGAGAGTCAGGGATAAAACTAAATATTAGATATGGTGACTCAGCAGAGCTCGCCGCTCAGATTTTAGAGGAGGGAAAGAACTCTCCAGCAGATTTATTTATCTCTCAGGATGCTGGCTCTTTGGGAGCAGTTGCAGAGCAAGGATTACTTACCCCTCTCCCAAAAGATGTGGCAGAGGGCGTTCCAGCTAAATATATTCAGGGCAATCGTGAGTGGGTAGGTCTAACCGCCCGAGTGCGGGTTTTTGCCTATGCACCTGATCGAGTAAAAGTGTTACCAACATCCTTTACTGATTTATCTAAACCAATATATAAAGACCAAGTTGCAATTGCTCCAACAAATGCCTCATTTCAAGCCTTCTTAACTGCAGTAATCAGTAACAAGGGTTTACCTTTTGCAGAGGATTGGTTACGAAAAGTAAAGGCAAATGGCGTAAAAATCTACCCAAAGAATTCAGCCATTGTTGAGGCAATAGATAAAGGTGAGGTTTCAATTGGGTTGGTAAATCACTACTATGTTTGGGAGGTAGCTGAGGCTTTGGGTCGACCAATTAATGTTAAAAATGGGTACTTTAAAGCTAATGATTTAGGAAATTTAATTAATGTTTCCGGTGTTGGAATTTTAGCCTCAAGTGATAAGAAAGCTAAAGCTGAAGATTTTATTAATTTTTTAACCTCAGAGCGAATTCAATCAAGATTTGTATCTGATATACATGAGTACTCTTTATTGGAAAATATCCCAATACCTGAAGATTTGCCACCACTTAGTGATCTTGGTGCACCAAATATTGATTTAGAGGTGCTAAAAAATACTAAGAAGACTCAAGATCTTTTAATTAAGGTCGGACTGTTGTAATTGTGCAACTTACCAAAATTCCTTCTACTACAGGCTCGCTAAACTCATCGATTAGTCGAGGCAATACTTACAGAGCTATAGTTTTAACACTTGTTTTTGTGGTGATTACACTTACCTTAATTCCGATTTTTTACCTATTTATGCGAGCTTTTCAAAAGCCCATTTCTGAAATAGGGGCACTATTATTTCGCCCGAAAACCTTAGAGGTGGTTTTAACGACTTCACTTTTAGTAGTGGCAGTTGTTGCACTAACTGCATTAGTTGGAATTTTAATTGCTACTGGATTGCACTTTGTAAAACTTCCATTTAGATCAACCTTTTTGATACTTTTAGTAATTCCACTAGCGATACCCTCTTATGTATTTACCTATACCTGGATTGCGCTACTTCCAAGCTTTACTGGCTTTTTGGCAGCGGTTTTTATCCTCTTTCTTACCACCCTGCCATATGTAATTCTTGCTAGCTTAGCTGGGTTGCGCAGAGTAGATGGCTCCCAAATTGAGGTGGCAAGATCTTTTGGTTTTAATAATGCTCAAATTTTTTTCAAGGTTGTATTACCGCAGATTCGTGGTCACATCTCTGGCGGAGTACTGTTAGTCGGACTTTATACTATGAGTGATTTTGGAGCTGTTTCACTATTAAATGTAGATACCTTAACTGTGACTATCCAAAATATGTATCGCGCCTCTTATGACCGAAATGCTGCAGCGGTCATTAGCCTACTTTTAGTCTTCCTCTCTGCCCTCTTTGTAATTACGGATGAGAGATTTAAATCTAAAAATCTTCTGAATAAAACCACAAAGACAACTGGTACAAAGCTATACACAATTAGTTCAAAGCCTTATCAAATCACTTTGATAAGCGTATTTGTCGTTAATACATTGGTGGCAGTTGCAGTGCCAGTTTATGTTTTACTCACTCGTTTTATTAATAATCCAGTTGCAATTGATTGGAGATCAATTGCAACCGCTTCTATATCAACAGTTGTGGTTGCCTTTTTCGGTGCGGTTATTGCACTAGTTTTATCAATACCCATAGGAGTATTACTCTCTGAAAAACCAACGAGGTATTCAAGATTTACTAATAGAGTTATCTTGATCGGACATGCATTACCTGGGGTAGTGGTTGGGCTTGCCCTAGTTTCTTTTGGCTCAAAGCTTGGATTTATTTATCAAACTACTTTCTTATTAGCATTTGCGTATGCATTATTATTTCTAGCAAAATCAGTTGCTAGCATGAGTGGCTCACTTGCAAAGGTTCCAGAGGGAGCTAAAGAGGTGGCCGCTACATTAGGTATGAACAAGTGGGCGGTATTAAAAAATGTAGTAACTCCAATCGCAGCACCTGGTATTGCGCTAGGAACCACCTTAGTATTTTTAACTGCGATGAAGGAGTTACCAGCCACATTAATGTTGCGTCCAACTGGATTTGAAACTCTTGCTACTCAAATTTGGTCATCAGCTGCAATTAGTAGATTTAATGAAGCAGCTCCATATGCCTTGGTACTTTTAATAATTGCTGCAGTTCCGACCTTTATTTTAAGCAGGCCAGATAGGGTTGATAAGGCACTTACTACCCAAGAAGTTAGGGGTTAAAGTGACAACTTTAGAGATCAAGAACTTAGATGTTTCATTTGGTGAGAAAAAGATTTTAGATAATCTATCTTTTAACTTAGATTCTGGTCAGATTGCTGCTCTGCTGGGTCCTTCAGGTTGTGGCAAAACTACTTTGCTTAGAAGTATTGCCGGATTAATTCAGCCAGATGCTGGCACTATTAGATTTGGTAAGCAGTTAGTAAGCCTTTCATCCTTATCTTTGCCTGCACATAAGCGAAAAATTGGTTATGTTCCACAAGAAGGAGCATTGTTTCCGCACTTAAATATTGCTCAAAATATTGCCTTTGGAATTGATCGATCAGCTTTTACTAAAGAGCAGATTAAGCAGGTGGTAAAAGAGATGCTAACGCTAATTGACCTAATTGGTTTTGATAAGAGAATGCCTAATGAATTATCTGGTGGTCAGCAGACTCGCGTAGCACTTGCTCGTGCACTTGCAGTTAAACCCGCAATAATTTTATTAGATGAGCCATTTTCAGCATTAGATGCTCAGTTACGAGCAGAGTTGCGCACAGATGTAATAAAACTTTTGCGTACCCAAAAAACTACTGCAATTCTCGTTACCCATGATCGGGAGGAGGCGCTGGTTAGCTCAGATGTGGTTGCCTTAATGCGGGATGGAAAAATTATGCAACAAGGCTCACCTGAGCAGGTTTACTCATCTCCAACCTCGGCAACTACAGCAATGAGTACTGGTGACACCTTGGTCTTATCAGCTAAAAGATTGGTAAATGGCCAGACAAATTACTTATTTAATCCCATCAACTTAGATGCAAATATCTTAGAGATTGGCGAGGTAGTAATTCGTCCAGAGGAGATTAAGATTTCAAAAGATTTAAGCTCAGCAAGGATAATCGGTGAGATTACAAAAATTGATTACTACGGCCATGATGCAATGGTTGAAATAGCGGTAAGCAATGAGTCGGTGCAGGTAAGAATTCCAGGTCCGGCACAGTATGCAACTGGCGAGAAAGTCGCGTTAGAACATCTTGGGCCGATTAGATTTTTTGCTAACTCAAAATCCTAATAACCTCTGTGGTAGGCACCCACTGGAGTCTTAAAGATCTGCCATAGTAAGTAACAAATACTTTATATTCCCAAAACTTAGGGCAGCCAAGGCTGGTATTTCTTGCTACAAAATGAGTATTGATAAGTTAAAAGGTAGTAACTAGACTCATGCGATATTGATTTCGTAATTAAGCCAAGGAGCTGTTGTGAGAACTCTGCAAAATTTTGTAAATGGTAAAAAGGTTAGTGCCACTTCAGATAAGGTCCAGGATTTAATAAATCCAGCAACTGGTGAGGTATTTGCTAAGGCACCAGTATCTAACGCCGCCGATGTTGATAAAGCGATGCAGGCAGCAGCTTCTGCCTTTGAGGTTTGGAAAGAGTCAACACCAGGTGAGCGCCAAAAAGCGATCAATAAAATTGCAGATGCAATTGAGGCTAGAAGTGAAGAGTTAATTGGAATTGAATCTGAAAATACCGGAAAGCCAATTGCAGTTACTAGAGCTGAAGAGATTGGTCCAATGTTGGATCAAATTAGATTTTTTGCAGGTGCAGCTAGAAATTTAGAGGGCAAATCTGCCGCCGAGTACTTCAAAGGCCACACATCATTTATTCGACGTGAACCAATTGGTGTTTGTGCTCAGGTTACCCCTTGGAATTATCCAATGATGATGGCAGTTTGGAAGTGGGCACCTGCAATTGCCGCTGGAAATACCGTTGTTTTAAAACCAAGTGATACCACTCCAGTTTCAACTCTGTGGATGGCTGAGTTAATGCAAGAGTTTTTACCAGAGGGTGTAATCAATGTTGTCGTAGGAGATCGTGATACTGGTAGAGCATTAATTGAGCATGAGATCCCGCAAATGGTTTCAATTACTGGTTCAGTAAGAGCTGGTATGGAGGTGGCATCAAGTGCAGCTAAGGATCTAAAGAAATTGCACTTAGAGTTAGGTGGTAAAGCACCAGTTGTAATTTTTGATGATGCAAATCTGCAGGCAGCATGTGAGTGGATAGCGGTTGCTGGATACTTTAACGCCGGTCAAGATTGCACCGCTGCAACTAGAGTTTTAGTTGAGGCTAGCGCCTATGAGGATGTAGTGGCCCTCCTATCTGAGCAGGCAAAGAATGTAATCAAGGTTGGTATGCCAGATGAGGATGTATTAGTAGGCCCAGTAAATAATGCTAATCAATTAGCAAGAGTTCAAGGATTTTTGGATCGAGTGCCAGCTCATGCCCGCGTTACCGCTGGTGGTAGCGCAATTAAGCGCCCTGGTTACTTCTGGAACCCAACAGTTGTTGCTGATTTAAAACAGAGCGATGAGATGATCCAAAATGAAATTTTTGCGCCAGTAATTACGGTTCAAAAGTTTACCGATGAGGCAGAGGCGGTTCGATATGCCAATGGGGTTAAGTATGGCTTGGCATCTAGTGTTTGGACTAAGGATCATGGCCGTGCTATGAGAATGGCCAAAGCATTTGATTTTGGTTGCGTGTGGATAAATACCCATATTCCAATGGTGGCTGAGATGCCACATGGTGGATTTAAGCACTCAGGTACTGGAAAAGACCTATCTGCTTATGGATTTGAGGAATACACTCGCATCAAACATGTGATGACAAACCTAAACGCCTGATAGATTTTCCCACACTCCCAACAATCTAGCGAGGAAGAAAGTGAATTAATGAAGAAGGATATGCAATCACTCTCCCCAGAGGCTCGTGCAATTATCAAAGCGCAGATGACTCGCAGAACATTATTTGCTGGAGTTGGTGCCGTATCTGCAGCTGGTGTATTAGCCGCATGTGGAACTGGATCATCTACTGGTTTAAAAACAGTTGTAGATGTTAGTGATAGCGAAAAAATTGTTCGCTGGGCAAGTTGGCCACTTTACTTAGATTTTAATGAGGACACCAAGGTCTATCCAACACTTGCTGCCTTTGAGCAAAAAAGTGGAATCAAAGTAACTTATGAAGAAGCAATTGATGATAACAATACATTTTATGGAAAGGTTCAAGGTCAACTATCAATTGGATCAGATATTGGATATGACGTTGTTACCCCAACAGATTGGATGGCGGCAAGATTTATTGAGCAGGGATATGCACAAAAGCTTGATGCTGCAAATGTTCCAAATAAATCAAATATCCGTGAGGTGTTAGCAAATGTTGGCTTTGATAAGGGTCGTCAATACTCACTAACCTGGCAATCAGGTTTTGCTGGCTTTGGCTGGAATACTCAAAAACTTCCAAAGGGTGTTCGCACAATGGATGATTTGTTTGCGCCGGCTAATAAAGGAAAAGTTGTGGTCTTATCTGAGATGCGAGATACCATCGGTGTAATCATGCTTTATCAAGGCGTGGATCCATCATCTAACTTCACTGAAGATCAATTTATGAATGCGATAGATTTCTTCAAGAAAAAGATTGCCGATGGCTTTATCCGCCAGGTTAAAGGTAATTCATACTCAGAGGATCTAAAGCGTGGCGACGCTAATGCGGTAATTGGCTGGTCTGGCGATATCTTTATTCTTCGCTCTGAAAGTGGCGGAAAGTTTGATTTTGCAATTCCTGAATCTGGTGGAACTTTATGGAGCGATAATATGTTGATTCCTTCAACCTCGGCCCATAAAAAGAATGCAGAGTCCTTAATGAATTACTACTACGAGCCTGCCGTGTCAGCCCAAGTAGCAGCTTATGTAAATTACATCTGTCCAGTTGAGGCGGCTAAACCTGAGTTAGAAAAAATTGATCCGGAACTCGCAAATAGTCCATTTATATTCCCAGATGCTGCAACTTTGGCAAAGGTTAAAGTATTTAGATCACTTTCTTCTGATGAGGCAACAAAGTTCCAGACAGCTTTTGACGAAGCTATCGGCAATTAAAGTCTCGATAATTAACTAGTATGGCCAACACTAAGGTCTCGCAAGATACTGGTGATTTAAAATTAGATAGAGTTTCAAAGTACTACGGAGATTTCTGCGCCGTTGATGATCTGTCATTACTAGTTCCTGATGGTTCATTTTTTGCACTCCTTGGACCATCTGGCTGTGGCAAAACTACAACCTTAAGAATGATTGCCGGATTAGAGGAGCCATCGGCTGGAACTATCTCTATCGGTAGCTCTGATATTACAACTCAAAAATCATATCGACGAAACGTAAATACTGTTTTCCAAAATTATGCACTTTTCCCACACCTTACAATCTTTGAAAATATTGCATTTGGTCTGCGCCGCAGAGGATTAAAGGATGTTAAAAGTGAGGTGGAGAGTGCACTTAATCTAGTTGAGTTAGCACACCTTGCAGATCGAAAGCCAAATCAATTATCAGGTGGCCAGCAACAAAGAATTGCAGTTGCAAGAGCGATAGTAAATCGACCTGAGGTTTTACTCTTGGATGAACCATTAGGTGCATTGGATCTTAAGCTTCGCCGGCAGATGCAGATTGAGTTAAAACGTATTCAAACTGAGGTTGGAATTACCTTTATTCATGTGACCCATGATCAAGAAGAGGCGATGACAATGGCAGACACCATTGCGGTTATGAATAATGGAAAAATTGAACAGATGGGTAGTGCCACTGATCTTTATGAGTCACCAAAGACAGCTTTTGTGGCTAACTTCTTAGGCCAATGTAATTTAATTAAAGGAAAAATTGCTTCAAAATCAGGGGATAAAGCTTTAGTTACCGCCAAAGGCTTAACCTTTGAGGTACCACTTTCAAGAGTTGCTACCAGTAATGAATCGGTCTTTATTGGCGTAAGGCCAGAAAAACTTAGATTAGATGATAATGGGGTTAACTCAATTAAAAATTGTGTGGTTACAGATCGCTCATTTGTTGGTACCTCTACCCAATACATTGTGCGAGCACCTTGGGATTTAGAGTTAGTAGTTTTTGAACAAAATGATGAGGGATTACATGATCTGCGGGTTGGCGATACCGTCTCACTTGAATGGGATTCTGAGCACACCTTTGCTTTAGATGGCGCACAAGATATTAATGCTGGTGCCGACCTTGATGATGAAGAGTAAGTAATGGCTTTTCTGCACGGAGTAGCAACTGGGCACTCACAGGTAAAAAATGCTTTAAAAGGAAGATCCTTAACTCCCTACTTACTTCTAGCTCCAGGTCTAATTTGGTTAATTACTTTTTTTATAATTCCAATTTTTTCACTAGCCAGCACCTCAACTATGGTCAGACCAGATGGTGCTCAAGTTGGTGTTTATGTCCAAGAGTTAAGGTTTGCAAATTATGTCGATGCTTTTTTAATAAATAAGGATCAATACTTAAGATCATTTATTTACGCAGCACTTGCTACCTTGGTGGCTTTAGCAATTGCATACCCACTTGCCTATGCAATTGCCTTTAAATCTGGCAAGTATCGAAATATTTTATTGGTTCTTGTGATTGCACCATTTTTTACCTCATTTTTACTTAGGACTATTGCTTGGACTCAAATTTTGGCTGATCAAGGACCAGTTGTTTCGGCGATTAAAGTATTGCCTTTTATCGATGATCTATTTCGAATAAACAATACCTCAACTGCAGTAGTAATTGGATTGGCATATAACTTTTTACCATTTATGACGCTGCCACTTTATGCAAGTTTGGAACGGATTGATCCTAGAACTTTAGAGGCAGCAGGTGATCTCTACGCCAACGGTTTAACTACTTTTAGAAAAGTAACCCTGCCACTTTCTATGCCAGGTGTTGTAGCTGGAACCTTATTGACCTTTATCCCAGCAGCAGGTGATTATGTTAACGCTGCAATTTTAGGAAATCCAAGTACCAAGATGATTGGAAATGTTATTGAGTCACGCTTTTTTGCAGTAGTCGATTACCCAACAGCTGCAGCTCTTTCATTTACCTTAATGGCCACAATTTTAATTTTAGTATCGTTGTATATTCGTAAATCTGGAACGGATGAGTTGGTATGACAACTTCATCAGCTCCGATGCCAACTCTTAGCCACCGTGCTGCTAGGTGGTTTTCTAGAAATTTAATCCGTATTTATGCCGCTGTAGCATTTATATATTTGTTTATTCCAGTTGCATACACCTTTGCTTTTTCATTTAATGATGCTGGAAAGAGTAATTTAGTATGGCAAGGCTTTACTTTAGATAATTGGAAAAATCCCTGCGGTGCACCCCAAGTTTGTGAATCTGTTGTTAACTCCTTAAAGGTAGGTGTGATTTCAACCTTACTTGCCACTTTTTTAGGAACAATGATTGCCTTTGCACTTGGTAGATATAAATTCAAAGGTCGCAAATCAACAAACTTATTAATCTTTTTACCTATGGCAACTCCTGAGGTGGTTTTAGGAGCCTCACTACTTGCTATGTTTTTAAACCTTAGAATTAATCCTGGATTTTGGACGGTTGTCATAGCGCATGTGATGTTTTGTATCTCATTTGTGGTGGTAACGGTAAAGGCTAGAATCGCTTCATTAGATCCAAGACTTGAACAAGCTGCTATGGATTTATATGCAAATGAGCGCGAAACCTTTAGGTATGTAACTTTGC
>Ga0214917_10000457_pt1 | contig 53405 bp, 58 predicted proteins | sample LL_1208_BB_MetaG_FD_177983 | JGI IMG/M metagenome (GOLD analysis project Ga0214917, IMG submission 177983) | Freshwater microbial communities from Lake Lanier, Atlanta, Georgia, United States - LL_1208_BB | ecosystem: Environmental > Aquatic > Freshwater > Lake | place: USA: Georgia | collected... | reverse complement strand
ATCTTTGAGATCCTCCGCCGCACGAGCGATCTCGGCTTCGAGGTGGTCAGGACGACCAACGCGGATCCGCCCGCTTTTCGCTGTCTCCCGTGCGGCTCCGTCATGGAAGGTCTCGCCGGATCTTGATGAACAGAGATGCCAGCGCGACGGCATCCGTCCTGATCCGATCCAGTGTTTTCTGGAGGATGCTCAGGTTCTCGGCGCCCCACATCTGCTCCGTCCTGCTGAGCACGTGAAAAGAAAATTCCGTGAGAAGAGCGCTCAGCGAGCTCACGAGCATGGACAGTGTCGTAAGGAATAACCGGACGTCCGCCCGGAAATCGTCGCACGGCGATGGCTCCGTGTCTGCCGTGTAGCCGCGGAGAAAGACGAACGGAAAGTCCAGCCCGTCTCGGATCGCCTGGAGGTTGGTCTGGTACTGCGCAAAATCTGTGGTTGAGAAATTGACAAATGCCAGCTCCGAGCTCGAGACGACGCACCGGGTTGCCGCCTCGGTCTCGAAAAACCTTTCCAGCATGTCCGTTACATGACCTCCGGTTGGAGAGAACACCGAGAAGCCGTCGAAAGAGCCGCCCTCACCACGGCCGAGCGAGCCGGTGTGTATACCGAAACGAGCACGGAACTGTTCCAGTTCGTCAACGATTTTCTCCGCGGCGCCGCTGGCACGGAGCACGCGGGCGACAATGACGGCGGTCATTTTTTATACCGGTGTTTTTTTTTCTTGACAAGGGGTAGGAGGACATCCATGGTTACGGCGACAAACTATTTCATGACCAGCGGTGTGAAAAATAAGACCGCGAATCTGCTGATCGACGTGGCGGTGAATTTCCTGACCCAGCTGAATGCCATCCAGACCATCATCGACTATGCCGACAATTCGACCAGCCAGTTTGGTTCTACCTCGGCCGCGATCACGGACGCGAATGACAGCCTGAACACGCTTATCGACGATCTTGGTCTCCTGATCCGTCATAAAACCAAGACGGACGTGGATAGCCAGACGGCCACCGTCATTGCGGATCTCACCCAGGCGATCACCAAGATCAATGCCGTGATCGAAGACATCAAGATCAAGTATCACAGCGACCTGTCCAGCACGGACGGAAACCATGTCGTCAACTACTCGCCCAGCGACCTGAATGCCCTCTTTGAGATCGCCACCAGCATCTCCAAAAACGTCGCGATCACTCAGGACAACCTTGTCCACACCTATCTCCTCTCTATCCGCCAATACAGCGGCAACGACAGCCTGCTCAACCCTTTCTACGCCCATGCCAATGATTTCTTTGTCAATACCCAGGCTCAGAGCGCCATCAGCGCTGTCATTGCGACCAATATCCAGGAACTCCAGGAGAGGTGGATGGACTACGTCAGCAACAACAACATCCACGACCACACGGTTCTCTCCACCTACATCACCACCATCCAAAACGGCCTGAACACGCTCAAGAGCGTGCTCACCGATGCCTTTGGCGCTATCGATAACGGCCTCGACCAGGTGACGACCGGAACCGAGGTCGCCGATACCACCACCGTCATTTAAATTTAATCTATTCGACTAATAGTAGGAGCCATGTATCGTCTCGGTTCGCGATCCCGTCAGGTGTGGAGCCTCGTGACCCTCCGGCGCGGAGCCGGGGACGCAAAAGACGCGGTCGTTATCCGCGGACCCGTGCGTGAAAAAGACCGGGCGTTCTTTGAGGTCTTTACCAAAAACAAGGCCATCGTCCTGCTCTCGTCCTACACGACCTTTCCAGATCCGCGAGGATACTGTGCCACCGAGCACGACCGGTTCATTGATGTGCTGGGCGAGCGGGGCGACGACGTTGTGGCCTGGTGCCACTGCTTCCGGGACGCGGCCGCGCTGGCCGTGCCGGCCGCCGTGCCGAGGATCTTTGTTAGCGAGTCCGACCTCTCACCGGCTCTCCACGGCCTGCGCGCGATGGAATGTACAGAAAAGGTCTATGATTTTGTGGCCTACCTCCCGTCCGGGGAGTGGAACGGGCGTGTCCGGAATGCCGCCATGGCTGCGGACTGGCTGTCTTTCATGGCGGTCACGATCCGGCTGCGCGTGCTCGTGATTGGCGGTGGCGGCGAGCTGCCCTCCTCGGTCGAACGGATCGATTTCTTGCCGCAGAAAGAATTCTGGGAGAAGCTGCGGCGCTCTCGCGCGCTCTTTGTCGCGTCTACGTTCGATGCCAGTCCAAAGATCCTCACGGAGGCGCTGGCTCTCGGCGTTGCCCTCCTCGTCAACAAAGACATTGTCGGTGGATGGAAATACATCACACCCGAGACCGGCATGTTTTTTGATCCCACCGAGCGCAAAAAAGACCGGATCAGGGCTTTTCTCGCCAAGAAATATTCTCCGCGCGCCTACGCCGCCGAGCACCTCGATCCCGACAAGAACGGGAGGTGGTTGTCTGACCGCCTCTCCGAGATCCTCGACCGCCGGTTTGAGGATCTCGGTCTTGATGGCGTCCTCTTTATCAACCTCGAGGAGCGTGGGGATCGCCTCCTCGCAATGGAAGACGAGCTCCGCCGCGCGGGAATCGTCGGAGCGGTGCGCGTCGATGCGGTTCGAGAAACGCGCAACGGACATCTCGGGTGCGCCAGGAGCCACGTCCGGGCGCTGGACGAAGCACGGAAGAGGGGCTGGAAAAGGTTCATCGTCCTTGAGGACGATTTTCGTTTCGGGATGAGGAGGGAGCGGTGGCTTCACGTGCTTTCCGAGTTCCTGCGGACGATCCAGCGCTGGGACGTGCTGGTTCTGGGTTATTGTCTTGTCCGCTGGCGAGAGACCGATGCCGTCTCATCCACCGTGTACCGGGTGGCTCGGTCGACCTGCACGGTGGGCTACATGGTCAACGACGGCTATGCGGAGACGCTCCGTGCTGATTTCTGCGAGTCCATCCGTCTCTTGGAGGCCGAGACGGGCGAGGAACAGGTCTTTGTCACGGACAATGCCATCGATCAGCACTGGAGCGGCATCCAGCAGAACGATTTTTTCTACGGGACGATACCGGCCATCGGTCTCAGCTCGGGCTCGCCCTCATCCATCATGCAAAAGCAATGAGTGATTTTTACAGATCTTGTAAAAATACATCTATGCGGCTGTCGATATATCCGACCACAGGTAGACGCTCGTCGTCGTGTCGCCAAACAGCCGGAAACCAAACCCGGGCGAGTCGCGTGCTTTCATGTCCTGGTCGATTCCGCAATGAGAGACGAGCCTGTACCGCGCGTTCTCGTAATCAAAGAGGATCTCGGCGCACCGGATCTCGCACTGGCACGACTCTATATTCTCGGAAATGTCCATCCATCCCGTCTTGCCGTCGGCATTCTGAGGCACGATTGTGACCAGCAGCGGGTACTCCAGCTCGTTCTGGGCGGCATCAAAGATCTTTGCCTGGATCACGAGCTGAAACGGCGATAGACCGAGGCTGTTCTCGAGCACGTGGCGGTACACTTTCTTGAGGATCCGCACCTCAAAAACACAGCGGTCAAAATCTTTCCGCAGGGATACCGCGATCCGTGTCGCCATGCTCGTCCCCTCCAGATCGGTCTCGAAACTCAGTGTGCTCTCGTCCTCCAGCGGGTACACTGCCGTCGTGGGTTTCATGTCGTCATAGATCCGAACACCCTGGCGATGATTCACGAGGCTCAGGATGACCCGCCTGGCCACAACGTTATCCAGACGAACCATTTATACATTTAGTAAAAAAAAAAAAATGAAGCCATGATATAATAATGACGGATGCTCGGATCCGATCTTTCCTGGCCTCCGTAAACATCGATTCTCCGTTATTCAACGGAACGTTTTCTAGAGTAAAAGGCCTGTCGACCACGGACGCGCTCTACCGCTTCCTCCATAACCTCAAAAAAGACGAGATCCGGTGGTACGAGATCGATCTCCCGAGCCTCCAGGGCTGCGTCGATCTTGTGGATTCCATCGCGCTCCTCTACCGCGAGATCATGACCTGTGACACGGGCGCTGTTCTCTCCGCCGTCGCCACGTTCAACCGGCTCGTTTCCGTCGAGATCCTGCGGATCACCCGGACGTCCGTCGAGATCTCTTTTTCCAAGAACGACGAGATCAATGGAGCGTGGAAAAGCATCGTTCACGCGCTCCTCGCCATTCCCATCGATGCCTGTGTCGAAAGAGACATTACGGCTGGTGCTCTGGACATCCATCAGCAGCTCCAGAGCATCGTCGACAGCTTCATCTATCTCCCGCAGCTGTATTCTGCGTGTCGCGATAAAAAGACACCGTCGCATAAAAAGACGTTTACGCTCTTTTTCGAGAGGCCCTGTACGCTCGTCCGCCGGCAGGATCTGTCGAGGGAGATGAGACGGCTCGGCTCGATCACCGTGCGTTTCTCTGAACCGGTATGTTCCGACCGGTTTGATCCCAGAGACCATCTCCTGCTCTGCGGCCGGGACAAGAAAAGAGAGACAACATGTTTCCTCGTGCACCGCAACGACCGTGTCGCCGCGACGGGATTCGTGTGCCATGGGTTCGTCGATGACGAGCGGCTGGCGGTGCGTCTTCACCTCCTCATGCCGTCGTCGTAGCGAGGCCGCGGACAACGTCGCGGGCAAAGCCCGTCAGATCCTCGACTGGGAAGCCCGCCGTGAGCAGGGCGCACCGGTACAGGATCCCGGCGTCCGTCTTCGATCGGTTCTCCGCCGTCTTGTATGACTCCCGGAGCGAACGGATGACCGGGTGCTCCCGGTTGAGCTCGACGATTTTTCGCCCTTTCATGAACGACATGGACTTGTTGTCGCCGAGAGGCTGGGCGGCCATGATCTTCTCCATGTTCCCGGTCCAGCCCCACTTGGACGAGACGACGCAGATCGGATCGTCGTTCTCCGAGACCAGCCGATCCGAGATCCGGATCGCCTCGATGCTTGCGTCGCCCGTGGTCTCCTTGAACCACTCGCCAAACTCCTTGAACGCCTCTTTCTCTTCGTCGGTCGTCTCCCGCGCCCACGGCACCGCGTGGTCCTTGCTCACGTTCACCAGGTCGTGCTCCTTGTACTTGTGGACGCGCTGGAGCATGAACTCGTCGATCGGCTCCGTGAAATAGAGCACGGTGTAGCCTTTCTCCTGGTACAGCCCGGCAAAGACGTTGTCCTCCCCGGTCGCGTAGTAGACCGCCTTCTGTTCGTCGTTGAGTCTGTAGTTCTCCACATACTCGTCGAACGAGATGGTCTTGTCGTCGCGGCTGTTGCCCATCCGCAGGTAGGCGAGGAGGCTCTCGTCGCCCTCGTGGATCCCGAGCTTGATGTGCCGGTGGAACGCCTCGTAGAATTTCGGGAACAGCTCCGGATCCGCGTAGATCTCCTCGACCGTGTTCATGACCTGCTTCTTGAGCTGCGTCTTGAGCGCCTTGACCACCCTCGTCTGCTGGAGCATCTCCCGGGAGACGTTCAGCGGCAGGTCGGGGCTGTCGATCACCCCCACCGCAAAGTTCATCCAGTCCGGCAGCATGTCCTTGTCCAGTTCCTGGAGCACCAGCACTTTTTTGCTGTAGAGCTTGATGTTGCGTTTGTCCCGGCTCCGGTCGCCCAGCGCGTCGTAGGGCGTCTTGGACGGGACAAACAGGACGCCGCGGAACTCGAACGCGCCCTCCGTCCGGAAATGCTTCCAGTACAGGGGCTTCTCCCAGTCGTTCGAGATTGTCTTGTACAGCGCCTCGTAGTCCTCCCTCGTGTTCTCCTCCGGAGAGCGGGCCCACACCGGCTTGCTGCCGTTGACCGTCTCCCACACACGGGTCTTTTCTTTCACCGGCGCTTCGGTCGGCTCTTCCTCCTCCTCCTCCACGGTCGGCTCGTCCGTCTCCACGGTCTGTTCGTCCGTCTCCACGGTCGGCTCGTCCGTCTCTGCGGACGGTTGCTCGTCCGTCTCTGCGGTCGATGTCGGCTGCTCGACCTCTTTCTCGAAAAAGAGCTCGATCGGGTAGCCGATGAACGAGCTGTGGTGGCTGATGATCCGGCGGAGGGTCTTTTCTTCCAGGTACTCCCGGGCGTCTTCTTTCAGGTGGAGGACGATCCTCGTCCCGTGGTCGATCCCGTCGAGTGCCGGTGTCTCCTCGATCGTGTAGTATTTGCTGGCATCCGACGTCCAGAGCCAGCCCCTGTCACCGGCTTTCCTGGTATAGACCTGAACCCTGTCCGCCACGAGGAACGCGGCATAAAAGCCGACGCCGAACTGCCCGATCAGATCCGATTTCTCGGCAAGAGACTGGGCAAATTTCTTTGTCCCGCTTGAGGCGATCGTCGAGAGGCTGGCCACCAGATCCTCGTAGCTCATACCCACACCGGTGTCCTCAATGACAAGACAGCCGTCCAGCGTAAGCGGATCAACGCGGATCCGGTACTCCCGGTTGACGATCCCGTTCTTGAGGTCGGCGAGCCGCTGCTTGTCGTTCGCATCGGACGCGTTGCTGATCAGCTCGCGCAGGAACACGTCCCGGTTGCTGTAGAACGAGTGGACGATCAGGCTGATCAGCTCGTCGATGTTGGCCTCGAATTCTTTCTGGGTCATGGTTGATGGGTTCGACGGCGAAAAAAAAAAACGCATCAGTTTTTGAGATTGGTGGCGCTGTCCGAATTTTTTCTGCGTATCAAAAAAACAAATGACCACCACCGCGCTGCTGAAGCGCCGTCTCCGGCGCCTCGATCAGGAGGAACACGAGCCCGTCGGCCTCGTCTGGGAGGGCAATTCCTGCTACATGGACTCTGTCCTCTTTGCGCTTCTGGCCGCGCCGAGCGCCTTTGTCCAGCGGCGATTCTTTGGTGCCACCGATCCGGAGCCGCTCGTCCGCGACGTGCGCGAGGCCCTCCTCTCGGTGGCCGTGCGGATCCGCGCCTCGGAGGAGTGGTTCCGCGGGGCGCGGATCCTGCGCCGCGCCCTCCGCCCGCACCGCGACGCCTTGCGGGCGTATCCAGACTTTTGCGGATCCGGGCAGCAGGAGGCACTCGAGTTCCTCCAGCTCATCCTCTCCGTCTTTGGCCTGAACGGGCAGAAAAGGATCGGTGCGGTCGTCCGCTACAGCAAGAGATACGGGGTGTTTACGCGCTCCCGCAAGAACGTCGTCTGGAACGATATCGTCTTGGAACGAACGGATCGCCGTGCCTCCATTATCTTTGAGATCCCCTGCCGCGTGCTCCGGCGCGGTCGGACGATCGCCTGCCTGCGATACACCGAGTCTTCCTACGACCTCGTCGATACGCGATATCGGGGATGCCTCGTCAACTGCAGCGAGGAGCTCGTGGCCGTCGAGCACTTTGCCGACCTTGCCGTGATCGTGGCTCGCCGGGAGGATCCGTACGGTGCCGTCAGCGCCGATCGCCTGACGATCCCCACGACCCTCACGGATCCGCACGGCAAGACGCTCCGCCTCGAGGCCGTGGTTGTGCGCGCCGGGGAGAGCGACCTGGCGGGCCACTACCTGTGCTTCCGGCGGCTCCGCGACGACTCGTGGTGCCGCTTCGACGATCTCGAGGACGAGATCGAGTTTTTCCCGGACTGGAAAACGGTCAGGACGCGGCATCCGGAGGTGCACACGCACGGCATCCTCTATTTCTATGCCGTCTAGTGGTAGCTCCACCAGTCCAGCTCCGGACACACGAGCGTCCGTGCGATCCTCTCGTGGAACTCGTCGTTCAGCGGATGAAAGATCCGGCCGAGGATCTCGGTCCATTCGATCGGATAGCCGTGTCCGTCTTCTCCGCGATCGGCCGGTCCGGAGGCCGGGTGCGTCCGGAGCGCTCCGAGCTTCTCGTCTAGGAGGTGCGTCACACGCCCGAACCACGCGCGCGTAAAGGCCGTGTTGGGTCGGAAAAGGAAAGCACCCGTGCCGACGAGCCGATCCCAGTGCTCTCTCACCGAATCGCACGCGACACCTCTGGCTCCGATCTCCGGGTAGCCCACACCCACCAGCTCTGGATCCGCCAAGAGCCGGTCGTACGCGTCGTTCCAGTCGCAGCGCTGCCTCTTGACGTCCGTGTACCCGCCGCCGTAGAAGTGCATCAGGTACATCCTCAGGTAATCGGCCTTGTGCGTGGCCGACAGGAACGCGTAGGCCGGGTGGAGCGGAAAATCCGGAACGGTGTACCCGTCCACGTTGTCGGGCGTCAGCAGCCGGACGTTCACGCCCGAACGCTCCCGGACATCCTCGAGGCACGCCGCCCGGTTCGCCGACATGGCGTTATCACCAGTCCACAGGCAGAACAGGATCCTGGGCACGAGGTTCAGCGTGTTGTCCGGACAGTAGAAATAGCCGCCGGCCGCAAAAAAAGGGAGGTAGCCCAGCTCTCCGAGCGGCGCGTGGCACGATCCTCCCACGCGTACCAGCGGCCGTGTCGTGCGGAGGGTCTCGATCGCCTCGGGTCGGAGCTCGTCGATCCACAGCACATCCAGCACCTTGCGGCCTTTCCAGCACCGGGCGTCGTAAGCAAAGACATGGTTGTGATAATGGATGCCCTCGTACGAGCCGTCGGTCTCAAAGCCGAGCACCTCGGCGAACACGCTCTTCCAGGGCAAGAGCTCGGTCTCGCTGACCGTACCGACGCTCATCAAGACCCGGTTCTTGTGCGGGAACATTTTCAGGTAGCGGTTGATGATTTCCGTATCCATTTAAGATGAGCCCTCTCGTCCTCCTAAATGGATTTGTTTGGCGGGGTCGTGTACCTGAACCTGGACAAGCGCACGGATCGTCGCGCCGAGATCGAGAGAGAGCTGGCATCCATGGGTCTGGTCGCGGAGCGCTTCGCGGCCATTGAGAAGAGCCCCGGGATCCTGGGGTGCAGCCTCTCGCACCTCCACATCCTCCGGATGGCCCGAGAGCGGCAGTGGAAGAACGTGCTCATCCTGGAGGACGATCTCCGGTTCCTCGTGGATCGGGATACGTTCTGGGATCGTCTCTCGCGCTTCTTTGAACGCCACGGCGACTCGTACGGCGTCTTGATGCTCGACTACTGTCTCGAGCGGCAGGAGCCGGTGGACGACCTCGTCGTGCGGGCGATCGAGGCCTGGTCGGCCGCCGCCTACCTCGTCTCTGAACGCGTGTACGACCGGCTCATCGGCGTGTACGAGAGGACGGTGCCCTTGCTCGAGGCCACGGGTGAGCACTGGAATTATGCCAACGACCAGGCCTGGAAGGTTCTCCAGCGGGAGGGCCTGTTCCTGGCCATCCTGCCGCGGCTCGGGAAGCAGCGGCCGTCTTTCAGCGACAACCGAGGCTATTTTGACGAGGCGCGCTACTGATATAAAGACGGAGAGACTGTCCGTCAAACATGACGTCCTACCTCCTGATCTCGTCGGCGTACCGCGACCGGTTGCTGTACCCGAGCCCTTCCGATTTCATCGTCCCGTTCCAGAACACCAACAACAGCCTCACGACGGTTCGTTCGAGCGTGCTGACGGCCGTTAACCCGCTGAGCCTCTATCCGGCGTACAGCTTCTGCTGGACGAACCTGACCAGCGGTTCTCTGCGCTTCCGGACAAGGATCACCGGGGGATCGGGCGAGACCATGGTGCTCTCGAGGGATGACGTCAACACGACGCTCCTGGGCATCGGCGGGAACGAGTACGGCGTCTGGCAGGAGCTGCGGCGGTCGAACGACCTCCTCAAGAGCTACCGTGTCGAGCTGGTGGCCGATCCGTCCCAGAGCGCGTACGTGCGATCGTTTTCACCGGTCTACTCGAGCGTCACCCTCACCGAGCGGCTCCCGTTCCGGATCGGTGACGAGATCGATCTCGTCAACGACACGCGGCTGTCGGAGGGCAGGATCGTCCTCCCCGGCTCGTACAACGGCAAGCTCTTTGTGAGGAATGACCTCGTGCTGTACGACCTCACCACCAACGAGAAGCGGGCGTGCGCGCTGGAGGCCGTGTCCTCCATACTGATCTGCGACTCGCCTTTCTCACCGGCGGCGCGTCCGACGGACAAGTTCCTCCTCTTTGCGGGACAGCGGCCGTTCCTCACCGGCTCGCTGGAGCGATTCCTGGACGGCCGGTGGTACGCGGACGCGGCGCTCCGCGAGTGGCGGATCGTGGAGGCGGGTCGCGGCTACCTCGCGGGAGAGCGCGTGGCGCTCGCACGCGGCGACGATCCCGAGGCAAGGACGACCTGTGTCTTCCGCGTGGTCGGCACGGGTGTCGATGGCGAGATCACCGCCCTCGAGAGGATCGAGGCCGGCACGGATCCTTACCGCTCGGCTGCCGCGTACCGCGTCGTGCCGCTGGATCGACCGGTGGACACCGTTTCCGCGGCTCACGTCCTCGTGCTGGCCACGTCCACGGCTTTCCGCTGCCGCTTCTCCGAGGCGGCCACCATCACGCGCCAGGATCTGGTGGGCTCGTACCTCTCGTGCTCCCTGTTCTCACCGCTCTTTACCGTCCATCAGAACCGGTTATATACCAGCCCCAATGCCGCGTATCCCGTGCCCGTCACCGGTCCGGATCTCCGAACGATGCAGGAGGCGGCCGGTGTCATCGGGATCGAGGACGTGCTTTTCCTCGGCCGGAACGAGGTTGTCCTGCTGACACAGGCCGTCTCGCCGGCTCTCCTCCGCCGTTTCGGCCTCTACGAGCCGACCGCAGCGCTCGCCGGCGCGCTGAACGTCGCCGTCTTCCCCTACGTGACGGACGGCGTCGTCCCACTGAATTTCACCGGCACGTACCTGACGCAGTCGCAGATGGCCTGCTACGAGATCACGGTGCTCAGCCTCATCCTCCCGAACGTCCCGCTGGATGCCCTCGACACGCTCCTGACCAGCGGGTATCCGTACGTCCTCCTCGAGATCAGCAACGTCTCGCAGCCGAACGCCCACAACCGGAACGTCCTGTACTCCAACAACCCGGCGGCCGTGGCCTCCACGTTTGTGTGCTCCATCAGCGACGTCAACGACCCGCTCCGCACGCGCTTCATCAAGATCACCTCCGATGGCACCATCCAGACCATGAAATTCACACCCGCCGACAGCCTCCGCTTCCGCGTCCTCCTGCCCTCCGGCGATCCACTCCTCCTGAGCGAGCCGGACTACGGTCCGCCCTCCGTGGCCAACCCGGCTCTCCAGATCGAGGCTCTCCTCCAGTTTCGAAAGATTTAAAAAATAAAATAAACGCCATGAAAAAACATGAGGCTCGGTTGGTTGGGTCTTTTTCTGGGCACGGTCTCCGCCTGGAGCGTCCACAACGGGGTCATCCACGATAACGCCGGTAAGGTCTTCCCCATGAAAGGAATCTCCTGGTTCGGCTTCGAGACCCAGGATTTTGTCATTAACGGGCTCTGGCAGCATCCCGCCGAGTTCTACATGGATCTCATGAAGCAGCACGGCATCAACACGATCCGGATCCCGTTCTCGGCCGAATGGATCTGGTACAACTACGACCTCTACCCGTACGACGGCCTCGTCAATGCGGATCCCAAGAGCCAGCACAAGAAATCCATCGATATCCTCGATCGGATCTTTGACCTGGCCGAGGAGCGGCAGATGCACATCATGCTCGACCTCCACCGCCTCCACAAGGAGTACATCTCGGAGGTCTGGTACTCGCCCACCGACGGCGCCTTCACCACGGACACGTATTTCGATACGTGGTTCCGCGTCCTCGACCGGTACCACGGCCGGCCGGCGCTTCTCGCGGTCGACCTCCTGAACGAGCCGCACGGCTCGGCGACCTGGGGAGATACGAATCCGTCCACCGACTGGAATCATTTTGCCGAGTTTGCTATTGAAAAGATCGACGCGCGCTATCCCGACAGCCGGTGGCTGTACCTTGTGGAGGGCATCGGATGGGGAAAGGATCTCTCGGGCGCGCGAGCCTTCCCGATCCAGACGCCGGAACGCGTGCACGGACGGCTCGTCTACAGCCCGCACACGTACGGCAAGAGCGTCGTCAGCACCACGGACGTCAATAATCGCTACCAGCTGTACCACGATTGGGATTCCTCGTTCGGCTTTCTGAAAGACATGGATCTCACCTACATGGTCGGCGAGTACGGCGGCATCACGAGCCTGGATTCTGTCTGGATGAACACGCTGGTGGACTACCTGACCACGGCCGGCATGCGGAACGCCTTTTTCTGGAGCCTCGGCCCGAACTCCGGCGACGTCCACGGTCTGCTCCTCGACGACTGGACAACGCTGGACGGTTTCAAGATGGGCATCATGGATCGGCTTCAGCCATCGTCTTGAGATGTCGTCTGTCTCGTGTGGATGAAAGAAAAAAAGACACATCTTTTTTTCGTCTCGAGATGTTCATTCAAAATAAATTTGGTCTCTACGGAGCCGCCGTTGGCACCGGATGATCGAGCAGCGCTTTCAGCTTGTGGAGGAACTGGTCGTAGTCCAGGCCGGTGTACACCGACTCCAGCCGGCCCTGGTGGTACACAAAGACCGTCGGCACGACGTCCACTTTCTCGCGGTGGATCGAGGACGGGTGGTCAATGTCGTCCGCGAGGCACAGGACGTGCTTGTTCCTCGTGTAGTCGGCCAGGCTGTACGCGAGCGTCTCCATCTTCTGGCCGAGGTGCTTGCACGGCGCGCACCACTTGGCCCAGGCCTTGACCACGACCACCCGGTACGTGCTCAGCGCCCCGCTAAAATCACCCGACTGGATGTCCAGGACGTACGAGTCCTGCGGCTTCTCCGCGGGCGGCTCTGACGGCGGCGGCTGCGGCTGCCGCACGACGGATGATTCGCGTGGACGGATCGCCGGGTTCAGCGGCCTCGCCGCAGCCGCCGGATTCGGGATCGTCGCGTTCGGGTCGGGATAAGCATCCGAGAAGCTGCCGTACATTTTTTTTCTTTTTTTTTTTTATCCTTTAAACCTTAAAAAAAAATATGTCGGTTCCGACCGCAACGCCGGGCACGCGGCTGAACTGTTTCGATTATGCTTCTTGCCTGCCGCTCGCGCTGAACGAGCAGTACCAGGCCTGTCTCCAGAATCCGCCTGGAGGCGACCAGAGCAAGTGCCAGAGACTATCGCCGACCGACCCGTTCCCATCGAATCCTCCACCACTGCCGTCCGTACCATCGGATTCGGAAAATGCGTGTACCAAGGCCAACGGCGATTTCCAGGGCGTCGCCCTCCGCTCGGCGGACAAGATCAAGGATTTCGTTACTACCACATCCGATACGCTCACCAAGAACGGGAAAGATACGCTGGGAAAGAACAAGTGCACCAACGGCCAGGTCACCGCCGCCAGCGGCTTCCAGGTGCCGTTCGTCAACATCGGGACGACCGTCAACACCCAGTTCAGCACCGGCTGCTCGCAGATCGCCCTCCAGTACGCCGTCCAGACCTCCATCTCGAACAGCCTCCAGTGTCTCTGCACGAGCATCAAAACTTCAACACAGTCCAGCCTGACTGCCTTCAACTCCATCAAGATAAAAGGGGGCAATATCCATGCTGCCGGAGATGTCAATATCAATTCAAGGTCGGAAAATCAGCAGATCGCCAAGGTCGTCAATTTCCTGTCGGCACAGGTGCAGACGCAGCTCAAGCAGACGATCCAGACCTCGCTGAAAGCCGTAAACGACAGCCTGCTGAAGCAGGAGAACAGCATGACCCCGCCCAACGCCCAGAAATCACTCGCCATGACCATGGCCGCCGCCCTCAGCAACTCCGCAAACCTCAACATGACATCCATCATCAACCAGATCGGGCTGAGCGTGAATGCGCAGAACCAGTATGAATTGGATCTCAGCAACACGTACGCCGGGGGGAATATCAATGTCAACATTACCCAGAATAACTACCAGGATGTCATGCTCGAGAACATCACCAAGGCCGTCATGGACACCATCATGGAAAACGCGACCATCACGTCTGCCATCAGCGAGAACTCCACGATCCAGAGCCAGGCCAACAAGGGCCTCATGAGCCTGTTCGGCACCTCAAAAGGCATCGGCGTCATCATCGCCATCATCATCGTCCTCGTCCTCCTCGGCGCCGGCCTGATCTTCTATTTCACGCAGAAGAGCGGCACAGCAACCCTCTTAGTCCCGCCGCCAAAATAATCGGTTTTCCGTCTCTCTCGCGCCGTGCGATCCGCCGCGTCATCCGGCCGCTCTCCAGCAGCGTCGCACGCTCCCTGAGCACGCGCCGCCACGCCCGCTGCACCAGCCGGAGCCAGAACGTCTTGAGCACAACGCTGTAGTAAAAATAACCGGTGTCCTCGACCGGCTCGAACGCGTACCGGCAGATCTCGATCGTCTTCATCATGCTCGTGTTGGGCGCGAAGCGGAGCATGTGCCGCCGCAGCCGCTCGCCGTCGACGGTAAAAAAGAGTCGTTTGGGGATCCTCGACTCGAAAAGAATCCGGCCGTCCTCGACGAAGCAGGACACGATCGCCGTTTTCTGGTTGTCCATCCATGTGAGCTCCTGTTCCCTCTCCCGCGAGAGGGAAGCCTCGATCTCTCGGCTGTTCATTCGTGCGAGTTTTTTATTTCAAAAAATATCTAGACAGGATCGATCAGTTTTTTTTTTTGCCACATCTCCAGATCCAGCGGGTGGATCCAGAAATCGATCCGGCCGCCATCCTTTTTCGTCTCGGACGGCCGCGGCCGATCGGCCGGTGCGGCGTTCATACGCCTCCCCAGCGGGTGGACGATCTCGAAGCCGTACGAGCGCAGCATCCGGCACAGATCCTCCTCCAGGCTCTCCACGCGGCCGAGCCCGCCGGCAACGAGCCGACCGGTCTTGTCCACGAGGTGCTGGTGCTGCGGGAAGAGGAGGTGACCGAACTCGTAGTCGGAGAGCCGATCCGCCGCCCGGAGCGCGTCCCCGACCGTCTCCTCCGGCAGCGCCCACTGCTCGCGGAGGTACGCGTGCGCCGAGCGCAACCGCTCGCGCGGCTCTCGCACGAACGAAAACACGCGGCAGCGCGCCCATTTCTCGGCCGGCATGATTGTCTCGGCCGGATCCTCCGCGTAGTACCGGTAGAAGCCCAGTGCTCGGTTCAGCGGGTTCATCTCGTGCTCCGCGCGGTAGAGCCACCCCGATCCCGCCGTGCGCGCCCGGTTGCGCTCCTGATCCACGAAGCAGGCCGTGTCGTGATCTTTTCGGCGAAAGACGTAGTTTCGAAAGCCGTAGTAGCGCGAGAGGATCGATGAAACATAGGTGCTCGCGTTCTTTGGGATCATGACGTACACGAGCTCTTTCTCGTGATGGACGCTGACCATCTCGCTTTTGAGGACGCCTCATTTTTTTTTATATTGACGCTACAGCTTGATCTGCTTCTCGAACAAGAAGCCCACCGAGCGCGCTTTTGGAAAGATGATGTTGTTGGAGTCGTAGTAGTCGACCTTGTAGAAGGTCTTGCGGAACTCCTCGATGGTGATGTGGCCGCCGTAATTCTTGAGCAGCCGCCAGCTCGGTGCCTCCACCAGCGGCAGGCTCTCGCTCCCAAAGACGTCGTGGTAGATCTTTTTCAGCATGACCTCGCTGTTGGAGTACAGCGGGTTCTGGCTGTTCATGCGGATGTAGGCCAGGCAGCAGTTGAACGAGCAGAAGAGGCCGTCCGTCAGATAAAAATCGTTCGCGCTCACCGCGTACTGCGAGTTGTGGTTGATGTCGATCTTGGCATTGTCCTGGAGACGCCGTAGCTGGGTCGGGCTGAGGTTCTCGCGGAGGACGTACCTGTCCTTGGTGATCTCGGAATGGTAGGTCTTGCTCACCCTGGGCGACACGTACTCGATCGGACACCCGATCGGGTGGTACGGGAATGAGTGTCGGCACCAGAAACAATGGAGCGAGGTCGTGTCTGGCAGCGTCTCGTGATCCAGGTAGGAGCGCATGCTGATGACGCAGTGGTGATCCCGTTTCGATTCGTCCAGGAACGAGAAATAGGTTGGCTTTTCTTTTTCCGTAATGTCCATGATCCGGGTCTTTTTCAGGTTCTGTCGGAACAGACCGGGGATGTTGTACTGGCTGTCGATGGCCTCCTTGTTGATGCGGAACACAAGGATATGCTTTTTCATTTGTTTCCAGAGACCAGCCTTTTAGTTCAAGATTTCATTTTTTTAGAAAAAAAAAAATGATTACGAGTGGCGATTTCTTGATGGTTGACAGCCATGGATGAATTCAGAGAAAGGTGCGACATCAGCCTGAACGGCTTTGTAAAAAAATCCAAGAACCGAGCCGTGATCTCTCGGTTTCTGTGGAAACAGGCCGGCAGGGATCCCGTCTATGCCGATTTCTTGTGCTTCGAGTTCTTGTCCGAGCTCATGTGCTCGATGGAGCTCAAAGAGGTTGTCCGAAACCTTACGGAGGGACGTGTGGGATGGCAGCATCCCGCGTTTGAGGGCATGAGACGGGCGATCCGACAGCACGACGAGTTCCTGATCAACCCGCCCGAGATCCAGGAGGGCGTCATCGAGTGCCGCTGTGGGAGCAGGAGGACGTTTTCTTTCAGCAAGCAGACCCGCCGGGCGGACGAGTCCGCGACCGTCTTTGTGAGGTGCAGTGCCTGCGGCAAGACGTTCCGGATGTAAAAAATGATTTCTGTCTGAATATTAAAAAACTCGTCATCCCATCAATGAGATACATCCGCTGTCTCTGTTCGATGCTCTGCGTCGCCCTCGCGGCGCCCCATCCGGCTTTTGTACCGCCTCTTTATAGGCACCGCCCGACCAGGAACGAGACCGCCGAGCGCTACCGGGTCTACGAGGACATGCGCCGGTTTTTCTCGTCCAACACGACGGGTCATGGCGCGGTGCCGCGAGTCCATCCGACCGCGGAGATCCGGGATGAGGTATATAAGAAAGAGCCATGAAAATTTTCAAAAAAAAAAAAATATATCGAGACAGAAAACAGAATGGAATCCAGGAATATTGTTTTCATCCTCGTTCTCATGATTGTGGCGTTTTGTGTCTACAAGGTATCCGGGAGCACGGTGATTGAGAACTGGTGGGTGCCGGTGCCTTTCACCAAGAAAGTCGACCGGGTCTGCGGTGGTCAGAGCAGTGCCAAGAACAATCAGCGATCCCTCGTCTACAACCAGAATCAGATCGTCAACACGTCTCTGCTGGATCCAAAGACTGCCGCGCTGCTGAACCAGTCGATCAGTGCCAAGCTCGGTGGGGATACCCAGGCCTCGCAGACCGGCTCCGCCCAGAACAACCCCATCGACTCGTACAATGTCTTTAGCGATAGCGTCAACGGCAATCCTCTGCCCAAGGATATCACGACGGAGGGCTACCAATCGTGTTCTTCCTGTGAGCCGAAACCCGGCTTCCCGGTCTACACCGTGCCCGGGACTTTCCAGGCCGACCTCTCGCCGCGCTTCAATCCCAACGGTCTCCAGTCCTACGTCAAGTATAACGCACCCCCGGAGGAGTATCAGGCCTCGTACCCCAACGATCCCCTGACCGTCCGCGAGCATTATGATAATGACCCGCTCAAGATGGCGCAGATGGTCGAGACGCCCACGCCGAAAAACACCGACGCGGCCAACGTCTCGGAGGTGGATCGCGCGGAGCAGCGCCGGGCGCTCATCGAGCAGGGCAACGAGGTCGCCAACAAGCTGCCCGTCAGCACCATGAGCCAGGGCGGGCCGCAGGACGACAAGGCGGTCTACCAGTGCGCGGATCGGTACATCTTTGCGCTCCAGAAGAGCCGGCTCTACGCCCTCGCGGATCCGATCCGCGGCGACATCCCCGTCATCCCCTGCCTGCCGAACCGCAACCCGGCGAGCAACACCTGGTTCCGGCCGTCGTCCAACCCGCGTGTCGACCTGAACGCCGGCGCACTCAACGTCATTGGCGGTATCGGTAACGTCACCTCGCAGCAGGTGGTGGAGCTGATGGCCAACGCCCAGGGCTCTGGCGGCATCATCAACGGCGTCGACGTCAACCCGCAGACCGATGCGAACACCGCGTTTGTCCTCCAGCAGCAGCTGATGAACAAGATCCGACAGCTCGAGCAGCAGATGGGCATGGCCAATACCGCGTCCCAGTCCACACAGAACCAGCGTCCGCCGACCAGTGTCTCGACTAACGTCAATAACCTCGTCTCGACATCGGCTTTCAGCTAAACCACACGGTCTAAGAAAACGACGAGAACCGGATCATGATTTTTTTTTTCTCTTGAAAAAAAAAAAAAGATGGAATCACAGCCGTCTTTACGGCCGGCCGCAGGAAAATACACGCTGATCCGGCAGGACGACGCGCTGGAAAAGAAAGGCCAGCGCCGGCGGCAGTCCATGATCCAGATCGAGGACAAGCAGAAAGAGCTGGATCAGATCCTCCGCCAGCACACCAAGCCCGAGATCGAGGAGGTGAAGCAGGCGCAGGAGCGATTGGAAAAGGCCAGGAAAGAGTTTGTCGCCAAGCAGCAGAAACTCATGCAGAAAGCCAAGACCGTCTCGGAGACGAACCAGGAGTTCAAGAAAAAGCACCGCGAGTACGAAACGCTCGCGAGCGCCCACCCCGAGGTCGAGGAGGAGTTTCGACGGGAGGCCGTGCGCTACATCTCCGAGACACAGCAGATCATCCAGCAGGACAAGACCCTCTCCAAAAAAGATCAGCAGAGAGCCATGGACGAGATCATCCAGTACCTCAAGAGCGTCAAGATGACGCCCTCGGAGGCCGCGTTCATCGACAAGATCACGCAGCAGTTTGGCAAGGGCGACGGGATCATCGTCATCAGTGCCGGCTGTGCCGACGGTGCCGCGGCCGCGTTCGAGGGACCGGATGGACTCTTTCTGCGGTGATGATCCGTCTCAGCGGCCGGCGATCGGAGCCGATGCTCTAGATGATGATATTTAATGAGACATCATCATCGAGGATAAATGGATCGACAACGAGTCGAAAAATATCTCAACCGCATGGACGCTTCCGACGGTGATACCAGAGTATTCACCACCATCCGTCCCGAAGATGATGAAAGATTATATCTCTGTGATGGATACGCGAATGTCAATGCCGATGTCCTGACCGCATTCTGGAGTCCTGTCGACATGGATCTCGAGATCGTGTTTACACAGGATGTCATCGGATTGGAACCGACAAACAGATACTGTCGTTTTGTCCAAAAGATTGATGCGGATACACGCACCATGCCGATCACAGGACCGATCGTCCTGTGTGCGAACGCTTTTACAGGCATCTGCATCAAGAGCGATCGCGAGAGTCTGAAAACCCTCGTGTGCTACGGTCTATCCTTGAACGATGAGGACGTCCGGGTCTTGAAACGACGCACGATCCTGACCACCACCCCAGAAGATGTGATTGTGGAATATCAAAAAGGCTTTGTCGGAGCCCGTCCAAAGGAGGACGACGGGACGTTTTTTCCTTGTCCCGAATCCGTATTATGATTGATCGATTTAGAGCCGTGGGGTTCTGAGGAAAAGATGTACCTGTCGTATTTCTGGCTCTGGACTTGTACGGCGGTGGTGGCGGCCTGGTCGGTGCGCGACGGCGGCCTGTATCTGGGCGAGCAGGAGGTAAGCCTGCGGGGGATCAACTGGTACGGCGCGGAGACGCACAACCGGGTCGTGGAGGGGCTCTGGAGCCACCCGATCTCGTTCTATCTGGACGCGGTGGCGAGCCAGGGCTTCAACGCGATGCGGATCCCGATCACGGAGGACACGGTGCTCCGCGACGGCACGGCCGTCGAGGACCACCTGGTTGCCGCAGAGCCACGAGCGGCAGGCAAGACGCCGCTCGAGATCATTGACGTGGTCATGAGCGACGCGCTGGAGCGGGGGATCGCCGTCCTCCTGGACGTCCACCGCCTCTCGTACGGCGCGAGCAGCCCGCTGTGGTACGTCCCGGGCTCGTCGGTATACACGCCGCAGAGCCTGATCCGAGCCATCGACACTATCTTTGAACGGTATCACAACTCGCCGAATTTGCTCGGTGTGGACGTCTTCAACGAGCCTCATTACAATGCCACCTACGGCTCGGAGGATCCGGCGACAGACTGGCGGCTGTTTCTCCGCGACTGCGCAACGGCCGTCCTGACGGCTCATCCCGGGCGCCTGCTCTTTGCCAGCGGGCTGGACTGGGGCAAGAACTTTTCCGCGTACGCGGCGCGGCCGCCCGAGCTTCTCGACAATGTCCTGTCGAGGATCATTGTCAGCCCACACATGTACGGACCACCGATCGTCTATGTCTCGCGGTACACGCGCGACTGGCTGTACGCGGAGTGGGACGCGCTCTTTGGCTTTCTCGCGGCCGATCACCGATTCCACCTGTGCGTCGGCGAGTGGGGCACGCGCTACGTGACGGTGGAAGAAAAGACGTGGATGGATTTTTTTGCCGGCTACCTCGTCGAGAGAGGAATCCGCAATAATTTTTACTGGGCGCTGAATCCCTACAGCAAGGACGTCGGTGGTCTGTTGAACGGATGGGAGGAGGCTGCGTTCGATCCCGACAAAATGGCTCTCGTGCGTTTCGTGGTGCCCGAACCAACGGTGCTCGCCTACCCGCGGCCCTGGATCCGGCACGACGTGTCCTCGCCGCCGAGGTAACGGTGGCAGAGCGTCATGATCTCGCCCCTCTGGCGCAGGCTGACAATGACCTGGTTGATGCGGCGCACGAGATCGTTTTTCTGGTAGTTCACGATGAACGATCGCTCGTCAAAAAATAACGGTTCTCGGCACGCAATATAGTTCTTGCCGCCGCCGTATGCCCGGACAAAGAACGGGAGTGTCAGGACGTCCAGACCAGAGGCAAACTGCTCTTTCTGCGTGGAAAATACGCGGGTCTCGTAGCCTTTTTCCCGCGCGTAGTGCTCGTACACGCTCCCCCGGAGCACCGCGACCGTGCGGATGCCGTCCGGATCGAGATAGGCTTTCTCGGTGTTGAAAAAGCCGCCGATGAGGATGACGATGATGTAGGTGGTAAAGATGAAACAGAACAGCGCGAAAAAAATGTTGAGCACCCTGACTCCAACGGATCTGCTCTCACGCGCCGGCAGGATCTCGGTCTTGTCGAGAAACTGGATGAACGAGTCGTGAAAGACGTCCAGCCCTGATTTCTGTGGCTCCAGCACGCAGTATAGGACGAGGAACACGACATACACAATGACCGTGCAGGCAAAGAGGATGAGATTCCTCGTGTTGAGGACGCGCGACGCGTACGTCCCCGTGGCGCGACGAAAGATGTTGATGGAACAGATCTCGATCGGTCGGCAGAAATTCACCTGGTCGATCCAGTCGCCCTGGATGCTGAACGATCCGCAGCCCGCGTCGTAGCGGCCCGTGCTCACGGCCTCCACGGCCTTGTCGGTGTCGGATTCGCCGTAGAAAATGTAGGATAGCCGCAGCTCGGCCGCGATCTTTTTCCACAAATCCACGTACAGCCCCTTGTACTCGTTGCCCTCCTTGTACGAGTGCGGCGCCCTGTCCAGGAGGACAACGACCCGGAGCGGTTGCTGCTGCGGAGCCATTTTTATGGTGACACGATTTTTTTACGGCGGTCGTCCAAAAAAAAATCCTGGTAGATGTGGTTTTCTGCGTCGTGCTCTTCCTGCTCATCGTCCTTATTGCCTGGATCTATCCCGAGACGAGAGCCTCCTCCGCTCCACGTAATTTTTTTTTTTGGGCAAAAAAAAATTGCCGAACCGTGATCAGCCGTAGAACTGCGCGTAGAGGGAGGTGCTGATGAGGCAGTACTCGCCCACCAGGGTCGGTGTCGTGATGCTCGCTCGTCCGAGCGTCAGGCTGCTGTCCGAGAACGTAAGATCCATGACGGAGCCGTCGTCAAACACGGCATTGTAGGTGAGATCGGTCACCTTGTTGGCGACGCCGGGCACGGTGACCGGTGGTGCCGTGGTGCCGATCGTGCTGTAGGCCGTCGAGTACGTGTCGGTCGGCACGCTGACGCCATTAAAAGTCAGGAGGTAGTAGAACGTCCCGTCGGGACAGGCCTCGGTGCAGACCGCCGTCCCACAGGTCTGGATGTAGAAGCACTGGTTCAGGAGGGGATAGGATTTGGTGGAGCACATGTCCTTTCTCTATTCAAAAGTTTATAATTTTTTTTTCTTTCAGATCTCGGCGCCTTCCGGCAGGAACCACACGCGGGCGTCCGGTGCGGCCACCGGCTCGATGGAATCGGTTCGGAGACTCAGCAGCCGGAAGACGCGACCGCGCTCCTCCGAGGTCAGGTACGAGACGACGGACGACTCCGACAGCCAGCAGCCGTCCCGCCAGAAAAACACGTACCGGACGGGGCGCGGGTCGCGGAGGCACGCGATCAGCAGGTTGGCCGTGTTTTCCTCGAGTCGGAGGAAGCGCTCGTAGGGTAGGACGGCGGAGTACGGTGCGTACACCGCGCCGTAATGGAAGCGGCTGGCCGGACGGAAGGCCGGCACGACGGCATCGTGGTCATCGAGGAGCCGCTCCATGGCCGGCGCGGCATCGACGTACAGGCGGATGGTGGATCGCCGCGGGAAGCGCGCCTGGACGATGCCGGCAACCTCGGTCTCACGACCGGCGGGCACGTTCACGAGTACGACCTTGGGTGACACCTGTTCCGGCGGCGACCAGAGATGATAGACGAACCAGCCAAAAAGGAATGCGAGACGCATGGATGGATTTAGGTGTCATCAAGATAAAAACATAACATTGCTAAAAAAAAATTTTTCGTTATTGTAGAGGGGATGATACGACGCAGAAAGCAAAATTTCTTTCAGATCCATACTGATCCATCCATGAAAGATGGCATCGTTAAGATAATTCGTGATTCAAAATTACCCAGGAACAGAAACCGGGTACGGGAGTATCCGAAGATCGAAAATGAAACGGTTCACCACATCTTGCATTCTTTAGGAGGCGGTACTAAAGTCTATTGTAAGTATCTTGTCAAGATCCTTACGGATCATAACCACAAGATATGGGAGCTGTCGTCCATGGATTCAATCCGCTCCGACGGTGTATTATATCCGGTAGATGCTTTTCCTCTCATGGTCAACGATAAGGATGTCATCATGGTTCATCATCTCCTTGTCGAAGCAGGGGGACTCCGTATATGTGACAAGGTTGTTGCGGCCATAACGAGGATTCCTGAAAAAGTCATGAAATTGCTGTTTATCCATGATTACATGTTTTTTTATCCCGACAATCCGAATATCCTACGATCTGATTATTATGACCCACCCAGCCACAGGCTCCAATTTTTCAAAACATTCTGTGATGCTTTCCGGAAAGTATTCTTTAACAGCAAGAACTGTTTTGAGAATTTTGCCCGTTACATAACGCTGGAGTCCGAAAAAACCATGATCCTGAACTGTGTCCCGGATATCGATCTATTCAGCCCGGCAAGGGCTTTTCCATCATCCGGGAAAACTGTTTATCATATCGGGATCATGGGAGATATAAATTGTGTCCCCAAAGGAGCAAATCTGGCAAAACAGATCATCTCGTTTTTCCATCAAGAACAACCAGATAGATTTCGATTCATCATTTTCGGGAATTTTGATTATCGGCCGCCAAACGTGCGGGTGCTTGGAAAATACCACAATGAAACAGTCCTGAAAGACATTGAGGAAAATCAGATCGACCTCTTTATTTTCCTGTCGGAATTCGAAGAAACTTATTCCCTGACCTTGTCTTTCGCTCTCCGCACCGGTTTGCCCATAGTGTACAACAGGATCGGTGCGTATACCGAGCGTCTAGAGAATTACGACAACTGTTTTCCTTTCGATGCGAGCGATTACAAAAAAGTGCTGTCTCTGTGTGAAGAAATTGTCGCACGAGGCGCAGCATCCCATCAGATCGATACACGATACAGGATCATCCAGAATGTCCCGGAGTTGTCTCCCTATGTCCATTCTCGTGTACACTGGGACGAATTCACGGTAAATCTCCATCACCGGAATGTCATCTTTCTGCATTGTACCAACCTCCAAGATCAAAAAGGAAGACATATTTTTATGGAGCAGTGGGATACGATCCGATCAAGTGGCTTATTTGAGAAGATCGACTATCTTTTTGTGATCCTGCTCGGAATCCATTTCCTCCTGCCGAAACATCATAAACTCCGGCTTATCTATTATTCTGAAAACCCTCTCGAATGGGAGTTCCCGTCTATCCAGAAGCTCCGCGATTTCTCCGCGCATGCCCCTTTCAATACCCGCATCCTCTACATGCATACAAAAGGAGTGACGGGCAAGCCGTTTTCACTCCAGTGGCGCCGATTTTTGGAGTATTTCCTCATTGAACGTCATGCCGATTGCCTGAAAGCCCTGGAGGATTACCGCGCCGTGGGCACCAATCATTACGTCTACAGAGACGGAATCAATGACCTGCGGAATCATTTCAGTGGGAATTTCTGGTGGGCAAATTCTGATTACGTAAAGACCCTGTCTGCGCCGGAAGACTCGGGTGATCGATATGCCCCGGAGCATTTCATCATCGGTTCCATGACGGATTTCCGATACATTTTTTCGTTTCATCGCAACACCCTGGATCCTTATTCGAAACCCTATATCGAGTCTGTTTACCGCACGGACATCATCCAGAGAGACGTGCTCGGTAGGATCAAGGGCGCTTTCACCAAGACCAGGCCTATTTATGGGGTCTATTTCATCGCGTGTATCGGTGATTATAAAGACATTGTCCGATCACAGATCGTTGCACTGCTAGAGAGCGGGTTGTACGACATTACGGACAAGATCTTTTGTTTCGTCACCATGGTGACGGAAAATTGGATCTTGGATGAACTCCGTGAATATCCCAAGATCCAGATCATCATTTCCCCCAATAACGAGTATGAACGATTCGCCATTAACGGTTTCAGGCCTCTGATCCCTGTCACGGAGTATTTTTTGTATTATTTTCATACCAAGTCCGTCACTCGTAAGGAACAGTGCTACGAGGATTGGAGGGTGCTGTGTGACCATTTTACGCTTAAACGATGGCGGGTATCGATAGAACTATTGCGTTATTACGATTGTGTCGGCATCCTTTTAAAGAATTTTCCCATGGTTCATTTCAGCGGAAACTACTGGTGGTCTAGATCGGAGAATCTCCAACACCTGAAACCCATCGAGGAACACTACCTGATGCCCGAGATGTTTGTGTGCTCCAACTACAAGGCGAATCCTGTTTCTCTCCATCAGAGCGGCGTCCTACACGGGATAACGGAGTATCCGGCATCCAGATATGAGACTGTGAGGGACGAAGACATCGTTATGAATTTTCATGTCGTTCCCGAATTCAATTTCGGCGATGAGGATCGGTTGAAGCCTTAAGGATGAAATCAAAACATCCCTCAGGGATTTGCTGCATGGAATACCCGAGGTTCGCGAGATTCTGAAAAATTTCTGTCTTCTGAAACTCTTGTGGTTGAAAGCATTCCAGCAAAATGGTTGGTCTGCAACGAAAAATGAGGTCATACATCCCTTCCAATACCTCGCTCTCCATGCCTTCGACATCGATCTTGATGACGCTCACGTCAGAAAATTTAAAATGATCCAGTGGTAGTATCTTGATTTTGACATGGGCTCGTTCTGTCATTTCCTCGATCTGTTTCTCGATGATGGACATTGCACCAAAGTTTGTGTCTGACTCGAGATCGATTGCTTCCAGGATCATTTCCCTCGAATCTTTACCGATACCGTACGGATACACCTTGACGATGTCTTTCAGATCGTTATCATGGACATTGATCAACAAGATATCGTTATAGATGGGCTCGAAGCTGTGTACGGATCTGGCGGGCGACAGGATCTCTGCCATCAACAGGCTGGTGGTTCCGATATTGGCGCCCACATCGATCATGTCGGTTTCCTGGATGTAGTTATCCGCGATGTACGGGAGCATCCACAGTTCCCAGTAAAGCCCTAGAGCGAGGCTTTTCCCGATGCAGGTATCCGTTTTGATGAACGAGATGTTTCTGGAACGGAGGAATGTGGTCTCGAGGAAAGATCTTTTGTTCTCGTCAAAGACTGTTTGATGTTCCATCTCTCTAATGCTTACCTCGATTTTTTTTTTTGTCCATCAGCGTTTACGATGGATGAGCCTGGAATAAAGATAATCTTTCCAGTCCGGGTTCGCCAGCCAGAAATTATGCCCCCCGAGCACGCCGGGCGAGAAGCTGTTCTCGCTCGAGAACGCCGCCGCGATATCTCTGGGCGCGACCTTTCCAATGTTATGGACAATCATGTTCAGCGAGAAATAGACGTCTTCGGGAGCGACTTTCATACCCCTGTCGCTCATGTACCGGGTCGTGGATTTATTAAACACCGTATCCCTGATGGATATGGTCTTGATAACGTCGAGCATACACCGTTTCGTGCGGAGACTGAAGCCGCCGTTTCCCACACCGGTTGTGTTATCGTCCTGGCTTTCCGGCCACGGCGCGCCGATGTAATCCCATTCCAGGAAATCATCCAGGTTGTCCTCGAAGATACAGGAGTCTTCCTGGTAGATGAGGATCTTTTCTCCGCACAGCAATTCCCAGAATTCTTTCGAAGCCAGAAGCTCGCTGTACGAGGACTGATCCAGGTTGTCGTGCTCCGTCTTGATGATCCGGATGTTGGCACCGATGTCGTCGACGAGGCTCACGCAGAACCAGTAGTTCTGCCGTCCGCAGACGATCGTGTGGCTCCACCCGGCACCGGCCTTCAGGATCATGTTGCGCACAAGGAACTCGAGGTGCGGGAGCTCCCGGTATTCGATCAAAACGGTCTCTTTCTCCAGGCTCTGACGGATGACGGGCAGCCGGAAAAACCGGAGGTACTGGAGGTGCAGCAGGCAGAATTCTCGGAAGGCTTCTTTCGGGGTTGATTTCGGCGCGGGTGGCGGTGGTAATGGGAGGATAAATCTTTTCCGTGATGGCAGTTTTGTATTTGGGGCGATAAGGACGAGCATCTCTGTCGTAATGAAATATATATTTTTTTTAGAAAACTGAATTATCCGGTACGTCTCTCCTCACCAGTAGACATGCTCTGTATCAACCCGTTCTGCTGTCCGCTGAAAGAGTGTCTCCTCGAGCACCACGATCAGCGCCTCATTTCCCCGACGCTCACCGTGTGCGAAGACTTTCCCCGGTGCCACAACCTCGACTGCGCGTTGTATCACCCCCGCAGGATCGCCATGACCGTCCACGCCGACAAGGACTGCCGCGCATGGGCCTGCCCCATGCTCCACCGTTCTCGGAAATGCTTCCGACCCGCCTGCGACTGTCCGGGCATCCACCGGCCGACCAGCCCGTCGCCGCTGAACACGCTCTGCGAATCCCTCCTTTTTTCGATCGCCGAGTTCCTGGTGCTCCCCGACGCGCTGGCCCTGTACGCCGCGTCCCATGCCATCCACCAGAACAGGCGAGCCGCCCTCATCCCCCGCGACATCCGGTTCTTCCGCCGCCGGAAGAGCATCTTCTGGGAGCCGGTGCGGAAAGTCGTCCACCAGCGCGTCCATGCCTCGTATCCGCGCAAGAAAAAGAGTGTCTGCGTCGTGGTCGAGTGCGGTGAGTACGTCCACCACCGCTTCGAGGTGTCGTCCATCCACGAGTGGACACAGCATTTCTCCCGTGACGTGCGGCGGCCGAGCCTCGTCCGCCGCGACCGCAACCGCATCGTCTGCGACCTCGGCCGTCGCCGGGACGTCCGGCCGGATCGTCTGGACGTCGGGACGAAAGTGGACGCGATGGATCACGACGGTGTCTGGTACGAGGCCGTCGTCGTCGGCCTGACCAGGAGCGACGCACGGATCCATTTCGACGGCTGGAACAGCCGCTTCGACCTCTGGCTGCCACGACGATCCCCGGCGATCGCCGTCCGCAACACGTTCACGCCGGTCGGTTGGCGGGAAAGACTGACGGTGGGTCAGGAGGTGGCTTTCCGCAAAAACGATCTGTGGCACCACGGCACCGTCGTGGAGAGGGACGGCGAGCGGATCGTGGCCGGGAACGGCCGGTCGTTCCTGGAGACCACCGTCTCGGACACACTGATCTCGCTCCCCGGGTGCCACATCTTCAGCGCGAGAAACAGCTACGAGTACCGGTGGGCGCACCAGCTGGATCGCGTCCTGGCGCGCTGGCCTGCCGGGGATCGAGCCATCCACTACCTCAAGACGGGCGAGCGCGGCGGCTACGAGCTGTTCTTTGCGTAGACGACAGTCATCAGGAAGCAGTCGCAGACGTCGTCTTTCTTGGGCAGCGTGCCTAGCCAGTCCAGCGCCACGGGATCGTCGTGCAGCAGCTCGACGGTCTTGGCCACCGCCCATTTTTTCCGCTCCGTCTTTTTCGACATCTTTTTCTGTCCAAAGCCCTCGGTCTTGTGCCGCGGCGAGTATTCCATGATTTTTTTCTCCGGGAAACGGATCATGAAATAGGCCAGCACGTGCTGCGAGATCTTGACGGCGCGGACGTTCGTGATCCGACCCGTGCTCATCTGCTGCTCGACCAGGATCGTCTCGCACGTCGCCCACAGCCACGCGTGCTCCTCCAGGACGCGGTGGAGCGTCCGGTACGTGTCGCGATCGCCGAGATCCACCAGGTTCATCCCGCACAGGACCGCGCCGTCCGTCTCGGTGACACACCAGGCGAGGTTCCTCCAGCCAATGTCAAAGGCCGCGATCCTCATCCGCTCGATTCCATTCATGACCGGCTGTCTTTAGACTTTTTGTGCTGCTCGCGGAGCGTGTCGAGCAGGCGGTAGATGTCCTGGTCGTTTTTTTCCGAGAACTCGAGGTCTTCGTCGACGGGACGGCCGGCGGCGGCGTCCGGCGCCGGCGCGCTGGACTGCTGGAGCACGGTCAGGTTCGTCTGCTCGACCAGGTCTTTGGCGGCCTCTTCCGTCTTTTTGACGCCAAAAATAGGGATCTTGTTGTCGGTCTTGCCGAGGATGAAATCACCAAAGAGATTCTTGGAGAGCGTGGGCACGCCGGCCGTGGGTTTTTTCTGGACGACGACTGGTGCTGGCTCCGGGACGACCGGCTCGGCGTTCTCCGGCCCGGGCTTCTGGAAAATCAGGCTCTCGTCGCAGAGGGTGGACACGTGGTGGATGGTCGCGTGCATGCTGACCTCTCCAGAAATGTTGTCGGGGACGTGGATCGTAAGAAAGACGACACCGGGAGAGGAGAACTCGGCCGTGAGTTTTTTCTGGACAAAATGGTAGTTCTCGGGCGTCGACTGGAGGTCCAGATGGACGATCTGGGTCAGATCCGCGCCCGGAGACTGGAGGGAAAGGAACCACAGGGACACGCTCACGCGGATGGCCTCTTTCCCGGTCAGGACGATCCCGAGTCCCGTCAGCCGGACCCGAGAGGAGAGAACCTCGCCGTGCTCCAGGGCGACACCGAGGAGATCTTTTTCCTCGTAGGGATGGAGCGTGCCAGAACCAAGGATGTAGTCGGTCTTGGGAACGACGCGGCCGGCAACGCGGCGGCTCATGACCACCGAGCCGGTGTCGTCCCTCCCCACGACGGGTGACGGTTTCGTCTTGACGGTGGTGTCCACGCGGCGCACGACGTGCTGCTGTAGGCTCGGGACGACCGCGGAGCTCAGCACGGAGGCCTTGTGATTCCGGTAGGCATTGCCCGCGGGCACGCCATACGCCCCGATGCTCCTGTTTGGCGAGGCCACTTTTTTCGTCTTGGTCTTTTTGCGGGCGGTGCCGGGATCACCGAGGAGAACCTTGTAATTCGATTTGCCGTAATGATCCACGACTTTTTCGAGCTTCCAGGACTCGACGTCGATGCTCCGGGTGCTGTAGCTCCGGTCGTCGCTGGGATTGGAAGAGATCCCGATGGGACGGATCGAGGAGATCATCTTTTTTTTCCCTCCCGAAAAAAAAAAACCACCAGAAAAAAACCACATGCGCTATCTCTTTATGTTCTTTCTCCCGGTGCTCGCCACGGGCGTGTTCATCGGGACGGCCACGTCGTCGTACCAGATCGAGGGGATGCTCCCCGGGCGCACGATCTGGGACGTGTATACAGACCAGCACGGCCTGGAAAGCGTGGGCAATGCCACGATGCACTACCTCCGCTTCCGGGAAGACCTCGGGCTCATGGCTCGGATGAACGTCCGGGCGTACCGGATGTCCTTCTCGTGGACAAGGATCATGCCATCGCGCAACGGCGAGGTGGACACGGCCGGGCTGCGGTTCTACCATGACGTGCTCGACGAGTGCCGGAGGCTCGGCATCGCCGTGTACGCCACCCTCTACCACTGGGATCTCCCCGCGTACCTGGACGAGGGCGAGAACAGGGGATGGCTGGATCCGGGCATCGTCGGGTGGTTCCTCGGGTACGCCCAGCGCGTGTTTGAGGAGTTCGACTCCAAGGTCGCGGCCTGGTTCACCATCAACGAGCCGCTGACGACGTCGGCCCAGGGCTACGGGACGACCTGCGGCTTCGCGCCCGGCCGGTGCTCCCGAGAAAACATGCTCGTGTCCGCGCATTACCAGCTCCTGGCTCACGCGGCGGTGGCGCGGTACTACCTCGGACACTACCCGAACGGCCGGATCGGGATGGTGCTCAACTCGAACTGGTTCGAGCCGCTCGACGGCTCCGACGACGCGAGGAAATGGTCGGAAAAACGGCTGGCGGAGACGTACGGCTGGTTCATGGATCCCCTCTTTTTTGGTCAGTACCCCGAGATCTTGCGAGACGAGACCGCGGGTCTGGGTCTCGTCTTTTCCGAGGAGCAGAAAGCAGCGCTCATGGGCTCGTCCACACTGATCGCCGTGAACCACTACACGACGTACTACGTGGACGCGAACGGGGAGGGCTCGGTCGACCGCGCGTGGGATCGCTCGCAGGCCCCATGGCTCTTTGACGCGCCCATCGGCATGGAGCGGCTGCTCCGTCATATCGGGGAGCGGTACAGCAGCACCCTCCCAGTCTACGTCACCGAGTTCGGCGTGTGCGCCCTCCGCGACGGCCCGGTCGACCTCGGCCGCGTCCACTACCTCTCCGGATACATCGACCGTGCCCTCGCCGTCCACCGGGAGCGCGTGGTCAACCTCGTGGGTCTCTTTGTCTGGTCGTTTCTCGACAATTTCGAGTGGGCGTCGGGGTACTCACAGACCTACGGCCTCGTCGGCATCGACCGCGGCCACGGCCTCGCCCGCGATCCCAGGCTCAGCTATTCTTTCCTCCAGGATCTCATCCACAGGCTGTCTGACGGGTCGGTCTGAACCGGCCGGGCAAGCGTCAGCTCCGTCACCGCGGGCTCGTCGAGCAGGAGCAGACGCACCACCGATTCGTTGAACGAGCGTATGCGCAGATCGATCCCGTTTTTCTGGTACGCCAGGAACCGACGGATCTTGTCCCGATACTTGATGACATTGTACCAGTCCGGGGGCCGCTCCTGGAGCGAAACATTCTCCAGCCGGAAAAGATCGCCGCGCACGACGGCCGTCGCCTTGATGACCGTGTTCTCGATGGTGGCAATGACGCGGTCTCCCCTCAGCTCAAACACGGTCGACGGATGATTCACGACCCAGAATCCCTGGCAGACCGTCAGGAACAACGAGCCCAGTCTCATCTCTTTTCCGGCCAGGGATGCCTCGTCTTTAGATCCCGAGTTTTGGAGACGGAAAATTTTTCTTCCCTCTCCTAAAATGCCGATCCGCATCCAGACGTCGTTCGACGAGTACAGCCGTCTCTTTTCCGCCGCGACCAGCTACGAGATCAATGGCGAGACCGTTGTTTTCCCGCCGTGCAACGCCCGGAACGACAACACCAACGTCGAGTCGCGGCACCGCGTCCGGGCACAGGCCGGACCCGGCGAGAAGCCGCTGCCTACCGCTTTCGACTGGCGGAAAAACCGCAACCTCCACCCGGTCATCAACCAGTACAACTGCGGCTGCTGCTGGGCGGTCTCGACCGCGACCTGCACCTCGGACAAGTTTGTGGCCGCGGGTCTCGTCCCGTTCAATCCCATGGTCAGCTACACCTACCTCCTCGCGTGCTGGAAAAATTTCATCAACACCAGGTGCAACGGCTCCAACCCGGCGCTCGCCGTCCGCTATGCCTCCGACTATGGCCTGATTACGGAGTCGGTTCCCGGCGCCGACTACTCGTGGTGCCTCGACCTGGCCAAGAACTGCTCGAAAAAAGAGGCCGCCGAGCCGCGGTGCCTGTGTGCGACGGCCTCCGGTACCGACGGTCTCATCCGCCTCAACGAGTTCATCCCCTCCTGTGCCCGCTTCCAGAACCGACAGGACGTGAGGTTCTTTGTCTCGAAACCGTATTGGTACAAGGTCACGAAAGAGATCCTCCAGACGGAGCCCGCCCGGCTCCTGGCCGGCCGCACCTACATCAAGAAGCACCTCATGCGGTACGGTCCCGTGGTCGGCGGCTACGACGTGTACCGCAACCACCAGAACACCCGCGGCATCTTTGCATGCGACGGCCTCAACCCGGCCAACATCTATCTCGAGGACGTCAACTACCTCCAGCGCCGGCACGAACCGCTGGATCTCTCGACGAAAGTGGGGAGCCACGCCGTCGTCATTGTCGGCTGGGGCGAGGCCGCGGTCTCCGACGCGCTCCTCCGCCCAAACGGATCGGCCGCCACCAAGACCACCGTCCCGTACTGGATTGTCAGGAACTCGTGGGGCACCGCGTACGGCGAACAGGGCTATTTCAAGATGGCCATGTACCCGTTCAACCGGTATTCTCAGTTCGATCTCAGCGTCACCATCGTCAGCACGGTGTTTGACGACAAGACCAGGACCTACAAGACGGCCACCGTCCTGACGGGCGGCATCGTCATGTTCGACCCGGTCGAGTACGGCACGAAACGCACCATCGCAAACTACCGCACCCCCATCGACAAGGACATCGGCACGCTCGAGTTCTACCGCCCGGCCGGGCGCTTCACCACCGCGGGATCATGTTTTGTCGGTCTCCTGAGCATCGCGACGATCCTCGTCCTGATCCTGGTGCTCGTCCACTCCGTCAAAAGATCCCAAGACCGGCAATCTTTTCCCTCAGAGAAGGATTGAGGTTCTTTTCCATCCATTCGTGGATCTGCTGGAGCGGATGGCTGGTCTCCGGACGCAGGGTCTTGAGCTCGTGGGTGGGCGTCAGCTCCCACTCGATCCACCGGATCAGATCCTGGGCGATCGGATCTCCGGCATGGCCCTGCCGCAGACGGGCCGTCACGATCCCAAGACGCGCCCGCAGCGCCTCCACACGAGCCTCCTCGCGCCGGCGCTCCTGCTCTTGTTCCACCTGGAGCCGGTACAGCCGCCGGCTCTCCTCCAGAACCAGACGGATCTCCGGATCGTCCTCGTCGATGAGCACGTCCCGGTACGCGGCATCACAAGGCCGCTCCTCTGACATCTCGTGTATGACGAGATGTCCACGCACGATCCTGTTTTTCAGTTTTATAGCACCACCCGCTCCTGGATCTCTTTCCTCTGCTCCCTGAGGAAATGAGTAAAGACCTCAAAGTCTTTTTCCATGGTCAGACCCACCATGCCGCTCATGATGACGTTCCCGCTGTGAAACACGAGAAAAGTATTGTACCGCTTCCTGGACTTGTTGTCGGGGGCAAATGCGGCCAGGTCGTCGAGACAGCGCTCGTACCGCCGCCAGCCGTCCGCCGTCTTTTCGACACACGGCACCTCCATCTCCCACCACGGCATCGTCAGCGGGATCTTGATGTTGACGCCCGTGTATCCACAGGACGTCTCCAGCAGGCTGTGGTACGTCGTCTGCGCGTTGACGACGCGATCCAGCTTCTGACGGTCGATACAGAACCCCACCGAAAAATCAATGTTCGTCATGACCGTCTGGAAATACACCCTGGCCGTGCCGAACGGCAGCGCGACGTCTTCCCGGCACGTCGCCAGCACGAGATCCAGGAAATGACACACGACCCGGATCGCATCCTCCTCCCGGCGACAGCCCGTCATCTGGAACTTGCCGTTCTTGGAGACCTTGAAATTGATTTTCTTGTGGTTATCCAGCACCGTGACGACGTTGATCGCGTTCCGGAACGATTTCCGGCTGCCCTGTTTCCTCTTCGGATTCGGATAGAATCCCCGCTTCTCGTTCCCAAAATACAAGAGCACGATCCTCGTGTCGTTCTCGCCGTGTGGATCGACCGGCAGCCGGCGGAACACGTTCTGTATGTCAATGATCGCGTTCGAGACGCCAATGATCGTCTTGGTCGACACCTCGATATCCCGGAAATTCATGGCACAGGATTTGTTCTAAAGAACTCATCTCTTTAAGCCCGTCATTTTTTTTCGGCAAAGAGAAAAGAAAAGATACCGCCGGGCGGCAGCGGCGTCGGCACGATCTCTTTTTCGTATTCCTCGTCGTTGCCGAGGATGACCGTGGTGTTTTCTCGCCGGAGCTCCTCGTTCTCTATTTCGAGGCGTCGGATCTCTAGCCGGGCCTCGCGGAGGTCGTTTTCGTACTCTCTGGCCAGGGAGAGGAGCGAGTCCAGTGCGGCGCTCAGCGACATGTTTTCACCGCAGCGGCCGAGGCTTTAGACCGGACTCCTCGAGGATCTTGCGAGCCTTCTCGAGTCGTTCCTCGTTCGAGTTTTTGCTCCGGAGCATCTGTCGGATGTGCGGTCCCTCGTAATTGAAATAGTTGTGCCGATCGCCCTGGTAGGTCTTTAGATGGGGGGCATACTCTTCTTTCCGGAACATGTCCTGCATGATCTCTTGGTCGCACACCCACGAGCGGTTGGAGCGCAGGAAAGCGAGGGGATACCGGCCGTGGAGCTCTTTGAGGTAATCGCGGAGGAATTTCTTGGCCAGGGGATGGCGGGCATGAAAGAAAAACACGCCGTTATTGAAATCCCACGGCTCTTGCGTCTCGGCGCTGCCCGCGCAGGCAATCACGAGGAAGGCCGGGTCGAGCTCGGTCTTCCAGTCCTTGTCCAGATCCACAAAATAGCTGTCGGCGTCCATGTACAGGATCCAGCGGACGGCCGGGTGATCTTTCAGCAGACGGCGTATCAGGAAATAGCGGTTAAAGATGGAATGGTTGGGCCAGGTGCCGTACAGGATCCCCGTGGCGTACAGGTACGACCACCCGTGCCTCCTGGCGTACTCCTCCTGGATGGGACGAAGGAGCCCGACCATGTCGTGGTACTCGCTCCTGCCATCGCTGGTCTGGAGGATGACGTGATCCCGGTCGACGCGGCTGAAGCGCTCGGAGCCGTACGACAGGACGGCGAGCAGGAACGCAATGATGATCAGGCAGAGGAGGATGATCAGGAAGCGGGACATTTCTTTTTTTTTTCTTTTTTTTCTTGCATCAGAAAAAAAACATGGAGATCCTTGTGAACGGCAAAACACGGGCATACCACGTCGCGGGCAACACCAAGAGCAGCACCGCGCTGCTCGTTTTTCACGGCGGCGGGAGCAGCGCCAAGGAGATCCTGGATTTCTCCGGCCTCGGCGCAGCCGACGCCCTCGTCCTCTCGTTCCAGGGCCAGCAGGCCAACAACGGCTCCTCCTGGCTGAACGCGTTCCCCTGGCTCCTCGACACGGCCTCCAACAAGGCCTACTACGGCGGCCGGCCCGGCGTGCCGGAGGACGTCCAGTTCGTGGTCGACGTCCTCGCGCGCTACCGACCGCGCGTAGTGCTCGCGACCGGGAAATCCGACGGAGCCGGCTTTGTCGCGCTGCTGATCGACCGCTTCCGCTCGCTCGTGCCCATCCGAGCCGCGGCGGTCTGTTCGGCGGCGCTTTTCTACACCGCAACCGTCCCGCTGCCCGTGCTCCACGGCATCCCTTTCTTGGAGATCCACGGCTCGGACGATGCCGTCATGCCCTACAACGGCCAGCATTTCCTGAACACCAGTGCCGAGGACAAGGCCCGGCTGTGGAAGCTCGTGGATCCGTCCATGAAAAACACCTACACCGCGGATCCTTTCACATGGCTGAGCCGGCAGAATCGAGCCGATCCATCGGTCGTCATGAGGAACGGCAGCCCGGTCTACCACTGGAAAGCCACCAACACCGTCCAGATCAAGGTCATGGGCGGCAACCACGACTGGTTCGGGCACAAAAACTCTGGTCCCGGCTCCGGCTCCGCGGCGAGCCTCTCCATCGACGCGACCGCCGTCGTGCTCGAGTTTCTCGGTCTCTCGCCGTTGGCTCGTGAGCACTTTACCGCGGCACCCGCGGCAAAAACCGTCTCACCGCCCAGGACGTTCCTCATCCTGGGGATCGTAACGCTCGTCTTATCCCTCCTCTTTCTCATCTGGAGCATCGTCATCATCATCCGGTGCGGCAAAGAGCCAGACAAGAAGCCGCTCTTTGACGCCCTCCTCACCTTGCTCGTCCTCAGCATTGTCTTCTGCTGGGTGCCCGGTCTGGGTCAGCTCCTGACGCTCGGCCTGTTCATTACCGTCATCCTCGGCACCGTCCAGTGCTGATCAGAACCAATCCAGACGGAACCGCACCCGTGTCGGGAGCTCCACGTCGGCTCCCTCCAGGTCGTTCCCGCGCAAAAAAACCGTCGCCGGCCGGTTGCCCAGCGCCTCTGCGATCCGTCGCACGCCGCTCCGACCGATGCGGTTGTGCGACAGATCCAGCACGGCGAGGCCGCGAGGAACCGATGCGGCGACAAGGACGGCTCCCTCGTCGTACAGGAAATTCCCGGCCAGATCCAGCGAGACGATTTCGGGGAGCCGGCGGAGCGCCGCGGCGATCGCCCTTATGCCGGTCATATCCCGGTTCAGCATCCCAAACAACCGGCCGTGCTGATCGAGACGGAGCGCCCTCGATAGCCGGGTGCCGGCGCCGGCTTCCACGAGCCCGAACCGGTTGTAATTCAGACCGAGACGCGCAAGCGACCTGCACGCCGGGAGCGCCCGGGCGAGCGCCACGGCACCGTCGCTTCCCATCTTGTTCTGGGATAGATCGAGGGACGTCAGCCGCTCCAGCGATGAGATCGTTCGGGACAGGAGCAGCGTCCCGTGCGGCCCGAGGTTGCACCTCGACAGATCCAGCTCGGTCAGCACGAGCCCATACAACGAGCCCGCGATCGTCCGGGCGCCGGCAGCACCGAAATAGGTTCCCGACAGATCGAGTCGGACGAGTGCCGCGGAGAACGTCGTGGCGACGGCCGCCACGCCCCCGGCGCCGAGCACGCGACCACCGAGCGCCAGCGATCGGAGGCCGCCGCGGAGCCACGGGACGAGGATCGCGATGCCCTCGTCCGTAAAGCCGTTCCCCGAAAGATCCAGCTCCTTGATGCGGCCGAGACCACCGGCGACCGCCTCGACGCCCTCGTCCTCGATCTGGTTGTACGACAGATCCAGCCACCGCACGCTCGGCGGGAGCGCCGAGACGATGGCGGCGGCACCGGCGGCTTCCATCCCGTTGGAGGCCACCGCCAGCCTCGCAAGCCTTTTCAGAGCAGGCAGCGCCGCGGCCACGACCATCGCGCCCTCCGTCTCGATCTCGCAGGAAGAAAGATCCAGCGACGTCAGCACCGGCACGTGCCGAAGCGCGTCGGCAACGGCCGCGGCGCCCTCCGATCCTAGCGAATTGACGGAAAGATCCAGCGTACGCAGCACGGGGAGGTATCGGAACGCGTCGGCGACGGCCGCGGTTCCGGCTACCCCAAAACGATTCCCGGATAGGTTCAGCGTCTCTAGTTTTGTCAGGCTCTGAAAAGCGCCGGCAACGGCCGTAATCCCGTTGTCGTCGAGATCGTTCATACCCAGGCCGAGCGATCGGAGCGCCGGACAGCCGGCGAGTCCGGCCGCGAGGGAGGCACCGCCGTTCCGGATGCGGTTCTCTCCGAGGTCAAGGACTTCCAGCCGCGACAGACCCGACAGCTGCCCGGCAATGACCGTCACACCCCGATCGCCCAGTCTGTTGTCGCGGAGAACGAGCGAGCGGAGCCGCCGCGGCAGGCATCCCGCGAGCCCGACCGCTCGCTCGGCGCCGATCCGATTGCCCGAGAGATCGATGTGCTTGAGATTCGTGTATTCGGGCAGGATCCGTGTGATGAAACGAGGCCAGTCCAGCACCTGCCCCGGAGCGACCACGAGCCGCTCCGTGTCTTGTCGCCGGACGCCCCGGTGTCGCTCCGTCTCCCTGAACGAGGCCATGCCCCGCGAGACTGTCTGGCCGAGCGTCAGGTACTGATCGATCGCCGGGTGGATCGGGATGCCGGTGCTCGGCTGTTTCTGTGACCGCCGCATCGCTCGGAACACGAGCGCCTGGTCGTCGCCCAGGCGGAAACGGATCGAGCCGTCCTGGCGGATGACCACGAGGTCGGGCCGGTCGCGAGCCAGCCTCTCCAATCCCGGAGAGCGCTCGGCAGACATCTTTTGTCGGAGAGCGAGATATTTTTAGAAATACCGTTGCCGCTGTCGTTCGTGATTTTCACGACAAAAATATCACATGATTCTTTACACAGGCCGCCTCCGCTCGTGTACGGCGATCCTCCTTGTCTCATTCGGGACGGCGGGCTTCGTCTATGTGCTGGTGGAGAAAGACCGCTTCACACCGGAACAATTCCGTGAATACCTGCTCTTGTCGACGCTGCTCGGACCTCTGATGATCGGCTTCGGGCTGGTCTCCTGCTGCATCGTGTACGCGTCCTGGAAAAAACAGCCCGCGGCCATCGACCTTACGGATCCACTGGTCTAGTCTATTCCTGTGTGTAGAGCCGGTAGATAAAGAACTCGACGACCTCGTCGATGGGCGTCTCGCCGGGCTGGTCGTCGTCGCCGTAATAATTAGAAAAGGCGTTCGCGGCCACCGTGTGGCCGAAATTCAGTCCTCCCGCCTGGATACACTCCGGACCGCAGAGCCGGACGAACGCGGCAAACGACGGCTCGTCCGTCACGACCGGCTCTTTCGGGTAGTTCTGGTGCCGCTGGAGGTCGGCGGCCATGGCCGCCGAGCACGGGAGGACGACCGCGATGTGCCCGTTCTGCCGGTAGCCCTCGCGATCCGGATCGTCCACTTTCTTGACGGCCACGACCAGGCGCCCGGCATTCGCGGCCTCCTGCGCGCCCACGGCGTCCGTCCTCATCCACCAGTCCGGCATCGCGGCCATGAGGTCGCGCTGCTCCGCGGCGGCGTGGCACCAGTCACCGATCTGAATCGGTGCCAGGCTGATCCCGAAGACCTCCTGAACCGCCCAGGCCGCGAACGCGCTGCAGTGCGACGTGTACGGCGACTGTCGGAAAAAGCCGTCCTGCTCAAACGCGATACACGACGGCCTGCCGGAGGCCACGGCCTCGTAGCCGCGCCGCTGGACGCGCCGGTCGCGGATCGGCCAGCCGATCGGGCCGTCCTGGAAAACGTCCGGATCGTACGTCATGCAGTACGGCGAGAACAGCGTTGCCGGCGAGCACCGGCTCTGCCGTGCCTCTCTCCCTTCTCTCACAACCACGGGGTTGTAGGAGTCGTTCAGCGTGATGCCGCTGACCGAGAGCGTCAGCAGTCTCCTCGCGTGGCGCAGCGCCCGCGCGGTCAGGTCGCCCGCGCGGCACCGCAGGACGGCCGCGTACCGGTCGTCCCTGGTAAAAAGATAGCGCTTGTAGGTCATTTCTACTATCGTCTCGGAAATTATTTCCGGGCCCGCAGCATCTTCTCGATGTGTCCCGGCATGTCCCGCACGCGCTCCCGCGCGTAGCCGTCCCGCTCCGGGTGGAGGCACACGAGGTACATGCCCGAGACGCGGTGGCCGTATTTCCGCTCCAGGATGGTCTGATACAGGTTCAGCTGGAGCGAGTAGTGGTTGAGGCTGCAGTCGTCCAGATCCTCGAGTGGAGGAAAACCTTTCGAGAAACGGTTCGAGCGCTTCAGCTCGGCTGTCCGTTTCCAGTCGTAGATCACCAGCGAGCCGTCCGGCGCGAGAAAGACCATGTCGATGCTCCCGGCGATCCCCTCGTCCTCGTCAAAGACGTACCACTCGGTCCGGTACGGCACGAGGCTTTCCCGCTCCACCACCTCCTCCACAAACCGCAAAAAGAAGCCGTATTCTTTCGACTCTCCGTTTTCCACGGCGTCGTCGTTGAAATAATTCTCGATGCGGAGGTGGAGCGCCGTCCCCAGCCGCGAGGCCTCCCGGGCCTTGTTCGCCCAGCCCTCCTTGATCTGCTCTCTGGTCTGGCCGTGGTACGGCGAGTCCGGTCCGATGCGCATCTTTTTCAGGACGGCGTCCGCGTCAAACACGGGAAAGAACTGCTTGATGACGGTGGTTGCCGAGACGTAGCCCGGCTCACCGTCCACGAAATACTGGTGGTTCTCTTCCTCGAAGCGGATCCTTGCGTCCCGCGGGTGGCTGTTCTTGGTGGCGAGCATGCTGGAGCAGTGTCATGTCCTTTTTCTTGCGCGAAAAACGCGGCTTCAATTTTTTTCATGTCCTAATGAAAAAAATTCAGGTACGCGAATTTTCTTTTTTTTTTGAAGAATGATCAGCATCCTCAGTACAGACAGACGGATCATGAGTCTCGAACGTCTAGAGAAAAAACATGCCTGATTTCTTTCTGAATAATCAAAATGATCTGCGTCATCACCAACAACCCGCGCTCGCAGCAGGCCATGTGTACCCGCCGGCTCGTCGAGCACCTGAGAACCACCGGCCGCCGCTTCGTCCTGCTCGGCGGTGACGAGAGCCTCCAGAGCGTCCTCCGCGAGCCCGTCTCGGCCATCATCATCAGCGGCAGCCCGCTCTGCCTCAGCAAAAAGAACGACCTCCACGAGATCCGGAACACCATCTCGATGCTCTTGTGGTTCCCGGGCGTGCCGGTGTTGGGGATCTGCTTTGGCTTCCAGGTCTTGTCGCTTTTCTACGGCGGCGAGGTCCGCTCGATGTCCGGGCAGCGCCGCGGCCGGATCGCCGTCGACCTCGACACGCGCTCGGTGCTCTTCCGTGGCCTCCCCTCGCCGTGCGAGGTCTTTGTCCTCCACAGCGACCACGTCGTCCGGACGCCGCCGCAGAGCCGCGTCAATGCCTGGTCTGACCGGCTCATCTACGGGATCGAGGACGCGGGGCACGGCTACTACGGCGTCCAGTTCCATCCCGAGGCGCTGGCCTCCACCCGTGTCGTCATTGATAATTTTCTCACAATCGCCGAAACACGCTAAAGAGATAATTTTTTTTCCCAAAGAAAAAAATGAGGCTCTCGCACGCTGCTATTTGTCTATTATTGCTGCCGACAATGATACACGGGTATCCTTTCATCAACCTGCTCCGCCGGTATCCGTTCCTGCGCTGCCCCGCGCCACAGCGCCACACGGTGCTCATCGCGCGAAACACGACGATCCTCCTGCGCTACCCGATCTGAGTCAGGCCGTGGCACAGGGTACAGGTGTAGCAGTGCTTGTCGCATTTCGGATGGGTGTTGTCCGCGTGGTAGCGGCTGGCACCGACCGGCCGATCCCGGCACTCGCACCAGTCCCGGCCGTGCGCGCGGTCGTAGATCCGGCGGATGCGGGTCTGGCAGGGATGCTCGTCGAGACGGCCGCGGCCGCGGCAGCCGAAACACGGCATCGTCGTATCGCGCTCGGTCGTCCCGTCCGCGCGGACGGTCTCGACCCGGAGGCTCGTCTGACCGGAGCCGTCGCACAGGAGACACTCCGACGTCGTCTTTTCCGGTGTGCGGCGCATCTCCTCGTGGAGACGAAGGATCTCGTCGGTCTCGCGGCGCGTCAGGTGCTGGAACCGGCAGAGGCTGCCGTGCCGGCATTTCCGGATCGGCCGGCCGTCGCCAGGATTGGCCTGATAGAACCAGAAGCACTGCCCGCGGATCATCATGTCCCTGTTCACAAAAGAGAGATAATTGAGTCTCTCTCTGGCTGCGGATGGGCTCGGGTTCATCAGTTTTGTGGACGGAGGAGCGGCTCGACGGTGTTTTTCAGCTGCTCGTGGAGTGCCGCCACGGAGCCGTTGTTGTCAAGGACGGCATCGCACCCAACCGTCGGGACGCGCTCAGACTCGTGACCGTCCGTCGACCCGGTCTCGCGGTCGATGCGCACGAGAAAGCCGCCGAGGGATCGGATGTGCTCCATCTCGTTCTCGAAGCGCACGTCCGTCACGACGATCCTGTCCCGGCGCGAGTGCCGCACCCGGTGCTCCAGGTTCCACAGCCAGACGTCCTTGTGGAAATGATTCCGGAACAGATCCGTGCCCACGGTCTGGAGGATCTGCCGCGGGCTCTTCCCCCACGGCTCCACGACCTGTTCTTTCTTGGCGCGGTCGTGGAGCTGCTCACTGGTGAGATGAAAGACCACGCGGCACGCCTCCTTGAGCGGGTCGGCGTACGCCATCGAGACGAAATCGTATTTCTTGACGAGGTAGTGGGCGGCGGTGTCTTTCCCGACGCCCTTGGATCCGACGAGGCCGAGGAGGATCATGCTATGGTTATCTTGACAATAGCATGATCTTGCGGATCATTTTTTTCTCACAGATACATGGCGTTGTCCTTGACGAGATGGTATTTGTGGAAGCCGGCCAGGAAATCGTCCAGCCCGTCCAGGATGCCGCCTCTCGGATACCGCGAGAAGAGGTATTTCTGGAGGTGCGTCGTCGTCATCTTGATGTTCTGGATGCGCCGATAGAACTCCTTGTAGTGCTCTTTTTCTTTCGGGAAAAAACTCGAGAGCATCTGAAAGACCTGATCCTGCGAGATGTGCGAGAACTCGATCAGGTAGTCGATCCTTCCCGGACGCTTGATGGCCTCGTCCAGCTCGTGGAAGAGGTTCGTCGTCATGAACGTGATCAGGCACTCGGAAGAGAAAAACCCGTCGAGCGTGTTGAGCAAACCGCTGAACGAGAGCACGCCCTTGGTCTCCTTGCGGTCGCGGAAGATGCAGTCCAGATCCTCCAGCACAAAGACCGAGTTCTTGGGCATCCAGCGGAACGAGGCCGAGAAATCGCTGTCCTTGGTGGTCGGGCTGAAGCGGTAGATGCACACGTTCCTCTGGATGGACGAGCAGATGGCGTGGATGAGGCTCGTCTTGCCGCTCCCCGGCGGGCCGTAAAAGCAGTACGTCTTGTGGTACGGGATTCCGAAACGATGGTACGCGGCGCGCGTGTCCTTGTCCATGAAAGAAACAACGTCGTCGAGCACGGCGCGCGCCTGGCCGTTCGGCAGGTAGATGGTGTCGATCGCGCGGTACGGCAGCTCCGTGATCTTGTCCCAGATCTCGTTGATCTCGTTGTACTGATACACGTGGAGGTTCTTGTTGGCGGTCGTCTCGTCAAAGAAGCGCTGCGTCCGGTCGATCGCCGTCTTGAGGAAGCGGTCGATCGTGTCTCCGTTCTCGGTCTCCAGGACGATCCGGAACACCTGCTCGAAAGACTCTTTGTCGATGTAGGGATAGAGCCGCTGGTCGTTGCCGGCGGGCGCGAAGCTCATCCGCAGCCGGCTGCCGTCCCCCACACCGAACTCGTAGGCCTCGCCCGCAAACGGATCCGCCACGTACAGCACCTGCTCGATCGTCTCCACCGAGCTCGAACGGAACACCCGGTTCTTCTTGTCCAGGAACTGGTACACCACGCGCCCGTGCGGTATACCCTGTTCCGTCATCAGCATGGACGCGTACATCAGGATCCGGTAGAAATTATGTCGGAGCTGGTGCTGGAGGACGACGCGCATTTGGATTTTGGATGATATGTCTTTAGACCGCTCCACAAGATCATCCGGCCTGTCGTCGAGACAACCTCATCGTTCCGGCAACAGCGAGGACGCGTCTCGGCATGCCGACACGGGATTTTTCGGGACATCTCGAAACCGTATTTTTTTTCAAGCCAACAAAAAAATGGATCAGCGCCTCCAGAAAATAGTACGACAGTCGCTGCCGGCAGGGCTCGCCTCCGCCATTGTCGATTCTTCCGACCCGTACAGCGCCGTCATCACCGCCTGGGATCGGATCCAGGATCGGCGGGTCCGGCGCGTGCTCGCGGAGCAGCTGCTCCGGCGGGATACGCGGTACGGGCTCGCGCTGTACCTGGCTCGGGATATGGACGAACGAGACGCCACGGCCTATCTCGCCGACGCCGACAGGTTTCCGGATTCGGAGGGTCGAGCCCTGCTCATGCGCTCGTACGCCGGGGAAATCGAGGATCCGCTGGATCGCACGGCATTCATCCTCGCCATCCCGGACTGGTATCACCGGACAACGGCCATGCTGGATAACCCTCTCCTCTTTGATAATACCGATTTGCTGCAGCGACCACCGCCGACCATCCCGCGTGCCCGGCGGCAGGAAGTCCTGAATCGGCTCCTCGATTTTTTTCCGGTGGAGCACCGGCACACGATCCTCCAAATGATTGACGATCCGGTGGATAGGGTGCGGCTCGCGCTCAACCATGCTCCGGGAATCTTTTCGGTCGATGAGGTGTGTGGGCTGGCCAACGCCGTCCAAGGGAAAAGACGCGTGTCGATCGTCGACCACATGCTAACAGCGTTTCCGGCGGAGCACCGGCACACGATCCTCCAAACGATTGACGATCCTGTGGATCGGGCATGGCTCGCGCTGGCGCACTGCCCAAGCGTTTTCTCGATCGACGACGTGTGTGCCCTCACGGCTCGGATCGCGGACGACCGGGTCATCCGTCAGCGGCTCTTTGAGGGGATGGATGCCACGGCGCTCCGCTTGAGGCTGGCTCGGGAGCGCGCCACCGTGTCGAAAGAACGGTCGGGACAGCTGGATCGGCTCATCTTCCTGATGGGCATACCACCGCCGTCGAGGCGGTGGATGTGGACAACCACCGGCACGTCGTCGCAGGAGCAGCGGCGGTCGCTGACGCCGCGCGTCTTTAAGAGATAAAAAAAGACAGAGATAAATAAATGCGGACAATCTTCGTGTACCGATGCCACGTCTGGGACGATTTCACGAGGGAGCAGCTCCGGCGGCTCCAGGCGGACTGCGGCCAGGAGGACGTGTTTGTCCTGTACGACGACACCAAGAACCGGTTCCCGGACGGCCAAGACGCGAGCGCGATCCGGCCGGTGCGGTGCAGCGAGCCGCGGAGGCCGGACGCGAACGTCATCTTGGTGAATTACCGCGAGTGCTGCCAGATCAATCTGTTCCACCGGGACAACAAGGAGCAGGTGGAGAGCCAGGTGCTGCGTTTTAGGGAGGGCTGTCCGGTGGCGTTCGATTACATGTGGCTGCTGGAGCACGACGTGGTGTGCGACGGCAGCTGGAAGACGACGCTCGGCCGCTGCGAGGACCGGACGGAGGATTTCCTCGCGACCTGCGTCGAGGAGTTCGAGGAGAACCGCTTCTGGGGCCTGTGGTACAAGCTGTACGGCACCATCCCGCGGAAGCCGCGGCTCGCAACAAGAGCCAAGAGCTTTTTCCCGGTCGTGCGCCTGTCGGCAGGGATGCTCGACACGCTCCGCAAGAACCTAAACCGTTACTCCGGGATGTGCGAGGTGTATTTCCCGACGCTGGCCAAACACTCCGGCCTGACGTACGGCAACCTCCCCAGCGAGATGCTCGGATCGGTCTTTGTGTACAGCGTCGAGAAAGATTTTCGCGTGGGCTTCGAGGGCAAGGATCAGCTGTACCACCCAATCATTTCTTTTGAGCAGGTCGTGTCTTCTGCTGCTGGCGAGGCTGCTGATCGTCCGAGATGATGAGCAGCAGGATGACAATGAGGATGAGGAGGATGATGAGGATGATTGCGACAGGGAGCATGCCGTTTTTTATGGGCGCGGACGGAGTCGCCGTGGGCGCCGGCGTGTAATTGACGAGTTTGTTGAGCACGGCCGACCACACGAGGCGAGCCTGGTCGTAGATCCTGAGACCGGCGTCGTCAAAGAGACAAGACGTCCCGCGCACCGGCGCGCTCCACAGGCTGTGGTTGCGCTGATCCAGGATCCTGAGGAAGCCGTCCCCGCCAAAGACGAGGGAGCGGAGGATGGTGCAGGACGCCCACAACGGCTTCATGGCCGCGTCGTAGATGACGAGGTTTCCGTCTTTCTGGAGCACGAGCGAGAAACGGCCGTCCGGGGAGTAGAGCGCCTCGTCGACTCCACGCTCCGTCCGATCCAGCGTTACGACGGCTCCGGACGGCGACGGGGCGCTCGTCGAGAAAACGGTCTTGCCGGCCTTGTCCGTGATGCGGAGGACGCCGTCGTTTCCAAAAGAGCACCGGGTGCCGTTGCTGCCGGCCTGCCAGAGGACGTCGCCCGACGCCCCGAGGAGCTCGAGACGATCCGTGAAGCGCAGCCGGACGGGATGGGCGTTGGCTCGCCAGACCACGCGATCCAGCCGGTCGGTAATGACCAGGTCAGAAGACCCGAGGATGAGACGGAGACCGGACGGAGAGGTAGCGATCGTCGAGATCGGGTACGGCTGATCGACCTGGAGCGAGAACATTTTTCTCTTTCTCGGAAAAAAAAAATCAGCACGAGCAGCCGAAACAACTGCCCGGATCCGGGACGTTGATGATGAGGTAGGTCGCGACGTAGTACTCGTACTTGTGCTGGCACAGGAAACGGCCGTCGGGATCGAGGTCGAGGATCCAGGTCTTGACGCGCCACCCGCTCTGCGGGTGGCGCAAGTGGAGGACGACGGAGCGGTCGACGCCGCACGGACAGGACGGCGCGAGCCATCCGTAATCGATGGTCGCGTAGCGCGCCGGAACGGCGGTGCACCTGCGGTGCCGCCAGGGCACCACGACGACGTCCCGGAGAGGCCGAGGGAGGATGAGGCGGAGCCGGTGGAGCCGCCGGGGCGGGATGCCGAGGGCGCGGCGCTGGTCGATGGTGAGGACGCGCGGATCGACAAAAGAAACAATGAGGCGAACCATCTCATCGGGGAGCGAGATCATGATCTATAAAAATATAAAACGTATTTCTAGATCGAAAGGATGCGCGTCCTGTTTTACGGCGCAAAGGGCTGGATCGGCGGACGCTTCGCGGCGCTGCTCCGGGCTCATGACCACGAGATCCTGCCGGCGGAGAGCCGGGCGGACGATCCGGCCGGGATCGAGGACGAGATCCGTCGGCAGCGACCAACGCACGTCGTGTGCATGATCGGCCGGACGCACGGAACGATCGACGGCCACGAGATCGGGACGATCGATTACCTGGAATACCCGGGCCGGCTCGTCGAGAACGTCCGGGATAACCTGTTCTCACCGGTGATCCTGGCGCTGGCGGCGAAGCGCTTCGACGTCCACGTCACGTACCTGGGGACGGGCTGCATCTTTGACTCGCGGGAGCGGCGGTTCACGGAGGCCGACGATCCGAATTTCTATGGGTCGTCGTACTCGGTGGTCAAGGGCTTTACGGACAGGCTGATGCGGCAGCTGGATAACGTGCTGAACGCGCGCATCCGGATGCCAATCACGGCGGAAGAGCACCCCCGGAATTTCATCACCAAGATCCTGCGCTACGAAAAGATCTGCTCCATGGAGAACTCCATGTCGGTGCTCCCGGAGCTGCTGCCGATCCTGGCACGCATGATGGGCGAGCGGCGGATCGGCACCATCAACCTGACGAATCCGGGCGTCATCTCGCACAACGAGATCCTGGGCATGTACCGGGAGATCGTGGATCCGTCTCTCACCTGGCAGAATTTCTCGCTGGCGGAGCAGGATGCCGTCCTGAAGAGCGGACGCTCCAACAACCACCTGGACACGAGCCTGCTGGAGGCGTACGAGCCGGCGGTGCTCCCGATCAGGGAGGCCGTGCGGAAAGCACTCCACGCGTACAAGGACACGATCCGCGGCACGCTCCTCGTGACGGGCGGGTGCGGGTTCATCGGCAGCGGCTTCCTCAACCGGTTCTTCCCGAACCGCGGACGGCTGGAGAAAGTGGTGAACGTGGATGCCATGTACTACTGCGCGGATCACAAGCGGGTGGATCCGTCGATCCGTGTCCACCAGGACTACGTGTTCCGGGTGGCTAACCTCTGTGATTCGGCGGCCGTCCGCGACATCATCCAGGAGTACCAGCCGTCGCACGTCATCCATTTCGCGGCGCAGTCGCACGTCCAGAACTCGTTCATTGACTCGCTCTCGTACACCCACGACAACGTGCTGGGCACGCACGTCCTGCTGGAGTCCTGCCGCCTCTACGGCAAGATCCAGAAATTCATCCACGTCAGCACCGACGAGGTGTACGGCGAGTCGATGATCTCGGTCGACGAGGAGCACAAGACGGAGCACTCGATCCTCTGCCCGACCAACCCGTACGCGGCCACCAAGGCCGCGGCGGAGCTGATCGCGCAGTCGTACCACCACTCTTTCCGCTTCCCGGTCATCATCACGCGGGGCAACAACGTGTACGGCCCGGGGCAGTACCCGGAGAAGCTGATCCCGCGGTTCATCGACCTGCTGCGCGATGGCCAGCGCGTGACGATCCAGGGCACGGGGAGCGCGGTGCGGTCTTTCCTGTACATCACGGACGTTGCAGAAGCCTTCATGATCATCCTGGACAAGGGTAGGATCGGCGAGATCTACAACATCGGGAGCCGGGAGGAGCGGTCGGTGCTGGAGGTCGCCCGGCTGCTGATCCGAAAGATCATCAACACGGAAAAATGGGAGGACTGGATCGAGTACATCGAGGACAGGCCGTTCAACGACCAGCGCTATTACATCAGCAGCGAGAAATTACGGGCGCTGGGCTGGGAGCCGGTGGTGGGCTTCGAGGAGGGCATCGACCGCGTGCTCGGATGATCATCCGCCCTGATGGAGGACGGCCTTGGTGTCAAAGCCGAACCGCGACAAGAAGAGAGCCAGGGCGCGGCGCCTCTGCGGGGGAGCGGCATCGTACCAGTCGACGAGACGCCCCTGGTACGAAGCGTCGACGAGATGTTTCTGCTGGAGCAGGCGGAGCACGCGTTCCCTCTTCTTGTGCTCGTCCACCGCGACCCGCGGCTGGGTTTCCTCCGCGGTGACCACGGGAAAGAAGAGCGCGCCGGTGAGGCGCTGGAACCGGAGGGGGGAGTCGGGAAAGAGCGTCGCGTACAGCCGGGAGAGGTTTTTCTTGCTCCGCCGCGGATCCCAGAGGATGTCCACGAGGAGGAGATCCGTCGAGAGATCCAGGTACGATCCCACCTTGCGGAAAAAGAGGACGTCCCTGTCGTAGTCGGAGATCCTCGTCGCCAGCAGGATCTCCCGGAGGCTCAGCGTAAAGGTGCCATGGCTGCCCCACGTGACACGGAAAAGATCCGTCTTGTCCTCGTTAAAGACGACGGGGCTCGGTGCGTTGATCATGGGACGGAAATCACGCGTGATGCAGCCTTTCGTGTCCACGGTACCCATGGTCGTGTACACGTACCGGAGCATGTACTCGTCGGAACAGCCGGGGTGTTCGAGCGTGTAAAGAAAGAAGCGCGTAAAATCCTCGGGACGGACGAGCTGGTCACGGATCGTGGCCACCGTTTCGCGGCGCACCATGATCCACTGGTAGTGACTCTTTTCGCGGATGTAGCAGAGATGATCGCGATCCCGGAAGCACGGCTTGAGCAGATCCGAGGGTGGGGCGATCGGGATGTCGTAGCCGGAGACAAGAAAGACAGAGACGCCGGTGGCCGCACGGATCTGCGGGTCGCGGAGGAGGGCGTCGAGGCAGCGGACGTAGGCATAGACGAGGGAGGGTGAGCACCAGGACGTCTGGAGGGAGCGGACGCCGCGGAGGCGGTGCCTGCGGCAGAACGCCGCGCCGTATTCCGGTGCGGTGGGAGAATGGACGGCGTACCGGAGGACGGCCCTGCCGTGCGCCGCCTCCTCGAAGCCCGCGCCCCAGCGTTCCCACAGGCCGGGCTGGGTTACACCCTTGTGGGCGAGCATGAGGATCACATAAACGTACATTTTTTTTTTATACGGTCTTTAAAAAAAAATGCGACGACGAACAAGCCGAGACAAAAAAACAACATCTTCGTCGTCATCGTCTCGCGGTGGTGAATTCTGCCAGAACGATTGTGGCGTCTTTTCCTCGAGGACACTGGCGCTGTACGACCTGACCAACACGATCAATCATATCCAGGAGGAGATCAACGAGATCATTGAGCGCGGCAGCGGCACGGGACCGACGGGTCCGGCGGGCGGCGGGACGGGAGCGACGGGTCCGGCGGGCGGTGGGACGGGACCGACGGGCCCGGCGGGCTCCGCGACCAACACGGGCGCGACGGGAGACACGGGATCGACGGGTCCGCCGGGGACGGGCTTTACGGGCGCGACGGGCGCGACCGGGTCGACGGGCTGGACGGGATCGACCGGGTGGACGGGTCCACCGGGGACGGGCTTTACGGGGGCGACGGGCGCAACCGGGTCAACGGGCTGGACGGGATCGACGGGGTGGACGGGTCCACCGGGGACGGGCTTTACGGGGGCGACGGGCGCGACGGGTCGGACGGGAGCAACGGGCGCGACGGGACCGGCCGGGACGGGCACGACCGGGTTTACGGGTTCGACGGGCGCAACGGGCGCCACGGGACCGTTCGGGACGGGTGCGACGGGGAGCACGGGTATGACGGGCAGCACGGGAGCGACCGGGAGCACGGGCGCGACGGGGAGCACCGGAGCCACGGGAAGCACGGGCTCGACGGGATCAACCGGATGGACGGGAACGACGGGTTCGACGGGGTCAACCGGATGGACGGGAGCAACGGGTGCGACCGGTTATACCGGATACACGGGATCTACTGGGTATACGGGCGCGACGGGGAGCACGGGTTCGACCGGGAGCACGGGCTCGACGGGCTCGACAGGATGGACGGGTTCGACGGGGAGCACGGGAGAAACCGGGAGCACGGGAGCCACCGGTCTGACGGGCTCGACGGGATCCACGGGTTGGACGGGAGCAACCGGAAGCACCGGAGCCACCGGAAACACGGGAGCGACGGGTATGACGGGTTCAACCGGGAGCACGGGTTCAACGGGGAGCACGGGATCGACCGGAAGCACGGGATCGACCGGCTCAACGGGTTCGACGGGGAGCACGGGGAGCACGGGCAGCACGGGTGCCACCGGATCGACGGGATCAACCGGATCAACGGGATCGACGGGATCGACCGGCTGGACGGGATGGACGGGTGCGACCGGTTATACCGGATACACGGGATCTACCGGATACACGGGCTCGACCGGGAGCACGGGATCGACCGGGTCGACGGGCGCAACCGGATCTACCGGATACACCGGTGACACCGGGTATACGGGCGTGACGGGGAGCACGGGATCGACGGGCAGCACGGGCGCGACGGGAGCGACCGGGAGCACCGGAGCGACCGGATCGACGGGAGAGACGGGTGATACAGGATCGACGGGAAGCACGGGAGCGACCGGGATGACGGGATCGACGGGAAGCACCGGTCGGACCGGAGATACGGGAGCGACGGGGAGCACGGGAGCGACCGGATACACGGGGAGCACGGGCTCGACGGGTTCGACGGGAGCAACCGGGAGTACCGGAGCGACGGGGGCCACGGGAAGCACGGGAATAACGGGTTCGACGGGATCAACGGGACATACGGGATCTACCGGGTCGACGGGTGCTACAGGATCGACCGGATCAACGGGACCGACGGGTTGGACGGGTTACACGGGCTCGACGGGCTCGACGGGTGCCACCGGCTCGACGGGAAGCACGGGCTCGACGGGATGGACGGGAAGCACGGGAGAGACGGGCGCGACGGGGAGCACGGGAGCCACCGGGTACACGGGTGCTACCGGATCGACGGGTGCGACCGGAAACACGGGATGCACTGGACCACCGGGAACCGGCTTTACCGGGGCGACGGGATCGACGGGCTCGACGGGCTGGACAGGAGACACGGGAGCAACGGGGAGCACGGGAGCGACCGGATACACGGGGAGCACGGGCTCGACGGGTTCAACGGGAGCAACCGGGAGTACCGGAGCGACGGGAGCCACGGGAAGCACGGGAATAACGGGTTCGACGGGATCAACGGGATCAACGGGTTCGACGGGATCCACAGGCGCTACCGGATCGACGGGATCAACGGGACCGACGGGTTGGACGGGTTACACGGGCTCGACGGGTTCGACGGGTGCCACCGGCTCGACGGGGAGCACGGGCTCGACGGGATGGACGGGAAGCACGGGCTCGACGGGTGTAACCGGGAGCACGGGTGCGACGGGAAGCACGGGATCGACGGGATCAACGGGGAGCACGGGCTCCACGGGATCGACCGGGAGCACGGGCTGGACGGGTGCGACCGGAGATACGGGTGCCACGGGGAGCACCGGGAGCACGGGCTCCACGGGATCGACCGGGCCGATAGGGCCGATCGGGCCGCTCGTAACGACATTAGCATCTAATACTAACGGTGCAGCCGTAGGGTCAACTAATCAATTAAATCTGAATGCAGGAGCATCACTGAACAATTCTTATATACAGCCGGGTATGATCATTACAGCCGGCTACACTGGAAATACACTGGGTAATTATCTATATGTCTCCGGGAAACCAAGCAATAATGTTTTATATGTCCAAAACCGGTTCTCTACGGCTGGTGTAACCTGGATATCAGGTTCGACTATCGCGGTGGTCGGTCCGCAAGGACCCACAGGAAGCACGGGATCAACCGGAAGCACCGGAGCAACCGGTGCCGGCAGTACGGGATCGACCGGAAGCACGGGTTATACCGGTGCCGCCGGACCTTTTATAGAGTTTTACATCCAATCACCTGGCTTTACGATCATTAATCCAGGCTCGATCGTATCGTTAGGAGTAGTGGATCCAAGTACTCAAGGAGTCGTTAACCAAACGACATTCGCTTATTTGACACCGGGAGCATTCGTTGTAATTGCTGATCCATCAGGTTCTTATGGAAACTTACAGACCTATATGCAGATTCAATCGACATCATATTCTTCCAGTGGTGAAAGCACAATAATCTGTCAAAATATAACTCTTAACGATATAACCATCGCACTTCAAGAATACGTCGCTCTTACCGGACCGCAGGGACCGACCGGTGCCACCGGAAGCACCGGCGCGACGGGCTGGACGGGCTCGACCGGCAGCACGGGCTCGACCGGAAGCACGGGCTCTACCGGCAGCACGGGCTCGACGGGTAGCACGGGAGCTACCGGCAGCACGGGCTCGACCGGAAGCACAGGCTCTACCGGCAGCACGGGCTCGACGGGTAGCACGGGATCCACCGGCGCTACGGGTTCGACCGGAAGCACCGGATCAACGGGACCGACGGGTTGGACGGGCTATACCGGATCGACGGGCTGGACGGGTGCCACCGGCTCTACCGGAAGCACGGGATCGACCGGAAGCACCGGATGGACCGGGTGGACTGGTTCAACGGGTGCCACCGGCTCTACCGGTTACACCGGAAGCACCGGCTCGACCGGATGGACAGGCTCAACGGGCTCAACGGGAGCGACCGGCTCTACCGGTTACACCGGTTCGACCGGGAGCACCGGATGGACAGGCTCAACGGGCTCCACCGGAGCGACGGGAGCCACCGGATACACCGGAGACACCGGAAGCACCGGATGGACAGGCTCGACGGGCTCAACGGGAGCCACGGGAGCCACCGGATA
>Ga0214917_10000456_pt1 | contig 53458 bp, 76 predicted proteins | sample LL_1208_BB_MetaG_FD_177983 | JGI IMG/M metagenome (GOLD analysis project Ga0214917, IMG submission 177983) | Freshwater microbial communities from Lake Lanier, Atlanta, Georgia, United States - LL_1208_BB | ecosystem: Environmental > Aquatic > Freshwater > Lake | place: USA: Georgia | collected... | reverse complement strand
GGATATAAAAAAACACTTAGCATCCTTCAGATAGGGGACTCAACAAATGTCTCCGTGACAGACCCGTATGAATTATTTGTCATACAATCTGTCGTAGATGAATTTGAAATTAGCTTGGACGATATTTTGTATAACAAATTCATCCGTGGTATAAATAAATATGCCGTTGGATTTTGTGTTTATTATCTCTATGATAATCGTACTATGGGAGATTTGAGGAGAAGGATTTTCAGAGGTAGAAGCACAACACTTCTAAGTAAATATCGTCAAATGATATTGCAATTAGATGAGGATATTTTTGAGCACAAAAAGTATTTGAAAATAAAAAAGAGCTTAGATAAAAAAATTAAAAATTACAAATTAGAAACAAATGAGCAATGAAGCCGTAAATGAGCAGAATCAGCAGAGTCAGCCGATTCCTCCTCCAAGCACTTATAACCCATTCATAGATGTGGTTAATGAGAAGCCCTATGCTCAAATGAATGTAGGGGTAGGAGCAAATCAAATGACTTCAAGCATCCCTGAGCCAAGTTTTCAAGCTAACACGATACGGGCAAATGAGAATCCGTATTCTATGCTTAATGATGATTTTGGAGCGGGATTGGGTGCAGCCCAAAAACCCGGAGCAGCTCCTATTAACCCGTCAATGAATAATATTCCTGACGGAGAAGCAAGAATGGGTGCTGAGCATCTTGCTAAGCTGATTATTGACGGATATGAGCAGTTGCACACTTTTGCTAATAAATGGCTTCAGATTCCTGAGAGAAAGCTTCGTAAAATGGTGGCAGAAGGAGAAATTGACCTTAATGTTGAAATCCCTTATGAATACGGGAAAACAATTAATGCGGGTCAGTTTATTCAGGAATTCAACGAGCAGAATAAAGACACCCTTGTAGTAACAAAGGAGTGGAAAAAGGAAACCACACCCGTATTAACACGAGTTATTCAGAAAAAAGGTGCGGGTCTTACTGATGAGCAATATTTAGGATATCTGTTTGCCAAAGATATTTTGGTCAAAGGGGTAATCGTAGCTCAGGTAAGAGGGGTAGCTACTGATATGCTCAATGTGATTAAAGAATATACTTTAGCAATCAAAGAGACGGGAGTAATGCCTCAACCCGGTGCACCCGGAGGAAGCTCAACTCCACCTCCAACACCACCGCCTGCTCCCGCTCCAAAGCCGACTCCGACTTACACTCCTACCTCTCCAAGCTCAGAATACCTTGAAGAAGACTTCAATTTCCAAAATAATGAAGCGGTAGTTGATTCAAGAGTTAATGTAAAGAAGGAGAGAAATGTTAGCCGTGATAGAGCCATCGCAGCTCGTAAGAGAGATAGAGAAATGCAAGAAGCCGTAGAGAGAGCTAAAGGAGGAAATGTTTCATATGCAGAAGCTATGCAACAACGTAAAACATCAGGTGGAAAAAGAGGACGTAAGCCAAAAGACTACATCGTGCCACTTGACGAAGAGCAAATTGCAGAAGCAATCGTATTAAACGAGACAAAGGAAAAAGATAAAAATAAAATTGAAGGTTTAGACTGATATGCCCGTTAGAATAAAAAATGCGGAGTGGAATAACTTCAAAAAAAAATTCCTTGAAATGTTAGAGGTTTTGGGGGACGAGACCGATAGATATGAATTCCCCTTAGACCCCGAAAATTTTGAGATATTTGTAGATGAATGCGAAGTCCATCCGTCATTTACAAAGAAGCCGGAGTATTTGAAAGTTGAATACGATTTCACTTTGTGTAATACGAAAATCAGGACTTTGTCATTTTCTATTTATAAAGATGCTGCAAGGATTGAAATGACCTTGAAAGCAGATGAATTAAAAAAAGATGGAAAAAAAATAGTATGGCAAGAGAGCCCTTATTGATGGCGGCTTGCGGCAAAAAAGGTGTCGGCAAGAGCTATCAGCATATGATTTTAATGAATGGTTACATTATGGGAGACCCATATAGAGGGGTCAAGGGAAGGAAGTGTCTCATAATGGATGTAAACGATGAATATTCTGTTTACGGAGTCCCTGCGATTTCTCTCAATGACGTCCCGCTCTATACTATTCATCCCAACATTGAAATTCGCCGTGTGCGTCCTTTTCATCCTGACGGACGAAGAATGACGTTAGATGAGTGGGCAAATGCATTATTCTATGTGCTTAATAGATTTCAAAACGGGCTTCTGTTAATTGAGGACATAAATAAATTTATTGGTGACCACCTCCCTCACGACTTAGTAGGAGCAATCGCAACGAATCGTCACATCGGACTTGATATCATATTATCATTTCAATCTCTTGGTCGTATCAACACAAAGATTTGGGGTAATATGAATCTTATGCGTTTTCACAAAAACGTGGAGAGTGTAGAGAGACACAAAAATAAATTTCCGGATAAATATGAGATGATGCGTATTGCAGAAATCATAGTTAACAATGAATATCACAAAGGGAATAACCGATTTTTCCTCTATGTAGATATGGATGAAGAAAAAATACGAGGGCAGTTAACTGATGAGTTAATTAATTTAGGCATATCTCAGTATATCAATGAGAATGATAAATTATTGAAGCCCTATCTTTTTCAAAAAGAGAATGGAAAGAAAAAGTATACACAAGAAGCTGCTATAACTGAATTCGCAGAAAGACTTAGAGTGCAATATTTCCAATAGATTTTTTCCTTTTACGACCTACCCACAAGCCCTGATTATTCTTAATCGGGGTTTTTTTATTTGATTTTGTATCAACTTTTATCATTTTCAACATACCGGGAATATCATCAAAATAAATCTTGAAAAAAGTATACATTAGTGTCTTGATATCGTATTCTCTTACTAAATTTACATTGTCATTTGAATCTGTATTCATTGACAAAACATTATTAACCTAAAACATCAATTAAGATGGATTTCAAAAAACTCGCCGGACAAGTCCTTGTTGTTACCGCAGGTGTTGCCCTCTATATGTTGGCAGTAAAACCTATGATTGACAAGTCAATGACTAAGTAACGAAGTAGTGAATTGATTTTGTAATCAAATTCATTCAAATCTAAAAATTCAAAAAAATGAGTTCTATTCAACGCTATCTTCAGATGGCAAATCGTTCTGTCAACGAGCAATTCGTTGGTGTAGACGGCTTCGTAGATGATGATATGTATTTTACGGGTTGGGATTCTTTCTCAAATGCCGATGGTGGTGAAGCTGCTGCCCCTGCTCTTAATGCGAGCACAGGTGCTATGCGTAGCCAACCTTACATTATCACAGTCTCTAATGCCTCAAATGCTGCGGTATCAGTAGATGTTTTTGGTGCTTACATTTATTTGAACAATGGTGGTTTCACCAATGGTTCATTAACTGTGAACAACGTAACAATTACTTCTAACCTGAGCAATGTTACCTACTACAACCTGCTGAATCAGTCTTCTTTTAGTCCTTTCACTATCGGAAGCACTTTGATTTCTTCTGTTAATGGTACTGCGAGCCAAGTGCTTCAGCCAATTACCTTGACAACTCAGGATGCAAATGGTAACCAAGCGGTGAAAATCTTAACTCCCGTAGTTGACCCATATCAGAATCAGAGTGGGATTGTAGATTTGAAGCAACCTTTCCGTATTGACGGCTTTACAAAGCTGACTTTCCAAATTTATGCTTCAACTTCAGTTCAGTTCCAATTCTATCCTTCTGATACTATCAACATTGCTCGTGGTCTCGGTGGAAACCCCGTAAGCAAGAATTATGGTAGTCCGAAGATTATCAGACCTGCTGTTCGTTAATATTTGACGACAAAATATAAAAGGGGCTGAAGCGGGAAATCAATTCTGCTTCGCCCTTTTTTTCTTTATTTTAATTAAATTTGTTGTATGTCAAATTCAAGAGTAAATCTTTTTAGCTATACTGCTGCACACAACCCGTACTTCGTGAAGTCATTGGCTCACAAATACGGGTATGAATGCGATAAAGACCAACCATTGGCTTCCGTATTGCAGCAACTTGTTAGCTACGAGGGTGAGCCCGTACTTATGGAGATTATTGAAAATAACCCTGACAAGGAATTGTTTATGGAGTATTTTGAAAAAAAGTATGGGAAAAAAGAAGATAAGCAAGATAAAGCACCCTCTGCTATGAGTGAATTAAACACTTATATGAATTTCTCGGGTCAGCTTGCTGCTATCCAACAGACCGCAGAAAATAAAAAAATTACTTCTGAGACCTCTTTGATGGTCTTGGCAGGAGCAATATTAATCGCATTTGCAATCATAACTAAAAAATAATTACTATGGCATTGTCAGCAATAGATGTTACTACCGGACTACTATCTTACGCAGTAGTTACTGATAAAGCATCTTTGGTAAAATTATTGGAGCGGAATGGTGTATCTATGCCGCAAAATCCTTCTGATAGGGAAGTAACGACTGCCGTTTTAATGGCATCCGGAAAAAGCTCAAATTTCAAAGATGAGCTTGCAAAATTTCTTTCCACAAAGGCAAAAACCGCTTCACAAGAATTCGCTTCCTTCACGGGTGGTGAATTTGGATTTACGGGAATTGATGACATTGCATTCACCGGATGGGAGACTTTCAAAAATGCTCCCGGTGATTTGCCAAGAGCAAGTGCAGGACTATCTGCTTCACCTGCTTTAGCAATAAAGCCCGTATCTGTACCTACCGCAGCCCTAACTCCTAAAACGAGTGCTGCTGCCCCTAAAGGTAAGACCGGAGTAGGAAAAGTCCTTGGTTGGTTAGGGTCAAATGTGTTTACGCAAGAGAATGTAAATGCGGGTGTGCAAATTGGGCTTACTCAGCTTAATAATAAGTCTCAGGGTAAAGCAAATCAAATTCAAGCACAAACTAATCAGTTGATTTCTCAGCAAGACGATATCAGAAACAATCCTAACCTTGGTGGTAAAAAAGGAATGAGCACTATGGCTTGGGTAGGAATTGGTGTTGGTGTAATTGCATTAGTTGGAATCATTTATTACTTCGCAAAAAAGAAATAATTATGAATAACAAGACAATATTTACTCTTGCCGCAATCGGTGTTTTAGCATATTGGTATTTCGGTATGCGGAAAAAAAATCCGGTAACTGCTGATGATTTGAAATCAGATAAAAAGCCAACTGATGCAAAAGCATCTACCGCTACTCCTGCTTCAAACACTCCGGCTTCCGCTTCTGCTCCAAAAAAACAAGTGCAGTTAGAGGATATTCCATATAAAATGCCTCAATTTATTGCTCCGGAGAAGAGAGTTTTTGTAAAACCTGCTAAGCCCGTAATGAAAGAGGACATTTATGTGTCACCAACAAACTTAATACCGAATGTTTATGATGCAAATATGAATATTGCGGTATACCCTGATAGAAATAACTATGCAAATTTCTCAGGAGCTTGTAGCGAGAATATTCAAAATGCGTGCAGATGCTCTAAAGAGAATGACGTAAAATATAAATTAAATATCCCTCAACTTCCATAAAATGGCTGAAGCAAAAGAGTTATTGGATAAGATGAAGACCTTGAAGTCAAACTCAGATAGTATGGCTCTTAAAAAAACCAAGGGCACAATCACGGGTGCATTTATTGGTATGGCGGGGGGTCTACTTGTTGGATTTTCAAGAAACTATAACTTGGTTTCTTCTGCATTTGTAGGGGCTCTTCTCGGAGGTCTTATATCAAATTTATTACTACCAAAAACTGACGATTAATGGCAAAAAATACTACAAAAATTATTGCAGGTGTCCTATTAGCAGGGGGTGTATTCTTTTTGATTAAATATTTGATGCCAAAAAAAGATAAATCACAACCTGCTCCTCCCCCTAAAAAGGATGAAACAACTACAACTACTACACCCGTTTCAACTGCTTTCCCTTTGAAAAAAGGTAGTAGAGGTACTTTAGTAAAACAAGTGCAGACTTTATTAATGAAATTAGATAGTAAAAACCTACCTAAGTTTGGAGCTGACGGCTCATTTGGTACTGAGACCGAAACCGCAATTCAGAAAGAGTTAGGTAAAAAGACTATTGATTCGCAAGCTGACATTGATACTTTACAAAATAAATATAATAGCAGAATTAAGATATATGCCACACAAGGTGGAGTAAATCCTCCTATGGGATTGCCTGAATTATTTCCGGGATATGGTACGGGTGTGCCAAAATAAAAAAAACCATCAAATGGAGCAAGTAGTAGAGATTGAAAAAAAGTTAACCGCCAACCAACTCTATAAAATTTACAAAGATGAGGGTGGCACGTTGACATTTTCAGATTGGCTAACAAGAGAAAAAACAAAAGGAGTGTTTCCTCTAAATGGAAATATGAATGAAGAGATTCAAACGACACTTAAAAAAGTAAAAAAAGAAGATATGGGCAAAACTATATTAGGATTTCCGGTAAAAACATTGGTCATTACGGGTGCAATTATTATTGCAGCAGTTGTGATTGCCAAGGTGATTAAAAACAAACAATCTTAACAACGAGATATGAAAAAAGGACAAACACTATTATGGGTAATTGGCGGTGCTGCCGTAGTTTATTTCTTATACAAGAAATATTGGACTCCCAAAAAAGAGAAGGAAGTCGCCGTTGAGACAGAAATAGTAGCAGACGTTGTTAAAAAGGAAGCTGATAATTATAGCCCGGGCTTGAAAAAGAAATACGATATCGTGATGCCATCTGACCAAGTATCAAAGAAGGTGCAGAAAAAAGCTAAGGAGCTTACCAAAGGAAGATATTCTGTAAAAAAAGGAGCAGTTATGGCTTCTGACTTAAAACTAACTGATACAAAAGAGCTATAATGAATTACAAGCTTTGGACGAGATATGAGCCGATTATGATTAAGGTCGTGGTGAGGACATCCTCTCCCGAGAATATCGTATTGCGTGTATTTGATTCAAGCCAAGCTAACACCATATTTACTGATAGGACAAAAGTTGTAAATGGAGAGCAAGATTTGTTTATCCGTATGCCACTTTCCCCAAGTACGACTACCCTTTCTATCTACAATCAAAAGAATGGTAATCTTCCAAAAGGTCAAGATACTTCTTTCCAAGTTGTAGCAATAAAGAAAGAGGATTTGGATATTACTTTAGGTAAAACCAAGATGGACACCCTTCAGGTCAGAAATTTTGTTGCGTTTGCCCAAAAGTTTGCATACAATGCAGGTTGGATAACTGCACCAAGAGACTATATGAGCTCAGTAGGGGCATATAAGATTGAGTATTTGCCATATATTATAAACTCCAAAGGAGAGAAAATGGCTACTCCTGCCCGTATCAGCACTAAAAATGGAAGGATTCAGGTCTCTCAGGAGTCGTTTAGGGATATGACCATACCTATGCGTATGGCAATTCTGCTACACGAATTCAGCCATTTCTACCTAAATAGCGATATATCAAATGAGACTGAAGCTGACCTCAATGGTCTGACTATTTATTTAGGTTTGGGCTACCCAATCAGGGAAGCATATGAAGCATTTGGGACAACATTTATTGGATATCCAAGCGAGCAAAACAAACAGAGATACGATATTATAAATAAATTCATCAGAGAGTATATTGATGAATACAAAATCAAAGACGTATACGCAAATGAAAAATAACTTTTTATTCGGAGCAGCCGTGGGAGGTATTATTGTATACCTTCTTCTACGCAAAAAGAAGCAGCAATGTCCTAAATGTGGGGCTCAGACTCCCCAAGTAGTGATTCAATCACCACCGAGTCCACCTCCTGCACCGACACCTGCACCACCGCCACCTCCTCCTGCACCTAAACCTGACCCGTTGCCACCTGCACCTCCGGTAGTGCCTGAAGCTAAATCTTTTGTTGGATTCACCGGATGGGGTGGAGTAAAATAAATTTATTAGATATGAATAGCACATTAAAAGGAGTATTGACCATTTTAGTAGTAGGAGGTGTTGTGTATGCTTCCTATCGCTTTCTTTTTAAGGATAAGAAAAAGATATATGCTGACCTGATTATAAAAAAAGGTAAGTATACATCAAGTATTGACAATCTTTTGAGCTTTGGTGAAGACTATTTGAAAGAATGGTATTTAGCAGCAAAAAAAGGAGAGGAGACTTTTACCTTAAAAGGAGTAACATATCTTACACAAGGTGGTAAATTAAAAAAATAAAAATGAAAAACGCAGTTTACGAATATTACAAAGAGCTTCCACCTTGGGCAAAAGGTGTTATTGTTGTTGGCGGTGCAGCAGTAATTTATTTAACTGCAACAAGAATATTTAGAAGCATCAAAAATGCTAAAAACCAAAAAGATGAGAAGAAAACGCAAGCTGAAGTAAAATCTGAGCTTAATCAACTTCAAAGCCAAGGTATAAAAAAATCATATCCTGATAGTCAATATAATGCTTGGGCTGATAAAATTGAAAAGCAGTTTGATGGAGTTGATTGGAAACAAAATTGGTTTGATAAAGATGTGCCTATCATCGGTCAATGGAGTGGAAGTGGGAAATCTGTTGCTGAAATATTCAAGCAATTAAAAAATAATGCTGACTTTTTAGCTCTTGTAAGTGCGTATGGAATTCGCACCTACGACCAAGCAGGTATATTTACCGGAGATTTCACGGGTAATTTGTATCAAGCAATTCAAGATGAGCTTGACAAAGGAGAAATTGATGCTTTGAATGCTGTTTTGAAGAAAAAAGGAATCACATATCAAGTATAAAAAATAAAAAAATAAGATATGGCAATAGATATGATTGAAAATAACGAGCTCGGTGCTTTAGCAAAAAGCAGATTGGGTGATTATCATTTTGATAACGAAGATTGGGTGTATAAAAATTATACGGGAGACGAAGAGTTTTTCAACTTGTTTGGCAGCCGTAAAAAGAAGGTTGGTAAAATTGAATCTGCCGTAAATACAAAATATGCCAATCTGCCTACTGACTGCGAGAGTATTCAGCAAAGTATTGACATAATCAATACCGATATTGCCCTCCTTTTGAAGACTAAGCCGGACTTGAATCAGAAAAAATCCTTGACGAAAACAAATCAGATTTTAGCTGAATTCAAAAAAGCTCAGATTGCCCAAAATTGCGAGAAGGTACAAGCGGCTGCTCAAACAGAGAAAGCAAGAGCAGATACCCTCTCTACACTTACTCAATTATCTGATATTTCGGTAGGTAAAGCACAAACGGAGCTTCAGGGTCTAAATGCCCAAGGTGCAGCCGGGGGAGCTACATCAGGATTAGATAATAAAAAATTATTAATATACGGAGGTATCGGTATTGGGGTGCTTCTTGTAGTAGTAATGTTAATGCGTAAAAAATGAAAGGTCTAAAAACAATAGCATTCCTTGGTGGCTTGGGTATAATCGGATATGCTCTATATCGGTATTATAAAGTGCAAGCTAAATTCTTAGAGGATATAACATATAAAGTGTTAGGTGTAAAAGTTGCTAAAATTTCGGCAACTGCAATCACCTTAGATATTACTGCAAGAATATACAACGCATCCAACGTGGAAGCAGTAGTGAAGGAAATGTATTTAGACCTGCTCGTTAACGATGTAAAAGTGGGCAATATTAATGAGATTAAGGATATTCCAATCCTTCCTCAAAAGTCATCTGACATTAGTTTCAGCATCACTTTTAACCCTCAATTAATTAAGAAAAATGTCGTAGATTTGATTACGTTTACAATAGCAGCGAAGGATATGAAATATGACGTTAAGGGCTATGTAAAAGTAAAAAGTGGGTTTATAACAACTTCACTTCCTTTTTCTTATAGCAATAATTTGAAAAGTGTAATAAAATAACAAAAATGGGAGCTCTAAACGTATTTACTTATACTCTTACTAATGACACATTAACTATCGTCGCATCGGATAATGTGGTAAGAATAAGTATTGTTTGTGATAGTGGCACAATAAATGTGCAGGGTAATGCTACTTTTCACGGATTGTCCTCTACTGCGGTTGATTTTGCCGTAGGACAAGGAATTACCCTAACCTCACCAACTGTTCAAAACCCAATAGACGGAGTAACTATTGATGCTTCCGGTAGTGGAAATGCAGCAGATATTGTAATTTCGTATCAATAATTTTTTAACAAAAAAACCATAAAAAATGCAAGACTTCATTTTGTCAGAAACAAGAAAAATTTTCAACAAAGCCATTAAAAGATTCTCCAAAAAAGACGGAGTAGAAGAGACTGAAGTATCGCTACTTCTGTATTTGAAAGATGGAGAAGAAGGTAAAGAGGTTGGTTACAAAGTATGTCACCATCATAGTCCCGTAAGAGAGACGACTATTATGGACATATTAGGAGTGATGATTGATTTGAAAGGGTACTCATTATTTGTACCTCCACAAATCAAAAAGATATTAGAGGATTTTGAAAAAGAGCTCGGCTCAGAGAATGTTGAAGTATGTGTTTATTTGAGCAGAGAAGATGAGGATGAGGTTATTTATTTCTTGTATAAAGAAAAAAAATTAGTTAGAAAATTTGAATTAGAATCAGTCCTAAACATAGAAGTATAATTATGATGGCTCTTGATGGGTTTGGATTTTTTAATTATAACTCCAAGGTGTGTATGAAAATATCGCACTTTGGATTTTATGTTTATTGACTTCAAAATAGAATACCCATATGAGCACAACATTCTTAGGCGGTGATGGTTTTGGTTTCCTCTCTTCCGGTAGCGGAGGGGGGTCAGGGACGGGCACAAATGGTACGTCAGGTACTTCAGGTCAAACTTATGGGACTTCCGGCACAAGTGGTGTTGGGACAAGTGGTACTTCCGGTAATACGGGAACTGCGGGAACGAGCGGTGGAACGGGGAGCTCAGGAACGAGTGGTCAAAATGGTGCACCGGGGACTTCGGGGTCAAGTGGAACGGGTGGTACGTCCGGTAGCTCAGGAACGGGGGGAACGAGTGGAAGCTCGGGGTCTTCGGGAACAAACGGGTCATCAGGAACGTCAGGAAGCTCAGGAGAAAATGGAACAAGCGGGACATCGGGTAGCTCAGGAACTTCAGGAAGCTCGGGAACGAGTGGAGATAATGGTAGTGGGGGAACGAGCGGAACGGATGGGTCTTCGGGAACGTCAGGAGATGCAGGTAGTAGTGGAACATCGGGAGATACGGGTAGCTCGGGAACAAGTGGGGCTGATGGTACTTCAGGAGAGAATGGTAGCGGAGGAACGAGCGGAACGAGTGGTGAAGCGGGGACTTCAGGTATTGACGGAACTTCAGGTACAGATGGTAGCTCAGGAGAATCGGGAAGCTCGGGAACGAGCGGAACGAATGGCTCTGATGGTAGCTCAGGGACAAGCGGAGAGTCGGGAACGAGCGGAGAAGGTGGAACTGCGGGAACGGATGGTAGCTCGGGAACGAGTGGCGATAATGGAACGAGCGGTACTAACGGGACTTCCGGAGTTGATGGAACATCGGGGGAATCAGGTAGCTCCGGTGTAAGCGGAAGCTCAGGAACGAGTGGAACGGCGGGAACGGATGGTAGCTCAGGAACTTCGGGTGCAGATGGCACTTCAGGTATAGACGGAACATCGGGTACGGACGGCAGCTCGGGAACGAGCGGGGCTGATGGTACTTCGGGAGAGAATGGAACATCAGGTATTGACGGAACTTCAGGTACAGATGGTAGCTCAGGAGAATCGGGAAGCTCGGGAACGTCGGGTACGGACGGCAGCTCAGGAACAAGTGGTGAGGGTGGAACTGCGGGTACTTCGGGAGAGGGTGGAACTGCGGGGACATCGGGACAAAATGGAACAAGTGGAACAGATGGTAGCTCAGGTACATCGGCACAAAGCGGCTCTTCGGGAACGAGTGGATTTGATGGAACGGCGGGTACGAGTGGAAGCTCAGGTAGTGCCGGGACATCGGGAAATACGGGAGCAGATGGAACTGCGGGAACAAGCGGTAGCTCAGGAGAAACGGGGACAAGTGGAACTGATGGGTCTTCGGGGACTTCAGGAGAATCAGGAACTTCGGGAACGGATGGTAGCTCAGGAGAGTCGGGAAGCTCGGGAACGTCGGGAAGCTCAGGAGAAGCGGGAACGGCGGGAACGGATGGCTCTTCGGGTACGGATGGTAGCTCGGGAACGAGCGGAGATGCGGGTACAAGCGGAACAGACGGCTCTTCAGGAACGGACGGAAGCTCGGGAACGAGTGGAACGGACGGGTCTTCGGGAACGGATGGTAGCTCGGGGTCTTCAGGTGAATCAGGGACTTCAGGAGAATCAGGAACGGCAGGAACAAGCGGTAGCTCCGGTCAGACGGGTACTTCCGGTATTAACGGAGGAGGTACGGGTCTATGGCTATATGTAGCAGGAAATGCGGGAGCAAGCTCCGGACAAATAGAAGCAGTCGGGACTTCAAATGCGTTTATTAATACAAATGCATTATACATAAATAGAGTTGACCAAAATTCTATTGATTGGTACAACTTCGTTAACTCATTATACACTTCTTCAGGTAGATTATTTATTCAGGTGTCCCAATCGGGTGCTCCTGCTAATATTGGTATTTACGAAGCCACCAACTTTACTTTAAGTGGCTCTGCAATGCAGTTTACTTCATTAACTGCTATTTCAGGAAGTGGGTCATTTTCTAATTCAACTTATTATAATGTTTCATTTATCCCTTATCCTCCGGATGGGACAAGTGGAACGGCAGGAACAAACGGCTCTTCCGGTACAGATGGTAGCTCAGGGACTTCGGGCGAATCAGGAACGGCAGGAACGAGTGGAAGCTCAGGTGTGAGCGGGTCATCGGGAACGGATGGTAGCTCAGGAGAATCGGGAACAAGCGGAACGGACGGCTCTTCAGGAACAGACGGAAGCTCAGGAACAGACGGGTCTTCGGGCACGGATGGTAGCTCAGGGACTTCAGGAGATGCGGGAACAAGCGGAACAAGCGGTAGCTCGGGCACGGATGGTAGCTCGGGAACATCGGCTTCAAGCGGTAGCTCAGGAGAATCCGGGACTTCAGGCACTACGGGTACATCGGGAGAGTCAGGAACGGCAGGAACGAGCGGAAGCTCGGGAACGGACGGGTCTTCAGGTACAAGTGGCGATGCGGGAACGAGCGGAACGGATGGTAGCTCCGGTACATCGGGTGAATCAGGAACGAGTGGAACGGATGGCAGCTCGGGGACAAGTGGAACGGACGGGTCTTCGGGTACGGATGGCAGCTCGGGAACAGACGGAAGCTCGGGTACGGATGGAAGCTCAGGAACTTCGGGAGAATCAGGAACAAGTGGAACAAGCGGTAGCTCGGGGACAGATGGAAGCTCGGGAACGTCAGGAACATCAGCTTCAAGCGGAAGCTCAGGAACGGCAGGGACTACGGGTACGTCGGGAGAGTCGGGAACGGCGGGAACGAGCGGAAGCTCAGGAACAGACGGCTCATCAGGTACAAGTGGAGATGCGGGAACGAGTGGAACGGATGGTAGCTCCGGTACATCGGGTGAATCAGGAACGAGTGGAACGGACGGAAGCTCGGGGACAAGTGGAACGGATGGGTCTTCAGGAACAGACGGAAGCTCCGGAACGAATGGAAGCTCAGGTACGGACGGGTCTTCAGGAACTTCGGGAGACTCGGGAACGAGTGGAACGAGCGGTAGCTCGGGGACAGATGGAAGCTCGGGAACTTCAGGAACATCAGCTTCAAGTGGAAGCTCAGGAACGGCAGGGACTACGGGCACGTCGGGAGAGTCAGGAACGGCGGGAACGAGCGGTAGCTCGGGAACAGACGGCTCATCAGGAACAAGCGGAGATGCGGGAACGAGTGGAACGGACGGAAGCTCAGGAACAAGCGGAACAGACGGCAGCTCAGGAACGTCGGCTTCAAGCGGTAGCTCGGGAACAGACGGCAGCTCGGGAACATCGGCTTCAAGCGGCAGCTCAGGAACGAGCGGAACGAGCGGTAGCTCAGGAACTTCTGCAAGCTCAGGTAGCTCAGGAACGGATGGCTCTTCAGGAACAGACGGAAGCTCAGGCACGGATGGTAGCTCGGGAACTTCTGCGAGCTCAGGTACATCGGCTTCAAGTGGTAGCTCGGGAACGGATGGAAGCTCAGGAACTTCAGCTTCAAGTGGTACGTCAGGGACGAGCGGAACGGCGGGTAGCTCGGGAACTTCGGCTACGGATGGTAGCTCGGGAACTACGGGAACAAGCGGGACATCGGCTACGTCGGGAAGCTCAGGAACTTCAGGAACGTCGGCTACGTCAGGAAGCTCGGGAACGGCGGGAACAAGTGGTGCTACGGGAACGGCAGGAACATCGGGTATAAATGGTGTTGCGGGTGGTCAGGTATACTATCTGAATTTATCAGAACAGACAGATACTCCCGTTGGCACACCGACCTATAAACAATGGAGTCCTACTCCTACAACTGCTGCTGAGCAAAGTGTAGCGGTTTCTGTCCCTTCTAATTCAAGTGGGGTCATAGCAACATTTATGACCGATACGGCAGATTTATTGGCTTCGCCAATCCCTGCGGGTATTTGGTCATATTCAATGCATACAAAAGCTAATGGTAACTCCGATTGGGAGATTTATGCCAAAGTTTATAAATACACGATTGGTGGTGCATCTACACTACTATTCACGACGAATGCAGCACCCGTTACTCTGAATGCTTCAGTAATACAACAAGTTTATACGGACTCATTCTACCTTGGGACTACACTTGTCTCAACGGATAGGTTGTATGTTGAGATTTGGGCAAATAACCTTACCAACCAAGCACATACCCTTACATTTTATACAGAAGGGTCAGCAAACTATTCATATTCGCAAACAACATTTAGCCCTGAGAGCGGTACATCGGGAACGAGCGGTGTAAATGGAACGAGCGGGACTGCGGGTAGCTCAGGAACGGCGGGGACGTCAGGAACGAGTGGTAGCTCGGGAACGGCGGGGACAACGGGAACATCCGGAACGTCAGGCAGCTCAGGAACGGCGGGTGAGTCGGGAACGAGTGGTGAGTCAGGAACGAGCGGAACGTCGGCTTCAAGCGGAAGCTCAGGAACGTCGGCGACTTCGGGCAGCTCGGGAACAAGCGGAACGGATGGAAGCTCGGGGACGGCAGGGACATCAGGAACGACGGGAACAAGTGGAACGTCGGCTACTTCAGGTAGTAGTGGTGTAAATGGTGCAAACGGAGCATTAACCGGAAAATGGTATTACAACACTCCGGGTGCAGGAAGCACGGGTCAGTTTACTACCAATAGCTCTACCATAGCTTCTATAACGAGCATAACTCTAAACGCAACAGATTATAATGGTATAACTTGGTCTACACTTTTGCAAGACCTATCTAATGGTCACGACATTAATATCGTAATGCAAAATGTGTCCCTTGGGTACATCTACGGAATATTTAAGTGCACTTCGGTATCAGTAGGGTCAACAATCGTCCTTACGGGATTGACTCTTGAAGGAAGTAGTGGGACTATTTCTTCTTCAGACCTATTCTACTTCTCTTTTGCACAAATAGCTAATAACGGGACGAGTGGAACGGCGGGAACAAGCGGAAGCTCGGGGACATCAGCTACGTCGGGAAGCTCGGGAACGAGTGGAACGGATGGTAGCTCGGGGACGTCAGCTACTTCAGGCAGCTCAGGAACAAGCGGAACGAGCGGAAGCTCAGGAACTTCAGCTACGTCGGGAAGCTCGGGAACGTCAGGTAGCTCCGGAACGAGTGGGTCTGCGGGAACGAGTGGTGCGGATGGTAGCTCGGGTACGGACGGCAGCTCGGGAACTTCGGCTTCAAGCGGTAGCTCCGGAACAAGCGGAACGTCGGGCAGCTCAGGTACTTCTGCAAGCTCAGGAAGCTCAGGAACTACGGGAACTTCGGGTACGGACGGAAGCTCAGGAACGTCAGGAACACACGGAAGCTCGGGAACAAGTGGTAGCTCAGGAACATCGGGTACGTCAGGTAGCTCGGGAACGAGTGGTCTTGCGGGAACGAGTGGTACAAACGGCAGCTCAGGAACTTCTGCTACGTCGGGTAGCTCGGGAACATCCGGTAGCTCGGGGACGAGCGGGTCTGCGGGAACGGCGGGTGCGGATGGTAGCTCAGGAACATCGGGCAGCTCAGGAACTTCGGCTTCATCCGGTAGCTCCGGAACAAGCGGAACGTCGGGCAGCTCAGGTACTTCTGCAAGCTCAGGAAGCTCAGGAACAAGCGGAACATCGGGTACTAACGGAAGCTCGGGAACGTCAGCTACGTCAGGAAGCTCGGGAACGAGTGGTAGCTCAGGAACGTCGGGAACGTCAGGAAGCTCAGGAACGAGTGGTCTTGCGGGAACGAGTGGTACAAACGGCAGCTCAGGAACATCTGCGAGCTCAGGCAGCTCGGGTACGTCAGGTAGCTCGGGAACGAGTGGGTCTGCGGGAACGGCGGGTGCGGATGGTAGCTCAGGAACATCGGGCAGCTCGGGGACGTCGGGAACATCGGGCAGCTCCGGAACGTCGGCTACGTCGGGCAGCTCAGGAACGAGTGGAACGTCAGGAAGCTCAGGGACGACGGGAACGAGTGGAACAAATGGAAGCTCGGGAACGTCGGCTACGTCGGGCAGCTCAGGAACGAGCGGGTCTGCGGGAACGGCGGGTGGAAGTGGAACGAGCGGGACAAGTGGCAGCTCAGGAACGTCAGGAACATCCGGAAGCTCGGGAACGTCGGCTACGTCGGGAAGCTCGGGAACATCAGGAAGCTCCGGAACGAGTGGAACGGCAGGAACGGCGGGAACGGGTGGAAGCTCGGGAACGGCGGGAGAGACGGCTACATACTTTGGTACGAGTGGGTCATCTATAACATTGCCCTTAACATAAAATGCGACTTAACAAAAATAGATGCCGACTTACTCTAACATATCGGTTAACGTAAATACGGGCTTATCTTTTAAGCAGTACGATTTCGTCCAACTAAGCCAAAACTCCTCAAATTATATTATAGGGAGGGTGGTATCATACAATCCGAATACGGGTGTTATGGTAGTCACCCCCTATTACTTTGAAGGAAGTGGGACTTACACCTTTTGGAATGTATCTCTAACGGGAGCTTTCGGGACAAGTGGACTATCATCAACAAGCGGAGCAGCAGGAAGCTCAGGAGAGTCAGGGACTTCGGGTAGTAAAGGGACAAGTGCAGCTTCGGGAAGTGGGGGAACGAGTGGAACGGGTGGTGTGTCGGGAGCATCAGGAAGTGCAGGAGGAAGCGGTAGCTCTGCTTCTAACGGCTCTTCGGGGAGCTCGGGAACGAGTGGGTCAAGTGGTGCTAATGGTAGCTCGGGAACTAACGGAACGACGGGGACAAATGGTGCAGCACAAAGTAGCGGTCTATCAGGAGGAACAAGTGGGACGAATGGTAGCGGAGGAGTTTCAAATACATCGGGGAGCTCGGGAACAAGTGGGTCAAGTGGTATTTCGGGATTGTCGGGGGGAACGAGTGGAACGAATGGGTCTAATGGCACTTCAGGTAGCTCAGGAGTGTCTTCTACTGCGGGGACAAGTGGAGTGAGCTTGGGAACGGCAGGAACGTCGGGGAGTACGGGGACTGCCGGAGTATCGGGAAGCACGGGAACTGCGGGAGTATCAGGACTTTCGGGAAATAGCACCGGGGCGACTTCAGGGACATCCGGGTCAGCAGGGACTTCAGGCATTAGTGGACAAAGTGGAGTATCAAATACATCAGGAAGCAACGGGACGGCAGGGACATCCGGGTCGGCAGGCGGTGCAGGCGGCTCGGGCAGCTCAGGAAGTAATGGGGCTTCGGGCAGCTCAGGAAGTGTGCCCGTGAGTGGAGTATCGGGAGCTTCAGGGAATACGGGAAGTAATGGGACATCCGGCAGCTCAGGGGCAGCACAAAGCAACGGCTCTTCGGGGGTATCGGGGACAAATGGGTCAACGGGAACGAATGGAAGCTCGGGAGTAGCTGCAAACAATGGAGCAGCAGGAAGCTCAGGGGTAAACGGAGCATCAGGGACTTCAGGAAGCTCAGGAGCTACACCAACACAAGGGGTTAGTGGGCAGAGTGGACTAAGCGGGGCATCAGGAATATCAGGAAGCTCAGGAGCAGCAGCAGGAAGCGGAGTAAGTGGACAAAGTGGGGCAAATGGAAGCAACGGGACATCAGGTAGCTCAGGAGCAGCATCAAGTAGCGGAGCAGCTCGGGTGTCGGGAACAAGTGGGTCAAGTGGTGTCAACGGAGCAAACGGAGCGGGAGGGGCAAGTGGAACTTCAGGAAGCTCGGGAACGAATGGAAGCTCGGGGACAAATGGTAATAATGGTGTTTCAGGTTTAAGCGGGGCAAGTGGAGTGTCGGGAGTAAATGGAACGAATGGAACGTCGGGGAACTCGGGGACGTCGGGAGCAAATGGAGTGAGTGGAACGAGCGGAACGAGCGGGGTTTCGGGAGCATCGGGTAGTAGCGGGGCAAGCGGATTTGTAGGGTCGTCAGGATTTAGTGGTAGCTCGGGGACATCGGGAACTAACGGAATTATGTCCGTAAGCTCAAACGTATGCTTTATCTTTTCGTGTGATTATAAATCCGTAAGTAATTATTGCTCTATTACAAATTCGCAAATATCAACTTGTTATACCACGTTAGGAGGATATGCTAATTATGCCGAATATGCTTGCTACTCAGTAGCAGTAGGTGGATATGGTCACGTTTTATGCTCTACCGCATATTCAACGATTGGAGGGGGGTGTAAAAATAAAATTTGTACTAACAACCATAATACTATTATGGGTGGACAATGCAATCTAATATGTGGAAGTTGCTTTAGTACAATCGGTGGAGGTCTTTATAACTGCATTTGCAATAACTCAAAAGCAGTAACAATACCCGGTGGTCGTAATAACACGGCAAGTGGAATTTGTCATTCTGTAATAGCAGGTGGATATCTTACCGGAGCAAGTAATACTACAAGTGTAGAATGTCTTGTAAAAGTAACGGGCACGTTTTCTATTAAGCATCCCGACCCTTCAAAATGTGACTATATGCAGCTATATCATAGCTTCGTAGAAACACCGACAGAAGGAGACAACATTTATAGATATAAAGTCCAAACAAGCAACTGCAAAGCAAGAGTAGAGCTTCCGTCGTATCACAAATTCTTAAATAAAAATGACCACGTTTTAGTTAGTGCATCTAACCATTTCGGGTCAGGATATGGTGTGATTGATAATATGCAATGTTATTTGGATATTTGCTCTAATAACGATGGTTTATATGATGTATTTATTCTTTCTACAAGAAAAGATAAGTATGCGGAGACCGCTTGGAAAGGAGCAGAGAGAATAGAAAGTTTTGAGCCCGAAATAATTCCAAAATAAAAATAAAAAACAGATATGTTAGCTGCAAAAATTACCCCAAAAGCAAAAAAAGTAATGCAAGTCTCGCCATTAGAGACTAAAGAATTTACTGCTGATTATATGTCAGCAAAATGCACCAAGTTAGTAATAGGTGGTGGGTCAAGCCACAATAATAACACCGAATTCTCATTGAGATTTTTCAATGTGAAATATGAAACAAACCCTGATGGCTCACAAGGAAGAGCTATTATGGATATTATTATGGTGCATAACGTACTATTAACCCAAGCTGAATTATCAAATTGGGGGACAGACGACTCAATAGTCCTTGACATCATTGCACAAAAATTAGGATTTACAATTTTATCAAAAGATACTCTTGATATTGAGTTTGCTGCTTAATGCCAACATACACTAACATATCAATAACGACTGCAACGGGTCTATCGTATAAAGCGGGAGACTTTGTGCAGGTAAGTAATGACCCAAGTAATTATATTGTAGGTGAAGTAGTCTCTTATAATAAAAATACGGGGGCAATGACCATAAAACCCACCCTATCCGTAGGTAGTGGGACTTTTACATCTTGGAATGTAAACATAACAGGGGTGCAGGGGACAAGTGGGACGACGGGAACTAATGGAACAAGTGGGTCGGCTGCATCGTCGGGAAGCTCGGGAACGAATGGGGTGTCGGGAAGCACGGGCACATCCGGCTTATCGGGTGGGTCTGCGACGAGTGGGAGTGCGGGAACGAGTGGAACAAGTGGGTCGTCGGCTTCGTCCGGGACAAATGGAGTATCATCCACTTCAGGAAGCTCAGGGACGACGGGAGCTAATGCCGTGTCAGGTAGCTCCGGGACATCTGCGACTTCGGGCAGCTCAGGGACAAGTGGGTTGGCTAATGGTAGCTCAGGAACGAGTGGGACGAGCGGGTCGGCGGGAGTATCTTCTACGTCAGGAAGCTCGGGGACATCAGGGTCTAATGGACAAGTAAATGCGACTTCGGGTGCGAGTGGAACGAGTGGGAGCTCGGGAACAAGTGGGTCAAAAGGTACATCCGGAAGCTCAGGAGTTACAAATGCTACGAGCGGAAGCTCGGGGACATCGGCTACAAGTGGTAGCTCGGGAACGAGCGGAACGAGTGGGTCTGCGGGTGCAAATGGTGGTGGTCAAGGGACGTCAGGGAGCTCGGGAACGAGTGGAACGACGGGAAGTAATGGTACAAATGGAGTGGCAGGAGCAAGCGGAGTTAGTGGAACGAGTGGTAGCTCGGGAACGGGTGGAACGGCAGGTGTATCGGGGGCAAGTGGAACGAGTGGGAGCTCGGGAACAACGGGAACGGGTGGAACGAATGGGACGTCGGGGAGCTCAGGAACGGGGGGAACGAGTGGAAGCTCGGGGACATCGGGAACAATAGGAACGGCAGGAACAAGTGGTAGCTCGGGAGCGAGTGGGACGTCAGGAAGCTCGGGAACGAGTGGAAGCTCGGGAACAAATGGAACGGCGGGGACGTCGGGAAGTGCGGGAACGAGTGGGGTATCGGGAACGAGTGGGTCAAGCGGAACGAATGGTAGCTCGGGGACGAGTGGAACGGCAGGGTCAAGTGGAACGGCGGGGACGTCGGGAAGCGGAGGAACGAGTGGTAGCACGGGAACGACGGGAGCGAGTGGAACGAGTGGGAGCTCGGGAACGTCGGGGAGCTCGGGAACAAGTGGAACGAATGGTAGCTCGGGGGTTAGTGGAACGAATGGTAGCTCGGGAACGAGTGGGGCGGCGGGAGCTTCAGGTGTTAGTGGACAATCGGGATTGAGTAGCACGTCAGGAACGTCGGGGTCAAATGGAACGTCGGGGAATTCGGGGGCAAACGGAGCAAATGGTGCAAATGGAAGTAGTGGGAGCAATGGAACGAGTGGGAGCAATGGAACGAATGGATTGAAATGTATATCAGGAGCATCAGGAGTTAATGGAGTGTCGGGAACTTCGGGAACGACGGGGGCGAATGGAACGTCGGGGAGCTCGGGACTATCAAGTAGCTCAGGTCTATCAGGTTATAGCCCATATCCATCTTTTGGGGGATATATTATATATGCTTGTTGTGGAACTAATAGTATTAACTATAATTACAATTCACTTTGGGGAGGTACGTTAAATGAAATTGTTGGTCAATATAATACAATAGGTGGTGGAGGTCAAAATTGTATAAGCTTATCAACTTACGGACGTGCTTATACTTCTCCATCAGATTATAATTTCATTGGTGGGGGTACATTAAATTGTATATGCTCTTGCATCTGCCCTTGTTTTGGGGGTGAGGGGGTATTTTGTATGGATGCAGTAAATGGTGTGATTGGTGGAGGAAATGTTAATTGTATATTAGGGTCATTAAAAAGAGGAGAAAATGCTTGTGCGGTTTACTATGACGTAATTGGTGGTGGGCGAGGTAACAGAATAGGATGTGCTTCTTATTCCGCTATATTAGGTGCTGATGGAACAAGTAGTTCAGAGAATACGGAGACTTTTGTTTTTAGGGCTCAAATTGGGACTGCCTCAGTTTCCAACTTGAGCTATTTTTGTTCAATAGCAAAAACTTCAAGCTCATTTAGAATACATCATCCTGACCCTGAAAAATCAGCCACACACTACCTTTTTCATACAAACGTAGAGAGCCCCACAGAAGGTGATAACATATACAGATACGAAGTGAAAACAATTAATGGTAAAGCAGAGATTAATCTGCCAAGCTATTACAAGTGGTTAAATAAAAACGACCAAGTGTGGGTGTCTCCAAAACAAAACTTCGGTAATGCATATGGAGTAGTAAACGCAGAGCAAACAAAATTGGAGATATTCTCTGATGTTGACTCAGAATTTTATGTATTATTGATAGGTACAAGAAAGGATGAAGATGCAGTTAAATTTTGGAAGGGAGCTGAAAGAATAGAATAATTATGCCGTACACTAATTTAAGTATAACCATAAATACAAATCTTGACTTCCACGTCAACGATTTCGTGCAGCTCGTGTATGATGCTTCTACCTCAATTTATGGGCGAGTAGTATCTTATAACCCTTCTACGGGTGCTCTTGTATTTACACCCTTATCATACTCAGGGGCAAGTGGCTCTTATGCTACTTGGGTGGTTGACTTAACCGGAGTCCAAGGGACAAGCGGGACGAGTGGGGTGGCGAATTCATCGGGAACAAGTGGGAGCTCAGGGGTGAATGGAACGTCGGGGACGAATGGAACGTCGGGGACGTCGGGAAGTGCGGGAACGTCGGGGAGCTCGGGAACATCTGCTACGTCGGGAAGCTCGGGAACAAGTGCAGTATCAGGAAGCTCAGGGTCAGCAGGAGTTTCCGGTATTAGTGGGACAAATGGTGTGGCAGGGTCTTCAGGACAATCAGGGTCAGCAACGGGCTCGGGAAGCTCGGGGACGAGTGGTACAAATGCGGTGGCGGGAACAAGTGGTAGCTCAGGAACGAGCGGGTCTGCGGGAGTATCCGGGTCATCAGGTAGCTCTGCGACAAGCGGAACTAATGCCGTAAATGGCTCTTCGGGAGTCTCCGGGACATCAACGGCTTCTTCTACGTCGGGGAGCTCAGGAACGACGGGAACGAATGGTACGAGTGGGGTGTCTACGACTTCAGGTAGTAGCGGTCAGTCAAATACAAGTGGAAGCTCGGGAACGAGCGGGACAAATGGTAGCTCCGGAGTTAGTGGTGGGTCAGGGACAAGTGGGTCATCGGCTTCATCGGGAACGACGGGAACGGGGGGAGCAGCAGGAAGTAGCGGAGTATCAGGTCTATCAAATACATCGGGAAGCAACGGGACGGCAGGGTCTTCAGGAACATCGGGGAATTCTTCTACTAATGGAAGCTCGGGAACGAGTGGGTCGTCGGGAGTTAGCGGTGTATCAGGCGGGTCAGGGGTATCTACTGCAAGCTCATTAAGTGGGACATCAGGTAGCTCAGGAGTAAATGGTGGGAATGGTGCATCAGGGACGTCTACGGCTTCGGGAGTTAGTGGAACGAGTGGTAGCTCAGGAACATCGGGGAGCTCGGGAGTTAGCGGTGCTTCAACGGCTTCAGCAACGAGCGGAAGCTCGGGAACATCTGCTACGTCAGGGTCAAGTGGTGTAAGTGGGGTATCTACGGGAAGTGGGACGAGTGGGAGCTCGGGAACGAGTGGAGTGAATGGCAACTCAGGAGCAAGTGGGACTTCTACGGGCTCAGGAGTAAGCACAACGAGTGGAAGCTCGGGAACGACGGGAACATCGGGGGCTAATGGGGTGAGTGGAACGAATGGGTCTAATGGAACGAATGGAAGCTCAGGAGCAAACGGCAATGCAGGATTGAGTGGAACGAGTGGGAGCTCGGGAACGAGTGGGTCAAATGGAACGAATGGGGCGGCGGGGGCAAGCGGCGGGTCAGGGGTTTCGGGATTTAGTGGAGTGTCGGGGAGTACGGGAACGAGTGGAAGCTCGGGAACGAATGGAACGAGTGGAACAAATGCTTGTTCAAATATTTCAGGTACTTCGGGGTCATCGGGGACATCCGGTGGGTCAGGAGGATTGAGTGCTCGTACACATTGTTATGTTACTACTGCAAATTTGGGTGGTGGTAACATTACACCCGTTTATGGGACGAATTGTGTGATTGGATGTTGTTTTGATACTTTCAACACAATAATTAACGGCACAAATAACTGCATTTGTAATTGCTATTATACTTATCCTTATGCAGTAGAGAAAAACACTATAATAGGTGGAGATTCTAATGGGATATTTCAAAGCAATTCTTCTTTACAACAAAACTTTTATGGTCATACAATCATTGGAGGGCAATATAATAAAATTACTTGCCCATATTCTACATCGGAATATACTATACTTGCTCACACCATAATTGGTGGTTGTTGTAACACAATCGGTGGTAAATATGCTAATACGATTTGGGATGGTGCTTGTAATGAAATTGGGTTAGGAGCAGGTTGTCAATTAAATCAGTTTAATATTATTGCCGGAGGATGCCTAAATAAAGTATGTGGGTCAATAAATCGTGCAGGAATTTTTGGTGCTTGTAATAAAGTAAATACTTCAACAGACACACAATGTATGGATGCGATTTCTAAAACATCCGGTACATTCGCAATACCTCACCCTGACCCTGAGAAAAATAATACTCATACACTTTATCATAGCTTTGTAGAGAGCCCAACTGCGGGTGAGAATTTATATCGCTATGAAATCATCACGCAGAATAATCAAGCAGTATTGGAGCTTCCATCCTACTATAAGTTTTTGAATGAGAATACGCAGATAAAAGTCTCTCCAAAAAATCACTTTGGCAAAGCATTTGGAGAAATAACACAAGACGAATCTTGTATAACATTCTGCTCAAATTGTGATGGAGCATATAATGTGCTTATATTTGGTACACGAAAAGATAACGACGCACTTTATCATTGGCAGGGTGCTGAAGTATTCAAACATAACCATACAAACGACGTAGTAGTATTCTAAATGACAAAAAATGAACATTATATTTACAATCAACGGCGGGCTCGGGAAATCCGTTGCCGCAACTGCCGTATGCAAAGCCATAAAAAATAACTATCCCGATAGTAAGCTAATTGTTATTAGCGGTTATCCCGAGGTGTTTCAAAACAATAAAGTAGTTGACTTTGCCTATGCATTTGGGCAAGAGCAATATTTTTATACTAAATACATACAAGGGCAAGAGGTAAAAATATTTGCTAATGAGCCATATCTTGTTACTGAGCATATTTTGTGTAAAGAGCACCTGATTGAGACGTGGTGTAAAATGTTTGGCATTCAGTATAATGGAGAGCTACCCGAGGTGTCCATTAACGAGAGAGAATTTCAGTTTTTCAGAAACAAATATGCATCTGATAAGCCAATTATGGTGATTCAAACTAACGGGGGAGCACCAAATCAAGATGTAAAATATAGTTGGTCAAGAGATATCCCTTCACACATTGTAAATTCTGTTATTGAGGAGTATTCTGCTAAATACAATATATTTCACATCAGAAGAGAAGACCAACCACAATATAATAAAACCATCCCCGTACACGATTCATTCAAGGGAATTGCAGTTTTACTTGCACTTAGTAGAAAGAGACTCCTGATAGATAGTTTTTGTCAGCATACCGCAGCCGCTCTACAACAAAGAAGCACTACACTTTGGGTAGTAAATTCACCAAAGGTGTTTGGTTATAAAATACACGATAACATTCTTCCAAATCCGGAAAATAATACTCCTGACCTTCGTTTTTCTTTCTATAATAAATACAATATAATCGGAGCTCCAAACGAGTTTCCCTATCAATCTGAGCGAGATATTTTCAATATTGATACAATAATTACGTCACTAAATAATCAATAAAATATTCGTTTAGGTGTGATTAGGTATTCAACAATTCCGCTTCTCAAATGGTTAAATGCATCTTTAGGGGAGTCAACTATGGGCTCGTTGTGGACGTTGAATGAAGTGTTAACCAATATTCCATATCCGGTCTTATTCTTGTATGCTTTCAATATATCGTAGAAGAGTGGGTTGCTATCTTTAGTAACTATTTGGATTCGGGCAGTTTTATCTTTTGGGTGGACAATAGTAGGTATTTTATCCCTCCATTCGGTCTTAGTATCTACTAATAGGGTCATAAACTGAGCGGTGTATTTTGATTTCCGAAGATTAAAAATCATATCAACATCTTCATCTAACACGGAAGGAGCAAATGGCATATAATCGTTTCGCTGAAGCTTCGTATTTAGAATGTTGTATGTCTCTTGGTGCGTGCAGTCGCAAATTATACTTCTGTTACCAAGAGCCCTTGCTCCGTGCTCACTATGCCCCTGATAAAGACCTACTATCTTTTTCTGTAATAACAAATCTGCTATAAAATCTACGTCAGTATCTTGGTAATTAAAATCAGCACCCGCCTGATTAATCTCATCCTCACTAAAAAGATTTCCAAAATAAACGTGAGGGATTCGGGATGGATTCATTTCAGGATTTAGCTTTTTTAAGACACCAACTGCACAACCCAATGGCAAACCCTCGTCTCCCATCGGAGGAAGCACAAATAACTCACTAACCCAAGGTAGCTCATTGATTTTCTTATTGAGCTTCACATTTGCAAAAACTCCCCCTGAGAGGGCTATTTTGGAAACAAACGGGCAATAAGTATTCCTTATATTATTTAGGAGCTCAATTATTTTCTGCTCAAATATCATTTGACCCACATACGCAATGTCCTCTATCGCTCCCTTGTTTTTCCAATAAAGAGACCCAAACTTCTTAAAAAAAGAAGAATACATTTCCAAGTAAATGCCACCTAACTCTATCTCGTGATTATCTTCGTCAGTCTTAGTCCCTTCAATTTTTATGACGTCCTTCCAAACATTATAGAGGTCGTGCCAATACTGCCCGTGACCTGATAGACCTACAATTTTACCTTCATCCTTCAGCCGTTTGAATCCCACAAATTCCGTTAGGCAAGCATAGAAGTGACCAAGAGACTTCCTTTTAGTGGTAATTCCATCCAAATAGGTCATATTCCCATTCTTACACAAATAAGACTTGGAGCTATATCCATTTGCTCCCGAAGCATCCACGCAAAAAGCGAGAGTATCTTCCTGAAAGCCGGATAAGAAATAAGAGAGTGTTGCGTGGCTTTCGTGGTGGTCTATGCGGATGTATTTCTCTTCCGCTAAATCAAAATCTGCAATTATTTTGAAAACATCTCTTGAAATGGTATACGGAAGGAATGAGGTGAAATAATCAATAGAGTTAAGGTCTAACCCATATCTGTTTCTTAATGTATTGAGACTATCTACGGGGTATCTCTCAAAATTATCTTCGTAGTCAAAGAATGGCTTGATGCGATTTATTCTCTCCTCTTCAATTACGGCAACAATCATACCTTCTTTGATGTATGCCATCCCGCAGGAGTGAGCTCCTAATGTAAATCCAAGTATGTTATATTTTTTCATTCTCCTGAATGATTTTTATTACTTTTTCTGAGGTAATTAATTTGTGGCATTCAAAATGTCTCGGTGTGTCTTCGTGCTCCGGACACCAATTCCAATCTCCCTTGTTGAATCTGAAAATTGGTTTATTCCAACAAGAGTTACAGATAGATTCATCGTAAATCCGAATAGTATTAATATTGAATTCGTGCTCTTTGTTAGTGAAATTTGAAATCATATACACTTTCTTTTTTAGTGCATATGCTAACCAAGAAATTCCACTTGAAAGCCCGATGAAAAATTCACTATGATAAATCATATTCATTGTATTTTCTAATGATTTATCCTCTATCGGTATCAGATTTTTGAAGTCCGAAGTCCGTACACCCATCATATCTTCCTCTTTTGAAATCTCATACACTTTATATCCCTTCTCTGTAAAGAAATCAATTAAATCTTGCCAATAATACCAAAGCTTACATTGAGTAGTGGAGTAAATTGAAATACATACATATTTATCTTGGGTGGGTCTTTCCCTTGGTATAAAATCAACAATCGGCACAATTTCTCTATGTGGTATATGGAGAATATTTGAAGCTGATTGCTGAAGAGGAATTAATATTGGATTGACGGGCTCTCTATTTTTATCCCAATACCAACCAATTTCAAACATCCCGAAGAGGTTATTTACCACTACTCCTCTGTCTACAAACTCTAATTCAGGGTATACTTTTTCAAAAAGAAAATTCTTGAAGGTAGATACAACTACTTTACATTGGTAGTGTTTGGAAAACTCTAAGCAGTAGGGAATCCAAGCTAATGAGTCTCCAAGTGCTTTACTCTCAAAAGAAATCAAAACCTTTTTACCCTTTATCTCATCTAAAACATTTATCTGCTTCAAAGTCCTGCCCTCAAATCGTATAATTACAGAAATGTCAGATAGGTATTTCCTCTGTAACCTTGCCCAATGCTTGACCTTCAGCTTGGACTCATACAAAGTAGTGTTGGTCTGTCTGTCAGTAAAAATTACATCGTATTCTCTGTTTTTATCTCCGTCATCGGTAATCTCAAAGTAAAGACCATTGACGTGATGTAATGTATACGAAATCATAATTTGGTTGTGTTTGAGTAGACTTCCCGGTAGAGCATTCTAATCTCATCGGAGTTTTTATGGTGAAATTTTGATACGGCTTCGTAGTTTTTATTAAGCTGATTGCAGACATTTTTCCAATCATATTTCTCCCTGACACTTGACATTTCTACGATTGTGGGGAGGTAATTTGACATTATCTGCTTTATTCCCTCAATAACCAAGTCAGTTGTTATCTGATTCAATCTAAATAGACCCTTAATCTCCATAGAGCCGTTATAAGTGGCAACCATTGGCATACACACACTCGCACACTCCATTAAAGTCAAATTAGGATGACCCGCTTCTAACATAGAAGGATGTAAGAAAATAGTATGCTCGTGATAAATATTCAAAAGCTCCTCTTCCGTAGGATTGTAACACCTCAAATCTAATTTGTAATACGATTTCAAGTCAGAGTGGATATCAAAGAATTTCATATTAGCATCTGTCCCTACTATTGTAATGGGTAAGTCAAGTGCTCTTGCCGCTTCAATACCATACCGGAAACCTTTTCGGTCAAAGCCATAATCTCCGGCTAAGCCGTTATTGGCTACCATCAGTAGCTTGTGTTGGGTATTATTTAGACCCCTATACTTGAAAAAGCTCGTATTTACTCCGTGAGGAAGATAGAATAACTTATCGGTCTCATTAAAGTAATCTAACAGATGCTCTGCGTGAGTGATAGAGAAAATTGACTTCTTCATCCCTTCTAAATTGTGCTTGAAGCAGTAGCTATCTTTCCCGTAGTGCTCCGTGTGGTGGTCGTGGAGAGAAAATACAAACGGGATTCCTCTTCTATCACATTCAAGAGCTAAATTTCCCATATGGACGTGCACAAAATCATATTGACCCGGCTCAATTTCATTTAGGTATTTGATATCAACTTGATGCCCCATAGATTCAAGGCATATCTGATACTCCCGAATAATTTTCTCAACCGCTCCCCATCCCATCTGACCGATGGGCTTTATTGGAATCATCCCGGTTTGGACTTGACATATTCTCATAGAAATTTCTTTTCTTGTTTATCAATTAAGGAGAAACCCTCAGCTTGGGTCGTGTATCTTTCTTTTACAATACCCATTTTGTAAGGAGAGCCCTTGAAAATCTGATTGAAAAACATATCAGCCGCATCCCATTTGCTCGTCCTAACCATATTTTTTAACCAAGCTTTGACGTGCTTAGGAAAAGCGATACATTGTAGCCCAATTATGTGATTGGTTACAAAAAGCCAATCATTATCGGGCACATCTGCTATTTTCGGAGACTGAAGCCATCCGTGCTCTAATGTTTTTGTATCTCCAAAGGAGAAATACCCAATATTATTATCCTGCAATACTTGGAATGACTTAAATACGACGTCACAAAACTCGTTAATCGGCTTTTCAATGATGCAGTCCCCTTCGCATACAATTAAGAGGTCGCAGTCTTCAAATTCAGTTAGGATTGCGTTTTTGAATGCTTCGTAGCATCCGTAGTGTGGGGGTGTGAGTGCCGTCCCGAGTTGATGTATAGTACCTTCATCAAACAATTCCATTGATACGCATTGAGGTCGTTGGCAGTTGAATTTTGGTGGTAAATCTTTATAGGGCTCGTTAGAGTGGAGGATATACTCAATTCCGTATTCTTTGACTCTTTCAAGGGATTCTCGGCTATGTCTTTCTCTTTCATCATTGATAGTTGTTTGAATGTGTACCAACTTTACCTTGGGCTTCCTATTTAATTTCTTGTAGATGCCCGTATTCCGGTACGTTTCAATATTTCTTGAATTTAGTGAATAATTCTCGGTTTTGTATACGTTATCACCATCGTAAAATTCTATTATAATGTCAATCGGCTTGTTATTGTATACAAATTCTTTTTTGAATTCCCTGCTCTTACTTATCTGAAATCTCCCGTTAAAGAATTCTGCATTGTCCTCTTTCATAACCACACTCACCTTCCGGTCATCAATGTTATAAGTGAAGAAGTAAAAAATGTAGGTGTTTGTCTCTTTATCTACGGGGACTATGGAATAGTATTCAGAATTAGAAGCTACCCCCAAACCACTATTTTTAATAAGTGTTTCCTCTTGATTATGTATTACAATTACATTTGGCTTATCAGAAATCTTTTTTACCAAGTAGTCTTCAAGAAAGTTTTGGCAGTTAGCTTTTTGGCAAGCTAAGTTGTAAGATTCGGAATCCCTCACATCGTCAAAAGTATTAAGGAAGAAATCGGTTTTATAAAACATCCCATTGGTCTGTATTCCCTTACCAAACGGAGTATTCAAACTTCCTAAATATGCGTTTGCCCCTTGTGAAACTTCCGAAAATCCTAACTCCACCACGGGGATATCTCTTGGGTCTAAAATAACATCATAGGTCGTGTAAAAAAATGTTTTATATCCGAGGAGTTTAGCCGTTTTTGCGGCATTAAACATATTGGTAAGTACGGCGAGGGATTGATTACTATATTTCAGCCCGTTTATATTCACGTCAACGTGAAATTCATTGGTGTGGCGATAAAAGCGGGTATAATAGGAATGGTGGCAAAGTGGGTTGTGAGCATCAAAAATATAATAGTCAACCATTCTCTGAATATCATCATCTACCGGGTAGTGAGAGACCAACATTATTTTTCTTCCCAATGCTTTTAAGCTCTGTATTGTGTCTTTGGTAAGTTGGACTCTGCTTCTCAGATTGGGATAAGTACCTAATATAATGAGCTCATCTTTATTAATCATTGGCTTAGGATTTGTTAATTGCAAAACTTTGTTGGCATCTTCATCAATATTTCCTGACAGATAATTCATATTGGCGACATCGTGATATCTGTTTAAGTAAACGTCCAAGTTATACATCAACTTCGGCAGCTCTTGGTATTCAAGTGCTTCTTTGATAACTATTGGATTTAGCTCTTTATTACCTCTATCTCCTTTTGAGGGAAATAAAAATAAATCTGCGGCATTAAGGAAGCTTTCTGTATCACTTCTCTCTCCCCAAATGACACAATTATTCAGCTTTGGGTTTGCTTCCTTCCACTCCATCAACGGCTTCCAATAGTCGGCAAAATTGTCGGCTTGGTTACCTAAGAAATGAAACTTGATTTTGTAATCAGATAATTTATCGCATAACTCAAACGCATATTTCTGATTTTTCCTTGGTGTAAAAAGACCAATTATCACGATATGCTTATAGTCCGGCTCTAACCCTAACTTATTTCTGAATTCAATTTTATTTTGAATCTTATTGTCAACCGGATATTCAATAATGTCATAAGGAATATTCAGGTGATTATACTTCAAAGAATTATACGGGCTTACAAAAACAAATCTATCCGGCATATATTTCTTCCTCTTTGGGTTGAAACTACTATCGTGAGTAGTCTCAATTATAGTGTAAGACCGCTCAGGGCGGTATACCCAATCTGCCATATCCTCAGACATAAACATCTCAGGAAACTCCTCCATAGAGATTATATCGGGTCTCCAATCATTAATAATATTTATTAATTCTTGGGTCTTATTTTCTCCGAGAGATAAAAAGTTGTTTTCTCCAATGGTTTCAATAATTCTGTTTCTCTGCACAACAAACTTCCAAGCAACAAATGCGTGCTCTACGACTTTTACTTCAAAGTCATTGCACATAAGCTTTACCTTATTAGCAGTCACTTGCGGTGCTCCCCCGGTGCTAAGATGTGGAGTAATGATTAGTAATCTTTTCATAAAATATATTGTTTCAAAACATCAAATACTTGCTCAGTTGATGGATGACATTCAAAAGTCTTTTTATTTTCCAAACACTTTATAAGAGGAGCGACTCCTTGCACATTCCCCCATTCTTTAATTCCATACTTGGCATTAGAGCCACATTCCAATCCGCAACCTCCCCTTACATAGTGATATTTATATTCCTGAGAGCCCCTACGATAAGGAATTCTGAATTCGGGCTTTAAGTGCGAGCCAAGATGAATAATTGGTGAATCCGTAGTCCCTGCTAAGTGAAGAAGACCGCTATCCATTGTAATAAAGCAAGCTGACTTATTTATTAAATGCCAACAATCGCTGATAGAAGTTTTATTCATCAGATTCATTCCTTTTTCAATACTAAAATTGAAAACGGGTTTGTTTACATTGAAAAATCCGGTCTCACTTGAATCCTTACCTATTGATATTACACTAACACCAACATCGTTAATCATTTCAGTTAGCTTCATCCAATTTACCGCATCCCAAGTGCGAGTAGCCCAAGTCTGCACGGGGTGAATCAAGATATATTTCTCATCGGGTATTTCTATTTTCAGCTCATCTGTTGGCTTGTAATAGCACTCCATTTCATCCTTGCCAAGCATAAATCCCAAATGGATTGCGTGGAATTGACGAATGTCAATCATATTGTGCTTGTACTCTATCCCTCTTTCATTCTTTTTACCGACATTATAAAATGAGTTGTGCACCAAATAGTTTGCTTGAATGTATTCAAGGTCTACTGATTTGAATTTGTAGCTCTTATCAACATATGGATTGTTTTTGAAAAGCTCAGGGAATTGTGATATTACCAATACTTTTCTTTCGTAATAATCGTGCAACTTTTTTATAGTGGGTGTGGCTGATAACAAGTCTCCCAATCCATTGCAATCAGCAAGATTCAAGCAAATCGGCTTCATTTTATTTATTTATTGTACCGGAAATAATCATAAAACCATCTAAATCTATTGTAAATCCAATCGCAGATAGAGTCTCCTAAAATCTGCTTAGCATCAGATTGATTCATACTTAGACTATTCCTTATATCGTGATTTATCAAACGCAAGTTATCGCTATCGTCTTCGTGTGTTATTTGCGGGATATTATCAAAGTCGTGGTGGAAATAAGGAATTTCCAAGTAATTATAAATCCGAGACATTTCAGTTTCGGGTCTCAAACAGAAATCTTCATACTTAATAAATAATATTTTGGGTGCATTCCCATTTTGTATTATTGCATATAATCTATCAAGAGCAATTCCAACCGGGGGTGTATTAGACCACATATCTACCCTCTTTTCTAAAATTGTGCCCGTTAAATTAGCCCAATTAATTATCCCAAAATCTTTATCAGGTTGCTTGCGGAAATTTTTTTCCATACTACAAAAAACGTCTCGTAAATCCCTAACCATACAAATAATCTTTGGTTGGTATGGCATAAATGACTCTAACCAATCAATATAAAATCCCCAAGACCTACCCTTATCCAAATAATATTTTTTATCAGTCATTGCTGATGCGTAAGAATGCAATCCGGAATTACAAAATGCAGCAAATGCTTTTCTAATTAATTCGGGCTCTAATGAATGCTTAAATTCAGCCGAATTAGAATAATTAGCCCTCGCTCCATAAATTAATTCCATCAATCCACTTGTGGGTGTAACGTAGATGTCCGGATTTTGACCTAATAAGTTTTGAAGTAGTGTTGAGCCCGCTCTTGGTAAGCTCGCCTGAAAAAATATTTTATCAACCGCCATTGAGCAATTAATTTGCGTAAAAATATACAATTTTCAACATAATCAGTATATTTACAATTAATAAATTTCAATTATGAAAATAGATATCAGCATAGGGGAAGCTATTGACAGACTAACCATATTAAAAATAAAATTACTGAGGATTGATGATTATGAAAAGCTCACCAATGTCCGGAAAGAGCACCTTTTATTAGAAAAAACAATCAATAACGAATATCCTGATATTGACATCTTTCCTCTGAGGGTTGACCACCCTCTTTTTGGTAAATTATATGAGGTAAATCTTCAGCTTTGGGACGTAGAAGACAAGCTAAGAGATAAGGAAAGAGAGAAAAAATTTGATGCTGACTTTATAGAGCTTGCAAGAAGTGTTTACTATCTAAACGATAAAAGGGCAGAGATAAAAAAAGAGATTAATATTGAGTATAAATCGGAGCTAATAGAGGAAAAGTCTTACCAAAAATATTAATATGATAATTACCTTATTTGGTCAGCCCTGCTCAGGAAAAACTACATTAGCACAAGAGCTACAAAAAAAGCTCTTCATTGAGGAGGGAAAATCATATCCCGTTGTAGACGGGGATGAAATTAGAAACATATTCAAGAATAATGATTATTCAAGAGAGGGTCGTTTGAGAAATCTTCAAAGAATATCTGACATCGGCATCTTTCTATCACGTCAGTATGATTTGACCATTATAAGTGCAGTATATCCTTACAAAGAAGCAAGAGATTATCTTGAAAACACAAACGAATTCAATAACATTTGGGTATATCTGTATTATAATGGCGAGAGAGGAAGAGAAGACTTTTGGGCTACTGATTTTGAAATACCAATCAAAATAAAAGAAAATACAATCACAATAAATACATCTCAGTATGACATCCACCAATCAACGGAAAAAATTCTCTCTCTTTATCGGGAGATATCAAACTCTACACGAAGGTCATAAATTTCTTTTCCGACAGAAAATAGAAGAGGGAAATCCCGTTTTGGTTGCAATTAGGGAAGTGCCAATAGACGATAAAAACCCATATACTCCTACTCAGATTTATGAAATGTTTTCAAATGATGAGGAGTGCAAAGAGTGGTTTAAGCAGGGTATGTTAGCCCTTATGTTTATGCCGGACATTGAAGGGGTGTACTATGGACGTGACGTTGGATATAAAGTGGAGCAGCTCTCTGTACCTATTGAAATAGCTCAAATATCAGCTACTAAAATTCGTGAAGAAAAAAGATTAAAAGGGGAATTATGATAGTTGAAAGAAAAAGGCATATTGCAAAAACAATTAGCTACCGAATCGTTAGTACGGGCATCGGATTTGGCATTATGTGGCTCGTATCAGGTAGCATCAAGGTCGGTGCTGCGTTTGGTGTAGCTGAATTGGTATACAAGCCAATCCAATATTATATTCACGAGAGAATTTGGTATCGTTGGATAAAATATGGTCTTAATAAGGAGAAAAAGTAGTGACCCGAAGAAGAGCTTTATATTGACTTATGCCATCCTCTAAATTGAATTTCGGATTCCACCCTGACATAAAATTTTCCGGATTTGCTTTAGTTAAAAATTGATAATTTTCGGGTATTTTATCTTCATCGTGATATTCAAATGGGATATCCATAATATTTAGCACATCTTCAAATGAGCGGGATTCTCCCGTGCCAACATCATACCATTTACCCGATAATTCATCATATTTATTCCACGCATAAATATTTGCTTCTACCACATCATTTATGTATACGAAATCACGGGTTGGATTTTTAGGAAATAAATATACCTTATCTCCCCATTTATGTTTTTGGTATGCTTGAAAAGCTACCGATGCCATAAGTCCTTTATGCATTTCGCAAGTCCCATACACATTAAAATATCTGAGGGCAACACCACCTGAGTTAATTACATACTTTTCTCCAATAAACTTTGTCCACGCATATAGTGTTTCAGGGCTTCCATTTGACCCGGTTACAGAAGCAGAAGAGCTATAAATTAAAGGGACTTTGTTTCCCTTGCACCAATCTGAAATAATGAAAGTTGATTCCGCATTCAATTTCATCATTTCTTGCAAATTAGTGTTTCTTGTATCTGAGCAAGCCCCAATATGAAACACGGCATCAGGATTTATCTTTTCAAGATAATCTTTCAGCTTTTCCTGCCACGGCTCTCGTTGGAATATCCAATTATCTATACCAATTACAATAAATCCTTGTTTTTGTAATTCAACTTGAAGTGCTCTTCCAATAAAGCCCCTATTTCCGGTTACACAAATTTTCATCATTCTATTTTATTCTGAAAGGCAAAGGTATGCCATCCATATCCATTAATTGGTTACAAGCCCTAATGTTTAGAGCGAAAAATTCATTTTTATCTGCACCAATATATTCGGCATATTTATCAATATTACAGAGCAAAGGTCTTTTCAAATAAATTTTACACAAATTATCATTACCAAGATGCTCACAAACTCCATTTATATCCCATTTATAAGGAAAATAAAGAGGATGGTTTTTATCGGTAATATTATGATGCTCTACCGCTTGTTTTATTCTGCGACAACAAGCACCACATCCGGAGCAGGGAAACATATTTGTCATACTATTGCTACACCTCTTTTTGATACCACCTCAGATGCTTTCTCATTGGCAAAGATTATTGATTGCCCCATATTTTCTGATATCATATAGTGATAGCAAAGGGCTGCCATAAATGTATCTCCTGCACCACTAACATCAATCGTATTCTTAGGTGATTTTACCTGAAAATAGACATTATTATAGCAAGCTCCATTTTCACCCAAAGTGGCAATTATTTTATCCCGGTAATTTGCCTTATTATATTCGCTAATTGAATTATACTCCTTCTCATTTAATTTCAAATAATTTACGACCCTAAAAATCTGCTCAGGAATATTTTTTTTCGTGTCTAAAAATATTTTTGCACTTCTTTTTTTATGCATAAATATTAATTCAATATCGGATATGCTCAAAAATCCTTTATCGTAGTCAGAAATAATTATGCAATCAGCTTTGCTTATTTTAATTTTATATTCTTCCGTCAGGTGGAATTTCGGAATTTTATTATCCTCATCAACTCTCAGGAAATAATGGTTAGTTTTAGTATCAACGTACCTAATCTTATTTGCGGTTGACTCAGAGAAAATTGAGTTTACGCAATGATTTTCATTATCAGCAATAATTAAGGAGCGGAGATTATTGTATACGTTTTCAGCCATACCTCCATTTTCCTTAACATCAGTCGGGGTAAATACCGGGACGGGAGCTTCAGGAGACAATCTTTTGCTATGCCCGTAAACAAATCTATCAACACATATATCCCCGATTACCAAAAAATTTAATTGCATATTAATCTCCTTTTTGTATTCTGTAAGAATCCGAATCAAAATGCTCGGTAGATACCTCAAATATTTCCCCGTCAGTAACGGCTAATAATTGATGCGGCATACCCCTTGGAATAGTGACTACATCGCCGACTCCGAGTGTGCGAGACTCCCTAACTGCGGTGTTGGTGTCAATCCAATCAAAAACAAAAGAGCCCTTATTGACATACCAAGTTTCCTGCTTTTGTATATGGAAATGCATAGAGAATCTACATTGAGCTTTGAATACCAAAATCTTCCCACAATACTCTGAGCAATTATGAATGATAAGCTCGTGACCCCACCCTTTTGGGATTTTGCAACATTTGGTTACTTCAAACTTACTTGACATTTTTAATCTTTTTTATTATTTCGGTAGTAGAGAAACCGGGAAGTCTTTTGAAAAAAGTAATGTTTTCGCAGTAATCAGCTCCTATTACTTCTTTGCCTTTGTAGTCATCTCCTATTACCATATGCTTCGGTCTTAGCATACGGATATACTCTGTAAGTTGATAGTCGGATTCAAATATGTATACTTTATCAACATAGAATAACGACTGAAGCAATTCTTTGCGAAAATATTGAGAGTTAACGGGTCTGTTTTTACCTTTTTTTTCTTTGATTCTATCATCACTATCAATTCCAACACAAAGTATGTCCCCTAACTGAGAAGCATATTTTAGCATAGCAAGATGTCCGGTATGCAAAATATCAAACGTGCCATTTACCCAAACTATATTCATAAACCAAAGTAAATGAAAAATATTATATTTTCAATATGAATTTATGTAAATATTTCAAGAAGTAAAGTTGATGCATATAAATAGGTAATTTATGCCCTTAAAAATGTTTTCGTAATCAAAAAAAACCTACTTTTATACAAAATTTTCTTAATGAGCGAAGTTATGGCACTTCCTGAAAATTCACGCATAGTTGAAAGACTTGATTCAGTTGAGAAAACATTAGAGCATCTATTGAAACAATTCAATAAGATGTATAATGCAGTTGTAGGAAATGAAGAGTTTGACCAAGAAGGAATCATTTCAAGAATTAAGAAACTTGAAAATGATAACAGAGGTTACAAGTCTTTGAAGAATAAGCTGATTGGAGCTTTTTTGGCAGGGGGTGTAGCTTGGTCAGTTATTTGGGAATTAATTAAAATGGTAATTAAAAAGTAATGCCAACACCATCAGTAGCAGCAGGTAGTGCAACAAGTGCAGCAAGCACGGCAGCAAAAGGAGCAGGTGCAGCAGATGTCATCGGTGCAGGTGGACAAGCTGCGGCTTTAGCTATCAGCACCATTGCAAATGTTAGCGATGCTAATCAAAGAAGGAGGTTTGAGCAAAATTTTTCTCTTCTAAATGCTGATGCTCAAAAAGGGTTGAATGAAAAATTATTGCAAGCACAATCTGAGAGCGAGCGGCTTACAATTCTATCCCAATATTTGACTCAGCTCAATTCTCAGAGGATAGCTAATTTGGCTTCTTTTTATTCTGATAAAGAAAAACAAAAAAGGACAACAACATTATTAATCGCAGGAGGAATTATGGTAGTTGGAATCGCCATAGTATATTTTGCATTTAAGAAATAAATATGCCAATACCATTTTTAGTTGTAGCAGCAGCAATAGGAGCAGCCGGGTCAGTAGGTGGTGCGGTGGCAGGTGCTTCCGGTCAAGCTAAGCAAAGATTATATCAGCAAAACTTTGATTTATTATCCTTAGAAGATAAGAAAAAATTAGAATCTGCACTACAAGGAGCTAAATCTGAAGAAGCAAGACAAAAGATATTGGCAGATACTCTTGGTACTATCGGAGGTGCAAGAGTTGATGCTTTAGGAAAATTGCAACAAGAGAAAGAAAAAACAAAAAAGACTTTACTCGTGGTTGGAATAGCCGGAGGGGTCTTATTGATTTTAACACTAATCTTGGTAAATAGAAAGTAATTATGGCAGTAGAAAAAGGTCAAATATTGACACCGGATAAAAAGCAAAAACTAATTGATGAAGTTACTGCTGAAATCAAGTTGTTAGATGAGACTACAAGGTCTTCTAATTTTGGTAAAGCGGTGATGGATTCTGCACGCAGAAACAAAGAGGTTTTGCAAGGAGTATTGAATAAGCTATTTGATAAAAAAGGTGTAATTACCCCGCAAGAAACTGACGATGTATTAACCTCCATTGAAAATTCAAAAAAACAGAGGTTAGAGAGCGATTACACAAAAGGTTTGAAACGAGCTTCTCTCTATCTCGTTGGATTTTTAGCAGTTGGAGCAGCACTTTATTTCTTCACCAAAAACAAGGGTAAATGAATACTAATCTGAAAAAAGCCATTTTGATATTTGGTGGAGGTCTATTGATATATTGGGTATTTACAAAAATTAAACCCATTGGAGGAAGCTCAAAAAAGAAGTCTTCATCTAAATCAGAAACAAAATCAGTATCAGAAGAGGATAAAAAGAATGCTGCAATCATCATTACCGCATATAAAAATGCAGTAAAGGATGGGCAGCCAAAATCGTTTTTAGATGAAATGAATCAAGAATTTGCTACTACCTATAAGTTGAAAGTGTATACGAATAAGGGTAGTGGAAGTTTGTTTGTAGCAGACCTTGATGGCAATAAAATAATCTAAGATGGCAGTACCTATACCTCCTACTACAACTACGATAACTCCGGTTATCAGCATTGCTTTCCCGATAGGTATTTCGGGGACGGGAGTGACTTATTCTCAGTTTATACAATCGTTGGGTACATACAATTACGGAGCTGAGTTTTTCTATCTATCTTCCAATTCTTATGTGCAGGTAGGTCAGCCCGTTTATTACAATCATTTTGATGCAAACGGAAACTCTGTTAGTGCATTTTTACCTTTCGCAGTAGACCCTTATCAAGCACAACCATCCATATTTTACGAGACCGAGTCAGACCAAATTATTTTAACGGGGCTCTCTTCTTTACAATTTAATGTATATCCTAATACAAAAGTTTTCTTCAAGTTTTTTGCTACCATAGCTTACATAGGCAGCGAGTTTGATGATAAAGGAAATCCTAATGGAGATAACGCATTTGAGCAATTAGAAAAGGCAGAGGGAATCAGCTTCTTTGATGATTATTGCAATTATTTAATTGATGAAGAATAAATGTTATGGCAGTTAAAAAGGAATTAATACAATTTACTATTGAGAATGATACTAATTGCAGTTACAATATTCCGTTGTTTCAGCAAAACGTATACTCAATCAATGCCACAACAAAATATTCTTGGAATGTAACTACTGCAGATTTAAGTTGCGGTACGGGTAGCATTGTTATTAATGGAATTACTTATAACATAACCTATTCTCCAAATCTTTCCGGTCTTCTTCAATCACTCAATGCCCTTGGCTTTGGGTTTTTCTGTTTTGAAATAATTTCAGGTCAAACATATATTTACACAACTGACGATGTAAATATTTACGGAAATCTTAGTCTTTGCTCTACGGGTACTACAACTACTACAACTTCTACAAGTACAACCGCAGCTCCGACTACGACTACTACGACTTCAACAAGCACAACAACGTCAGCACCGACTACGACCACAACAACGTCAACAAGTACGACCACGGCAGCTCCGACTACTACTACTTCAACAAGTACAACCACCGCAGCACCGACCACGACTACTACGACTTCAACAAGTACAACAACTGAAGCTCCAACTACGACTACTACGACTTCAACAACAACAACTGAAGCTCCGACTACAACCACGACGACTTCAACAACAACAACCGAAACTCCTACTACGACTACTACGACTTCAACAAGTACGACTGAGACTTCAACTACCACAACAACTACGACATCAACTACGACGTTATCTGTTAGTTGTACTGAATATACAATAACGGGTACTCCTTCAATAAGTATAGAATGGTTTGATTGCGGTGGAGCATATTTGACTCAAACTGTATTTTCAAGTCCTTTAGTAATATGTGCTGAAACCGGAAGTGTGAATCAGACCGGAGGAAGCGGCTCAATAGTTGCCGGAGCTTCTTGTCCATAAATAAAAAATAACCATAAAATGAAGAAGAATGCAATCCATAAAACCCCTGACACTTATATGTGTCCAACCCTGCACTAAGTATTATGCTTGGCAGATAGAGGTAATGCTCAATAACTTCAATGAGCTTGGGATTCAAAATGAATTTCAGGTGCATTGTCTCTTTGCAATTCCTAAAGAAGAGAATGGAAGAGATGAATTTGTTTCCTATATCAAGAAAGTAGAAGCCGCTTATAAAGGAGTGGCTAATTTCTATTATTACCCTGACACAAGAGAATACCCAATTCATTACATATCCTCAGTACGACCTAACATACTGAAGCAGCACTTCAAAAATCACCCCGAGCTTTCTCTAACATCAATATTCTATCACGATTGCGATATTATTTTCAGCAAATTCCCGGATTTTCTTAATAACCTTTTGGAGCAAGATAATATTTGGTATGTATCAGATACTATCAGCTACATAGGGTATAATTACATTGTATCTAAGGGGCACGATGTTTTAGATAAAATGTGTCAAATAGTAGGGGCTCACCCTTTCTTTATTAAGGATAGAGAGAGCCAATCAGGAGGAGCTCAATATTTGATGAAAGGAGTGGATTGGAGATATTTTGAAAAGGTTGAGCACGATTGCGAGAAGATGTTTAAGGAGATTACGGCATTAAACAATCAGAAGAAATTGGTAAATCCTACTTATCACGAGCTTCAGATATGGTGTGCTGATATGTGGGCAGTATCTTGGAATGCTTGGCTCAGAGGTTATGAAACAAGGATAATTTCTGAAATGGACTTCTGTTGGGCGACTGATAACGTAGAAAAATACCAAGAAAAATATATCTTTCATAATGCAGGAGTAACAGATAAGGTTAAGGATAAAATATTTTATAAGTCTTCTTTTCATAATTCACTCCCCTATGAAACAGAAGGTAATTATGATGAGAGTAGAGCCGGAATTAAATATTGGGAGCTTATTAAAAAAATTGGGAAAAATAGTTGTCTATGTTAGCTAAAATAAAAGAGATTATAGAGTCATATGCCCGTATGGTAAATCCTACACCCGAGCAAGTTGAGGTAGCTGAAGAGCGAATCAGAACTTGTATGGGGTGCGAAATGTGGGCTCAATCAGTAACGGGGATATATTATTGTAAAAAATGTGGTTGTGCCACAAAAGCAAAAGTATTTACACCAAAAGGATTGAGTGGATGTCCTTTAGGTAAGTGGAAAGTATAAATAAAACAAATATGCCATATAGTTATAGCAAATTCAAAAGAGAAGTAGCAAATCATATTACGAGGATGGTGTCCCGTAATTCAAAAATCTTAGACGTAGGGGCGGGTAGTGGGGTGTATTGTGACCTGCTTAGGGAGGATTTTGATTTCATAGATGCACTTGAAATATTCCCTGAGTATATCAAGATGTTTAATCTGATTGGAAAATACAATAATGTGATTGAGGGAAATATCCTTGACTTTGACTTTAGCGGGTACGATTACCTGATTTTAGGGGATATTTTGGAGCACTTATCTGCTGAGGATGCGGTTGGGTTAATCAAAAAAATTGAAAGTAAAAGCAAGCTTTGTATGGTTGCCGTGCCGTATTTGTACGAGCAGGGGACTGAATTTGGAAACGTATACGAAACTCATCTGCAACCTGACCTTACTCCACAAGTGATGAGTGAGAGATACCCTGACCTTAACCTTTTGTATGGAGACGAGCAATACGGATATTATGTCAACTACTCCACACACGATTAAGGTCGTAATCAATAACAGAAACCGACTAACCACCACAAAGAATATGGTGGAAAAACTGCTATCCCTAAATCCGGATGAGCAGATTATCATTTTAGATAACGGGTCAACCTACCCGCCGCTTATTGAATGGTATCAAGGCATTAATCAGAGAGTTGAAGTAAGGATGGGTAAAAACGAGGGTCACTTGGCTCTTTGGGCTCTTGGTTTAGACCGGGAATTGGGAGAGCACTTTGTTTACACGGATTCGGACTTGGAGCTTAACTCTGACTTCCCTAAAAATTGGAAAGAGGTTATGCTTAAATTGATTTACAAATACAATATCAAAAAGGTTGGGTTGGCTTTAGAGATAGGGGATTTGCCGGACTTTTATAGGTACAAGAATCAAGTAGTCAGAAACGAAGGTAGATGGTGGCTTACCGAAGTTGAGGAGGAGGTGTTCTTAGCCGATACGGACACCACATTTGCCCTTATGGTAAACAATGGGCATAACGAGTATCAAAGTGTTAGGGTGGCTAAAAACGGCTTTACTTGCCGTCATATGCCATTCTATGTAGACCTCAATAATCTATCAGAGGAAGAAAAATACTACTTAGACCATCACGACCTCTTTTTTACTACCCAATACACCAAGCAACATATAAATCCGGAGATATACAATGACATTTAAGAGTTTACCATTAGTATCAGCAGTTATGTGCACCTATGGGCGGTTTTCTTGTGTGGAGAGAGCCCTAAACTGCTTTTTGGCTCAAACCTACCCAAACAAGGAGCTCATTATATACAATACAGATACAGATAGCCCTTATTTAGACCCAAATTGCGACTTGACTCCTTATGGGGTACTGATAATTAACTCAGATATGGATTCTCAAACCCGTGAATCCTATACAAACGTGGGGGCTATTCGTAGGGATGCCCTTGTTTTTGCTTCAGGAGATTATGTAGTAACGTGGGATGACGACGATATCTTTTTGCCATTTTTTATGCAACAAGCCGTTGAAAGGATGGCTGAGACGGGACTTCCGTCCTTCAAGCCGGAAAAGTCCTTTTTTTACTCGGGGAATAATTTGAGATTAGTTTGCAATACACTTGAAGCATCAGTAATAGCAGATAGAGAGAAGGTAAGGCACTACGGATATCACCTTGAAACCGGGAAAGAGGGATTGGCTTGGTACACAAAAATGAGAGATAACCGGGAATTGGATGAGCACGATATCAGATATGTACCATCCTACTGCTTTAATTGGAATGATGGTCAAGAAATGAAAGCCCCGCATAAGCAATCGGGAGATATTGATAACCCTGATAATTTCAAAAATCACAAAGCCAACTCACTTGATAAAGTATACGGAAGAGAGTTAGAGATATGGGGAGTAGAAAAAATCAGGGAAACCTACAAGCCGTATTTTGATTTTATTCAGAAATACAGAGCAGATTTCCCTGAAGATTTAGTGAGAAAATACCTTAGAGCTTCGCAAGATTATTTATCTCATTTGTAACAACATTGATTCTGTGACGGGCAGCTTCACGAAGAGACTGAATAATTAAGTTTCTGAATTTCTCCTCATTCAAAAATGCCTTCCCAATGTGAGATGCTGCAAGCCCGAGCTCTCCTTTCAATGAAATATTATACGAGCCGTTACCACCCGTTATTGAAAGGTCAAAATCAGGCATAATTGTCTTTACTTCAGGAATTGGCTCTTGTTTTGGCTCTTGCTCCGCTACCTCTACTACTTCTCCGGTAGAGATGTCATAATACTCTTTCTTCTTTACTTGGTTTTTTTTGGGTCGCCCACGACCTCTCTTTTTGTCTGTCATAATTATTGGTTTATTGTTGCGATTTTAGTTGTCAGTATTGTACTCTTCCGGAAGGTCAGGTAAAGAATTGAAGGTCTTGATTCCGGTAGAGCTCTTGCTCAGTCCCTTTTTATTTTCAATTATTACCTGATTATCCTCATCCAATGTTAATACTGCTCCCCCTTCTGTACGGGTCTCAATCTCCAAAACTCTATTTCCATAATAATCTTTTGGGAGCATTTTTGATAATTGCACCAAAGCACACTTGCGAATCATCCACATATTGGGGTCTTTCTTATCATTGAAATATAAATCATTATTGAAGCGGGATAAGGATTGTATTTTTTCAATGTCAGCCCTTGATAGCACCACAAATTGGGTCTGTCCGTTTTTTAGTGTAGCATATGCATACACATATTTGAATGTAGTTGAATCGTGCAGGGCATCCAAATTAGGGGTGTGCGTGATATTCGGCTTTAGCCCATAGGTCACTTTGAATTTATCTTTCTCGTATACCAATCGGGTATCTAATGAAGTTATCTCCCCTGAGCGGAGCAGGACATTAATTATTCCCTTATATCCAATCTGAGGAGCAACCAATAATTTACCCTCTATCTTCCTTGGAATAAGAAAAAACTCTCCTCTGTCTGAGGGGATAAGTCCTATTTCAGCCCCCGCAAAAATAGAAGCAAACATTGAAGAAGGATTTTGCAAAAATGCTATTTGCAATTCCTTGCTCTTTTTTATTTCTGATACAACAATCTGAATAAATTGCTCGGGGTCAATATTATGATTCTTCAGTAATTTCCGAAGCTCATTTTCTTTATATCTGTCAAGATAATTTGTGAATGCTTTTACCGGAGAAGAGATAATTGGTTTTTCTTCTTTGATGGTTAATTCTTTTGATGGTTTCATTTTGATTAATTGGGGGTCTAAGGTATTATTTATTTAACCCGAATAAAAATTAATATGGTTTGGTTTACATAAACAAGATTATTTATTAGTACGATAGAGTTTAGTGTAGCATTGTTTGACCTCGCAATAATATCTTACAGACCTTACATTATATGGCAAATAAACTACCTGACCGCATAAAAAGCATCTGTATCGGTATTTCATAATTCAGTTTCGGCAATTAATTTCTTTTCTTCATCTGTTAAGCGGTCGGTTAAATCTATTTTCTTGCCATTATCAAGATAAATGATTACGGATTCAACTTCTCTTCCCACTTCCTCATCTTCGTTGAATGTGTGATATCCGTGGCATTCCTCAACTCTATCAGGAAATAACTCGTAGGTTATGTTGAGACCAACTTCTAATTCTAAAAATACATCAAAGTGTTTTACGTCCTTGTTTCTCATATTAATTAAGTTAAATGAATAATAACTCTGCCCTTGTAAAGCTTCGGCTCTCTGCCCCCCTCAAATAATGGTATATTTTGATACTCTTCAGGGTCACTAAATTCGTCCATCATTTCAACCTCAATCTCTAAATCATTCTTGACTATGAAATAATAATCATCTTGGGTCATCCTATCATAAGATATTCCATATCCATTATGGGCAACCACTAAATATCCGATTTTATCGGACTCAATTAAAGTGCCATCTACTAACTCAATCTCGGGCTTGTTGTCCTCTAAATACAACCTTCCTTTTACTACCATTAGTAATATATTTCTTCAATTAAGGGAATTTCAGCTTTTTTATCGCAAATATTGTTGTATGCACAATCTTTACAACGGAGATAATTAGGGCGGGCTTCCAACGATGAAGGATTGTGATAATGATAATTAACATACTTCTTCATTTTCTCTACATCATTCTCGTGTAAATTTATGTGCTCTTCTTGAATATTTACCTTAATTATCTTTACTTTTTCCGGGTCTTTGGATGAGAAAATAAAAAAATAAAATGGGATGTCAGGATTTTCGTGGATTTTCTTGGATAAATATTTATAGTGAATCGGCTGAAGCAGGAGCTTGGACTTGTATACCAAGGACTCGGTATGCCACCCATAGTCGTTGAATTTATCGTCAAACAAGGCAGTATATTTCAGGTCAATAATACACTCCTCGCCATTCCACTTAGCCCGAATGTCAGATATCCCGCTTGCCCCATCATATTTCATATACTCACCCTTGGTCAATATCTCAATATTGTGCTTCTTAATTATCTCCTTGAATAATTGGGCTGATTGAGTAGCCCGCTCATAATCGGCAGCCATTTTCTCTTTTGGAGTGCCCTTGTAGACCATTTCGGGCTCAGGGGCGGGCTCACTATCGTGTTTGTAGCCCGTAGCCATATATTCAAAATATACCCCCAATTTCATCGTATCAGAAGCAGGGGTAGGAAGCTTCAAGAAATATCGGTTGTAAATTGCCAACCCACACCCTTTCACTTCAGGGGAATAATAATCAAGATAATCTTTCAGGAGACTTTGACTGACATTCGGCTTTTGCATTTTTTTATGGTTTTTTTGTAAAAAGAATTTATATCAATTAATAAAAAAGCAACCTTCATAGAGGTATAAACAAAAATAAATACGGGTACGCAAACAAATACTAAATAAATGGCAGCAATTAAATATGACAACCATTTTATTTTACACTCTTTATATTTCGGGACTACCACCGAATCTGAATGTTGATTTTTTGACATCTTGTACTGCTTTGGATTTTTTTATTACTTCCATTGCTTCCTCTATGCTCTCATACTCTACTACAATGGCATCTTCTTTTAGGGTTTCCTCATTTTTGAATTTATGCTTCTCGCAATAAAGATTATCTCCCGTAGTTAAGAAAATATTCTTTTTATGGTCATAAGCATTGGTCACTTTAATTAAACTGCAACTCTCAAAATCCTTATAATAAAACCTACAATTACTGCACTTGCGTATCATAGGTAAGCTTTTTTGGTTTAGATAAAATTCCATTGGTCTTGTTTTGTAATGTAAATTATTAAAAAAGAGTGATTTGTACCCTATCATTATTGTTATCAGGGGTTATCTTGTAGACTTCAGTATAAAATTCATAAACGAATTTTTCAAGCTCATTCAGAAATTCTACCATTTCTGTTATCATAGTAGTCCTGCCTTTTACCACTACTCTGCCCGTGCTCCTATCAATAGTTGAGGTTAAGAATCCCTCAGACCTGAATTTCGTATACAAATTCTTGGTGTTTTTTTGCATATTCTCAACGTGGTCACGAAACTTCTTTTTGTGGGCTTCCATTTCTAAGCCAATATTAGACACAATATCAGCCATACCCTTTACCCCTTCGGAGTATATGTCCATAGACTTTTCGGCGAGGGAATGGGCTATTTTTCTCCTTATATGCTCAGGTATTGAGGGGTGCTCTGCATCCAATACTTGGCAAAAGGTCTCAAAATACTTTGATTTTGTATTGTTTTTCATATATTTGGGTCAAGATTGATTCACAATCTTCGTTGTCCAAAGTTTTATAAGAGCGGGTTGGTTTGTGCCACTCCGCTTTTTTATTTACTCTTCTTCCGGATGGTCGGGCTCAATCAACTGCTTCCATTCAAGCTCATTCTCATCTAAATAGTCCTGCACCATTTTCCTATTTCCGGGGGTGTCTTTGTAATAAATACAATCTGTCTTGTAACAGATAAAATCCGACCCTAATAATGTTGCCATTCGCATCATATGGTCGTAGCAAATAAATCGGATATTGTTGTAGACCTTCTGTAATATGGGGTCGTGTTTCAGGATAGTAGTCTTATCGGTTACTACTCCGTCTTTGATAATATAGTATTCCTTCGTGGAGGATAAATTTGCAAGAGCTGCTAATCGGAGCGATTTTTCTTTTATGGTCAGTCCTCTCTTGTAAGTCTTTTCTTTAATCATCCCCTCCAAAAAAGCAATCTTCCAATATGCGTGGTTTACATCTGTGGCAGTTATTTTACCACGGAATTTCTTTAGATTCTCATTCCAATAATTAACGGGTAATCTTTTCCTTGCTCTGATTTTCTTTTCAGTCACATATTCCCTGACATCATTTAATACAGAGCGAAATATCCATATTCCACTTGCAACCTTCTTTTTCTTGGTAGGAAAAACAAATTTTCTCTCTCCCCAAATTATCTCATCAGAAAATGAGCCCTGCCTGATAAATGCATTGGCTTTTCTTTCTTTGAGTTTATTTAGTAATTCGGATTTAAGTAATGTAGGGAGTATTCGTAGGTTTTTTTGGTCTGTCATTTTTATGGTCTCTTCTTCAAAGATAATAATTCAGATTTCTTTTTATCAAATTCTTTTTTAGTAATTATTCCTGCTTTCAATAAATTATTGTACGACTTGATTGCGTTTTTAATATCAATGTCAGCTTGTTTCTTTTTTTCCTTCTCTGATTTAGGTGCTGCTTTTTTTGCTTCTCTTTTTCTCTTTGACCTCTGTCGCTGAAGCTTATTCATTCGCTTGGCAATAACATTACTAATCTCCTTTACCTTGCTCTTTTCTTTATCGGGTATTTGGAAATCTACAATCGTATCATCAGCTACGGGTTGACTATTTATGAATAAAATAAAATCAACAAAATAATTATCAGGATTTCCGTCGTTAGGTCTATTGTGCTTTAGCTTAACTATCCCGTCAAAATAAGCCCGACCTGATTTATTATCACTTACCTCTTCACGGATATTCTCAACTATTTTTCTAACCCCGTTTGCCTGATATAAATATCCCCGAGTATTAAATATTTTGGTCTTGCCAAATGTCCCGGCATTAACCCTTACATCCAAACAATCCGGTAACACATTTCTGATATGCTCATCTATGGCATAATATTCAATGAATACTAATTGAGATTCCGGTAAAAAAAGTGGGTTACATATCTCCTTTGGTGGTAGACCCGTAATTACGGATTTAATATCCTTACGAATCTCACCTATTGTAACCTTAGTAGCTGACTTGAATTTCGGATAAAGCTGCTCAGAAACAATCTTTCTTTTGCTCTGTATTCCGAGCTGCTGCTTTCTCTTTGACTTTTTATTCGCTTCACCAACCTGCTTCAGTAAAAAATTATAGAGTTTAATTCCCTTTAATTCGGAAACCTTAACTCTTTTTTTCTTACTTGGCATATGGGTAAAAAATTTTTATAGGGTAACGAATATATCAATTTATCCTCAAACTATTTTTTGATTTTATCAAACATTCAGTCAGACGTGCACCCATCAGGTGCTCCCTCTCCAATTCTGTTAGTTTGAAATTTTTATGAAGCCACTCGTCAATGAGTATGCTACATACACAAAGGTCAGCAAAAATATCGGGACGAATGCTTTTTGCCCAATATAATTGTCTCCACGTCCTTCCTGAGCTCGCAGCAACATTAATTAATACCCGCTCAAAAATCATATAGGGCTTGCTACATTTATCTAAATTCAGGAAGTCAGCTTTTCCGGGCTTTAGCCATTCGCTATTCTTCAGATACTCCGTCACCTTCTTGGGTAGGGTCTTGTTGGTCATTTTTTCTATTAGGGTATTTAGGTATTGAAGAATATCTCTTGATGATGTCAAATGACATAAACCTTTGCAATTCAAATCCTTGTTGTTTGAAGTTGAGGTAAGTACCATAATCGTTAATTACTTCTTTCCTAAATAAATAATGCTCTTCTTCATCTACAATCATATGGATGTTTTGTACGTCAAGAAAAGCATCCGATAATATAGTCCAATTAAACCCGAAGCTCTTTGTTTTACGATGAAAGTGCTTGGACATTTTTCTTTTGCAATATAATGTCCTTGTTAAAAAATCAAAATTACCAATCAGCCGTGGGACTTTTTCACCTACTAATTTCAGATGAATATTTGCGTTTTGTGGTTTTTTGAATTCATCAAAGAATACTCTCATAAATAATCTGTTGCCCGATGAATCATCGTTAGCAAACATTTGTGCATTAAGTATCATTACGGATTTTTTAGCGGTAAAGAATAACAATTTCTCCAAAGTATCTATCAAACACCTTGATTAAGTTTTCATAATCAGAATACATCATTTCGTCCCTGATGTTTTCGTAATTGTAATCAAGTTGCTTAGATAACTTTCGGGCGAGTCCAAGAAGGTAAAATGCATTTCCCTCTTGACTTGTTAAGTCTACCTCTATCAATTTTTTTAATGGTTTCTCGGCAATCATAGCTGAGTGATTTTATGGTTATTCTAATATGGTGTGAATCTGATTCCACTTGCGTGTACGGAGCATTTCTAATTCAACCTTCTTATCCTCATCCTTGAATTTTTCGTAATAAAGATTAATTAGGTTGTCTACTGCTTCAAAATGGAAGTCGTGGTAGCAGGTATCAATTATTTTGCATATCCACTCGTAGTATAAAAGATTTTTGCTTTCCATAGGATATCAGATTAAAATTCGGAATTACCTCCGTTGTTAACTATGTACTTGATGGCATTCTTTACCTCTTCCACTTTTGAAATAGGTATACGAAATGTAAGCACCTTAGTTGCTTCGCCGTACTTCTTTTTTCTTCCGGCATTTTTCCTTGCACCTCCCCAATTAGGGTTTTGTGCATCCTTGGTTTGATTTTGTTGCTCTGTAATTTGAGCTTGATTTTCTGTTGTCATTTTTATGGTTTTATTGAAGTTAAAAAATATAATTAAGCGAACATCTTGCGACCCATAGAAATAAAATGGTCATAATGAGCTTGACCCATTTCTGAAATAAGTTGGTTTTCTATTTCCTTGTATTTTTTGTGCTGCTCTAAAAGTCCACTAAAGAAAGTAGGACTATTACGATTATTCTCTTGATACTCTTTCAGCTCCCAATTAGCATCTACTAACTTGCTGAATAATTTACTTGCTCTCTCTGATAAAGGAGGAAATGTTTCGTTTTTCATTTTGATGGTTTGTTTTTTTTGATGGTTTTGAAATCAATTACATATCAAATATAGTGAAATTCGTATACAAATCACCAAATTTTAAGCAATATTTTTTGGGGAAAAGTGGAAAACCTAATTAAAATCATTGTAAATCAATAAGTTGTGTGAGTCAAAAAAATGCTCAAAATAATAGGAAAATTCATTAAATTGTGTGCAAATTCAACTGAAAAGGTATGAAAAAATCAACTTGGATAGCCATTGCTTCCGTAGCCGCTTTAGGTGTTGCGGGCTATTTCCTATTCAAATCGTGGAATAAAAAGCAAGAGGAAAAAAAGAGGAGACTGCTTGGAGAAAATAAAGTCCCCGGTCTTGACCCCTCAGCAGGACAAGGCACTACTCCAAAAGAATTAGAAACAAATCCCGTCGGTGTATTAACCGGAGGACTCGGTACTTCTTTTGATGTGATGACCTCGTCTATTGCTAATTATCTTAAAAACTTCAATCAATATCAAGTAGTAACCCAAACTTCTAACCTGAATATTAGAGAGAAGCCCGATGGTAATTCAAAAGTTATTGGCTCATTAGCTAAGGGCTCTACAATAACCGCAAAAGCATCAGGTACTAAAGGATGGTTTGCCATTACAGACGATGGTCAAACAATCAAGGGATATGTTTCCCAAACATTCTTGAAAGCATTACCAAAATCAAAATAAATAACCCTAAAAAATACAATTATGCAAGAATTTCAAATTACAACCGAAAGGACAGAAGACGGAGCATTCATTGTTAAATTGGCTACTGAAGACGGAGCATTAGTTGCAGAGGGTCAGGGAGCTACATATGAATCTGCGTTGGAAGATGCACATTCACAACTATAAAATAGTTTGGGTTTCATAGGATAAGTTTCATAATGCATAAAGCAGACTCCCCCGCTTGTTTCTACTTGCGGGGTTTTTTCTATATTTGGTCAGATTTCCTGCCGGAGTTGGTTAGAAATCGTTTGTCACCCCCCCCCCTTGTTTCTACTCGGGGGTTTTTTCGTAATTAAAATAAAATATTATATTTGGTTATTAATTAACCCAAAAAATTATCAAAATGGCACTTCAAAAGTATAACCCATCATTAAAAGACAGAATGCAAGAGAAAAAAGATATTGAGAAATTTCTTGATGAGCATACAAAAAAACTCAGATTAGAAACTGCTTACGTAAACTCAGGAAAAAAATTATTAGCTGAAGTAAATAGAGACATAACTAAGCTTAAGAAAAAGAAATAAAAATAGTTATATTTTGTAGCTAACCCCCTTGTTTCTACTCGGGGGTTTTTTCGTAATTATCAATCCACCCTTTAAGCTCTGATATCTCTACCGGGCAAGCTCCTACATTATCAAGTCTCGGGTCTGAATCAAAGTAGCAAATCTTACCTCCTACAAAATCCATATACCCTGATGATGCATTATAGAAGCTCATCGTATTGTATACATTAATCAAGTCTTCCTTAGTTATCTTTTTTCCCATACCACAAAAGTAAAATAAATAAGTGCAACCTATCTGCATTATCTAATTAACTTTGAAAAAAGTTTACATATTATTACTTGGAATATTCCTGCCCTTCTTTTGGTCTTGGGTGTCCATTCATACGACCCGCCATACAAAACCCCGCCAAATCGCAAAAAAACGGGGTCTGATTCAATTCCAACCCCAATCCAACACTCCACCAATTCCAAAA
>Ga0214917_10000455_pt1 | contig 53472 bp, 43 predicted proteins | sample LL_1208_BB_MetaG_FD_177983 | JGI IMG/M metagenome (GOLD analysis project Ga0214917, IMG submission 177983) | Freshwater microbial communities from Lake Lanier, Atlanta, Georgia, United States - LL_1208_BB | ecosystem: Environmental > Aquatic > Freshwater > Lake | place: USA: Georgia | collected... | reverse complement strand
GCGAACCTGGTTTTGCCTTTCGGCTTTCCCCAGATTCCGTAACTTCACTCCTTTAATCCCCTAAGTGTTCCTCGCCACCCCAAATACGTGACGAGGCAAAATCTTTTTATGTTTCATCGATGATGCTTCAAAGGTACGGGGGTGGTTTTGAACTGTCAAGTCAAAAAATGATTTTTTTGGTTTTTTTTAAAGAATTTTTAGAAAAGCCAACCAAGGGAACATCTGAAATAAGCCTGTAGGGGGCTGGCCGAAAATACCAATTAAAATTACATTGTGTTTTGGAATGGCCCTGAGACAAAGAAATGGAAACCAAAAACAGGAAAATTGAAAATGGGACGGAACAGGCACAATGCATTGCTATGGCAAAACTATTTTTGATTAAAGCGTCAGATTAAGGAGGAAGGCAACCAGGGATTTAGGAATTACCACGGGAAAATGCATATTCCCTTGCTCTTTTCAGGTCATCTTCTGAGTCTACTCCACCGAATGCAGGTGCAGTAGTTAGGACATGTATTGGCAAACCGGAATCCATCCAGGCCAATTGTTCGAGCCGTTCCCGGGTTGAGTTGGGGCTTGTGGCACCCAGTATAGTGGCAAGAGGCATTTTGGCTGGGAACCCATAAATACCTATGTGTTTAAAAAAAACATCCGGGTGGTTTTTTTTTTCGTTAACAGATTCAACCATATTGGCAGGGGCAGTTCTACTAAAAAAGGTTGCAAGGTGATTTAATTGAGAAAATCCAACCTTTACGCAATTGGGATCTAGAATTTCTTCATGGTTTGAAAATGGGCTAGCGGCTGTAACGATGGATTGCTGTTCTGTTCTCAAAAAATCGCCCATCTTTTGCAGTAGGGTTGGGTCTAAAAAGGGCTCATCGCCTTGCACATTGATTAGGCCTTGAAAATAAAAGCCTTGATTTTGGAGTTGTTGCCATACTTCCAGGCAACGGGAGCTGCCTGACTGATGCGCTTTAGAGGTTAGCATGGCGGATGCTCCAAAATCGGCACAAGCATGAATCAATTCAGGCGAATCGACAGCAATCTGAATAGAAAAACCCTTACCGGCTCGTTGGCATGCTTCATATACCCATTGCAGCATAGGTTTTCCCTGAATATTGGCCAATATTTTTTTAGGAAGTCTGCTGGAATTCAGGCGGGCAGGAATAACAATAAGAATGGGTAGATGGTTCATTAGGCACTTAAAATTCAGGAATGTGCATTGACCCTTTGTGGGGCTTTGATTGCAGCCAGCATTCATATAAATGATGAACGATTCCATCGGACAAACCAACCTGTGGAACCCATAGGCGTCGAATACCTGCATGTCTGCAAATAAATAGCAATATTTCGGTGGCAGGTATAATAACATCGGCCCGATCTGGGTTAAGGTTTAAATGTCGAATTCGGTCTTCGAACGAGAGGGATTGAAGCCTTTTTAAAATTCCTTTGGTTTTATCAATGGTCAGAGGCCTACCTTCAGGGATTTCGGCCAAAGTAAACAGTTTAACCACGTTTCCACCTGAACCGATTCCGCTCAACTCTGGAAAGGGTTCTTTTAGGTCTTGGCAGGCTTCTTTAAGTTCGGCCCAAGTTTCCGGCAATACCTTTCCGCTTAAGGCTCGAACGGTGCCGATCGGAAAAGAATTGGCTAAGTGTTTTTCGCCTTCAAAAAACAAAGTTATTTCGGTGCTACCGCCTCCAATATCAATGTACAAATAAGGTTTTCCTGGAATCAACTGACCTGCCACATCGTTTTTAAAAATCAAATCGGCTTCTGTTTTTCCATCAATCAAGTCGATAGAAAGGCCGGTATCTTTAAAGATGCGGTTTAGAATTTCAGGACCATTCAGGGCTTCGCGCATTGCAGAAGTTGCAGCACCCATCCAATCGTTTACTCCGTGTACCAGCATTAGGCTTTTAAACGCATGCATGGTTTGCAGCAGGCGTTCTTCGTTTCGAGGACTTACGAAACCCTGTTCAAAAACATCAGCTCCCAGTCGAACAGGCACCCTTGTTAGTGCTACCTTTTTAAAAACAGGTTGATTTTGTGGATTCAGGTAAACGTGGTTAAAGAGTAAGCGAACGGCATTTGAGCCGATATCTATGGCTGCAAATGTTAGCGGAAACTCAGGCATTAGATTGGGATAGTTTTATGCCGTGGTAAAATGCCAAGCCCTCGATGGGTCTTCGAACCACATTTCCCAATTGAAATCCGTGCTGGTTTAGGACTTCACTGAATAAATCTTTAAAATAGAAACCCACCGAGCCGGTTGCGTGGACAGGCAAGGGAGTTTCTATTTTATACCTTTGAAGATGCTGCTCAACAAAGGCAAGAAAACCTTGTAAAATCCAAGTTTTAACTTCAGGAAAATTGAGTGCGTGGGAATGCAAAAAGGGAACAAAAGAAGCAAACCATGCCGGGGAAGCTTCATTGCTGTAAGCGAAACGCAATAGGGAATCCGAATTCCATCCTGGATAGGTTGCATTCCAAAGTTGAATCAATCCTTCGGAAAAATCGCCGCGAAAATAGGCCAAAAGTACGCGTTTTCCGAGCCAGGTTCCACCCCCCTCGTCAGCGAAAAGGTGTCCGGGACTTGCAACGGTTTGAACAATGCGATGACCATTGAACAGTGCACTGTTTGACCCTGTTCCTAAGATGGCTGCAATGCCTGAATCTTTTCCACACAACGCCCTACATGCTCCTAAAATGTCGTGATTGACCTCAAGATTTTGTAGTCCTTGAATTGAATTTTTCAGAGCATTCTCAACACGAACAATGTTGGAAATTGAACTGCAACCTGCACCATAATAGTGAAGGGTTGTGGCAGAATTTCGGACAGTTTCAGGAATCCTATCAATGATATCTTCATCCGCTAGAACATTGGGATTGATGCCGAGCCCCTCCAACAATTCTCCACTTTGACTTAACCAACTTGTTTTCGTGCCTCCGGCATCGGCTATCCATACATTCATGGGTTAAAAATACAAAGCAATTCTGAGAGATTTTTTTTAAAGTGAACGGGATGAGGTTTCCCAACATTTTGAATGTCGATTCTGATGCTATACCAAGGTTCTAAGGTAGGTATTTCAAAAATGGGGGATGGTCAAGTCCAATGTTGCTAATTTCTCTATGGTTTAATTACCTACGGCAAGGAAGCCAAAATGATGGTTTAATGCTCACGGTCGGCGGATTTAGACCTGCGCCGGCGCCGCATGTTTAACAGCTCGATGGATAAGGCATACAAAACCCCAAAATAGAGGTATCCTTTGGGTACCTCCAAGTGGAAACCTTCGAGAATAAGCAGAAAGCCAATCAAAATCAAAAAGCTAAGCGCCAACATTTGAAGAGATGGATTTTTATTAATAAAATGGCTAATTGCTCCTGCGAAAACCATCATTACAAAAATAGAAATGACCACTGCGACCATCATAACCTCTACCCAAGGGGTTAAGCCAACGGCAGTAAGGATGCTATCAAAAGAAAACACCAAATCTATCAATACAATTTGAGCCAAAATCATAGCCAATCCTTTCCCGGCATTGAGTGTTTTTTTTGCCTCTTCATGCCCCTCCATTTTATGAAAAATTTCAGTTGTGCTCTTGGCAATCAAAAACAAGCCACCTGCAATCAGAATTAAATCTTTGATAGAAATGGAAAGGCCTGATTTTAATTGATTGAAACCTTGAATTGGATGAATCTGGAAGATAGGTTCAGAAAATCCAAGGATCCAGGTAATGGAAAGCAACAACATCAAGCGAAAACCCATTGCCAATAGCAATCCGTAGTTTCTGACCCGTTTTTGCTGATCCTTTGGCAAACGGTTGCTGATAATGGAAATAAAAATAATGTTGTCAATGCCTAAAACCACTTCCAAAAAGGTCAGTGTTAACAAGGATACCCAAGCGGCAGAATCAGAAAAAACAGAAAAATCCATATCAAAAAACCAGGACGAAGATAGCCAATTGTTTACGTTACGCCCACAACTTGCCGTGCTTAGCCATGCTAAAGCAGGCAAATCCGGAAATCATTGCAAAAACTCCTAACAGGATACCTGTTGACCATTGGCCATACAAAATTGTACCGGTGGTAAGCAGCAGTCCATAGACTGTAATTATAGCAAAAAGGGCTGCCAAAAATTGAAACAGGAAGGAATTCCCTTGTGGTTCTGCCCCAATCAATTCAGACTTCCAGCCGATTCCTCCTGGTTTTACCTTTTGAACAAAGTTTTTAAGAACTGCTTCGTCTTCTGGAGCCAAAATGAAGCAACTTCCTACCCAAATTTTGGTCGTAATTAAAGTGCCAAGAATCAGTTTTTGGTAGGATTCAAGGGGCCAAAACAAAAGGGAATCGTGAATAAAGGTAAAGTAAATGGCTACCACTAAAGAGGCCACCATAGCAATTAGTTCAGTTTTAGCACTGATTCGCCACCAAAACCAACGCAATAGAAACAAGCCACCGGTTCCTGAACCCAGCAGGAGTAATAAATCAAATGCCTGCCCGGCATCCTTAAGTACAAGACCTAGCGTAGAACCCAAAACAAGGGAAATAAAGGTAGCCCACCGGCCAACAGACAATTGCTGTTTATCACTTGAATTGGGGTTTATAAAACGCAACCAAAGGTCATTCACCAAATAACTTGCCCCCAAATTGAGTTGGGTCGACATGGTACTCATGTACGCTGCCAGCAAAGATGCCGCGACCAATCCAAGTAAACCGGTGGGTAATAGACTTAGCATGGCGGGGTATGCCATATCGTGTTGGATTTGATGTGCAGGAAGATTTGGAAAGGCATGTTGCAGGGAACCTAAGTCGGGAAATACTATTAAAGAGGCAAAAGCAACCAAAATCCATGGCCAGGGGCGTAGTGCATAATGAGCTACGTTAAACAACAGGGTAGCGCCTAATGCGTGTTTTTCATTTTTTGCACTGAGCATTCGTTGAACAACGTACCCGCCACCTCCTGGTTCTGCTCCCGGGTAGTAGCTGCTCCACCATTGAACTGCCAATGGCACGAACAGCAAAGGTATCCAACTTCCTGTTTCATTGAAGTCCGGAAAAAAGTTCATTTTGGTAGAAACTGTGGGATTGGTCAGCATTGTTTGCAACCCACCGACCGAATCAAGATTCACTAAGTAAATGCAAGCCGAAACCGAACCAGCCATGGCAAGCAAAAACTGCATAAAATCGGTCCAAATAACGGCTTTAAGTCCACCCAACCCAGAATAGATCAATGTAACTCCTCCCGCCACCAAAAGGGTTAACCAACCTGGCCAACCCAATAAAACGGAACCCAGTTTAACCGCGGCAAGCGAAACCGCACCCATAACCAATACATTAAAGACCAATCCCAGATAAACCGCTCTGAACCCTCTTAGGAAGGCAGCCGAGGGGCCTCCGTACCTCAATTCGTAGAAAGAAATATCTGTCATTACCTCAGAACGTCTCCATAGCCTTGCATATAAAAATACGGTTAACATACCGGTGAGCAAGAATGACCACCAAAGCCAATTTCCCGCAACGCCTTTTTCACGAACCAACCCTGCCACCAAATTTGGAGTGTCGGTAGAAAAGGTAGTAGCCACCATACTAACCCCTAATAGCCACCACGGCATATTTCCCCCTGCCAAAAAATAAGAGTGGGCATTTTTTCCCACCCCACGCGAAGCCAACATGCCAACCAACAGAGTAAGAGCAAAATAGACTACAATTATAATCCAATCCCAAAATCCGATGTTCATTTCTTTTGTTTTGCAATAAAAATTTTAGGATAGATAATTCTTTGATTCATTAAGGCAATGCAGGAATCTCTTCGGCCTGGATTACCTCTCGGCTAAGCCCATTTTGCAACACTGCAACAACAGAACAGTTGCTCATTACCCAAGTTGCACCAGAAAAGCTTTTGCTAAAAGAAAATACAGCAGAATTGCCAATTAATTTTACCGGTTTACCCCAAACAGGGCCCAGACTAGCACGCAAAATATGATTGTGTTCGTAAAACTCAATTTCCTCTCCAGGTACCGAATAATCAGCTTGCCAATTTACGAAACCATTCTCGGCCAAATAGACGCTGAGCATAAGGCTGTCGGGAAGTATTCCTGAAAGTTGTTGAATAAAAACAAAGGCACAAAGTGAGGAAGTACTGCTGTCCCATATGGTTTTTACCTGCAAGTCAGCCATTTGATTGGCATTTAATTCTTGCTGAACGATTTGTCCCCAGGAGGAAATTGGCAGGTCGTAGGCACCATTCACGCGCTTACGGTTTACCACCCCTTTTGGCAAACCCGTTGCAGCCACCTGAAAATAGGCATCAATGGTATTGCTTACCTCGTTTCTGAAATCGTGGGTAAAAGCATTTCCAGTTTTAGGAGCCGTAAAGTAACCCGCTGCTTGAGCATGCACTGCCAAACCAACAATCTGTCCGGGGTGAGCTGCTTGCAATTCATGTAATTTTGTGGCCGCCAAGGGGCAATTGCCACAACGGTGACCTGTATAATCTTCCAAAAGCAATTTAATTTCAGGAGTTAACCTTGGCTGAAATGAGGGGGTATCTGTGCAAAAAGGAACAGTAGGAACCGGTGGTCCATCGGGATTTTCAATGACATCACAACTTAGAAGCAATAAGAAAAATACTCCCAACACCATCAATGTAGTGATTTTCATAAGGTTGAATATTTAGTATTAAAAACTGCTCATCAAAGAAAAAGTTAAGCCATTGCTGGCTGGAACCTGCCGACACACACCCCCAATGCAAATAATTCCTTCACGTTGCCTACCATAACCAATAGCAATCCGGGTTGTTTTCAAGGTTACACCAACCATTGCAGTAGGATAATGGATTTGTTTTTTCTCCTCAGGATTTCCGTAATTCCATTGATTCATTGCGCTGGCAAAAAATACGGGATTAAAATTGTACTCCACCAATCCCATAGCCCAACTGCCATTAACCAGTGTATTTAAAGGGTTTTGGAGTGCGGGAGTTGCAAGGTGCTGGACTTCAAAGCGAACTGTGTGCTTTTTGGCCAATTTCCAGGTTGCATCCACCACAGCAATGTGGGCTGCAATCAGATTGTCTTCCGTTGTTCCTTGGCCTTGAACCAGTCGTTGATTTTGCCATAAGTACATGTACATCAACGATAATTTTGTCTTTTTGCCTAAAGGTTGCTGGATTTCAATATTGGCATCCATGTAATAGCTTTTACCAAAATCAAATGCCGAACTGGTATACCCATACCGGTCGCCTGTGCGTGTTGTATCCAAAGCCGAAACCATACTGAAGTTTAAGTTAACAGTGGTAGCGTATTTCTTTTTCAACCATTTGGGTGTAGTAAAATTTACATCGGCCTGCCAGCCCAATTCGCTGTTGGCCTGTACTGCATAGGGGTAAATGCTGGCCGGCAAAGCATAGGTATGCTGTTTATTCAGCATAGGAATAAAGTTTAGAAGCAAATCGTTGCCTTGGGCATTTCGATCGCTGCGAAAGTCAAAGTTCTCCACCCGTTTGGCTTGCAAGCTTATACCTAAGCCTTTGGTAGAATAGGCAGCACTTAGGTAGGCTGCTGTTCCGGGTTTGTAAATAAACGTATTCAATGCATTGGGATCATTGATTTTGTAGGCATATTCAGCATTTAACTTAAAGCCCTCACATCCTATGTTAAATCTTCCTGAAAAACTGCCTACATTCAGAGGAAGCTCAAGGAGGTTGGCCGGATTGTCCGGATTTGAAATTTCTTGTCCGGGCTGATAGCGACTAACAAAACTACCACCAACAATTAAATTCCAATTTTTCCAATCTACTTTTGGAAAGACTTCCCGAAGGGTTATTTCCGCATCAAAACCTTTAATGTTGCCCGGGCTAAATTGCCAATAAAATCGTTGACGGGCAATAAAACCTGTCAAACGTATGCCATTTACAGGCTGATATTTTAGGCGAATTCCATCTAAGGCATTATCGAACCCTAAGGCTCGTTCCTCATAAGATCTTAAAATTAAACCATTTCCAAATTGCTCATAAAAATTCCCTGCTGTAATATCCAATCTACCTAAGGTATAAGCGGCATATCGAAATGGAATTCCATGTCCTTCAAATGCTGTAGGGAAACCAAGCAGGGGTTTAGGCATATAGGCTTCATACCTTAAACCCGCCCTGAAATTTCCTCTGGTATATACTAAGTTTAAAAAGGAATTTGCCCGAAAAATGTCAGGAACGGGCTGGGTATTGATGGCAGGGTCATCTAAATAATACTGAGCATCAATGCCTACATTCCCATGTATTTCACCATAATCTGGATTGGTTTGAGCGCATAAAATAGAGCTAAAGCCTAAAAGTCCAAAACCAAGAATTGCATTTTTCATCAAAGAGTTTATTTGGAATCCAAGGATTTTCCGGCGGCCAACTTTTCAATCATCTCAAACAAATGCTCTTCATCTCCCGGATTGTAGGCATTGTGTTGCCAAACAATATTTCCTTGTCCATCCACTAAAAAAGTGTGTGGGACGGTATTGACGGACATGGCTCGTTTAAAATTACCATTCGGGTCGCAATAAACCTCATAATTCCAACCTCGACCATTTACAAATGGGGCAACCTTGTCTACGTTGCGCTGGTCGTCAATGGAAATTGCTACCAATTTAACGCCTGTTTCTTCGACCCAAGTTTCATATTCTTCGTGGATTGCACTTAATTCTGCGATGCAAGGTTTGCACCATGTTGCCCAAAAATTAACAATCATGGGTTTCCCCGCGTTTGAAAAAGTTCCCGTTGAAATGGTTTGCCCTTCTAAATTTTGAACGTCTGCTCTTGGCAAAGCATATTGTTTTTGAGCAATAATGAAGCTTGCGGGCAGAATACAAAAAAGCAATAAAAAGGAAAAGGCCAATGTTTTCATAGTTTGAAGTTGAAGAGTGCAAGTTTACTAAAATGTTACCGCTTCGCTGAGGTTGCTTGGCATTTTATGTGGCACAATCCATGCCGCAATTTGATTCATGCAATTAAAATGCCCCTTGGGGCAAGAGGCAAATCCTGTTTTTGTACATGGCCTACAAGGCAAATCGCTTACCTGATGGTATTGAGCATTAAATTTTTGAGCGGTTCCATAAAAAGGCTCCATGCCAAACTCAGGCTTCGTATTTGTCCAAACTACATCAAGAGGCTTCGAAAAACAGGCTGCCAGATGCATAATTAAGGAATCTCCGCTGACTACATGTGCCGAATCCCGAATCCAACAGGCTGTCGTTACAAGGTCTGTTTGACCGCAAAGGGAATATGCACGCTCTGGGAAAAGGGTTTGTAGTGCCTCTCCTTTTTCTTTATCCGCAGGGCCACCCAACAAAACGCAAGGCATGGTTTGAATTACCAAAAATGAGGACAAAAATTCCATTGACAATGCCTTCGTGGCATGAGCCGAGCCTACGCCAATGGCGATGTACCCGCCTTGGTGCTCCTTTTTCCAGGAATCTTCAGCGTGTTCCTTGGTAGGCAAGTGCAATTCAACTCCAAATCCATCGTCTTTTATCCCAAGTTTTCTTAATCCCTCAATCATGCGCAAAACCAAATGACTACAGCTATCGCTGTTTTTCAAATTGACCATTTGCCATTTTCTGAAATTTTGTTTTGAAAAAGTTAGTACTGGAATTCCCGCACCCAACCTAACGAATGAACTTCGCAGGTTTTTTTGAAGGTCAACTATTAATTCGAGCATGCAGCCCAAAAACTCGGCCGCGCTTTTTCCGGGTTCAGAGGGATCGTAAGCAATTGTGTGTTTCAAATAAGGATTATGCTCAAACATGGGCAGCATGTCTTTGTGCGTCAACAAAATTAGTTCAGGTTGCTCGAGTTGTTGGTATAGACAACGAATAATTGGGCTTATTAGCACTATATCGCCTAAGGAACTTAACCGAATAATACCAATCCGATTGGGAATTTTTTTTGGCTTTACAACCACCATATTGGCCCGGATGAAGGGTTGCCGAAATCAAAAAATGTGTGTCGGCAAAAAAGCATAAACTCCCTTTAAAAACAAAGGTGAAAAAGGGGTTAGTCTCTTCGGAAAATAGAAAAGCGACCGTTCATTTCCAACCCTTCTGAACCGCGGATAATCCAAAAATAAGTGCCATTGCTTAACTCTTGACCTGCTTGGTTTAGACTTTTAAAACAAGCTTGACAAGTCAAATCGGGTTGATTCGTGGTATTGCTTGTTGAAAAAACCTCTACACCCCAGCGGTTGAAAACCCTAAGAGTATAATCGTAACAAAGGTTGAAGAATGGAGCAAAAACAGAAAAATCAAGCCGGTCATTTCCAAGCTTCTCCGGGTTCAAAGTCAATACATTTGGCATGGCAGGTGGATCCGGTACCCCGATTATATCGATGGTTTGAGTGCTGTTGTCCCGACATCCGTTCGCGTCGATTATTGAAAGGGTAACAGGGGCCGTCAAAACATTTGGAAAGACGTGAAATGCCTCATTTTGATTAACAATAGTGGTGTCTCCATTCCATCCGGGAACTGTCCAGGTAGGATTCAAAGGGGCAACACCCCCTGTGGATGTATTGGTTAAAGTTACCTCGTAAAAGCAAAACGGATCGCTGCTAAACGAAGCAACGGGAAGTGTGAACACTTCAAAGGTGTCTTGAGCTGAAGCAAGGCAACCAAAATCGGTAGTTACCTCAAGACTATAGGTATATTGACCCGGCTGATTTAAAGCAATTACCGGATTAAGGGTATCAACAGGCCCCACAAAGGGCATACCATTGCGTTCTAACTCAAACAAGTGTTGCAGAACCTGACCATGGGGATTTGCAATTTGGTAAACAAAAACCTGATTTTCGCCGGCACAAATATCGGGCACAGTTAATTGAAATTGGGGAACACTGCCCACCTGAATAAGGGAATCAATTCGGAAAGTACAGCCGTTCGCATCGGTTACCACCACCCAAATAGGTGTAGGCCCTGATGCATTGGCCAAGGGCTGAATGGATGCTGTAATTTGACCTGTGTGCCAAGCATAGCCTACGCCACCAGCCCCGGGCGATAGCAACTGCGTGCTTAGCCCCATTGTACTTCCTTGGCAAATTGAATCGGCAAATTGAAGACTTATAGCCAATGGTGGCGGCTGATTAATCAATACCATTCCTGTGTCGGTACAACCATTGGCATCGGTAATCAGAACTACATAGATTCCGGTATCAAGTCCGGTAATGCTTCCGGAATTCTGCCCACTTGACCATAAATATTGGTAAGGGGCAGAGCCACCTAGTGGACTAACCTGTGCCGTTCCATTGGCCGAATCGTGGCAAAGTACTTGAGTACTTACCATATTATGCTGCAAAGCTGGCGGTTCAACAAGCACAACGGTGTCGCCTGCGGTACAGCCGTTATCGTCAATTACCGAAAAAATGTAAGTACCGGGCCCTATGTTTTGCAGCTGAGTCCCACTGCCAATGTTTGGATTCCAACTGGTTTGAAGATTTCCTGTTCCTCCGGAAACAGTGTAGGCAATTCCCCCATTGGTGTTGCCAAAACAGGAAATAGGAATTATCTGTGGAGCTGAAATAGTAATGGGTGCCGGGGCATTAATCACAATGCTATCTGTACCGGTGCAACCATTTGTATCGGAAACAGTAACAACATAGGTTCCTGCAGTCAATCCCGAAATATACGGACCCGTTAAACCTCCCGGACTCCAACTGTAGGTAAAAATTCCATTTCCTCCGCTACCGGTAACCTGTGCGCTGCCACTAGGTAACCCCGAGCAGAGTGGGTTTACGGTTTGGAAACTGGCCGTGATGGGTTGAGGGCTCAGTACATCGACAGATGAAGTGGCTGTACTGCCATTTGCATCTGTAACGGCTACCTGATAGGTTCCGGCGCACAAATTTGATACCGATTGGGTTGGATAGTTTCCGGGTGTCCAAAGATAGGTGAATGGAGGTACACCCGCATTGGGGGTGGCACTAACGGTACCATCGCAGTTTCCAGAGCAGGATACAGGCGTTGAAGTGGTTTGGATAGCTACGTTTTCAACGCAAGAAAAATTATCAATCATTATGTTGATGTAGCCTGAACAGGATACAACATGGTAAGGGGCAAAACTGATGTAGCAATAGTTTTGACTAGGTGTAAAAGTGATGTTGTAGGTTTGCCAATTGGTATGGGTAATTGGGCCGGAAGTATAAAGCGTTTCAGCAATTCCACAGGCATTAACTCCACCATAAATAGCCAGAGAGCTCGGGCAATTGCCCGGGGAAGCGGTGTTGTAAATTGGAGAATGGGCTAAATCTACAGAGATGGTATAATTTTGACCTGCAACCAAGCAAGGATTTAATAATTGTGTCATTCCTTCAGCATACCCATTCGGGCTAAAGCCATCATGCAAGGCACTCACGTAACTTGACCCATTTGAGGGGGGCTGGGTAAATCCCCACTGACCCGGTTGGGTGTCGGGCGAACCATAACAAGCCTGCCAAGGAGCCGGAACAACGTGCGGTTGCGATGGCCCCTCCAATGAAGGATTTTGATAGCAAGATTGTTGGGCTTGAGCCGAAATCGATACCAGAACAATTAGGAAGTTAAAGAATATGCGTATTAATTTTCGCATGGAAATACCTATTTGGTAATAAAGGTACGGCAATCAAACACAATAGCAAAAGTTTTGTTGCTGTTTTTTCAACCTTGATAAGTGCAATTGAAAGTTTTGGATAAAAAAAGCGGCGAACCAATCAATTATCAACTGTTGATGCCGTTTTTATAAACCAAGTTAGATTACCAAGAATCCATAAACACTTTCCAATCGTACGATAAAGAATGATTTTGTGCATAAATTATATTTAAATCTTTTGCATAGGTGGTTAAGGGTATATCGCCTGTACTTCCCGGCCAAATAACGGCAGGAACAAGAGGGGGAAGGCCTTCTACGGATAGCGAAGGGGCATAACCAACCCAAGTCATTTTTCCAACAAGCACCCTACTCCAATACCGAAATACTTTTCGTTTGGCACTTCGCCCGGGAATTAGCACCCAAATCAAGGGTAAAAGCAAGCAGATTGCAATGTCAAAGAACCTTTTCCGCCTGCGTACCGAGGCATTGGCCAGGGTACTGATTTGCTCCAAATACCATTCTCCGGGACTATTTATACTCTGGCTTCCGATTATAAAAGCTGAATTTGCCGGAGCAATTTTAAATTCCAGTTGTTTGTATTCCCAGGCAGTCATTTTGCCAATGATGTCTGCAGCTTCCATATCGGCAGCGCAGAAAATGACCTCATCTATTTTCTTTATTTCCAGCAACTCCTCTGCATCTTCCAAACGCCCCAAATTGGTTGTTTCGCCCGGTCCGCCCAACCGACCTACATACGAAATTTTCTGACCTGAAGCCGACAGCAAGGGAAGAATCCGCTGTTCTTCCTTTGAAGAGCCCAACAACAAAACCTGCTTAACTTTTTTTCCTTCCAAACCCAACGAGCTATTTGGAAACAATTTACCCAAAACACCTCTCAAAAGCGTAAGGATTCCAAAAGCCAAACCCGCACCCAGCAAAATCAATCCCCTTCCAAAACGCAAATCTTCCGGCAGCAAACCATACAGCAATAAAATCAATAGTATGCCGTATCCTCCTCCACGCAACCATCGGGTCCATCTAAATGGTTTTTTATAGGCCCCATTAAGATTCATTATCAGCACAAATATCAATGAAACACCGGGGGCAACTGCCTTATTTACTAGATCCGGATAGTGTCCACCATCGGCGTACCGCACCCAATATGCCCAAATCCCGGTAAAAGCGATAAATCCACTCAGGAATAACATAAAATCCATTGCTGGCAACCAAATTTGTTCCGCGGCCCGCCTTAACAATGCCAAAAACGCCCTGAATACAATGGCTGTATTAATCAAAAAACGAAAAACACCTGCATTCCCCCGGGTAAAATGTTTTTCAGCAAAAATAACCATGGCTTTATAAAACACCACCACATAATTCACCGACCGCTTTTTTGTGCTTTCTCCCTTGTAATGAATTATGGTTGTTCCCGGAAAGTAGAAGTTTTTCCAGCCCCCCAATTGCATTCTATAACTTAAATCAATGTCTTCGCCGTACATAAAAAAGGTTTCATCCAGCAGCCCCACCTGATCTAAGGCCTTTTTTCTTAACAGCATAAAGGCTCCGGAAAGAACATCTACTTCATGGATTTCGTGCGCCGACAAATATCCTAAATGGTATTTACCAAATTTACGGGAGTTTGGGAACAACTTAGACAAGCCCACCATTTTATAAAAGGCAACTTCCGGAGTGGGCAGACCTCGTTTGCTTTCAGGCAAAAACCGTCCTGAACCATCCACCATGCGTACCCCCAAACCTCCGCAATCGGGGTTTTCTTCCATAAAAGATATGGTAGAGGTAAAGGTTTCGCGTTCCACCACCGTATCCGGATTCAACAACAGCACATATTGACCTTTAGCCTCGTGAATGGCCAGGTTATTTCCCTTTGAAAAGCCTAAATTCTGGGTCAATTCCTTTCGCAAAACCCAAGGAAAAATATCCCTGCACATCTGCATTGAATCGTCAACCGAATGGTTATCTACCACAAAAACCTCTAAGGCATTGCTGCCATACATTTCCCTTAAGGCCTGTCCTGCCTGTTCAACTGATTTCAGGCACTGCTCCAAAAAGTAGCGTACATTGTAGTTTACAATTACAACCGAAAGCTTTACCTGAACAGACATTAGATTCTTAAAGTTTGTTCAAAAGGCTGACGCTGCAAAATGCTGCGACCTAGGGTAATTTCATCGGCAAATTCCAGCTCATCGCCAAACCCGACACCTCGGGCCAATGTGGTAATTTTAGATTTAAATTCAGACAATTTTCGGTACAAAAAAAAGGCGGTGGTATCTCCTTCCATGGTTGGACTAAGTGCCAGAATAACCTCCTCAACCTCTTCCGTTTTCATGCGTTCCAAAAGCGATTCGATGTTTAAATCAGAGGGTGAAATGCCATCCATGGGCGAAATTCTTCCTCCAAGCACATGATAAAGGCCATGAAATTGATCGGTTGCCTCAATTGCCAAAACATCGCGTAAATCTTCAACAACGCAAAGGCCTTTTCCACTGCGCACAGGATTGGAACAAATTCCACAGCACTCGGTATCGCTCAAATTATGGCAAAGGTTGCAAAAGCGGGCGTTTGAGGCCAATTCAATCAGAGCATTTCCAAGACCGCTGACGCGTTCTTTGTCTTGTTTTAACAAAAAAAGGGCTAGACGCATTGCCGACTTCCGACCAATTCCCGGCAGGCCCGATAAGGCATCTACCGCGGCATCAAACACCTGAGAAGAGGCAACCGGCTTAACCATACGGTGTCAAAGATAGGTTTTAAATCAGTGTTTTAGGATTTGGGCGGGGAATCCGGCTGTCGCGGGTAGTCCGCGGTTGCCGAAAGGCTGGCCCAGCCGGCTTGCGTGGGCTCCCAAGGTCGCCTCCGCGCCTGGCGGGCCAGTCTTCGGCACCCTTGCGGGCTACCCCTGCTCCATCCGGCCCGCAGGCCAATTCAATAAAAATGGCCATGCAATTTTTAAATCCATGATTTGGCCATGGACACAGCCTTTTGTATGGTATTGTGAACCTCGACCAAACTCGCATGCATCATATAGCAAGGTCCACAAACCAATTTATTTTTTTCATCCACCCAAATGTCTCCCAAGGGCGTTTCCTTGGCCACTGCCCCTAATTGCTCCACACCTGCATGAATAGCGGCAATGTCGTAGGGCGACCCATCACCAACTTGCCCAAGGCTTAATTGAGGTGCGTACTGACCTAAGGCATGGGCCAAAAGCACAGGAGCCATGCAAAGGGCCACAATAGGCTTTCCGGCCGCATGCATTCCCCGAATGGCCTTTGCCACTTCGGGCTGAATCCGGCCTGAGGAACCTTGAACTGCCCAATCTGATAAATTTTTTGCTGCACCAAAACCTCCGGGAATCAAAAGCAGGTCAGCTGTATCTGATAAAAAGCGGGCCAAATCGCTCACCTGACCACGTGCAATCCTTGCCGATTCTGTTAAAACATTGCGCGATTCGGGCATTTCCTGTCCACTTATATGGTTTACCACATGGAACTGAGCAATATCGGGTGCCCAACAGGTACAATTAAAACCGTGCTGTTGAAGGGCCAAAAGCGCCAACACCGACTCATGGATTTCGCTGCCGTCGTAAACTCCACAGCCCGATAAAATTATTGATGCTTTCATTTGATAAAGTTGCAAATTTTTAAAAAATCTTAAAACGCAAGTTTCAAAAACAAATTTGAAAGGAAATATTCCAATCACGAATTGGTTGGAATGAAAATAATGCATTTTCCCATTTCGGCAACCTTTCATTTTTAAGAAATAAAAAAAGTTAATTGCCCGGTGGTTTTTTGGATTGACATAAGGGAGCGGAGGAAATGCCAATTATGTTGCCAAAATTTACGGTCAGGAATGGATTGGGTGGCAAGGGGACGGGGGCTGAGGTTGGTCCCTTTGTGGGCGGTCGGAGCCATGGTGAACACGTTTAGGAGGCGCATCCATGCCAAAATGACAGGACGGTCTCCCTTGGGCAACGCTGCCTCTTCCAACCAAATACCGAGTTGAGAAATGCATGTCTGTTTTCCTTTCAACATCCACGCTTAATCCTTCTTCAACCCTCAACCGAAAAATGGATGATCTACCACTTCATCCAGTCTCATTCCCGAAACTCCCGCCCTCGGCATCACTAAAGTTTCCTTTAATGAATTCGAAAGCTTTTCTGAGACCCCCGTGGACCATTGAATTGCTTTTCAGCTTTTCGACAATCCACAAACACACTTCACGCCTAAAAAAACCCTAAGTGTTCTTCGCCACCCCAAAAAAATATGTGGCGAAGCAAATATTTTTATTTCACTAGTGAGCTTCAAAATTACAGACCTATAAACAAATTGTCAAGGGGAAAATGGCTTTTTTTAACGTTTCTTAAAGTTTTTGATTTAAACTAAAATTAGGAAAGGATTGGTGAAACCGAATAATAAGGTTTAAGATGGCAACCTTAACGTGTGGCCGCGGGCGGGATTGAACCGGGTGGCACGCAAGGGTGCAGGCCCTGGCCCCGCGAGGGGCGGAGGCGACTTTAGGAGCCCCCGCAACCCCGCTGGGGCCAAGGCCTGCAACCGCGGACCACCGGTGAAAGCCCGAAAGCCCGCCCAAAAAATACTTTGGAAATTTAATAATAGAATGCCTCTAAATACCACAGGAATGGCCGGTGCATGCACCCTTTTTTTACCTTTGCCCTTCAGCTATGAAGCACATCCGGAATTTTTGCATTATTGCCCATATTGATCATGGAAAGTCCACTTTGGCCGACCGCTTATTGCAAATAACAAATACAATAAGTGGAAAAGATTTGAAGGCACAAACCTTGGACGACATGGATTTGGAGAGGGAGCGAGGCATTACCATTAAAAGCAAAGCCATTCAAATGGAATACAGCCTGAATGGTCAATCGTACATTCTGAATTTAATTGATACCCCCGGGCACGTGGATTTTTCATACGAGGTTAGCCGGAGTATTGCTGCCTGCGAAGGAGCTTTGCTGATTGTTGATGCCACTCAAGGGATTCAAGCTCAGACCATTTCAAATTTATACTTAGCCATTGAGCACGATTTAGAGATAATACCTATTTTAAATAAAATGGACTTACCCTCGGCGATGCCTGAAGAGGTTAAGGACCAAATTGTGGATTTGATTGGTTGTTCCTTGGATGACATCATCCCGGCATCCGGAAAAACAGGGATGGGAGTTGACAAAGTGCTGGAAGCGGTGATTGAAAGGATTCCTGCGCCCAAAGGAGATACAGCCGCTCCCCTGCAAGCTTTGATTTTCGATTCTGTTTTTAACCCATTTCGGGGAATAATTGCCTATTTCAGAGTAATGAATGGAAGTTTGAAGAAGGGAGACAGGGTGAAATTTATGGCAACAGAAAAAGAATACAGTGCCGATGAGGTGGGAGTATTGAAATTGGATTTATCGCCAAGAAATCAAGTTTTGGCAGGCGATGTGGGCTATATTGTTTCGGGCATCAAGACGGCGAAAGAGGTAAAAGTGGGCGACACAATTACCCATGTAGCCAATCCTTGCGGGGATATGATTCATGGATTTGAAAACGTAAAACCGATGGTGTTTGCCGGGATATATCCGGTGGATACCGAAGATTATGAAGAATTGAGGGAGGCCATGGCCAAATTGCAATTAAACGACAGCAGTTTAACCTTTGAGCCTGAGTCGTCAGCGGCCTTGGGCTTTGGGTTTCGTTGTGGCTTTTTGGGGATGCTTCACATGGAGATTATTCAGGAACGGCTTGAACGGGAGTTCGACATGAATGTAATTACCACCGTTCCCAACGTTTCTTACAATGCTTTTACCAAAAAAGGCGATAAATTGATTGTGAATAATCCTTCGGATTTGCCTGAGCCCAACCACCTGGAATATGTAGAAGAGCCTTACATAAAGGCACAAATTATTACCAAATCGGAATTCACAGGTCCGGTAATGACTTTGTGCATGGAAAAGCGGGGTATTTTAAAAAATCAGGTTTATTTAACTCAAGACAGAGTAGAACTTAGTTTTGAATTGCCGTTGGGTGAGATTGTATTTGATTTTTATGATCGACTCAAAACAATATCGAAGGGATATGCCAGTTTTGATTACCATCCCAGCGATTACCGTACTTCGGTGCTGGTTAAAATGGATATCATGCTGAATGGCGAACAGGTGGATGCATTGTCTAGTTTGATACACCGAGACAACGCCTTTGATTTGGGGAAAAAGCTGTGTTTAAAATTGAAGGAATTGCTTCCGAGGCAGCAGTTTGAAATTGCGATTCAAGCCGCCATCGGTGCCAAGGTTATTGCCAGGGAAACCGTTAAGGCATTGAGAAAAGATGTAACTGCAAAATGCTATGGTGGCGATATAAGCAGAAAGCGGAAACTGTTGGAAAAACAAAAAGAGGGCAAGAAAAAGATGAGGCAGGTGGGCAGTGTAGAAATTCCTCAACAGGCATTCTTAGCTGTATTGAAACTGAATGACTAAAGAATCCGTGGGAGGCCCCACCAGAAATCATTCTTCAGGGTACTGAAAACAATTATTTAGGGCGAAAAACACCCTTGTCTTCAGACTGCTTATTTTTAAGCATTTGCAGAACCCAGTAAACCGTAAGGCCGGTTCCGGCCGCAATCATCAGCAAATTGTAATTCATACCGGCCAATTCCAGAAACTGAAATGACCATTTGATGCCGTTTCCTAAAGGTATAAACAACCAATCCATATTTTATAGGTTTGTACAAAAGTAAACATCTCCATGAAAACAGAATGTTGTTGTTAAAAAAATCTAGTCCCACTAAAATATGGAAAATTGATGTTAAATTTGGGCAAATTAATCTTTTAAGTATGAAAAAATTTTTCATTGGAATTCTATTTTGCCTTGGCACTTTTTCAGCAAGTTCTCAGATAACCATTACGTCGTCTGACTTTGGATCGATTGGTGACCAATTTATTTTGGGTTTGGATAATGCTCCGGGAATTCAACCAGGCCCGGCCGGGGCAGGACAAACTTGGGATTTCAGAGGATTAATCACCACAAGTTTGGACACCTTGATGTTTGTAGATCCTGCCACTGTTCCGGCAGCTCAAGGTCTAACGAATTGCAATTTGGTAACGGAGTCCAACGATGGATATTTTTTCCTGAACAAGGGTTCATCAGCAGTGAAAACGGTAGCCTTGGGAACGGATGTGAATGGAGTGCCAACGATTGCTGTTTACCAGCCTGAGCAAATATTGTTGCCCTTTCCTTCTCAATTAAATACTCAGGTAACCAGCACCTCTTCCTTCAATACTGCAATTTATTTAGGATTGGATACCAACATACTGGGATGTCAATTGACCTTTGATTCCACACGAATCAATCGTAGAACTACTTTGAACACAGTATTTGATGCCTCGGGAACAGTTTACTTACCCACTGACACGATTCAAACCTTGCGTGCGAAGTCTGACGAACTGACCACCGATTCGATTTTTGTGTACAATCCAAATACGATTAATTGTTTGTTGTTGGGCATCAACATGCCGGCGGGTTGGAATCTTATGCCACAGACCTTGGCTCAATTGGCCGGTCTTCCCGGGAATGTTGTAACCGGCACAACCACGGTTTATACTTGGTATGCGAATGGAGAGAAATTTGGAGTTGTGGCGCTTCGATTGGATGACCAGGGCATTCCAGACAATGCGCGGTTTAAGAGTGATGCCAGCCAGCTTTCTGTTTCCCCTGTTACTGCCCCTGAATTGTCTGTATATCCCAATCCGGCAACAAAGGGACTCATCAACATTCAGGGTATGAAATCCACTGCTCAGATTTGTGTTGCAGATTTAAGCGGACGCGTTCATGCGGTTAAGAGGTTTGGAACGGAGCAAATTGATGCTTCAAATCTAGGTTCAGGGATATATTTATTTACCATCCTAGAACAGGGACAGGCGGTTGCCAGAGGGCGATTTGTCATTCAATAAGACTAAACAGAAATTCAAAGAAAGAGCTGAGCCATCGGCTCTTTTTTTATTGATTCATTTCAGCAAAAATGCGGTGGCTTTGAATGCTGCCTGTTCGGTCAAAATGCCATTCCAAAAACCGCACCATTGCATCAAGCAGTTCACGGCGTTCCAAATTGGATTCGGGGACGGTATTGTTTGCCAGCAAATTAATCCATAATTGAGTGAGTTGACAGGAAAAAACGGGTTCTAAGGGGGAATCTGCATTTGGTAAAAAAGCGGCGGATTGAAGTCCAAAAACAAATTGTTCCGAGGAATCGGCCGGGGGTTCAGGTAAGAAGCCGGACCATTCGATGATATCCAAAAGAAACAGCAAGGGCAGGCTGTCTGAATTTACTTTTTCAATCGTTTTTTTGAGGTATTCCAATGCCAAGAAATACAAAGTGCTGTCCCCTTTTTGCCATTGAGTAATTCGGAAAAGGACTTCGGAAAAGAACAAGGCCAAAGCCAATTGAGGAGGGCCTGCATGAATCAAAGACCGGCCAATTTGAAAAGAGAACTGAGAGGCATAGGGCAGGCCGTTGGATTTTTTGTTGCTTAAGACCAAATTAAGGGCAGAGAGGGGGTTTAAAAAGGCACGTTTGGCTGATTTGGACTTTGCCGAAATAGAGACAACCGCATCCAACTGTTCTCCATCGGCACTGAGCAATTTCAGGATGTATCCATGCTCACCAAACCGAAAGGTTTTAAGCAGGAGGCATTCCAATTGTCGGGGCATTTTTTAATTGATAAAAATCAATTTGGTAACGATGGATTCGGAGCCCTGCTCGTTGGTGGCCCAAACCAGGTAAATACCGGTGTGGGGGCGTCGCCCGTCAAAACGCTTGCCGTTCCAGGTGGCAGTTCCCCCGGCCGCTTGAAGTTCATACACTAGATTTCCGGCCACATCGGTAATTTTCAAGTTGGCATTGCGTGCAAGTCCATTTATGGTAATAGGCCCTTCGTAGTTGGGTTGTATTGGATTTGGGAAAGCGAATACCTCGCCAAAATTATCGGAGGCTTCCGTGGCGTTTCCTTGGTAAGAAATGATTCCGAGTTCGGTTCCAAAATAGACTTCCCCGGAAAGAGGGTCAATACCGATGCATTGGACATTGTCGGAAAGCAAGGGGCTGTTGGAAGCATTAAAACCCTTAACAATGGTACGACCGTCGGGGCTAACCAGAAGCACTCCGGCGCCCTGAGTGGCTATCCATTTTCGATTGCCTCCATCCACCTGAATGTCGTTCACAATGGTTTGGGCTAAAAGCAATTCGTTGTTTCCATCTTCGGATTTCAGGACAATTTTTTGTCCATTTATTGGGTTTCCTGAGAACAGTAATCCGGGGGAAAAAACACGTATTCCATCGTCTGTTCCGACCCAAATTTCACCGTTTTTGTCTTTTGCCAAAGTTCGAATGTTGAGGTTGGGAAGGTCGCCGCCATTGAAATTGGCAGTTAAATATTGTTTTTGGGCGGTACTTGGGTTGTAAATGGCAATGCCTCTACTCCAAACGGCAAGCCAAACATGGCCAAAATCATCCACCAAAACATCACCGGTAGGAACGGTGGTTGATGTAAAATTTGGAAAATCCACAAGGGTGGAAGTATTGTCGTTTTTAAGACAAAGCAATCCGAAGGGGCTGTAAGTAGGTGAAACCCAGAGGTTTTTTTGGCGATCAAAGGCGATGCCCCCTAAACCTGGTCTATTGAGGCCCAGAGGTAATGGGGGTCCTTGAACAATGGAAGTGTAGGAATAATTATTTATTTCATAAAGGCCGGTAATACCGGCGGCGACGAATAAATGCTTTGGGTCATCGGGATCGGGGGCAATGGCAAGTAAGTCAGCATGACCAAGGGGATACCCTGCATCCGGTTCTCTTAGAACCCTCCAAAAGCCTTGGCTTTTGTAGAAAAGTTGGTCGCGTCTAAAGACAGCACCCCAGAGCGGAGTTCGCCCTCCGGTGGCAACCCAAACATCGCCATTTTGAAGCACTTTAATGTCGTAGGCATTTCGGGTCTCTGGGCCAAGCGGGCCATAGGCAGTTTGATTTGTCGAAGCAAAAAGCAATCCGTTTCTGGAGGTAGCAAGGTAGTGATTTCCAATGCTGTCTTGAACGATATCATTAAAGAAGCCAAGTGGGGAATGAAAATTCCAGATGGGATTTAACTGGGTATCTACGCCCATAGCCACGGTATCGGTAAGAATGTACAGGTGATTTCCGAGGGTTCGGATTTGATTGAATTTTAAGAAATCGGGGAATTGTAAATTTTGAATTGAAACACCGGGTTGGATAGCGAAGAGGCTATCGCCCGAAGGTCCTTTGATGGCGAAGAGTTTTCCGTTAAAAGGGGTTAATTTAGAGTAGAAGCCGGGGCCTGCATCGTTGTTTAAAGTCCATGCGGTAAGGTCTTTAATGTTTCCATTAAGGGGCAGGCTATAAAGCCCGGTTGAGAGCGCAAACCAAAATTGGTTGTTAAAAGTGGTAACGTATTGGCATGTTTCCGTTGTAAAAAGGGGGTTGTTTTTCAGAATGGCGGAATTTCGAAAAACTTCTTGTTGAGCATCCACAATAACGACGCCGAAATCGGCGGCCAAAAGGACTGAATCGCCTAACCATTCTGCAGACCGAATGAACTTTGAATCGTTTATTCCTGAGTTAAGTAAGGCATTCAAGGGGATAATTCTGCCATTTTTCTGTAAATCTACATGTCCACTTCTGTAGGCAATGATTGCCCAAGGTTTGGTGGGATGGGCCCGAATTACAGAACTTTCAACGGCACTGTACCCTTCCGCTTTTGAGAATGGCTGACGTTCGATGGTTTTTAGTTCGTAACTCCAGGCTCCCTGGTCGGAGGCCAACAGCAGTTTACCCTGTTGAAAGTCGATGTGAGAGCAACGAAAGAAGGGCAGATGAACCCGCCATGATTCCGGCTTTCCTTGGGCAAAAAGGGCTGAGCAATGAAGCAAAAGGCCAAAAAACAGCAAGGAAAGATGGCGGGAATCGTTCATAGTAAAATTATCGTTTTTGATGGCCCGGATAGAGAATTTTGGGGAAATTCTTTTCATCGCCCACTACCACAGAAATGTAATTTTCCAAAACAAGAATTTTCCCCGGTTGGCCGTTGGCGGCGATTGGATTTGTTTTTAATCGAAAAATCGGTTCCTTTTTATAGGAAATTTCCGTTCTAAGTTTTCGTCCTATGTAGAAGGCCTGGGTGGCCGAAGCCGGAAGTTCGGCTGTCAGAATATTTTCCCAGTTTGCACCGTAATCCGATAGAACCTCGACATGAATTTGAATATTGGCGGGGATGCTATCTAAATTTTGCAATACCACCTTTCCGACAACCTCGGTCCAGGGATTTAAGTCATCGCGAAGAGGCCCTGCATCCATAAAAATGGCAGGTTGATTGAGCATAGAATCAATCGGGGCTGATTTGTAAAATCGTTGGTAAGAAAGAAGTGTGTCAACGTCGCGAAGAATTGTGGATTTTACCGGGCGGGTTGAGAAATAATGTTGAGCCTGTTGGCTCCCGCGATTTCGTGTTTCGTAGTTGGGATAAAAGGTTCGAATTTCAGTGGGCACCTGAACGGGAGGTTCTTCATCAAACCATGCATAAACCAAATCAATTTGACCTTTTTGTTTGGCTTCGGCAATCCAATTGGTAAGATTTTGATCAAGGCTATCGGGGTGGAAAATGCGTCCCAAGCTATGGATGCGGCTATCTTCAGGAATAAAATACCTTAAAACTTCAGGGTTTGGACTAACCATCAATACGGCTGTTTTTGGTGTTTTTTCCAATTGATTTTCGATATCAGAGATGGCTTTTTTAAAATGAGTGAATGGCATAATATTGAAAGCCTCTTTCTCGGTTAAGGATGTAAACAAAACCACCAAGGAAAATGCTCCCAACAAGAGCGAGGACATTTTTCTGAAAAAGGGATAAATCCACTGAAAAATGAACGCTGCCATAAAAGGAAAGGTTGGCAGAATCAAAGATGTATGGAAAACAGGCTTTTGGACGAAGGAATAAAAAAGCAAACCGATAAAAGGCAAAAAACCTAAAGCTGCAGAAAGCCAAATTATTTGGGTTTTACCCAGAACCATGTGGTATCGAGAGGCCCGCCAATTGGGTTTCTTTTCGTAGGGTTTTGGTCGAGCATAGACCATAATGCCCAACAAGGTTAAAAATACAAACCAGGAGTGGTTCACCAAATACAATACCCAATCCACAATCCAGCCAAATTCAGGGTCAGGAACGGGTAAACCATGTGGGCCGATTGAGGCCATGGTAAAATGCAGGCGGCCAATGCCATAAAAAGGAGCGAGGCCAAGAGCCAGGATTATTGCTGCAGCTCCGAGAGCATACATATTTTTAGGGGTAATAAAGAGCAATGAGGCAACAACCATGATTCCAACCAGCATCAAGGCTCCATAATGTGAGTGGGCTGCGATTAGCCAAGCAAATCCTAAGTACAACCCCTTTTTAAGAGGAATTTGACCTGTTCGGTTGATAACCCGATCCCAGCGCCAAGCTGCAAACATTACCAAGGCCATACCCAGGGTAAAGGGCCTGGCATAGATGCTAAAAACCAAATTCATGGCGGCAAATCCCATCAAGGTCAAAACCATAACCGCCACTTTGCGACCAAACCAACCTGAAAAAAGCAAATATGCCCACCACATACCCATGGATCCCAAAACAACATAGGGTAGCCGGATAAAAAACTCGTGGGTCGGCATAATTTGAAACCAGAATCCAAGCAAGACCTGAGCCAGGACAGGGTGATTTTCGCCGCGTTCGGTTAAATGATTCAATAATCCAAAAAAGCCATGATCTGAAAACTGAAAGATAGAAAAAACCTCTTCCGGGCTAAAGGAAATGGTTGATGCATAAAACAACCTTATAAGGGTAGAGAGCCCAATGATGATGTAGGCCAGCCACTTGATTCTGTCAATCTTTCTTTCGTCTTTGTTGGTTTGGATTGATTCCATTTCGATACCTTTGAATGGTGGTAAAATTAGTGCAATGAAAGAATACCTTTCAAAACTCCGTAAAGATTATAAATTGATGGCATTATCCGAAATGGATTGTGGCTCTGACCCCATTTTTTTATTGGAAAATTGGTTGGGAGAGGCCGCGAATGGGGGGCAATCTGAACCCAACGCCATGACTTTAAGCACGGTAGATTCGGAGGGGTTTCCGAGCAGTCGGGTTGTACTTTTAAGGGATATTTCGCAGGGGGGCTTGGTTTTTTACACCAATTACGATTCTGAAAAGGCCAAGCAATTGGAGGAGAATAAAAAGGCGGCGTTGAATTTTTTTTGGGTTGATTTAGAGCGTCAGGTGCGGGTTCAAGGTGAAGTACAAAAAATCACCTTGTTGGAATCGGATGTTTATTTCCAAAGTCGGCCACGCTTAAATCAGCTTTCGGCCTGGGCCTCGCCACAAAGTAAAGTTGTTCCCAACCGAGAATATTTAGAGGAACTTTTAAAACAGGCAGAAGAGCGTTTTTCAAATACCGACGTTATTCCAACCCCGCCGTTTTGGGGTGGATACCGACTCATTCCACGTAGCATGGAATTTTGGCAGGGAAGGCCCGGCAGATTGCACGACCGAATTCGGTTTAGCCGGGGGGGGAGTTCCTGGATTAAAGAAAGACTTGCACCCTAAAGATGGTTTCACCCGCATTTATAGTTTCTTTGATTTGCAGTTTGCTGCTGTCGGGGATTTCGTGGTACAATTCAGTAGCCACGTTGCCCTTACTACCCCTTATTTCTGAAGAAAAACGAGCAGAGGCAGCCAACACTCTAAAAAGGCGCTCTACCCTGCTCCACCTTCCCCTGGTTTCACTTGAGCTTCTAACCTCATTTGCTACTTTGGTTTTTTCAGTACGCTCTATGGCGGCCTCGGAACAATCGGCACGGTTTATTCAATTGTATGGCATTTCATTTTTTATTTTGTTTGGAATTTGGGGGATTTCACTAGGAATATTAAGAAAACAACGTTTGGCATTTTGGAATAATCCCACTGAAAAACACTATAGAGCCATGTACCTGACATCTATATTGCGGGCAGCCCTTTGGACTGTACGCAGCTTGTTCATAGTTTTATCGGTAGCAACAAAAACTTAGAAAAATGAAAATAGCAAATTACCTATTTGCAGCATTGTTGGTTTTGGTGGGGCGAATAAACGGCCAAAACTATTTGGGAAGTCCTGTCCCGCCGCGGTTGATGGTTGTTATTTCCATTGACCAAATGCGAAACGACTATTTAGAAAGGTTTGAACCCTTTTTTGGGAATGGAGGATTTGAGCGCATTAAACGCCAAGGTGTTCGCTTTACCAATGCCCGATATCATTATGTTCCTACCTATACAGGGCCCGGGCATGCCTGCATTTCAACAGGAACTTTTCCGATGTACCATGGAATTGTTGCCAACGATTGGTTTGACCGAACTCGGCAAAAATCAATGTATTGTGTGGAAGACTCCCTGTCGAAATCGGTTGGAAGCAGTTCCGGCGTTGGTGAAATGAGTCCACGTAATCTTTGGGCTACAACCGTGGGAGACGAGCTAAAGCTAGCATATCCAGGTTCAAAAAATACCGCTGTGGCCATAAAAGACCGATCTGCAATTTTAATGGCAGGACATTATGCAGACGGGGTTTATTGGTTAGATCCATCAACCGGACATTTCATCACCTCTTCATTTTACAGCACTAACTTGCCGGAATGGGTAACCAAATTCAACCAAGGGAAAGCCAAGGATAAGGAAATAAATCAGGCATGGGAGTTGGACAAGAATCTGATGCATCTGGTACATTTAGACAATCGGGAGGAAGAGGCGTCGTTTCCGGGTGAAAAGGGCCCGATTTTTCCTCATAATGAACCAAAGAATGGTTCAAAGTTGGGTTACCAAAGGCTAAAATTTTTACCTGCGGGAAATACTCTAACGATAGATTTTGTTTTAGAAATGATTCAACAAGAAAACTTGGGGGCAGATGATATTCCTGATTTGCTCAACATTAGCTTTTCACAGCCTGATATTTTAGGGCATCAGTTTGGAATTCGGTCGCTGGAAGTTGCGGATACATACATTAAATTGGATCAGAATTTATCTAAATTGTTTGGATACCTTGACCAAAACATAGGTTCAGAGCATTGGATGTTGGTGCTAACCGCCGATCATGGAGCGGCAGAAAACCCTAAATTGGCGGAATCGCTAAACATACCCGGAGGCGTAATTACCGATCAAATTAAGGCTGAATTGGAGCATGAGGTTCCGGGTTCAAGCGCATACATACAAGCGGTTCAAAACCTGAATGTTTATTTAAGTCCGGATTGCCCTGCCGACTTTCAACACCGAATTCGTCAAGCCATGCGTAAAATTCCAGGTATGTTGGATGTATATTCTGCAGATGAATTAATCCCGTTGCTGACGCTGTCGCACGGTCCGGGTATGTTGGCAAAAGGCTTGAATCATAGTCGTTCCGGCAACCTGATTGGGCTTCCGATGCCAGGATATATGGAAGGGTTATCGCAAGAAAAAGGAACCACGCATGGGTCGCCTTATTCGTATGATGCCCAGGTTCCACTTTTGTTTTTTGGAAGTGTGTTCAAACCCTACTGGCACTATCAGGAGGTGGGTGTTGAGGACATTGCCCCAACTCTTTCACAGGTGTTGGGCATTCCCTCGCCGAATGCTTCTGTTGGTTCGGTATTGCCCATTTTCAACCAAAGGTAGGGGCGGCCAACCTGAATAAGCTGTAAGGCAATAGGAACTTTCAAAAACCAGGATTTCGAGCCTAGGTGAAGGGGAAATTGTGCTGTTCGGTTTAGCCACGCAGGGTTCCATCGTGTTTTCTCACTTTGGTTGCAGTGGCCTGGCAAGTTGCGGAAATATGCAATTCAGGAATATTTACATGTGGTGGTAAGGCAAGGCAATATGCCACTGCATCGGCAACATCTTCAGGCCGCAATGGGTCTAGGTTTTGGTAAACAGCATCGGCTCGTTCTTGGTCTCCATTAAACCTAACCAAGCTGAATTCCGTTTGGACCAAACCGGGATTTATGGAAGTCAATTTGATGTTCCAGGGCAGCAATTCCAACCTTAGGGTTCTGTGAATGGCATCCAGAGCGTGCTTAGTAGCAGCATAGACACTGCCACCCGGATATACTTCGCGGCTGACGACCGAAGACATTTGAACAATGTGCCCTGCGTTTTGGCTTTTTAGGTGCGGGATCAAGTATTTGCACATAAACAAGGCGCCTTTAATGTTTGTATCAATCATTCTATGCCAGTCGTCCGAAACGGACTCATCCACATGAGCGAGGCCAGCGGCAAGGCCGGCATTGTTGACCAAAATGGAGGGCATAAGGCCATTTTTTTCAAGATTGCGGTAAAAGGCAATCACATCGGATTCCGAACGGACATCCAAGGCAAAGGAATGAACTTGGATATTCGGATAAGCCTGTTGCAGTTCCAAACACAAGCTGTTTAGGCGGTCTTCACGGCGAGCCGTCAGAATCAGGTTAAATTCTTCCCGGGCAAGGCGTTTTGCGGTTGCGGCACCAATGCCGGAACTGGCTCCGGTAATCAATGCAAGACCTTTCATAGGCTCAATAAATTGTGGGGTGTAAGTGCTTTTGAATTGCAAATGAAAGCAAGCAAGGCAAAGTCAAAAGCAGAAAAAGGGTTTAAAGGCCGGGTTATTTTAACCATTCCACTTCGCGAACCCAATTTAAGGTAGGGGTTAAAACTTCTCGGGCTGGGCGGAAATCCACACCCAATTCTTTTTTGGCCTTGCTGTTGTCGATGAACCAATATTTAACGGCGTAGGGAATAACAGCGGGTTCAAAGCCCATAGGAATTTTAAAGGTTTTTGAAATCCAGGCTAAGGTCATGAGCATTTTGCGTGAGATCATAGAGATTTTAGCCGGTTTTCCAAGTATTTCCATGGTTAGGGCGGCCAAGTCTTTAAATTCCATGTTTTCGCCGCCCAAAATATAGCGTTCGCCGGGTTTTCCTTTTTCCAGAGCGGCAAGAATTCCGTTGGCCACATCGTCTACATGAACAATGGAGGTTCCTCCTTCGGCGAGTTGAATGTTTTTGGTGGTTGCGAAATCGATCAGATTTCCGCAGGTAATTTTTTCCCAGTCTTGTGGACCATACACCTCGGTAGGATTAACAATGCAAACGGGCAGACCTGCAGCGGCATATTCTTTGCACAAGGCTTCCACCTGTTTTTTCGCGTGGGGATAAACGAAGTGGGATTTATTCAAGGTCAGCGGGCTGTCCTCGTTCAGTATGACCTTTTCTTCAGTACCGTCGATGGCGGTAGAGGAAGACACATAGACCATGGGGAGGTTTCCATTGTCGCGGGCGGCATTGAGCACATTTCGGCTACCTTCAATGACCACCAGGGGCATTTTGGGGCTATGAATGTCTTTCCAATTTGACAAGGAAGCCAGGTGAATTACTGCTGAACAGCCTTTGATGCCTTCTTGCATAGAATCGGCGCTTGTAATATCGCCTAAAAAGGATTCGTAGTTTAAGCCTTCAAGGCGGCGCAAATTTGTAGTGGCCCGCACCAAACAACGTACCTCGAAACCTTGGTCGATGGCCATTTTAACGACTCTGCAGCCAATAAAACCGGCTGCACCGGTAATAAATAGTTTTCCTTTGCTCATAAAATCAGGGACTAAAAGTTATGAAAATCAGCATGAAAATCGAAGGTAATAATAAAACCACTTTAACCGAACAGGAATTGATAAAATGGGGCATAAACGGGCAGGGATGCGGCAGGGATTGAACAAGGTTGCCCGCAAAGCTGTTGGGTACTGGCCCGCGTGGCGCGGAGGCGACTTTAGGAGCCCCCGCAAGCCCGCTGGGGCAGCACCCAACAGCTGCGGACAACCTGTGAAAGCCCGGCGGCCGCCCCAAAAAAACCTAAAAAAATGGGTTTAACCCGACTAAATTCAAGAGTGTAAATCAATGGTTTTCAAGAAAATGGGATAACCGAGCAGGCGTTCAGCGGTTTTTTCAAAAGCCGGAGTGTACTCGGTAACCTCGCAAACCAGATTTCCAGTTCCGGCGAATTCCATTCCTTGTGCCTTGCAATGATTGGCAAGCAACTGCCCCGGATTTAGAACCTGAATTTTGGGACCCAGCAGCTCTTGAAAAACATCTTGAAGCACCGGATAATGGGTGCAAGCAAGGACCAAAGCTTGTGCTTGATCCAGGGAAATTTGCTGTAAATAATGAGCAACCAGCATGCGGTTGAGTTCATGCAGCTGAATTCCTTCTTCCACCAGGGGAGCCAACAGGGGCGTGGCCAAGGTTTCGATGTGCATGTGAGGAGCTATGGACTTAAGCAAGCGGGGATAAATTCCGGATTGAACGGTGGCGCGTGTGCCGACCAGTCCCACCATTTGAACATTGGGCTGCCGGGCAAGGTGATGAACTACGGGGCGAACCACGTCTAAGACGGGTATTTCGGCGGCCTCGTGGCAAACGGTTTCATAGGCCCATGATGAGGCAGAATTGCAGGCAATAACGATGAGTTCGGCGCCTGAGCTGCGCAGATACCGAGCGATTTTACGGCTAAAATCCTGAATATTTTCGGGGCTTTTTTCGCCGTAAGGCATGTGCAGTGTATCGCCAAGGTAATGAATGTCGGCGGTTGGAAAGGCGTTTCGAAAGGCTTTAAGGACGGTTAAACCGCCCACGCCTGAATCAAACATTCCAATGCGTGATTTCACCTTCAGGGCTTATCGAGTTTCACAGGTTGATCTCCACCTTTGCCGTCTTCCTCTTCTTCGGTATTGTCGTCGTCTTCTTGTTCGCCGGCACCCGGTACCAGACCCATTTCACGAATGACCTCGTTGCTGATATCGAACTTTTTGTTGCCGTACATCATTGTGGTTGAGCCGGCCTTATCGAAAACCATGCTGTAGTTTTTTTCTTCCGACAAACTGGAAATGGCATTGAACACTTTATCTTGAATGGGACGAATGAGTTCTTCCTGTTTTTTGAAAAAATCTCCTTGTGGGCCGAATCTTTTTTTCTGCAATTCCTTAACTGCCTTTTCTTTTTTAAGAATTTCATCTTCTCTTTTGATGCGCATTTCTTCGCTAAGCAGTATTTTTTCGATTTGAAACGTTTTGTAAAGTTGGTCGATTTCGGCCAATCGGGTTTCAATTTCCTTTTGCCATTCGGCGGCAATGCCCTCCAATTGTTTTTGAGCGGCTTTGTATTCGGGTACGTTGCTCAGGATGTAATCGCTGTCGACGTAAACGGTTTTTTGGGCTGAAAGGCCTGAGCTAAAAATAAAAAGGAAAGCGGCAAAAAAAATGAGGTGTTTCATACCAAAAAAGGGTTAGACGGCCGGGAGCTAAAGATAGGGTTAAAATTGTTGACCAATCATAAAATGGAATTGACCGCCCGGCGGAGTGTTGTTGGGAGGCAGGGGATCCATTCCCCAGCCATAATCGATGCCCAGCAAACCGAACATAGGCAAGAAGAAACGCATTCCAAGTCCGCAGGAGCGTTGCAATTGAAAGGGGGTATAGTTTTTAAAGCTATCCCAGGCGTTTCCGGCCTCCAGGAATCCATGCACCCAAATTTTGGCTTGGGGATTTGGCGACAGCAAAAATCGAAGTTCGACCGTATGCTTATTGTAGATGGTACCACCGACAGAATTGACTGAATTGCCGTCAAAGCCGGGTGTTAATGAAAGGTTTGGGTATCCGCGCAGGGCAATAATTTCACGGCCATCGATGTTGAAGCCGGTCAGGCCATCGCCGCCCAAAAAGAAACGTTCGAAGGGGGTAGGTCCAACCCGGTCGGAATACTGACCCAGGAATCCGAATTCGGTTCTAAGCATCAGGATAAACTTAGAGGGTTTATCGTTGGCGCGTTTATCGAGCGGAATGAACCATTTGCCTTGAAATTTCCATTTGTGGTACTCGAGCCATTGATAGCGTTCCTGAAGGGGAAGGGAGGCATAATTAAGGGAACTGAAAGCACTAAAAGGAGGCGTAAGTTCAAGGTTAAACATGAACAAAGAACCTGAGGTAGGAAAAATAAAATCATCGGTTGAATTTCGAACAATACCGATATTGATGTTAAAATTGTTGGAAACGCCGGTAAAATTTTGGGCGGTTCCGGCAATTAACCGGTAATCGCGGGCATCGTAACGGTTGTAGGATAATCCGCCGGAAATTTGGAAATAATCGTCGGGCCAACGAAGCTGCCGGCCCACATTCAGGCCTACCGAAGTATTCATCAATCGAGAGGAGGAATCGGACAGGCCAAAAGAGAATAAACTGTGGTTGACAGTAAGCCCAAGAGAAATGGGTTTTTCTCCGCCCAAATAGGGTTCATTGAAGCTAAAATTATAGGCCTGAAATTGTGGGCCTGTTGACTGAGCCCGGATGGACAATTGCTGTCCGTCGCCCGAGGGCAAAGGCGACCAGGTAGATGGTTTCAGCATATTTCGCAAGCTGAAATTACGGAAAGACAAGCCCAAGGTTCCCACAATTTGATTGGCACCCCAGCCTCCCGAGAGTTCAATTTGGTCTGAGGGGGATTCGGTTACAACGAATTCCAGGTCAACAGTACCGTTCACCGGGTCAGGTCGGGGAATAATTTCCAGGGCCTGAGGGTCAATAATACCGAGTTGAGACAAGGCTTGTTGAGTACGAATTACATCGGAGCGGCGAAACAAATCTCCCGGCTTGGCCCGCACTTCACGCAGCAAAACCCGGTCGTTTGTTTTGGTATTGCCCGATAAAATAATCTTACGAATTCGGGCTTGCTTGCCTTCCGTAATTCGGATTTCTAAATCGATGCTGTCGCCATCTACCAACACTTCAACGGGTTCAACCCGAAAAAAGAGGTAGCCGTCGTTTTGATACAAAGAACTTAAATCCAAGGCATTTTGATCCATGTTCAGGCGCTTGCTGAGGCGCTCCTGGTCGTACACATCTCCGCGTTTTATGCCCAATAAACTATCCAAACGACCTGAGGTGTACTTTTGATTTCCCAGCCAATGTATGTTTCTAAAGTGGTATTGCATCCCTTCCGAAATATGGATTTGGGCATGGAGCTCACCATTGGCATAGTAAACCGAATCGCGGAGCACCCTTGCGTCCCTATAGCCCTTTGATTGGTACAGGTTTACAATGCTGCGCATGGCCATATCCCATTCGAGTTCGTTGTATTTGGATTTGGTAAAAACATTGATTCTATTGGCGTTTCTTAGGTATTCCAGGGTTGCGGCATAAAAGCCCTTGCCAAGAAGAACAGAGTCGAGTTCTGCCAATTCCGGATTTCCTTTAAGGAATTGAAAGAAATCGCGGGCCAGGTCAATGCGTGACTTTTCCACCAAAGCGTCTTTGATGGTGCGTCGAATTTTTGAAGTGTTGAGCAGGGCGTTACCGGTAATATCCAAAGAGCCAACCTTTACCTTTTCGCCGCGGTCGATATCGATGACCAAATTTACGAAGTCGGGCGGCATGGTGCTGTCGGTTTGCGTTCTAAATTCAATTTTGGGGTTTAAAAAGCCTTTTTCAGCCAAAAAATCGCGGATGCGGTATTCGGCTATCTTGCGAAGATTTTCGGTGTACACTTCACCCCTATACCATTTGATTAATTCGGTGATGTCTTCCTGTTCTCCTTTTTTGATTCCGAAAATGACAGGTTTAAGTATCCGCGGTTGCTCTTCGGCATAAATGATTAATTCAGCATGCCCGGTTTGTGTTTCCTTGGCCGAGATTTTGATGTTTTTAAAGACTTTTTCTTTCCAAAGTTTGCGGATGGCAGCGGCGGTTTCCCTGCCCGGAATTTGAATTTTTTCACCAATGCTTAACCCACTGAGCAGAATCACAAAGGTGGAGTCCAATTTTTGATTGGGGGATTGAACCAGAATTCGGTCAATGGTGTAGGTTCTGGGATACCGGTAATCCACATCGAAGTCTGACTTTTGGGTCAGGGCTTTCTGAGATAAGCAGCAGAGCGCAATTAAGAAAAAACTAAAAGCTTTATTCACAATGGGGCAACTTGTTCACTGATTTTTCCAAAACGTCGTTCTCGTTGTTGATAGGCCACCAAGGCCTCGAACAAATGTTCCCGGGTAAAATCCGGCCATAGGCAAGTGGTAAAATACAATTCGCTGTAGGCAATTTGCCACAGCAAATAATTGCTGATGCGTTGTTCACCGCTGGTGCGGATAAGCAATTCCGGATCGGGAAATTCGGCAGTACAAAGGTACTTACTGAACATAGCCTCGTTTATTTCATCGGGGTTTAAATGGCCTTGTTTTACCTGTTTCGCCAATTCTTTCACAGCCCTTAGTATTTCCCAGCGAGCGGAATATGACAAGGCCAAATTTAGTATCATGCCGGTTTGGCCGGAAGTTTGGTCAATGCTTTTTTGGAGTTGCAGTTGGCAATTGCCTGGCAGCTGACTAAGGTCGCCCATGGCTTTAAGCCGAATTCCATTTTCAATCAATCGGGGTGTTTCCTGGTGAATGGTTTCTACCAATAAATTCATCAGAGTATTGATTTCGACTTTGGGACGATTCCAATTTTCGGTAGAAAAAGCGTATAATGTCAGTACCTGTAAACCTATTTCTGCTGCCCCTTCTACCGTTTCGCGAACGGCCTTTACTCCTACTTTGTGACCAAAAGTGCGAAGTTGGCCCTTTTGCTTGGCCCAGCGACCATTGCCATCCATAATTATGGCAACATGCTTTGGCAATTTTTCTGTTTGAATGTGCTCTTTAAATCCCATACGCTTTGCCTATTGGTCAAAGACCATTCATATAACAGATTTTTGGGTCGTTAAATTTAAAAACCAAAGATACATTGAAAAAGGAATACCAATCTAAATTATTTGAGCTGCCTCGGTGGTATCCTGTCAAGGTGCTTCCCCCTACGATTCCTCCCAATGAAGGGTCCGATAATTCTGAAGCCAACTGCCCATTGATGATTACCATTTGAGTTTGATTGGGATATTGGAAGCTTACGTCATCCAAATAATCGGTGAAGGTCATGCGCATGCCCCACTCAGCCAAAAGGCTAAACCGATCAGACAATTTCAATTTGATGCCGGCGCCAAAGGGAATCGCCACCGACAAAAAACTGTAATCCTGCAGGGTGCTCCCGGGAAGATTTTGCCCTTCGGTATTTAATGCAGCCAAGTCTACCAGGTTTCCGTTGTAGTTGACTTCCGGTGAAAAATAGAACAGGCTAAGGCCGGTAAAAATAAAGGGAGTCCAAATGTCGCCCTTCATTGCTTTTCCCGGCCGAAAAGGCAAAAAATTGAATTCAAGCAATCCATGCCCTTCGTAAATGGCCGATTCAAACCGCAGATTTCTTGAGGATTGAAAATTGTACGTACCTAAGGAATCGTCGCCCTTAACTTTGCCAACAACACCCCCTGCCCTTACCGACCAGTGGTAATCAAAATTTTTTCTGTAAAATGCTTGAAATGCGGTTTGCGATTGCTGGAAAGGCACCTCTGGGTTAATATCCCCTTGATAGTACATTGCACCCAGTCCAAAACCAAGTTCATGGGTTTGTGCCGGCATCAGCAAGGGCATTAAGGCAAGGGCAACAAAAATGGGGCAATTCCTCATAATCAACGCAAACAGAAAACGTCGTTTCCGAGGGTTTGGTATCCCTCGAAAATTAACGGGGATATTTGGGCGAAGAATTTTGGAAAGCGGTCAATTTCCAACTTACATTAAAGGCAAAAAACAGATAGGAATCGTTGTCTTGTGGATTTCCACGTTGGTCGCCTGGGCCAAAAATTTGCACCCCGGGCTCTGGTGTTTGATCCAAATAATAGGCCTGAGTACCAATAGAAAGTTGTTTAGCAACATCGCTGTCAAACAAATTGGGGTCAACGTAGGTGCTGGACACATCATCCATATAGTCGGTAAATGTCCTTCTCCAGCCCACTTCAACATCTAAATTGATGTCGTTGGTAAGTTTAAAGCAAAATCCAACACCAAGGGGCAGGGCAACCTGAACCAAACTATATGGGTCGCGGGTTGGAAGTATAAATTGTCCCTCGGTTCCCAGGGGCTGCAATTCATAGGTTTGCCCATCGTATGGGTTTCGGGCCATTGGATTCATAGTAAAACCAACTATTCCGGTGTAAATGTACCCTAAAATTGGACGTCCGGTTTTTCCGGTAGTTCCACGACGCCGATACCTGCCTTTCAGTGGAACATCGGGAAGGAAGTAAAATTCGGGTAAAAATCCCCACTCAAAATTAAAGGAATGGAAAGATAGATTTCGGGCATTGCGGGCAGGGTCTTCAGACCAGGCATCTTTCCCAATGGTCCAACCTAAATTGAAAGATGCCCTGGTGGCAAAGCGGCGGTGCCACTGGTAGCGTGCACCAAGTTGAATGACAGGACGGACAGCCTCCCAATCCCAATCTGCAAGAAAAGACCGTCCAATGTCATTGGATCCACCCAAATCCCCTAAAAAGTTCATGGTTCCCATCCCTGTTACCACACGAAAATTCTCTACCCAATTTTGTTCTGTGGCATACCTTTGCGTCTGTGCTATACTCAAAGTAGAAATGGATGCAACAAAAATAAAGGCTATTAAAGAAGCGATTCGATTCATAACAGAAATCTAGGTGTTTGCAAAGATAATTAGGTTTTTCGAATAAATCAACTCTAATTAGTTTCTGGGATCCAAGCCCCAAAGCAATTTATCACGAAGGGTTTGCAGGTAATTGGTAGAATTCAGATGTACAAACCCTATTTTATGGTTTGCTTTTCGTATTCGCATGGAAAGAGAATCGGGCAACCTGTGGCTACGACCATCTAAACTGACCAAATAATCCCCTGTACGCGAAGTGCATTGCAATTCAATGACTGCATCGTCTGATACAACAAAAGGGCGCTGGGTTAGGTTGTGTGGAGCAATGGGAGTAATTGCCAAAACTGGCGACGATGGGTGAACAATTGGCCCTCCACAGCTTAAAGAATATCCCGTTGAGCCGGTTGGCGTAGATACAATAAGCCCATCAGACCTGTAGGTGTTGAAATACTGACCATCCAACAAACAGCGCAATTCAATCATCGAAGAACTGTCTCTTTTTAATACGGTTACTTCGTTTAATGCCATTTGCTCATCGGGTGGAATCCCCTGAACCTCTGCCTGCAATAATCCTCTATATTCCACCGAAAAACTGCCCTCCGTCAATAAAGTTAAGGCTTTCTCTACTAGGGGTTTTGGAACAGGCGACAAAAAACCGAGCCGGCCAAGATTGATTCCCAACATAGGTATTCCGCTGGATTTCAATACGTTCGCGGCCTCTAACATGGTACCATCACCTCCCAATCCAATCAAAACATCCGATTGATTGGGAAGGCTTGAAGACGTAAATAAAGGCAAGCCCAAATCCAGTCCATGCTGCCCCATCAGGTATTCCTGATAAGGGGCATAAATATGAATTTGAATGTTTCGCTTCAACAGAAAATCCCGCATATTTACAAGAAAGGGGATGTCTGCTTTGCCCAAACTTTTTCCCAACAACAGGATTTTCATGGAATAAAAGTAGCGAAAACACCCCTAGTTTTACTCATTTCCAATCCGAGGGATTAAAATCCTCAACATTTAAGGCCGTTAATTCAATCCTAGCCAATTTCAACAAATTATGGTTGTTTGAATCCGCTCCCAGTTCAGCCAAATCCAGATTTTTAAACTGTGCCATTGCCCCAAATACTTCTTTCCCATCGGTACCGCTTAAAATTAGTTCAAGAACCGAAACCAATTTTGCATGATTGTAAGCACTGTGAATCTGCAACATGGTCTTAAATCGCTCGGCCAACCTTACAATCTTTTTCCAACTGCCCATTTCCATTTGGCAAATCAAGCGAAAAATCCAGGCAGAGATTAAGGTTGAAAGGCAATACCAATCACCCGGCATCTTGCAAATCTTTGCAAATTCATGTTCTGCGTCTTCAAATTTTCGGTTCAAATAATAAGCATATCCAATAAAAAAGCTGGCCTTTGTTTCATAACCAAATAGGTAGAGCTGGTCTATCAATGGCCGGCGTTCCCATGCCTGAGTAAATTGCCTTAGGTTCAATTCATCACGCTGAAGTGCTGCCCGGTATCCGGAATAGTAAAGTGGCGTACATCGAACCCAGGCCGCAACAAAATAATTTGAATTGCACCATTCCGAATCCGAAGCTAGGGTTTGAAGTTCCAAATTTAGCTCCTTATAATTGCCGGCCTCAAAAATCAATTCTAAAATTTGTGCCCAAATTCGAACAAACAACAGCGGAAACTCCATGTGGTAATTCTGCTCAAGCCAATCCTTTTTTAAGGAAATCAACGCCTGCAGGCCCTCTGAATGCCGTCCGTTGGCAACCAAGGTTTGAACTTCAATAAACAAATAGGGAAGCTTATTTCGGGCATGGCCTTGAATAGATTGTAAAATTTCATTGTCCTTATCCAACAAACCCTCCATGGGATCAAGTTCATAATTTCGGCTTAAACTATTCCCTTTAAGCATGGCATTTTTCACCCACAACTTATTCTGAATTCGACGCTTTTGCTGCACTTGGATTTGCTCCTTTCCCAATGTCAGTAATCGTTGGTCATTAAAATAAACAAATCCGGAAGCCAGGTGAATTCGTTTTTCCCAATGCAATAGCAAATCCAAATTTGCCAACAAGCCATTTTGTTCGGCAATTTCTTTGGCCTTTTGCAGCAATTGCAAAGCTTGATCAAATATCCCTTTGCCGGTCAAAAACTCCACATCCTGAATTAAATCAAGTACCCGCTTGTCGTCCGAATGTTTGCTGTACGAGCGCATGGCCTTTAAAATAAGGTCGTACAAATAGCTTTTGGTAACAGCATAATGTTCCAAAAACCGCTCCCCGGCCAAATTCTGTTTTATTCGGCTTTCGTCCAAGGTTTCTTGGCGTTCAAATTCTCGAAATAATTTTAAATAATCATTGTTTTCGCTTTTGGCATGCAGCTGAGAATAAATGCTAAAGTACCGCTTTTCGGTTTTGGAAAGCGAACAAACCAGTTGAAATAGCTTGTCCCGTTTTGGCATAAAATGGGTTAATTTTCAAATTTACATTTTTTTCAATAACTCGAACATTGAAAAAAGTCTTCTTTTGTTTTTTTTGGGGGGCGGCTATTCCGGCTGTCACCTGTACCTTGGTTGGCCCTTGGGGCAGAACGGGCAGGGCGTTGGCTTCCTGTGGTCGCCCACGCCCTGCTCCGTTCTGCATCCCAAGCGCCGCCCGCGGTGCCGGTTCCATCCGGGCCGCAAAACCGGCTCTTCCCTATTTATCCATCGATTTATAAGGAGCTTCCCATTTCCGGCCTATTTTTTTTTATTCAATTCCTTGGTTATTTCCGAACAATACGGCGCACCACCGAATAATCCTGACCGTTAATCCGAACAACATATACTCCGGCAGCAAATTTTCCAAAGTTAATTGTGGTTTCTATGCCTCCCGAAACAGGATAAACCCGTTTTGAAGACAATACCCTTCCTGTCAAATCCAACAGCTGAATTTCGGCTTCCGCAACGTTTAAGCCTTGAATGGTAAGAGTGGAAATTCCTGAAGTGGGATTTGGATACACCTGAATAGCAGCGGCTTCTGGTTCTTCGATGGAGGTTACATTCACCGTTACCTGCATGGTTTGGGTGTTGGTTTCACCGCAGGAATTTGTGGCGGTAAGGGTTACTGTGTAGGTTCCGTTGGAAGCATAAATATGCAATGGGTTTAATTGGTTTGATGTGTTGCCATCCCCAAAGTTCCAACTGTACGAAGTTGCGTTGGTAGAAGTGTTCGTAAAGGCATAGGTATAAAAACTATTGATGCTGCTAAAGTTGGCAACAGGAGCAGGAATGTCAAAAACCTCAATGGTATCGTCCACTGCCCCGCAATTAGTAACAAGGATTAGGCTGTATTCACCGGGTGCAGAAACATTAATTTGAGGATTGCTGCTAAATGTACTCCAGTAGTAGGTTCCATCTAAAATAATTTCAGCACCAAGCACAACGCTATCCGAAGAACATTTGTAGATGTCGCTTCCCAAAGTAAAACTGGATGCCAATACAAATTCATCGGCACCCAAATCAGGATTGTTGGCATTGCGGGTGTCTCCATCGATGTCGTTCGTTACCCCCACCGCTGCGCCGACATTGTCAAAATCAATCAGACAAGTATGCATATCAATGCCTGAAAACAAGGGATCCACCGAAATGGAATTCAAATCGTGCCCTGAGGCCGAACTGTATGCGGCCAAATTGGCATGCGTGGTGCCGGCATACCGAACCAAGGGACCATTGGCCGTAAATAGGTTGTTGTTGTCTGATGAGGCAATACTGAGCGAACCATCAATTTCATAGGCAGAACCTTGACCATAATGGGCAAAAATGTTGTTTTTAAGGTAGATATCTACATTTGTGCCTACACCAATTGTAAGTGCGGCCGAATTCGCTGTCTGTGAATATACGGAAACGCTGTTGTGGTAAACATTCATCAGATTTGTTCCGTTTTGTATGTAAATAGCTTCCGAGTTTTGAGCATTCATGGTATCGGCCATGTGAATGAAATTGCTTGATATTTCCGCCGGATGGCCAACACTTCCGCTTACTCCGTCTGCATTGATTCCAAAACCCCCGTTTTTACCACCTATCCTGTTGCCTTTTACACTGCAACCATTGTAAAGGGTGTTCAGGTACAATCTGAATACGTTTGAATTGCTGCCGCTCGCAATGATGGTATTTCCATTCACGGTGGGATTTTCTTGGTTAAACAAACCCACTCCTACAAAATAAAATTTTTCAATGGTATTGCCTATCAATCGAACACCCTTTTCAGGATTCGCTGCCGAAGTCCCGGAAAGGCTCACGCCTCTTGACCCACCCCAAATGGTGTTGTTCAACAGACTAAAATTATTGTCGTTGTCAACCAGAGATTTGATATTAAAGGAGTTATTGCTGTCAAAACTGGCAAGAGTATCTCCAATAATTTTAGAGTTTTTTATTTCATTGTTTTTGCCACCACCACTCAGCAGAACACAGGTAGAATAGGTAAAGCCGGTTGCCGCCAAAGTAACTTCGTTGATGGTAAAATTTTCCACCGTTTCGAACCAAGCCACATAGTTAGAGGGTAGGTTGTTGGCGGCAAACTGGATTCGTACTGAATCGGCGTCTTGAGCTTCAGACTGCAAAACAACATTCACGGCACTGTTGCCGGAAAAAGTTTGCAACCTCATTTGCTCGGTGTAGGTTCCGGAGCGAATATTTAAGGTAACATTGCCGCAGGCACCGCGAACCTGAAATGCGGTTAAGGCCTCATTGATGGTATTAAAATCGGGATTGTTGCCCCCAATCGTATACACCCCCGCCATGGATTGATATACATTTTGCTGAAGAGTATCGTTGAAATTCAGGGAATCTTGAACTCCATTGGGCAGGTTGGTCCAAACTTTAAGGTAGTCGCCATCGTTCAACACAGTACTTCCTACAAAAACATTCTGGGCAGTATTAGGCCCTATATTGCCTGTCCAGTTGAAAGTTTGTACCGAACCATTGTTTATTGTTACCTTAAACTGGCAAGAAGTTAAAGGAACCTGACCCACATTTTCCAAACGGACCCGAATGGTATCCGAAACAAAGCAGAAATTTGGAGAAGGAGAAATCAACTGAGCTATTCCTGCGTCGTTGTAGGGCGGATCAGCAACAATCAACATGTAATCTTCCGTTTCGCCATAGCTGTAGGTTCCGCAAGGCGGTGTGGTAACTCCATCCTCTGAAGCTATGACACGCAGCAATATAGGACCGTTTACCGCATTTGCAGGAACGGTAAAACTCAGAACCTCTGCCTGGCTGCTTGCACCTGTAGCAGAAATAGACATCAGCTGTTCTCCGGGATCAGTAAGCAAACCATTGCCATTCCAGTCGGCCCATACCAAAACGCCACGCGGATATACCCCGCCTCCGTCGCAATCGCCATGAATGACCGTTCCGGAATAAGTAGCACCCTTAATTACTAAGGTAGATAAGTTGGTGTTGTTGGTGTAATTTGCACAATTGGTATTGATGGCATTGATGGCTCCCAACTGCAGTCCTTCCAAGTAGGTGTCTCCGATAAAAGAACCGGAAGAGGCACAAACATTGCAAATATTGGATGGAATGATGGTTGCCAAAAAATCGGGGGCCGAGAATGCGGATTGGCCTGAACAGGTAACCTCGCAACGGTAATATGTAGGAGCGATTGCCGTGGTATTCAGATTAATGTTTGTGGCACCAACGATATTCGTCCAAGTACTTCCATTCGGCGAAGATTGCCACTGATAGGTTTGGCCACTTCCCAATGACATGCCACCCAAGGTAACATTAAATGGTACGCCTGAACAAATGGACAAGGGAGCATTGGCAATTCCCGGTGTTGGGGGGGCAACACAGGCATTATTCACCACTATCAAGGTATAATCTTCGGTTTCTCCATAACTCACCAACTGACATGCTTCTCCGGGCAAACCCATAAAATCGTTCAACCACCAGTTCCGAACACGAAGCCGGTATGAACCGCTGCTTATGCTTCCCGGTATGGTTAGGGTGCCATTGGCCGTCATCGCTCCTGAAACATAGGGAACCGAAGAAATAAATTCCCCGGCATCATCAAAATCGCTATCCTGGTTCATATCAAGCCACAATGCCAAACTTTGAGAACCAAACCCAAAAACGGCAGAATATGGATAGGGTATGCCTGCAGAAAGGGTTGTGCTGATGCTTCCGCTGAAATCCGAATAACTGCCGCTGCACACCGAATTGTTGTTTATCGTATTTAGACTGAAATTCAAAATTTCATCTCCAAATGAACAGTTACCCATAGGGATGCAATATTGGGCCTGAAGGCTTTCTGAGGCAAAAAACAGCCCTGCAAGCAATGCTGTTTGCTTGGAAAATTCAACCACTCTAGTACCGATTGTTTTCATACAATTGATTTAAAATTAGTTTTAGAACAGCATTACAGTGCCTTTAGACTGAAACAAATGCTTAATGTAAAGATAACATTTAGGATTTGTTTTTCCTCCTTTATCTTTAAAATTTAAGTGTTGCTGCCATTGGATTTCAGATTTTCAACTTCAATTTGCAACATTCTTACAGCTTGATTTATTGCCTGAGCCGGATCTTCCTGCGGGTAAAACTCCTCGGTAATGTAAAAGCTGAATTCCCAAACCTCAAGAATCTCGGTTATGGGAACTGTATAGGGCTTATAGAATGCATTTGTAGAAGACAAGCGCAGACAACCTTCTTCTTTTATTCGGTTTTCAACCAGTTTGAATACGATTCCATTTTCCTGGGTAACCACAATATAGGGCATTCCATTGCGAATCAAATTCCAATCTTCCAGGTAGGTTCCGGCCACCCAAGACCCGTCAGGTGCCGGCGGCATACTGTCTCCTTTTATCTGAAAGGTGCGGCCATTCAGTCTGCGCCGCAAGAATGGCATTCGAAAGGTAGGCAGGGCTTGTATAAATTCCCTGTCGGAATAACCTGCGGTATAGCCGGCACTTGCGGTTGATTTTACAGCATCAAAAATGGGACCCGCCAACCCCGGTTCCTCGTCTCGAATCGATAAGATGCGAATAAATTTCCCCCGCACATCGGCCCTGTACAATCCCTGCCATTCGGCTATGGTGGAAGGCAAGGTGTTGCGCAAGGACCTCGATATTAAGTAATCCGCACTTAGTTGGGCCCACTCGGCGATTTTCAATAAAGTTACTAAACTCGGCTCGGCCTTACCCAACTCGTATGCACTATAGGTTGTGCGCTTCACTTCCAAAATAGTCGCCAGGGCTTCCTGCGACTGCTTTCGTTCTTGCCGCAAAAACTTTAGGTTGTCGGCCAAATAGGTTTCCATATGCTGATACTTTGGTTAGAGGAATAGGAGCAACACAAGCATTTACCTAAGAAAAAGCCGGATTGCTCCGACAAATATACAGTAAATTGTTTAAATTGTTGTCATAAAAAAGACAAATTTTATGGCATTTTCGGCTTTAATTCTTCACATTGATATGGATTCCTTTTTTGTTTCGGTAGAACAACGCCGGGATGCCCGTCTTAAAAACAGGCCTTTGCTCATCGGCGGTCATTCGGCACGCAGTGTGGTTGCCTCGTGCAGCTATGAAGCCCGGGCACTGGGCATTCGCTCGGGCATGCCCTTGTCAACTGCCCGAAGGCTATGCCCTGAGGCATTGGTCTTGCGCGGCGACATGGATTTATACACCCGAACCTCGCAGGAAATCACTGAACTGCTGCAGGAACGCCTACCTTGTCTTGAAAAGGCTTCCATCGATGAGTTTTATGCCGACCTCAGCGGCATGGAACGTTTTTTTGGTGGCATAAAATACGCTCAAGAACTTCGGCAATCCATGCTTCAAGAACTGAGACTGCCCGTTTCCTTTGGTTTGTCCATCAACAAAACCGTATCAAAAATTGCCACAGGCCAAGCCAAGCCCAATGGCAGCAAATCGGTTCCTCAGGGCCAAGAAATTCCATTCTTGTCTCCCCTGCCTGTTCGCAGCATTCCCATGGCCGGCCCTGTTATTACCTCCAAACTCGAAAACATGGGAATCATTCAAATTGAGCGGCTTCAACAAATTCCGCTCAGCTGGATGGGCCAGGCCTTTGGAAAACAAGGCCTTGAAATAGGCCAAAAGGCCCGGGGTATCGACCCCATGCCCGTTACCCCTTTTAAGGAACAAAAATCCATGAGCGCAGAAACCACATTCGACCAAGACTTGGCCGACCCTTTGGAATTGCGGCGGCACCTGATTGTTTTAGCCGAACGACTAGGTCAAGAACTTCGGGTACAAAACCGCATGTGCAGCGAAATCACGGTAAAAATCCGCTACTCCGATTTTCAAACCCATACCAAACAACGAAAAATCGCTTTTACCTGTTCCGACCAAACGCTCATTCAAAATGCGGGCGAGCTGCTCAAACTCTTGTTTGTTCGCCGCAGCCGAGTAAGGCTTATCGGACTCCGCCTCAGTGGCTGGGTTTCGGCCCCTCCGCTGCTCTCCTTGTTCGATGACCCCACCCCACAACAACAGCTATACCAAGCCATGGACAAACTGCGCAGCCGTTTTGGCCAAGGCACCATACTTCGAGCTACTTCGCTCGACCTGAAAAAACAAAAAGACCAACAACACTAAGAAATCCGTCTTAGGCAACGGCTCTTAGGCTTTCGGCCAGGTTCAACCCCAACCAAGCCAATGCCAAACCCAAAAAAACCTGCCCCAACAAATACAGCCAGTGTACCCATTGATGATTGCCCAACATGGGTAAATAATCCAAAACAAAAGCCGAAAACGTGCTTAAACCACCACAAAACCCCGTAAGCAATGCCAAGCGCAGATTGCTTCCGGCAGCAAGCAAACCACTCAAAACCCCAGCTAAAAAACAGGCCAAGCCGTTGCTCAACACAGTACCCCAACCTTGCCAAGCCATTGGAATCCACAATGAACAAGCCCATTGAATGGCAAATCGAGCCAAACCTCCACTGCCACAGGCTGTAAACACCCAAAATGCGTTCTTCAAGGTCATCATACCATCAATGTGCTTCAAGCCAGTTGTTCCCTATTCCAACCTCTACTTCTAGGGGAATTGAAAGTGGATAAGCCGCCGGCATGTGAGTCTTTGCCAATTCTACCACATGGTCAAGCTCCGAAATATGGGCGTCAAAAACCAATTCATCGTGCACCTGAAGCACCAGGCAACTTTTCATTTGATCCTGACGCATGGCACGTTGAATTCGAATCATGGCCAACTTAATAATATCGGCGGCCGACCCTTGTATAGGAGCATTGATGGCGTTCCGCTCAGCAAATCCGCGAACAGTATGGTTGGCCGATGCAATATCTCTGAGGTAGCGCCGACGGCCCATCAGGGTTTCTACATACCCATGATTCCGAGCAAATTCCACCTGCGAATCCAAATAATCGCGAATTCCAGGATAGGTAGCCACATAAGCTGAAATGATATCGGCCGCTTCGCCCCTAGGTATTCCCAAGCGCTGAGACAATCCAAATGCCGAAATGCCATAAATAATTCCAAAATTCACCATTTTGGCTTTGTTTCGCATGCTTTTGTCAACCTGTTCTAGGGGCACAGAAAATATCCGGGCTGCCGTAGTAGCATGAATGTCTTGCCCAAGCCGAAACGCCTCTTTCATGCGCTCCTCACCACTTAATTCTGCTATCAACCGCAATTCCACCTGGCTGTAGTCGGCCGATACCAATCGAAACTCCAAAGACCGGGGCACAAAGGCTGTTCGAATGTCGCGGCCCCTAGCCGTCCTATTGGGAATATTCTGCAGGTTAGGATTGGTTGAACTCAAGCGTCCCGTAGCTGCAACGGCTTGATTAAAACTGGTATGAACTCTGCCACTGCGAGCCAAACGCAAGTCGGGCAAGGCATCTACGTACGTCCCCTTTAATTTTTGAAGCTCCCTTAATTCAAAAATATGCTCAATAATTGGATGTTTCCCTTCCAATTTTTTAAGGGTTTCTTCGTTGGTTGCATACTGCCCGGTTCGGGTTTTTTTTGCTTTGGAATCCAACTTCAAATGGTCAAACAAAATTTCTCCCAACTGTTTTGGCGATGCCGAATTGAATTGAACCCCGGCCATTTCTTGAATGATGCTGTCTTCGCTTTCAATTTGTTTTCCAAACGATTGGCTCAGTTCTGAAAGCCGGCCTAAGTCTATGTTTACCCCTTCCCATTCCATATCGGCCAACACTCCAACCAAGGGCATTTCAACCTCGTTAAACAAATAACTTACCCCGGCTTTCTGCAACAAAGGCCTAAAATGCGAAGCCAATTGTCCGGTAATATCGGCATCTTCGCAGGCATAATCCGCCACCTGTTGCACAGGCACCTCGCGCATGGTCTTTTGCTGCTTCCCCTTTGCACCTAGCAATGCTTCGATTGGTATGGTTTCATAGGCCAAATAAGTTCTGGCCAAAAAGTCCAGATTATGCCTCAGTTCTGGCTCCATTAGGTAATGGGCCAACATGGTGTCAAAGAGTTTTCCTTTTAAGGAAATACCATAGTTGCGAAGCACCAACAAATCATATTTTATATTCTGCCCCACCCATTCCAGGTCATTCCGATCCCACAAAGGACGGAATTCTTGAACCAATTCCTGAACAATTTTTTGTTCCTCGGGCATAGGCAAATAAAACGCCTGTCCATGCTTTATGCTAAAAACCAATCCAACCAATTCAGCCTTTAATGGGTCAATATCGGTGGTTTCGGTATCCAAAACAATGCTAGACTCTTGCATAAGTTGATTCAGCAGGTCGGTCCGCCAATTGGAATCCTGCACCACAAAGTACTGATGCGGCTCAGTGTGAATGGATTTCCATTGCAAGGGAACTTCCGCAGGTACTTCCACCGGACTAACCTCCCACCGTTCCTGATAGCTAAATAAATCTTGTGTTGCCGATTTTGGAGCAGCTGTTGCCACAGGCCCCGGACTGAAATGCCCAAGCATGCGCTCGGCCAAATTTCTAAATTCCAATTCTCCAAACACCTTAGCCAAACTTTCTGCGTTTGGCTCTTTTATTCGTAAGCCCTCCTCTGCCCAATCTAAAGGTACATTTAATACGATGGTGGCAAGTTTCTTTGAAACCAAGGCAAGGTTGGCATGCTCTCGAATTCGCTCTCCAAGCTTTCCTGAAATTTCATTTTGTTTTTCCAACACCCCTTCAACACTACCATAATCTGCCAACAATTTTATGGCTGTTTTTTCTCCAACCCCTGGTATACCGGGGATATTGTCAGCGGTGTCGCCCATTAAGCCAAGCAAATCAATCACCTGAATGGGTTTACTTATCTGAAATTTTTCACAGACTTCAGCCGGGCCTAATATTTGATCCGGACTTCCCATGCGACCGGGGCGGTACCACAGCCTTTTTTCGCTGACCAACTGACCATAATCTTTGTCGCTGGTTACCATATAGGTAGTCATTCCCCGTTGTTCAGCCTGAATGGCAAGGGTGCCAATTACGTCGTCGGCCTCAAAGCCTTCCACCTGTATTAATCGGATATTTAGTGCATCCAAAATATCAACGATATGGGGCAGGGAATTTCGCAAATCCTCAGGCATGGCCTCTCGATGTGCTTTGTAATCCGAATAAATTTCGGCCCTTTCCCCATGGTCGCTAACCGGATCAAACACTACGGCCAAGTGTGTTGGATTTATCTTTCGGCGCAAATCGTTGAGCAGATTCGTAAAGCCAAAGGCCGCCGAAGTATTTACCCCTTTTGAATTAACCCGGGGATTTTTTATAAAGGCAAAATAGGCCCGATACACCATGGCATAGCCATCAATTAGTACCAAATTAGATTGGCCGCCACTTGAATTCATAAGGTAAAGATAGAAAGGGATGAATGGAACGGCAACTGCCTGCACCAAATATTAAAACCTATTTTAGCCTATCTCCGGATAAATTTTGCTCCCAACGCCAGGCATCTTGCAAGGCATCAGCCAAACTGCGTTGGGCCGTCCAACCCAATTCCCGTTCAATTTTCTGCGTATCCGACCAAATTTGTTCAACATCTCCTGCTCTTCTGGGTGCATATTCCACCGGCAAGGGTTTACCCCAAATAGCACTGAAGGTGTCAACAGCCTCTTGAACACTAACCCCTTTGCCGGTTCCAACATTAAATATGCAAGGATTTTGATTGGACTCATTCAAATAATCCAGAGCCCGAACATGGGCATCTGCCAAATCGCAGACATGAATAAAATCCCGTATGCAGGTACCATCAACGGTAGAATAATCGTTCCCAAAAATCCGCAAGCACTCTCGTTTTCCTATGGCCGTTTGAGTAATGTAAGGAATTAAATTGCTGGGCACTCCACGGCATAGTTCGCCAATTAAACCGCTTGGATGAGCACCAATGGGATTAAAATACCTTAAAATGCAAGCACGTAATTCCGGATACGCTTTTAAACTATCCTCCAAAATTCGCTCACCCATTTGCTTGGTTTCTCCGTAGGGTGAAACAGCAGGGCGAAAGGGGGCTGATTCATCCACAGGAAGTTTCTCTGGATTTCCATATACAGTACATGAGGAAGAAAACACCAGATTTCGAATTTGGAGCTCCCGCATACAATCCAACACCTCAACCAGGCCATAAAGGTTGTTTCTGTAATATTTCAAAGGATGGTTGACCGATTCTTCAACGGCTTTAAAGGCAGCAAAATGAATAATTCCATCTACCGAGGAACCGTTTTTTAGGGCTTCCTGAAGTGCACCCGGTTGAGCAATATCCAACTCAATCCATTCGGCCTTCCGGCCCGTAATTTCTTGAACCCGCCTCGGAATATGCGGCTCTGAATTGGAAAAATCATCAACGGCTACTACATCATGTCCCAACTCCTGCAACACAACCAAAGTGTGGGAACCGATAAAGCCCGCAGCTCCGGTCAAAACTATTCGCATACCACAAAGTTGCTAATTTTAAAGGGAATTTTTCTTTGGGTTGTTCTAATTTTCCTCTTAGCGAATTAATACCACCTTGCCCAAGAACTCTCTTGGGCTTCCATCCATTTCCTCCACCTCAATTTTATAGGCGTAAACACCGGGTGGCGCCTCACCGAGCCCCAATCCATTCAAGCTGCCGTCCCAACCATAATCCATATCGGTAGTTTCGTAAATAGCCTGCCCCCAACGGTCAAAAATCCATAAGTGAAATGCATTGGAGTTCATGCCAACACCTGTTACGGTAAATCGCTCGTTTTTCCCGTCTTGGTTGGGAGTAAAAGCCGTAGGCACATACATTGAAAAATGATATGTCACCTCAATTACTTGAATGAACGTGTCTACACATCCGTTTCGGTCATACGCAATTAAGGTAACCTCAAATTTACCAATGCTATCAAACCGATGTGTAAAATTTGGAATTACATAACTTGACCCATCGTCCATATCCCAAAACAGGCCGGTTTCATAAAGGGAAGCATTGCTAAAGGTAACCTCGGGTGTTAAGAAATCGACCTCATCTTTATCAACAGTAAAAAAAGCAGCCAGGCTATCGTTGAGTTCAACCCCAACCTGAAGCAGGGTGTCGCGCTTGCAACCGTTTGCATCAATTACCTGAACTTTAATCCACTCACCTCCCATTAAATTTCCCAAAGCATCGCTGCCTGCTAATGTATCGTTCCAAATGTAGGTAAATGGGGCGGTAGGCCCCATCGGAACAATTTGAAACCGACCAAAACCTTGGTAACAGGTATCGTTTTTAGCTAAAACTTGTAAAACAAAAGCTGTTGGATCGCCTACATAAACGCTATCTGAGGCCGAACAACCCTGGGCATCAGTTGCTGTGACATAATAATACCCCCTAGGCAATCCGGTTGCCGTAGATGTAGTTTGTGCCAAAGGGTCGTTCCAAACATAGGAATACGGTGCTACGCCCCCAACAACATTCACAGAGGCCGTTCCATCATCTACAGGACATTGCGAATCAGTACTGCTCATTGTCAGCACCAAATTAATGTAGTCGAAATTAAAAGGCGGAGCCCCCGACAATACATTGCCACAAACATCCGAAATTGCACCGGGTATCAGAACTGAAAACTGCCCGCTGCCCGCCAAAGGGGTGGCAAATACCAGTTCAAATGTTCGGCTGTAACTGGCCCCCGAGGCACAATCGGGCGAAAAAACAGATACTACAGACACCACACCATTAGGTCCTTGCACTTGAAAATCGCCGGCTTGAACTGTGCTGCAATCAAGGTTCTCCGAAAATTCCAAAACCAAGCGGGGTGCATTGCAGGCCGCCGACGGAGTTGCCGACACCACAACAGGGGCAGTATTGTCGGGTATGGAAGCCGTACTTATCGAAAAATCCAATTGATATCCACTTTGGTTTTGTCCAAATGTGTAGTTGGAAATATACAAGGCAAAGGTTTGCCCCTGAACCACCGGAAGCATGGGTTCGTTTTGGTCGCCCAATTGACCATTTGCCCCTGTTATGCCATTGTTGGTGGTTTGAGCACTAAAATTGCAAATAACCTCCAAGGCGGCATTGCTCGATATGTCGGAACAATCAAAATTTGTTAAATCAAACAAAGCCCAATCGTAATCGCTCGTTGCAGTATAGGGAATAATATTGAAACCCAGATTTCCGTTGGATTGAACCGTAAAGATGTACCACTGTCCATTGGTTTCCCCATTCAGACAACTTAAACCAGCGTTTATTTCGTTCGGAAAATTATTCGGCTGGGGATTCAAAACAGGAATATCGTATGTACTATTGCAAACGGGCGTAGCACCCAAGCAATCAGAAGTTGTGGGGGGTTGTGCTATGGCTACTGACTGGTTGTAAACCATCAAAATCAATAGCCCAAAAACAAAAATTATGTGGGGAAAACCCTTCATATTCCCAATTGTACGAAAAAAAACAAAAAGATGGAGGATTTTCGGAGCCAATGCATTGGGTTTTTTATCTTTGCGGACTGAACAAAATTAATCAAACAAACCATATGAAAATCACAGTAGTAGGGGCCGGCAATGTTGGAGCAACATGTGCCGATGTAATTGCCCACAAAGAATTGGCCAATGAGGTCGTTTTAATTGATATTAAAGAGGGACTTGCCGAAGGTAAATCTCTCGATATGTGGCAAACCGCTCCTGTAAATTACTACAATACTCGGGTTAAAGGATATACCAATGATTACGAGCACACCGCTGGCTCTGATGTAGTTGTTATTACCTCGGGCCTGCCCAGAAAACCGGGCATGAGCCGCGACGACCTGATCGCTACCAACGCCGGAATTGTAAAATCGGTTACCGAAAACATCATTAAACATTCTCCGAACACCATCATCATTGTGGTTTCAAACCCTTTAGATGTAATGACCTACTGCGCTTACCTAACTTCAAAAATCCCCTCTCACCGAGTAATGGGTATGGCAGGGATTCTTGATACTGCTCGCTACCGAGCATTTTTGGCTGAAGCCCTAAATGTATCCCCAAAAGACATTCAAGCAATGCTGCTGGGTGGACACGGAGATACCATGGTTCCTCTTCCCCGCTATACAACGGTCAGCGGAATTCCCGTAACCGAAATGATTGACGCAGATTCCTTAAATGCCATCGTTGAACGAACCAAAAAAGGCGGAGGCGAATTGGTAAATCTAATGGGAACCAGTGCTTGGTTCGCCCCGGGAGCTGCTGCCGCTCAAATGGTTGAGGCCATAGTACGCGATCAAAAAAGGATTTTCCCCGTTTGTGCATGGCTATCAGGCGAGTATGGACTGAACAACATTTACCTGGGTGTACCTGTCGTATTGGGAGCGAATGGAATTGAACGCATCATTGAACTTGACCTTACTGAGGCCGAAATGGAGTTGGTTAAAGGTTCAGCCGCGGCTGTAAAAGAAGTTATGAATGTGCTTGATAACATGAACGCCTAATTTCTTATTGCCTTACCTGAAAATTAACGCGGCCTGTCCTTCGGATAGGTCGCTTTTTTTATGCTCCTCGGACTTTTTTTCAAGTTCTAATTGTCAAATACTCCCCTGACAATTCAAAAATCCATGCAAACCGATTTAATATGATTTCCTAAATAATCTGTGAAACATGCCCTAAAATAGCCCCCTCCAAAAAATTACAATCATTATTCAAAAAAAAATCACTTTTTGACTTGACAATTCAAAACCACCCCCGTACCTTTGTAGCATCATCGATGAAACATAAAAAGATTTTGCCTCGTCACGTATTTGGGGTGGCGAGGAACACTTAGGGGATTAAAGGAGTGAAGTTACGGAATCTGGGGAAAGCCGAAAGGCAAAACCAGGTTCGC
>Ga0214917_10000454_pt1 | contig 53480 bp, 50 predicted proteins | sample LL_1208_BB_MetaG_FD_177983 | JGI IMG/M metagenome (GOLD analysis project Ga0214917, IMG submission 177983) | Freshwater microbial communities from Lake Lanier, Atlanta, Georgia, United States - LL_1208_BB | ecosystem: Environmental > Aquatic > Freshwater > Lake | place: USA: Georgia | collected... | reverse complement strand
TCCTGCTGTTGCGGTCAGACAGACCGGCCGTGCCACTCTCCCCTTGTTCCGGCCCCGTGCTCTGCCTGTCCGGGGCTCCCTGCCGCGACCTGGGCCCTGCCTTTGGGAATCGTGGTATTGCCCGCCCCCAACTCCTTCTCGGCGAGCTATAAAAGGGAACAGTTCTTGGCGCTGGCCCGCGCCGAGCGACCCCTTCTGACGCCTCCCCGAGTTCGCTCCTGATTCACGGCGTGCCCGGCAACGATTCCGGGATTTTCACGTCGGTTCTTTGAAACTTCCATCAGGAGATAAAAATATGAAATATGTTCTCTTGGCTGTGACGGTGCTCTTCACCGCAGGATTGGCCTTTGCGGCCGACTGCTGTGGGTGCAAATGCGCCAAGTGCCAACCGGGCGAATGTCAGACCTGCGACTGCGGGTGCTGAGCCTGGGGTAGGCTAGCTGGGGCGTGTATCCTCGGGGGTACACGCCCCTTTTTTTCGGTGGAGTTAGTAGCGGCGGGGAGTGCCTTTGTCGGCGAAGGGGGATGTTTTTTTGCCGCCCCGCTCCAAAGGAACAGTGGTTGACGAGGGGTTCGGTTTTTTGCCGGTGCAGCAGGAGTCGTCGGCTTTGCAGCACTCGCTGCACAACTTGGTGCAGTTGGGGGTAGGGCAGCAAGGGGCGTTTGTGGGGCAACATTCGTTGCAATGTTTCCGGCATGGTTCCGCTTCGACGGGGGACATCAAAGGAAGAAGCAGGAGGACGGGGAGGATCATGCGGGAGATGGATTTCATGATTGAAGTTTATCGTTGAGATAAGCCGGGTCAACGTCCTGCTGCGGATGAATCAAGGGATTGTAGTTGGGCGGATGCGGCGTTGGCGTCGGCGGGTCGATCGAGTTCGCGATACAGTGCGGCGAGGAGATTCCAGCCGGCGCGATTTTTCGGTTCGAGCTGTGTGGCCCGTTCGGCATGGGGAAGTGCATCGGCATAGCGGTCCATTCCCGCGTAGGCGGTGGCGAGGTTTAACCAGGCCCGGGATTCCCCCGGTGCGAGTTGGGTGGCCTGCTCCGCGGCAGCGATAGCGGTCGAGAAGTCGTGTGCGGCGTTGAGGCTGGCTGCCAACTGGACCCAGGCCCGGGGATCTTCCGGACCGCGTTGCGTGGCGGTCTCTGCTGCCAGGCGGGCATCGCCGAGCTGGCCCGTCGCGAGGCGGGCGGCGGAGAGAATCGACCAGGCGCGGGAGGAATCCGGATTGAGGCGTGTGGCATCCGCGGAGGGTTGGATCGCTTTCTCAAATTCCCCTTGGAAAAGGAAAAGTTCCCCCAGCCCCTCCGCGGTATCGGCGTCCTCGGGGTCGAGGCGATAGGCTTGTTCCATTTCCAGGATGGCCTGATGGTTTTGCCCCGAGGCGACGAGCAGTCCGGACAGGAAACGGTGTGGCTCGGCTTGGATGGGATCCTTCAGGATCGCGAGGCGAACGTCGGCTTCCGCGTCGGCCATGTTTTGAAGGGCGAGTCGTGTGATCGCGCGACGCAAGAGGAGGCCGGCGTCGTCAGGGTGTTTTTCGATGACTTGGGAGATCGCTTTTTCCGACTCGGCGAAATTCTGGTCGAGGACGGTCTGTTCAGCCGAGGAGACGGCGGGATCGAAGAAGGTGTTTTTGTCCGTCCATTTCGCGAGGGATCGAATATCGAAAAAGGAACCTTTCTGGCGGGTGGAATCCCACAGGTGGGAAAGGGCAGCGACGGCCACCGCCTCGGACCGGGCGGGAGCCCCCCGAGCCATCAGGGGAAGAGACCCGCGGGAGGCGAGGCCGACGATCTGGTGAAGGGAATTGAGAACGGGGGAGCCGGACTGGCCAGGCATGAGGGGGATGGTGGTGGAAAGGATTCCGTCTTTTGACTTTCCCCGGGTTTCGCCGCGGGAAGTCAGGGGGAGGTCAATGGATAGGGGAAAGCCGGATACGGTGAGGGATTCGCGGGAGGTGGGATCGGTATCGGCCAGGACAAGAAAATCCCCCGACTGGGCCGGGGTTTGAAGCAGGACGGCATCGGCGGAGAAATCGCCGGGACAAATCGATTTTGCGGCAAAGATTTTTCCAAACGCGTTGCGGACCCACACCCGTTTCCTTCCCGCGACGACATGGGCGGCCGTGAGGACAAGTCCGTCCGCGGAAACAAAAGAGCCGGAGCCGATCCCGCGTCCCTGGTCGTCCTGGATTTGGACAAGGGAACGGGAGATTTTCGAATCGAGGTCTCCCAGACTCATGCGATCGGGTCGGAGCATGGTTGCGAGAGATCGGGAGAGCGGGTCTCCAAGCTGGCCCGCGCGTTCGAGGGCGATTTTTGCCTGGGCAAGTTTTCCCTGATGAAGAAGGCTGCGGCCAAGGATTCTTTGAACCTCGGGGTCCTGGGGGGCGACGAGGATGGCGTGGCGGGCGGCTTTTTCAGCCTCGGGGTATCGACCGGAGAAGTCGAGGGCCCGGGCTTTGAGTTTGCGGGCCTCGGGGTCGTCTTTGTTCCACCAGAGGGCTTGCGTGGCGGCAATGAGGGGTCGGGTGTTTCCGCGGGGAGGCCAAAGTTTTTCTTCCGCCGAAAAAGTGATGAAAGGAAGAAGGGTGGCAAAGAGAAAAAGGAAAAGTTTCATGCCGTAAAGGTCCGGCGTTGATTTTAGAGAAGTGTGGCTTGGGATGCGGGGGGTTTGAGTCCGAGAACTTCGTAGGCGCGGGGGAGGGCGACACGGCCCTGTTGGGTACGCTGGAGATAACCTTCGAGGATCAGGTAAGGTTCGTGAACCTCCTCAAGCGTCCCGGGTTCCTCACCGACGGAGGCGGCGAGGGAGTGGAGACCTGCGGGGCCGCCTTTGCACTTTCCCGTGAGGGCTTGGAGGAGGCGTTTGTCCATTTCGTCCAAGCCGTGCTGATCGATTTCGAGCATCTCCAGGGCGGCGACCGCGGTTGCGGCGGAGGCGGTGCCTTGGGTTCGGGCCAGGGCGTAGTCACGAACCCAGCGGAGAAGATTGTTGGCGATGCGGGGGGTGCCCCTGCAGCGACGGGCGATTTCGGGGGCCGCATCCTTCTCCAGTTTGACTTCGAGGAGTGAGGCGGAGCGCCGAAGGATCGAGGTCAGATCCTCGACCGTGTAGTAGTCGAGACGGTGGGCGACGCCGAAGCGGGATCGGAGTGGGGCACTCAGCAAACCCGCGCGGGTCGTGGCGCCGATGAGGGTGAAGCGAGGGAGGTTCAGGCGGACGGAGCGGGCGGCGGGGCCTTGGTCGATCACGATATCGATGCGAAAATCCTCAACGGCGGGGTAGAGGTACTCCTCGATGACTTTGGAGAGGCGGTGAATTTCGTCGATAAAGAGGATATCCCCCTCTTGGAGGCCGGTGAGGAGTCCGGCAAGGTCGCCGGCTTTTTCGATGGCGGGACCCGAGGTGGTGCGGACGGTGGCGTTCATTTCCGCGCCGAGGATGTGGGCGAGGGTGGTTTTTCCCAGCCCGGGAGGACCGCTGAGAAGGAGATGGTCGAGAGGTTGTTGGCGGGCTCGGGCAGAATCGAGAAGGATGCCGAGACGGTCCTTGAGCTTGGGTTGGCCGGTGAAGTCGGCGAGACGGGAGGGACGGAGGGATTGGTCGATGGCGTCCCCCGAGGAGCTGTTCAGTTTTTCGATGGGCTTGGCGGACATGGAGGAAGGATGGCGGAAGGAGGAAAGTTTGAAAGTGGGAAGGTGACCCGCTATGCCCGCTGAGGATGAAAGATGCCTGGGCAGCCGTGTTTGATTGGGACGGGGTGATTTTGGATAGTTCGCGGCATCATGAGGAGAGCTGGGAGCGGCTGGCCAAAGTGGAGGGCAAGGTTTTGCCAAAGGGGCATTTCCTCCGGGGTTTTGGGCGGAGGAATGTGGAGATCATGAGGGACATGCTTCACTGGTCGGAGGATCCAGCGGAAATTCAGAGGCTGAGCCTGCGAAAAGAGGAGCTGTATCGGGAGGTTGTGAAGGAGCGGGGGATCGAGCCCCTGCCGGGGGTTCGGGAGTGGTTGGAGCGGCTGCAAGAAGGGGGGATTCCGTGTGGGATCGGCTCCTCCACGGAGGAGAAGAATGTCCGGTTGGGTTTGGGATTGCTGGGATTGGAGGATTTTTTTCAGACGGCGGTGACGGCGGAGCATGTCAAAAGGGGAAAACCGGCACCGGATGTTTTTTTGGAGGTGGCGAGGCGTTTGGGGATGAGTCCGGGGAGGTGTGTGGTTTTTGAGGATGCCCCGGCCGGAGTGGAAGCGGGGCGTGCGGCGGGCATGAGGGTGGTGGGGGTCACGACGACCCATCCCGGAGGTCATTTGGAGGGGGTGGATCGGGAGGTGGAGAGGCTGGATGAGTTGAGGGTGGAGGAGTTTTCAGGGTGGTGGGGTCGGTCGGCTTGATGCGGGGGAGGGGATTCCCTAGAACCTAGGGATGGGGAGCGGCGTAAGTGTGCTGGGGAAGGTGGGATCCGTTTTTACGGACTCGTGCCACACGGCGGGCGGGGTCTTTCTTCTCTTGGGAGACACGTTGCGGAGCATGGTTCGGTACCGGATCCGGTGGGATCAGCTTTTGGAGCAGATGTTCTTCATTGGGATCCGTTCCCAAGTGGTGGTGTTGACGACGGGGGCTTTCACCGGGGCGGTTTTTGCGGCGCAGGTGTGGTTTCAGTTCAAAAGGTTCGGGATGGAGTCGGCCATCGGGCCCACGGTTTCGATTGCGATGTGCCGGGAGCTGGGTCCTGTCCTGTGCTGTCTTCTTTTGGCGGGTCGGGTGGGGGCGGCGATGGCGGCGGAGTTAAGCTCGATGAAAATCACCGAGCAGGTGGATGCGTTGCGGGCTCTGGGAGTTTACCCGACCGAATACCTGATTGTGCCACGGTTCCTGGCGTTGGTGATTTCGGCGCCGATTTTGACAGGGTTGGCCTTGGTCACTGGAATTGGTTGCGGATATTTTGTCGCGGTCAAAATCTTCGGGGTGGACGGGGCGTACTACTGGGACAACACGATTAAGTTCACCGACAGCAAGGATGTGGTGATTGCGCTGATCAAGTCCTTGATCTTTGCCGTGATCATCGCGGCGATTGCGTGTCACAAGGGGATGAATTGTCCTCCCGGAACGGCCGGGGTGGGGAAGACCACGACGGAGGCGGTGGTGAACGCCTCGCTTTCCCTGTTGATCGTGAACTTTTTTCTCACCGTTCTGCTGAACGCGTTGCTTTACTCCAACTAACCGACCCCATGCTCCAGCTCAAAGAAATCCGAAAAAACATGGGGGGGCAGGAGGTTCTGCGGGGGGTGAACCTCAGGGTGGGGCAGGCGGAAAAAGTGGTGGTGATCGGGCGGAGCGGTTGTGGCAAGAGCGTGATGCTGCGGGTGATCATGGGATTGCTGCAGCCCGAGGCGGGCGAGGTTTTGTTTGAGGGGAAGAAGCTGACGGGGCTGGGAGAGGAGGCGTGGAATCCGTATCGAAGAAAAATTGGAATGCTGTTTCAAGGGGCTGCCTTGTTTGATTCCCTTTCGGTGTTCCAGAATCTGGCCTTTCCCCTGAGGGAGCAGGGGGAGAAGAGTGAAAAGGTGTTGCGTGAGAAGGTGGCGGAGGCGCTGAAAATCGTCTCCTTGAGCGGGACGGAGCAGAAAATGCCGGCGGAGTTGAGCGGCGGAATGAAAAAACGGGCCGCCTTGGCGAGGGCGATCATCAGCCGTCCGGACATCATGCTGTATGACGAGCCCACGACGGGGTTGGATCCGATCGTCGCGGACAGCATCAACCGGTTGATTTTGCATCTGGGGAAGATGTTCGGAATGGCCTCGATCGTGGTGACCCACGACATGGTGAGTGCCCGGATGGTCGGGGACCGCATTTCCTATTTGCATGAGGGCAAGATTTACTTTGAGGGCACGCCGGAGCAGGTGGATCGTTGTGAGGATCCGCTGGTGCGCGACTTTGTTCGCGGGCATGCTGAGGGAATCGGGATCACAGGATAAGGAAAGGAGCCGAATGAAAGAGATCAGTCTGGAGACCAGGGTTGGATTTTTCGTGTTGGCGGGTCTGCTTGCCATGGCGAGCCTGATTGTGTCGTTTGGAAAGCTGGGGAATTATTTCCGCAAGACCTACCCGGTCATCGTGGAGTTTGAGGACGCGCGGGACATTTTAAAGAATTCGAAGGTGCTGTTGCGGGGGGCCCAGATCGGCATCGTCGCCAACACCCCGATCTACCGGATCGGGCAGGACTTTGTGGAGCTGACCTTGAAGATTGACGACGGGACGCAGTTGCCCGCCAACTCCAAGTTTCGAATCGACCAGTACGGGATGTTGGGGGATCGCTTTGTGCGGGTGGTGCCACCGGAGAAGTTGGATGGCACGTTTATCGCGCCCGGGTCCCGGGTGAGGGGGGAGCAGGAGGCGGGATTGAATGCGATGCTGGCCTCGGCGGGTCCGGCCCTGGAGGAGATTCGATCGGCGGCCAAGCGGGTGGATGGTTTTGCCAAGTCGGCCCAGGATTTGTTGGAGGAGGCAAAAACGGGGAAGGGCCCCCTCTACACGATGATGAAGGATGAGAAAATGGCGCAGGACATGAAAAACCTGATGTCGAATTTGCGGAAACACGGGGTTTTGTTTTATAGCGACGATTCGGCGAAGGGAGAGGCGGAGGGGGGAAAGCGGGCGGAGAAGAAATCCGCCCCGGTTGAGCGCTCCCGTCCGTGAGCGGCTCGGTCGGGGCAGTTCTCCTTGCGGCGGGGCAGGGGCGCCGGCTGGGGCACGACAAATCGATGACGGCGATCGCGGGTCAGCCTGTGCTCGCCTACGGGTTGAGGGTTTTGTTGAACTGTCCGGGGATTGAAACGGTGGTGGTGACCGTGAGGGAGGAGCTGCGAAAAGAGACGGAAGTTTGGGTGAAAAAAAATCTGGAGAAGGAGGCCCCAAGGGTGGGTGTGATCGCGGGGGGAAAGGAGAGACAAGATTCGGTTTGGGCGGGGTTGGAGGCGTTGCGGGGGGGAGTGGAGTGGGTGGTGGTGCATGATGCAGCGCGTGTTTTGACGACGACCTCCTTGATCGAGAGGGTCATCGCCCAGGCGGAAACAACGGGGGCGGCCGCGGCGGCGCGAAAGATGACCGACACGGTGCGGATGGCGGATGGGGACGGAAAGGTGGAGAAGCTGCTGGATCGGGAGGGATTGTGGAGGATGGAGACCCCGCAAGTGGTTCGGAGGAGGATTTTGCAGCAGGGGTTGGAGAGGGCACGGACCGAGGGAAGAGTGGTCACAGACTGTCTGGCGGCTGCGGAGCTGGCGGGGTGTAAGGGGGTTTTGGTGGAGGCGAATGAGCCCAATCTCAAGATCACGGTGCCCGCCGACTGGGAGCTGGCGGAGGCGTGGTTGGGGTCGGCAAACAAAGAGTGGCGCTGACGGGATTCGAACCCGTGTATGGTCCTTGAAAGGGACCTGTCCTAGGCCTCTAGACGACAGCGCCGGGAACCCGAAAGCGTATCGCACCCGTGGATTTGGCCAAGGGAAAGGTTGAGGGAGGATCCATGATCCATCGATATATCATGATAAGTTGATATAAAACTCGACAGTCGGGGAAAGTTGTTTACACTTTCCCCATGGAAACGAGGGAAAGAATCGCATTGAGGCGAAGGCAGCTGGAGAGCGCCCTGGGGGAGCGTGTGGTGATGATGGATGGAGCCATGGGGACGATGATCCAGAGGCAATCGTTGGAGGAGAAGGATTTTCGCGGGCAGACGTATGCGAAGCATCCCCACGATCTGAAGGGCAACAACGATCTGCTCTCGCTCACCCGTCCGGATGTGATCGGGGGCATTCATCGCGCCTACCTGGAGGCGGGTGCCGAGATCATTGAGACCAACACGTTTAATGCCACCTCGATTTCGCAGGCGGACTACGGGTTGGAAGGTGCGGTGCGGGAGATCAACCTGGCGGCGGCCCGTCTTGCCAGAAAGGCGGCGGATGATTTCATGACGGCGCATTCGGGAAAGGTTGCCTGGGTGGCGGGGGCGGTGGGGCCGACCAACCGAACCGCATCGATGTCGCCCGATGTGAACCGTCCGGAGTACCGGGCGGTGACCTTTTCACAGCTGGCCAAGGCGTATGGGGAGCAGGTCCGAGCCTTGATCGAGGGAGGGGTGGACGTGCTTCTTCCCGAGACAACGTTTGACACGTTGAATCTCAAGGCGGCGTTGTGGGCGATGGAGGAGGTTTTCGACGAGCTGGGCACTCGATTGCCGGTGATGATTTCCGTGACGATCACCGACGCTTCCGGCCGCACCCTCTCAGGTCAGACGACGGAGGCCTTTTGGCACTCGATCCGGCATGCACGCCCCTTCAGCGTCGGAATTAACTGTGCGCTGGGTCCGAAGGAGATGCGGCCCTACATGGCGGTTCTTTCCAAGATTGCGGACTGTTTTGTCAGTTGTTACCCGAACGCGGGGCTGCCGAACGCGTTTGGGGGCTATGATGAGACTCCCGAGCAGATGGCGGAGGTTTTGGGGGAGTTTGCCCAGGCAGGCTTTCTCAACATGGTGGGCGGCTGTTGCGGGACCACACCGGATCACATCGCGGCGATTGGCCAGGCGGTGAAAAAAGCGAGACCGAGGGCTCCGGCCGCCGCAGGCTCGGCGACGGTTCTGGCGGGCCTGGAGCCGTATGAGATCGGCACGGGAGGTTCGTTCACCTCGATCGGAGAGCGGACGAACGTCACCGGATCGCCGAAATTTTCCGCACTGATCAAGGAGGAGAGGTTTGAGGAGGCGGTGGCCGTCGCACGGCAACAGGTGGAGGCGGGGGCGAATCTGATCGATTTGAATTTCGACGAGGCGTTGCTGGATGGAGAAGCCAGCATGACGCGGTTCCTCAACCTGATCGGAAGTGAGCCGGAGATCGCGCGGGTTCCCTTCATCCTCGACAGCTCGAAGTGGTCGGTTTTGGAGGCGGGGCTGCAGTGTGTGCAGGGCAAGGCGGTGGTGAATTCGATCAGCCTGAAGGAGGGGGAGAAGGTGTTTTTGGAGCAGGCCCGAAAAGTGCGGCGGTATGGGGCGGCGGTCATTGTCATGGCTTTTGATGAGGAGGGGCAGGCGGCGGATGCGAAGAGAAAAGTGGCGATTTGTCGCCGAGCCTATCATCTGTTGACCGAGAAAGCGGGCTTGGCACCCGAGGACATCATTTTTGACGTCAATATCCTCACGGTGGCCACGGGGATCGAGGAGCACAACAGCTACGCGCTGGAGTTCATCGAGGCGGTGCGGGAGATCAAAAAGAGTCTTCCCGGATGCAAGACGAGCGGGGGCTTGAGCAACATTTCCTTCTCTTTCCGTGGCAACCATCCGGTGAGGGAGGCGATGCACTGCTGCTTCCTCTACCATGCGATTCAGGCGGGGTTGGACATGGCGATTGTGAACGCGGGGCAGTTGGCGGTGTACGAGAATATTCCCGCCGAATTGAAAGAGAGGGTGGAGGACGTCCTGCTGAACCGACGATCGGACGCGACGGAGCGGCTTTTGGAGTTTGCCGAAACAGTCAAGGCGGGCGGGAAAGCGCAGGTGAAGGACGAGGCGTGGCGCCGCGCTCCCGTGGAGGAGAGGCTGCTGCATGCCCTTTTGAAGGGAATCACCGATTTCATCGACGAGGACACGGAGGAGGCGCGAAAGAAATATGGCCGACCCTTGCAGGTGATTGAGGGTCCGTTGATGGGGGGGATGCGGCATGTGGGGGATCTGTTTGGTGCGGGAAAGATGTTTCTCCCCCAGGTGGTCAAAAGCGCCCGTGTGATGAAAAAGGCGGTGGCGTATTTGACGCCCTACATGGAAAAAGAGAAAGAGAAGGCCGGGGACAAGAGCAAAGGGGCGGGAAAGATCCTGATGGCGACGGTCAAGGGGGATGTGCACGACATCGGCAAAAACATCGTGGGGGTGGTGTTGGCCTGCAACGGGTACGAGGTGATCGATCTTGGGGTGATGGTGCCCTACGAGAAAATCCTGGGGGAAGCGAAGTCACATGGAGTGGATCTGATCGGGCTGAGCGGATTGATCACTCCCTCCCTGGACGAGATGGTGACGGTGGCGGAGGAGATGAGCCGGGAGAAGTTCAAGATTCCGCTTTTGATCGGGGGTGCAACGACAAGCGCCGCGCACACCGCAGTGAAGATCGCGCCGGCTTACACGGGGGCCGTGGTGCACGTGATCGACGCATCGCGGGTCGTGGGGGTGGCACAAAAACTCTTGTCTTCCGAGAATCGGAAGGAGTACTTGACCCAGGTTCAGGCGGATCAGGAGAAGGCGAGAAAAGATTACGAGACGAGGCGGGCGGGGCAAAAGTTGTTGCCCATTGCGGAGGCTCGGAAACGGTCCGCCCAGCTGGATTGGACGAGGGATCCGGAGAAGCCGGAGTTTCTTGGGGTGAAGGTGTATGAGGATTATCCGTTGGAGGATTTGGCGGGGTATATCGACTGGTCCCCCTTTTTTCATGCCTGGGAATTACGGGGTCGTTTCCCGAAGATTCTGGACGATCCGGTGGTGGGCACCGAGGCCAGGAAGCTTTATGAGGATGCCCAGGTTTTGCTCGGAAAAATCCTGAAAGAAAAAAGAATCCGCGCCCGGGGAGTGATGGCCTTTTTTCCTGCCAATGCGGATGGGGATGACATCCTGATCTATGAGGATGACAACCGCCGGAAGGTGAAGGCACGGGTCCACGGATTGCGCCAGCAGATGGCGAGGAGCGACGGGGAACCCAACCGCGGACTGGCCGACTTTGTGGCGCCGGTGAGCAGCGGAAAGAGGGATTACCTGGGGGCCTTTGCTGTCACGGCGGGGCATGGGGTGGAGGAGTGGGCCAAGGAGTTGGAAAAGGGGAATGACGATTACCAGGCGATCTTGCTCAAAGCGTTGGCGGACCGGTGTGCGGAGGCGTTTGCCGAGAGGATGCACGAGATGGCCCGACAGGCTTGGGGTTTTGGGAAACAAGAGGGCTTGTCGAAGGAGGATCTGATTGAGGAAAAGTACAGGGGAATCCGGCCCGCCGCGGGTTATCCCGCGTGCCCGGATCATACGGAAAAGAGGGGGTTGATGGCTTTGTTGGAAGCGGAAAAGAACGCGGGGATCCGACTGACGGAGAATTGTGCGATGATGCCGGCGAGCTCGGTAAGTGGGTTGTACTTTGGGCATCCGGAGGCACGGTATTTTGCGGTGGGCCCGATGGGCAAGGATCAGGTTGCGGAGTATGCGGAGAGAAAAGGGATTCCTTTGCCGGAGGCGGAGAAGTGGTTGAGGCCGAATCTGGCGTACGACCCGAAGGGGTGACTTTCCAGCGTAGGGTTGGTGTGGAGGAGGTTCAATTCCATTGACCCATGCCACCGCCTCTTTAGATTACTTCTTATGCGACGCTGGAAAATCTTCTGCGCAGGTCTTGTCTTGTTCGTCGGGACCCATGGGGGAAAAGCCCAGGAGGCGAAAAAGGAGGAAACGAACTTAAAATTCGGGAAATCCCAGGAGCTGGAGATGGAGCTTGTCTCTGTTCCTGATTCGGTCGGTTCGGGCGGAAAGCCAGCCCCAGCCGTGGAGGACAACAAGGCGACGCAGGAGGGGCGATGGTTGAGGATTGATGTGCCCTTTTCGACGACCAACAAGTTCACGCCGGAGGTGAAGTTCAAATTCTATCTGGAGGGATACGAGGGCGTTCCCGGAAACGAGGGCGGTAAAATGACCGAAAAATTTGTTGTCCTAACGGGAGAGGCTATTTACCGAGACGTGCCTGCAGGAAAAAAACATTATGCCGGGGTTTTTCTGCCACCCGCATCGGTGTTGCGGTTTGCGGGAACGAAATCCGGAGGCGAACAGGATTGGGGCAAAGGGGTGATGAATCTGAAAGTGGAGGCTCTCGAGGGTGGGGCTGCGGCCGGGGAGCCGTTTGATTTGCAATCCGGCAAAGAAAAAGGGCCAAGTGGGAGGGGAGGGAAAAAAGATCCCGAATGGAACAAGAGCCCCGACGGGCAAGAGTTGACGGGGGCGCTTCTTCCGATTTACGAAACTCCATTTTGGCCCAAGGATTACAAGCGGTATCCCCAGCCAAAAAAGCCCTGACGTCTCGATCTTTTTACATGGCGAACTTTTCTCGAAGGGTGGTGCTGGATCTGGGGGCGGGGGAGGTCCGGATTGGGGAAGTTACGTCTGACAAAAAGGGGTTCCCCGTCTTGAGCCTTTTGCGGTCGATGGAGCTGGGTGTGGATCCCGGCAAACCGGCTGAATTTTTTCCTGCGGTAATGCAGGCTGTCGCCACGCTGGCCAAAGAGACCCGTATCAAGCCCGGGCTTGCCACCCTCTGTTTGGGTGGTCCGGCGGTATTCACCCGTGTCATCAAGCTTCCCTTGACGGATCCGGCCCAAGTGGGGCAGATGGTGGGTTTTGAGGCACAGCAGGCGGTTCCTGCGATTGAGGAGGCGTGTTGGGATTTTCAGGTCTTTCCACCGGGACAAGCCGGGGCGGCGGAGTTGGAGGCGCTGATCGTTGCCATGAAGCGGGAGACGGTAAACGAAACCATGGCGGCGGCTTCTGCCGTGGGGTTGAAAACCGACATGGTGGATCTTGCCCCGACCGCACTCATCAATGCGTTCCGATACAATTACCCCGAGGTGGAAACATGCACTTTGATTTTGGAGATTGGGGCAAGAGCCACGAATATTCTTCTGATTGAGGGGAAAAAGATCTTTTGCCGCGTCGTGCCTTTGGGAGGAGCCAGTGTGACGCAGGCGATCGCGGCCGACCTTCAGGAGTCCTTTGCCGGAGCCGAGGTTATCAAGAGGGCAAAAGGTTTTGTGCATCCCGGGGGTTCGTATGAGGAGCCGGCGGACGAGCCATCAGCCCGGATCAGCAAGTTGGCGAGAGGAGTGATGACGCGCCTTCATACGGAAGTCGAGCGCTCCATAACGTTTTACCGAAGTCAACAGGCGGGGGGGAGGCCGACCCGTGTCCTCTTGGCCGGAGGAGGAGCCGTCTTGGGTCTGACCGATCTGTTTTTTCGGGAAAAACTGAAAATCCCGGTGGAGTATTTCCAACCGTTTCGGAGGATTGGGGTCGGGCCAGAAGTCAACCAGGGTGAGATTGGAAAAAATTTCCCCGCTTGGGCCAGTTTGGTAGGCGCAGCCTTGCGAGCTCTGCCCGAGAGTCCGTGTAAGATCAATATTCTGGGCTCGGACCAGAAGGCGGCGGCAGGACGGATGAAGGACCGGCCGGCCATGATTGCGGCGGGGATCGGAGTTGGATTTCTTTTATTGATCCCGGGGGTGCATGGGTTTTGGCAGTCGGCACGACTGCAATCGGTCCTTTCCCCCCAAACGGCGCAGGTGGAGGAGGCGGAGTCGGCCTTGAATCAAGTGACGGCGGAGCAAAAAAAAGTGACGGAGGTCATGAATCTGGCAAGCCAGGCTATTTCGCTGGAGGAGGAGCGGATGCGGTGGCCTTTGCTTTTGGATCAGATTCGCGCAAAAAGCCTCCCCGGCCTTTGGGTGACGTCATTGAAATTAAGCGAGGCGCCCTCCTCCGGAGGGGAGCAAGCCCAGCCGGTCAAGATTCCAGGAGGCAAGCCGGCGATTCCGGTTCTGGAAATTGGGGGATTCTTTGAAACCCAATCGGAAGCCGCGGATGCGAAAGTGGTGGAAGATTTCAGAATGGCTTTGGAGAAGGGTGGATTATTGCAAAATGTGACAACCACGCAGCGGGACAATCCGGAGCGGGTTGAGGGAAAAACCGAACAAGTGGCGTTGAAATTCGCCTTACGAGCGGAGTGGCCGGAGGGAGGGGTGGTTCCAACGGAGGCGGCCAAAAAGCCAGTTAAGCCATGAAGGTCAATTGGAGTCGAACCCAGGTCATTTCGGCTGCGGTGGGAGCGGGATTCCTCGTCCTGGCGGCTGTCGCTGGCTGGATGGGGTGGGGAGCTTTGGGGGAAGCACAGAATCAGGCCCAGGCGCTCTCCGACAGAAAAACAAAGCCGGAATTAGCGGCCATTTTAAGCCGGCCCGGAGGTGCGGGTGCGGCCCGTAAAGAGGCGGGGGAAGTCGCGAAGCTGGCCGAGGAGTTGGGAAAGACAGAGGAGGGGCTGGTAGAAAGCTGGCGTCAGGGATATTCCGAGGCCTCCGGGGAAGGGCAGGGATGGTCCCAAGACGCCAATCAGTGGAAGGATCAGTTGATTGGGGCCAACGATCGTTTGCGCAAGAGATCAGGGAAGAAGGGGGACAGCAGCCGCGTCACCCTGGCAGATGACTTTTATTTGGGCCTGCAGGAGTTCAAGCAACAAAATCCTCCCGGCCCGCAGGTGCCTGCTTTGGCGCGGCAACTTTCCGTCTCAGAAAAATTAGTCGGGCTGCTGATGGAGGCAAAAAAAACTTCACAAGAGGGGTATCCGACCCTCTGTTTACTCCAGTCGATGCAGGGGCCGGCATTGCCTGTGGCGGATGGAACCAAGCCTGGGGGTGACAAAGCAAAAACGGCGACACCTGTCGGAGGGTTTTTGCGGGAAAGCTATACCATGCAGTTCGAGTGTTCGCCTGAGGTGCTTTATAGTTTTGTTCAGCGATTGGCACGCGATCCATGGCTTTTCATCGTAGCTGATCTGAATCTGGAAAATGATCTGAAGGAGTTTCCCAAGAGAAGCGAGGTGGCAAAAAAATTTGCGGATGCCAGTAAACCTGCCGAGGTGACTGGGGGATCCACAGAGGGGGTAAGGGGCGGGGCCAACGCTGCCCCAAGGCCGCCGTTGCTGATGGTTTTGGCCGGGAAAGAGCGGCTCAAGGTCTTGATGCGCGTTGATTTTGTGGGCTGGAAATCCGCCGTTCCGGGAAAACAACCGGAAAAGGGAAAGTCCTCATGAAGTTGTCCCCTTGGTGGTGGGGCGGGGTAGGTGGGCTCGTTGCACTGGGTTTGGTGGGTTTGGCTTTTGGGTTCTTTCAACCGGGGTGGCCGGAACTTCCTGAGGCATCCGGGGGCGGGGCAAAATCGGCTTTGATGGAGTTGAAGCAAAAGACGGCTGAATTGAGTGCAAAAGCGGGGGATATGGAGGGGAAGAAAAAAGATCTCAAGGATGAGCTGAGTCGGCATCGGGTGTTTGTCTCGCGAAGTCTTATCTTTCTTCCAAAAGATGCAGAACCCGTAAAACCTTTGAATCCGGAGCAAATCACGGAAGACGGGATCCAGGTGGGATGGAAGCTGAAATATGGGCTTTCCCCGGAGGATCCAGATGTCGCTCAACAGGATGACGATCAGGACGGGTTCACCAACCTTGAGGAGTATGAAAAGAAGACGGATCCCAAAGATCCGGGCAGTAGTCCCTCGAAGTGGGTTAAGCTGAAGATTGCCTCCGTGGATCCGGGCAAGATGTCGGTCAGTTTCTCCGGCAAGAGCGAGGGGCGGTATACCGTGCGGTTCAAGTCGACCACCAAGCCGAAGGATGTGGATGTTGCGCTGGGGGACAAGATATGGGTTCTTTCAACAGCCAAGGGGGTCGAGATTGTGAAAAATGAGGATGAGGCCAAAGCAAAATCCGGCGGAACGAACGCATGTCCTCATGCGATCCCTCTCCTGGTGAAAGATTATCAAGATGACAAGGGAAAGCGCATGGATGAGAAGACGAAAACGGAAAATGAGTATGATGACTCGAAGTTGATATTGCAGCGGCTGGATGAAATTGCAGAAACTGCCGAGATCAAGATAGATGAAAGAGGCAAATCACGAGGCGTCGAATGGAGCGTCGGAGATGTAAAGATGATTTCCCTGGTTCCCGGAGAGGGGGAGATGGGGCCTTATCGCGTCGGCCAAAGCTTTCCGTATGCCGGCAAAACATTTGTCGTCACCGCTGCGACGCCCCAGAAAGTGACGTTGCGGATGAAGCCTGAGGGGGAGGTCGTGGATATTTTGCCGAGGGAGATATTGACAAAAACTCCCTAGTCATTGGCTGGTTCTTCACGTAGGTGGGTAGGGTGCGTTGACCTCCTGGAGAAAAGAGTAGTTATTATTACTCTTCGTGAGATTTCCTTTGTTTTATTTTTTGGGTTTTTGTTTGATCCAAGGGGTCTTGGCGGAAGAGGCTACAGATAACCTTCCTGAGCCAAGCAATGCAACCCGACCGCAAAGTGCGGCAGAATTAACCCAGCGTGAAATCGATCGCCGACGTGAGGTTACCTTTCGTCTCAACGAGAATTTGGATTTGGCGGAGAAGTTGTATCAGGCAGGCGAGTGGGAACATGCCCAGGCAAAGTTTCGCCTGGTGATGCAGCAGACCGACCCCCAAACGTCGACCTCCGGTTTTTATCACCGGGCACGCACGGGAGTGGCGAAGTCGCTTGCGGCACAGGCCCTGGCGCAAGAAAAGGAGGGCAAAAGTGCGGAGGCAGCCGGCTTGATGAAGCAAGCGGCAGATTTGGACCCGACCAACCCGCTCGTTGCAAGGGAAGCGGCGTCGCTACAGGAGCAGGCAGGACGTGCCAGTGACCCTTATGAGGGAAACTCGGCTGTAACGGCGGAATTAGTTGAAAAAACCAAGGAGATCAAAAAACTGCTCTCGTTGGCGGATCAGTTGATCGAGACCGGTCAATATCGCTCCGCCCGGCAGAAATTGGACGATGTGTTGCGGATCGACCCTTACAACAGTGCAGCTCGAAAAAAAATCGAGGGGGTCGAACAGAAGAGAATTTTAGTTGCCAATATGAGATATGATGCAAGTCGGGTCAAGGCAATGACGCAAATCATGGAGGCTTGGGTTCCACCCGCCCCCGCGCGTGTGGATTCGAAGCAGTCCAGGGCAACCGGCGCGGCAGGAGCGTCCAGCTCGGCAGAAATCCTGCAAGCTCTTTCGACAATTCAGATTCCGGAACTCGTTTTTAACGAGAAACCCATCCGCGATGCGGTGGATGAGCTGCAACGTTTGAGCCAACAAAACGATCCCCAAAAAAGAGGAGTCAACATCGTTCTCCGTCTCCCGCGGCCTGCCGAGGGATCGGACCCTGAAGCGGCCACGGTCAGTCTGGAGTTGAGGAACATCAAACTTCAGACGGCTTTGAAGTATCTCTGTGATCAGATTCGGGGGGGAGAAAAGTTACGGTATGATGTGGAAAATAGCGCAGTCTTGATCCTTCCGGTAACGGAAACGGGGGGGGAACTCGAAACACGCAGCTACACCCTCCCGCCCAGCCTTTTAGCCAACTCCGTGAAGCCTGGTGATTCGAGCAAAAGCCCATCCGATCTTGGAAAACTGGTTTTGGACGGCATCGGGGTGAACACAGCCCTGCCCGAATCCAAAGCGATCTGCTTTTCGGATACAGGCAAACTGGTTGTGAGAAACACGCCGAATGAGCTGAGCAAAATTGAACAAAGGATACGAGATGCGCAGGGGGAGCCTCCACAGAAGCAGTTTGAGGTGGAAACGAAGTTTCTCTCCTTTACGGAGAACGACGTGAAGAACTTTACGTTTAACCTACAGATGAGCGGAAGCACGGCGATTCCGAGTCCTGGGAGCCCAGGCGCGATTTATGATCCAGGTTCGGCGAGCGGCGGGACGGATGGCTTGCGGGGCACGGCTGGACTCAATCCCGGGGGAGGTTCACTCACAGCCCTTCAAGCCTTATTGGATCCCACCTATCCACAAAAGGCGTCGAACCAGGTGGGCGTGAATGCACAGGTTTTTGGCCGAGGGTTTGCTGCAATTCTTCAACTTTTACAAAATGCGATCGGCCGGGATTTAGTTGCGGCTCCCCGCGTCACGCTTGCTGATGGGAAACAGTCGAAAATTGTCATTTCCCGCAGAATGTACTATCCAACTTCCTATACGCAGCCAAGAGTGCCCAACAATGACCAAGGAGTCGGGGCAGGCTTTATTTTGCCCAGCAATCCAACGGGTTTTGAAACGCGTGAAATTGGCACAACCCTTGAGGTCAAAGGGGAGTCCACTTCGATTCCCAAAGCTGTGGATTTAGATTTTACCAACCTTCTGGTTGAGGATTTCGAGGGTTTTGTCGACTACGGGGTGCTTATTTCTGCCGCCCCGCTGGATCCCACCCAAAGTTATAACACGACAGTGGGAGCATCGCCCTACTTGGTGCCCATTTTTTCAAAAAAATCTCTTCAAAGCCGTGTTCGTCTGATTGATGGCGAGACGGTCGGCATGGGGGGATTGATCTCCGACACGGTCCAGATGGTCGACGACAAGGTGCCGCTTCTGGGAGACATTCCAATGTTAGGGCGCCTTTTTCGAAGTGAGGCATCACAAAAGATCAAAAGCAACCTGGTGATTTTCTGCACCATGCGAATTATCAATCCGGACGGAACACTGGTTTTCCCCGAAGATGATGAGAACCCTGAATTTGCGCAGAGCGGTTCTGCCGAAATGATGCCATCAGCCCCATGAAAAAGCTGAATACCATTCTTTGTTTGCTCATGGGGTTGGGGTCTTTTTCCTGTTTGTTGGCCAGTTCAGTACAGGAGCAGATAGAAAAGGAGACGGCCAAAAGGGACCAGTCTTTGAAGCCCTTGAGGGAAGCTTATGAAAAAAGTCAAAGGTTGGTCGCAGACGGAAAGAGCATGGAAGCCTGTGGACTCCTCATAAAAACTTTCGATGGAGTACCTGAAAGTTTGAGGAGTACACCGCTTGCGACGGAAGTGCAGAAAACCCTTGGGACGCTGGAGGCCTCCTTGGCGGGGACGGCGAGCGAACAGAACCACTGGCCCGAAGCCCGTCGGAGAGCCATCGCCTCCTTGCAGTATGACCCGCAGAACGAAAAAGCTTTGTCCCTGCTTCAAAAATGTGACGAGGTTTTACGCAGGGGAACTGTTGCCAATGAGGCGGTTAATCCTGCACTGACAACCAAGTTTTTCGATCGCCTCAACGCGGTGAATACTGGATTGAAGGAGGCCCAAGCTCTCCGAGAAACAGGCCAGTTACAAAAAGCAGAGCAGCGGTATGAGGATGTTTTGGAAGTGGACCCTTTCAACCAGGTCGCGACGGAGGGGATCAAGAAGATTTATGAGGAGCGGGCGCTGGTTGCCGAAAAAGCGCGGGATTTATCCAATTTGGAGCGAAAAAGGGAAGTTCGGGAGGCTTGGAACAACATTTATCCTCAAAGTAGCGCGTCGACCGGGGGTGTGGAGATATCCGGCGCAATGACCGCCTCCCCGGCCTATGCGTTGGAAAAGAGGATGCAGAAGACAGTGATCCCCCAAGTTGATTTTTCCGGGGCCGACTTGGAAACGGTTCGGCGAGCCCTCATTAGTTTGAGTCGCACGTATGATCCAGACCCAGCGAAGGGAGGTGTAAACTTTGTTGTCAGCACGGATGCTGTCAATCCCCAGCCTGTCACTTTGAAGTTACGAGATACTTCCTTAGCCGAGGTGGTTCGTTATATTTCACAAATTGCCGGGGTGAAAGCTCGGATCACAGACATTGGAGTCACCTTTGGCCCTCTCGTGGAGAAGAGGCCCGAACTCAATTCACAAACCTTTACGGTTAGTCCATCCTTCTTCAAGGCTGAGGGGGAAGAGGCGAAAGGCACGACAAGTGTCCGAGGTGCAGGGGCAGACGGTGCGACGTCCAGCAACGAAACGGGCAGTTCACTGAGTGAACAGAAAAAATTAGTGGCCTTGGGTGTAAATTTTCCTGCCGGGGCTTATGCAGTCTACAATCCAAAGACAAGCCAGCTCAAGGTGGTGAACAATCAGGAGATGCTGGACTTGATTGGTCAGCTGATCAGTGCCGCGGAGGAGCAGACTCTTCTGATTCAGGTTGGAGTTCGATTGGTCGAGATCAATCAGTCCGACCTGGATACCATTACGGTGAATTCCACCTTGGGTGGTTCAGGAATTAATCTCCTTTCTCCCGTGCCCGCAGGTTTGCAACAAGGCAGTGATGGGAAGACACCGGCCGCATCTACCCAACGCGGAGTCAATGCGCAGCTGAATCAGATTCAGGGTGTCGGATTGCTGCCCAATAACACACTTCAATCCTTCCTTCAGACTGGAGTTCTGGCTGGCACGAACCAGACCAGCTCCTACTCGTTGAACACGATGGATCTGGGCGGAACCATTTTGAACGGGATGCAGTTTCGCACGTTAATTCAAGCTGTTTCCCAAAAAAATAGTGCCAATGTGCTTGCGAATCCCTCCATCATCCTGAAAAGAGGACAAAAAGGTGTCATCGAGGTGACACAAGAGTTTAAGTACGTAAAAGAATACAGCGATCCTCAATCCTCGATTCGGACAATTCAGGCTTCGAGCACAAACACAACGGCAGGCGTAATAGGAATCATTAGCGTACCCGGACCAGAGACCGTCATAGGTTCCTTTCCATCTCAGATCAGTGATCCAGTCCCCATAGGGGTGAAGATGGGAGTTAAGCCTGATGTCACTGGAGATAACAGCAGGGTCTTGTTGGAATTGGAGCCGAGCTTTGTGGATTTTGAGGGATTTATTAATTATGGAACCCAGATAAACTCAGCCTATACCCTGTCCTACTTCAATCAGTCGGTCACAATCCTGACCAACAATATTCAGCAACCCGTGTTCATCCGTCGTGATGTGACTTTGCCCGCCGTGGAAGTGAGTGATGGTTACACCCTCCTTTTGGGAGGCTTGCTACGGGAGGACATTCAGAAAATTGATGAGAAAGTCCCAATCATCGGTGACATTCCGATTTTTGGACGTGCGTTCCAAGGTAAGACGGAGCAGGCGATCAAGAAGAACACGCTGATCTTCGTGACGCCGAGGATCCTGGATGTGAGCGGGCAACCGCTGAATCCGACGGCTGGTGCGCCCACCACAGCCGCGACCAGCGGGCCGCCGTAGCGCCTATTTCCGGATCAGCCGGTACTGAAATTCCACAGGGATCTCCCTCACATTTCCTGCGGACCATCCCGCAAGATTGGCGGTTGTATATCCCGCCCCGCCAAAGATGAAGTAGAAGAGCGAGCTCCAGGTGTCGGCTGTTTCCGATTTCGCGTACCAAAGCCTGGGTTTTAGGTCGGCGGGCCCATGGACGGGCAGATCGATTCCCCCGCGGCGTTCATCGGGTCCGATTTTGACTTTCTCAAGGGACTCGTAGCGGATCCAGAGCGGTTTTGTGTTGGGGAGTGCAGATTTCTGCACCATGGGCTCCACTCGGATCTCTGGTCCCCGCTGGATACGTGTCTGGTTGACCGACTGCATGTTCGGGGAATCAATCGGGATTTGGAGGATCTGCCGGTAGGTTCCTGCCGGCAAAAAAAGAACTTTGTCCGGATCCTCATTGGGAACCTCCACGTCGGAGGGGAGGTTGAGGTTGGCGATTTCGGGGGTAAGGGGAGGTTTGGGTGGGGTGGCTTTTGTGTTTTTCACCGGCTGAGGTTGGGCGGGTTGGTTGCTGGCGCCCGCCAACGGATCTGGCTTCGGGGGTACGTCCGCATTTTGTGCGGACCCGGGCGAGCCAGCCATGGGATCGACCGGAGGTGCGGATTCGGCGGTCGCGGGGGTAGGCTGATTTGTTGTGGCGGGGAGGGCGCCGCCCATGGGATCCGGTTCCATGGGGTCGCGTGCGAGAGCGATGGAAACTCCAAGACCAAGGATACAAAAAAATCGTGTCTTCATGGGACGAGTCCCAACCGTCGCAACCAGATGGCGGCGCGGGGATGGTGTTCGCTCCACCCCTGAAGCTCCCACAGCCAGCCCACTTTCTCGGCAAAAAGATAGAGCCCGCCGATTCCAAAGAGAAAAATTGAGCTGGTGCCTGCCAGGAAAGAGGGAATCCGGTTTCCCTGCCCCAAGGCGATGGAGAGGCGGGTCCAGACGAGAAAACCAAAGAGGACAAAGACGCTGCTGAAAATGGTCGCGGCAACGTTACGCCTGGCATCGGTCATCCCAAACGCGATGCCAAAGAGGCATAGGAGGGGACAGGCGAGCGGGTACGCCAGACGATTCCAGTGCTCCGTCTCATAGGGGGCACGAAGCCGATCGTTCAACCGGGTCCGATCAAACGCGAGGCGCACCACATCCGGCCAGGGGAGCTCGTCCGGGGGCAAGAGCCGGGCGGCAAGGGTCTCCGGCGGGGCAACGCATTCGGGAAGAACAAGTTCATCGAGAAGGGGGCCGAGGGTCTCCTGTCCCCGGGGGGATTGATAATCGGCGCGACGAGCCCCCTTGAAGTGCCAGACCCCTCCCTGATAAAGCGCGGAGGAGGCAAAGATTTTGGATAAATCTTTGCCGTCGGGTTCGGACCGGAACAGGATCTCGAGGTTTTCCGCCTTCCTCTGGTTCAGATGAATCCGGCCGATATACCAGATTTCACTTTGGGTCGAGCCGGGCAGAAGAGGGGAACGATAGACGATCTGTTGGAATGTGTTTTCCTCGATCGGCTCTTTTTTGATCTGCTTTTTCACCTTTTCACGCCCTGCCTGTGCGGTGGGTGCGAGGGAATAGGAAAGAAGATAAAGGATGACGGAAAGGCCTGCGCTGCAGATGAGGAACGGTATGGCCAGGGTGACCGGACTCATTCCGGAGGCAAGGAGCGCCACCGATTCGCGGTGCCTGGAGAAGTAGGCCAAGACGTACAGGGTGGCGAAGAGGACGGCGACGGGCAGGATCGACTGGGCGAGATCGGGCAGCTGGATCAGGAAATATTTTGCCAAAAGAGGGAAGGGGGGATTTTTTTCCACGAGGCGGCCCAGTTTGTCGAAGACATCGAACATCAGCCAAAGAACGAACAGGGCGGTGATGACAAAAAAGAGGGGAACGAGCACCGAGCGCCAAAGATATTTTTCGACGATTTTCATTTTCCGTGCGAGGGTAGATATAGCATCCCGATGAACCTCGCCCACGATCTTTCTGCATTGGAGGAAACCGTCAAGCGATGTCATTCCCTCGTGCCCGCAGTGGAGGCGGCGGGACGTGCTTTGGCGGAGAGGGTGAAGGCGGGAGGCAAAGTGTTAACCTGCGGAAATGGGGGAAGTGCGGCGGATTCGATGCATTTTGCGGAGGAGATGACGGGGCGGTATCGGGGTAATCGCAAAGCCCTCCCTGCGTTGGCCCTATGTGCCGATGGCTCAGCCTTGACCTGCATAGCGAACGACTGGTCGTACGAGGATGTGTTTTCGCGGCAAGTCGAGGCGTTTGGTCAAAAGGGAGATGTGTTGATTGTCTTTAGCACGAGTGGAAAATCCCCCAACATTCTCAAAGCAATCCAGGCAGCAAAGAGTCGCAACATGCTGATTCTTGGTGCTTTAGGAAAGGATGGTGGATTGGCGAAAGGTTTGTGTGATCACGCCATTGTGGTGCCGAGTGAGGATACTTCGAGGATTCAGGAGATTCACGGCTGGTTGATTCATGCATGGTTGGAGTGTGTGGAGGCTCTGGCGGTTGGAAAAGGCTGAGGATAGGGACTTTGTCCTTGGAAGAGGGCTGGGGTTTGGATATGTTTTTGAGTTCGTTGACGTTCTGCAAAATCGCCCTTGTTCAGGGGCTGCAGGGCACCACGTTGGCGAGGTACGGGAGATAAACTTATGGCGGTGGTGATTCGTTTGCGGAAAGAGGGAAAAAAGAACCGTCCCTACTTTCGTGTCGTTGTGACGGACAAGGAAAGTCCGAGAGATGGGCGTTTTCTTGAGATGGTCGGAACGTACAATCCGATGGGAAAAGAGGAGGGGATGAAGCTCAAGTTGGACCGAATCGATCACTGGGTCGGAAAAGGGGCCAAGCCGAGCGAGACCGTCGCCAGTTTTATCCGCAAAGCCAAGCGTGCCCCCAAGGCATAAGTTTCCGGTGAGGGCAGGATTTTCATGCGATATTTTTTGGAGCTTGTCCTCGGTCGGCTTGTCACACATCCCGAGGAGGTAGACGTCGAGGAAACCTCGGACGATCGGGGGTTTCTTTTCCGGATCCGGGTCAATCCGGAAGACTTGGGCAGGATCATCGGACGGAACGGCCGAACCATCGAGGCGATCCGTTCCCTCCTGAACGCGGCGAGCCGTGACGGCCGGCATGTTTCCGTGGAGGTGGAGGATGGGGAATTCGAGGGAGACGGGGCATGAAGATCGACCTTCTCACCCTCTTTCCTGCAATGGCGCACGGGGTCCTGGCCGAAAGCATTTTGGGTCGGGCGCAGCGTGCCGGTCTTGTGGAGATCCGGGTTCATGCGTTGCGGGATTATGCAAAAGACAAGCATCACACGGTGGATGACCGGCCTTTCGGGGGGGGGCCGGGAATGGTGATGAAGGCGGAGCCTTTGGTGGATGCGATCGAGCATCTGCGGGGAGAGGGCGAAAATAGGGCGCATGTGGTTTTTCTGACTCCCGAAGGAGCCCGGTTGGACCAGCCTACGGTTCAGCGGTTTGCCCAAACCCACTCCCGCCTCCTCCTGATCAGCGGCCATTACGAGGGTATCGACGAAAGGGTGCGGCAGGGTTGGGTGGATGAGGAGATTTCCGTCGGGGATTACATTTTGAGCAACGGCACCCTGCCTGCGCTGACGCTGATCGACGCCCTGGTGCGACTCATTCCGGGGGTGTTGGGCAACGATGATTCGGCGGGGGCAGACTCCTTTGGCGAAGAGGGACTGCTGGAAGGGCCCCAGTACACCCGTCCGGAGGAGTTTCGGGGCATGAAAGTCCCGCAGGTTCTGCTCTCGGGGCATCACGCGGAGATCCGGAAATGGCAAAAAAGCCAGGCCCTGGCGCGGACTCGGGAGCGAAGAGAGGATTTACTTGAAGGGAAAAAGCAGGCAGGATTTTCTTTTCCCAAGGAGAAATAAAACATGAGCGCAAAGATCATCGAAGCGATTGAAAAAGAGCAGTTCAAGGAGGGACGCACCGGTTTCGGGGTGGGGGACAAGATCAAGGTTTTCACCAAGGTGAAAGAGGGGGACAAGGAGCGGACGCAGCTTTTTGCTGGCACCGTCATCGCCCGCAAAGGACGCGGGCTGAATGAGCAGTTCACCGTCCGCCGGATCAGCTACGGCGAGGGAGTGGAGCGTATTTTCCCCTTGCACTCCCCGCGGATTGAGAAGGTGGAGGTGGAGACCAAGGGGAATCCCCGCCGGGCCAAGCTTTTCTATCTTCGCAAGCGCTCCGACATGGCGGTGCGGGAAGTGGTCGAAACCAGAAAGAAGTAAGCGATTCCGCCCCTCTGGAAAACAGAGAGCTCGCTTGCGGGAAAGTCCGCTGCGGTTGGGGTGGATGAGGCGGGCCGCGGGGCTTTGGCTGGACCGGTGGTGGCTGCGGCCTACATGTTCCTTCGGGAAAAAATCGAGATCCCAGGCCTCGATGATTCAAAAAAACTAACCCGCACCCGAAGAGAGGATCTTTTTCAACTTCTCACGAACGGAAAGGTAGGAAGGTGGGGTGTGGGAGAGGCCTCCATCGAGGAGATTGAGAAACACAATATTTTGGTGGCCAGCCAGATAGCCATGGGACGGGCCCTGGAGGCCTTGGGGGATGCGGAAGGAGTGGTGTTGGTGGATGGGTTGCCGGCAAAACACCTGGGAAGGGAGCATGTGGCGGTGAAAGGCGGGGATGGCAAATGTCCATCGATCGCTGCCGCATCCATCGTGGCAAAAGTTTCTCGAGACCGAACCCTTTTGCGTTTTGGGGAGTTATATCCTGTATATGGTTTTTCCAGCAATTGCGGGTATGGCACGGCGAAACATCTCCGCGCTCTGCAGGATCATGGGCCTTGTCCGATCCATCGCCGATCGTTTTTACCCGTGGGATCGGCGACCTTGCCCGGCCTGGACGAACACGCGAAACGCCGGTAACCACGGCGAAAAGGTGGCTGCCCGCCATGTCCAGCGGGCCGGGGTGAAGATCCTCGTTCGGAATTACCGCACCCGGACGGGGGAAATTGATCTCATCGGGAGGGACCGGGGAAGGTTGGTGATGATCGAGGTCAAAACCCGTCACCATCTGGCCCGAAACAAGCCCCAGGATTCGGTCACTTGGGAGAAGCAGAGAAGGATCATCGCCACGGCCAACCGATATCTGAGGGAGCTTGCCTGCCGGCCGCCTCCCGTGCGTTTTGACATCGTGGAGGTTCTTTTTGCCCCCGGGCTCATCCCGCGTTGTCGCTGGATCCAACACGCCTTCACCCTCAGCGACGCGGGAGTGGAGTGGAGCCGATGAGGAAAATCGCCAGCACATGGTCGGCGGCGGTCGTGGGGGTGGAGGCCCTGCCGGTGGAGGTGGAGGTGGACGCGGGGAACGGGAAGGAAAACTTTGTCGTCGTCGGTCTGGCCGATACGGCGGTGAAAGAGTCCCGGCAACGGGTGAAGGCGGCGGTTTGGAACAGCGGATACTTCTGTCCGGATGGATTTATCACCGCCAGCCTCGCCCCCGCCGACCTGAAAAAAGCCGGCCCCTGTTTTGATCTGCCGATTGCTCTGGGGTTGTTGGCCTGCTCCGGGCAGATCTGCAAGGACCGTTTGGCGGAATGGATGGTGATCGGGGAGCTGGCTTTGGACGGGGAGGTTCGACCGGTGCGGGGAGCGTTGGCCATTTCCCTGTTGGCGCGGGAGCGTAGGACCAAAGGGCTGATTGTTCCTTTGGTGAATGCCCTGGAGGCAAAAGCGGTGGAAGGGGTCAAGATCGTTCCCGTCCGCGACCTGCGAGAAGCAGCGGAGGTGATTGAAGGGAAAGCGCTCCCCTTGCCGAGCGAAGGAATCCCGGTTGAGGAGAGACGCAAGCGGGAGGAAGCCTCGGTCGCAGTCGATTTTTCCGAGGTGAAGGGACAGGAGACGGTCAAACGGGCCCTCGAAATCGCCGCGGCGGGGAATCATAACGTGTTGATGATCGGCCCGCCCGGCTCGGGCAAAAGCATGCTCGCCAAAAGGCTTCCGGGAATTTTACCAAGGATGACCATGGAGGAGTCGTTCGAAACCACCCGGATCCACAGCGTGGCCGGTTTGCTGCGGTCGGAGGACTCTTTGGTGCGGGAGAGACCCTTTCGAAGTCCGCATCACACCATTTCGGATATCGGTTTGATCGGAGGTTCCGCCAACCCCACTCCTGGAGAGGTAAGTCTGGCGCACCACGGGGTGCTTTTTCTGGATGAGTTGCCCGAGTTCAAGCGTTCGGCCTTGGAGGTGTTACGGCAACCCTTGGAGGACGGACAGGTCACCATTTCCAGGGCCTCGGGATCCATGACATTTCCAGCACGGTTCATGTTCGTCGCCGCGATGAATCCAACTCCCCGCGGAAATGTGGAGCAGTCGACGGGCAGTCAGGCGGCTCGAAGATACCTGAACAAAATCAGCGGCCCGCTTCTGGACCGGATCGATCTGCATCTGGAAGTGCCGGCGATGAAACACGAGCACCTTTTATCGGAGCACCCCGGGGAATCATCCGGCACGATTCAAAAGCGGGTGGAGTCGGCGCGGGAGGTTCAGCGGGCGCGTTTTGGACCGGGCGCCTCGATCCATGCGAATGCGCAGATGGGGCCAAGGGAGTTGAGAAAACGGGTTCCGTTGGATCGGGAGAGCAAGAATCTGCTATCCAGCGCGATGACGGACCTTTCCCTCAGTGCCCGGGCCTTGGACCGCATTCTCAAAGTCGCCCGTACGATTGCCGACCTGGCAAGAAGCGAGAAGGTTTTGCTGGATCATCTGGCGGAGGCGATCCAGTACCGGACCTTGGATCGTCAGATCTGGGGGTAACTATTTTGGAATTCCGGAGACTTTCATGCCGGCCTTCAAGTTGCGGCTGGCGAACCAGTCGCGGCTGACCTCGAGGGCGTAACTGACGTTGGAGGATTTGCTCAAAACCGGTTTTTCCTCGAATGGGACAAGGGGAATGATTTCCAGGATGACTCCGTCCGCATCGAGAAAAGCGAGGTCGAGGGGGATGGAGGTGTTGTGCATCCAGAAAGAGGCCTGCTTGGGCTGGGGAAACACAAAGAGCATTCCATGATTGGATTCCAAAGAGTCGCGGTTCATCAGACCGGTCATCTGCTCGTTCGGACTGACCGCCAGTTCGGCCGTCAATGTATGGTCCCCGATGTGCAGCTTGGCTTCGCCCGCCGCATGCACTTTGGCCACGGCAAGGCTGAGGATCAGGAGGATAGGAGAAAAAAGATTCAATAGCGGGGCAGGGAGGGATCGATCTCTTCCGACCATGTATCAATGCCACCCTTCAGGTTGAGCAGGTTCTTGAATCCCTGCTGTTGCAGAAAAAGGAGGGCCTTGGCGCTGCGGATGCCCGCCTTGCAGTGGATCACAATTTCCTTGTCGTTGGGAATCTCCTGCCAGCGTTGAGGGATTTCGCCCAGGGGAATCAGGGTGGAGCCGGAAATCTTTGAAATCTGGTACTCGTGGGGTTCGCGCACATCGATCAGCAAAAAGGATTTCTTTGCATCGATCTTCTTTTTGAGGTCGGAGCAGGTGATTTCAGGAACTTTAGGAGTATCCTGCACGGGGCCCTCGCGGGCGGGGGCCCCGCAGAACTGTTCGTAATCGATCAGGCCCGTGATGGTTTTTTTCGGGCCACACATGGGGCATTCGGGGTTTTTGCGTAGTTTCATCTCCTTGAAGCGCATTTTGAGGGCGTCGAAAAGAAGGAGGCGGCCGATCAAGGGGTCGCCGATGCCAAGGATGAGTTTGACCGTCTCGATCGCCTGCAGAACACCGATCACCCCGGGCAGGATTCCGAGCACACCACCCTCGGCGCAGCTGGGCACGCTTCCCGGAGGGGGAGGTTCGGGGTAAAGACAGCGGTAGCAGGGGCCTTTTTCGGCCCAAAAGACGGTGCACTGTCCCTCGAAGCGGAAGATGGACCCGTAGACGTTGGGTTTGCCCAAAAGGGCACAGGCATCGTTGACGAGGTAGCGGGTAGGAAAATTGTCGGTGCCGTCGACCACCACATCGTAGTCGCGGAAAAGATCGAGGGCATTGTCGGAGCGCAGGGCGATTTCGTGGGTTGCGACATCCACGTGGGGATTCAGCTCGGCGATGGTGCGGCGGGCCGACTCCACTTTGGCCTGACCCACGGAGGTTTGGCGGTGAATGATCTGGCGTTGGAGGTTGGATTCGTCCACCCGGTCAAAATCCACGATGCCCAAACGACCGACTCCGGCGGCGGCAAGGTAGGCGAGAAGGGGGGAACCCAACCCGCCGGTTCCGATAGCCAGAACCCGGGAGGCCTTGAGTTTGCGCTGACCCTCCACCGTCACCTCCGGCATGATCAGGTGCCGTGCGTAGCGACGCATTTCCGGAGAACTCAACTCCTGGGCGGCAGTGCTGTTGGTGATCCTGGAGATTAAGGACATCGGCAAAATGTATCAAAAAAAGGGGAAAGGGTCGAGCCGGGGCGTGTCATGCAATTCTAGTGCGGACGAGAGTCTGACAACAGCTATCCAATGTGCCCGATCAATGTCCTTTAAAAAATTCGCCCTGCAGGACCAACTCATCTTGAAACTGCGGGCGCTTCTCCACCTCGTCCAAATGCCGGAAAAAATCTTCGGATGTCTCAAAAAGGTGACCTTTTTCAATGTAGGAGTCGGTCGTGAAGGGGCTGAAGCCGCCACGCGGGAAAATCATATATCGGGCCTTCATGTAATCCCGTGCATGACCCAGCTCGTCCATCATGCCGGTGGAAAGCGGGGGGCGTTCGGGATACGGGTGGATGGCGACAACGGCGTGCACTTTGCCGACGTACCAGTGCAGGTCACGATGGACGGTGTAGGCGTAGATCGATTCGCGGTCGCTGGCAGGCACCCCTTCGAAATTGGTGCCGATCTCGATCGATTGGGGATCCACGATCACGGCGTATTTGCGGAGTCGGTGGATGATCTGGTCGATCTCCTTGCGTTTCTCCGGAGTGCCGTAGCTCATCGAGTAGCTGGCGTAGACGACCCAAGGATTGGGTTGGGTGACCAGCTTGTAGAGGGCCTCGGGAGGTTCACCCACGGCGATGACGTAATGGGGAACACCCATATACCGGGCCCAGTCTTCCGAAAGGCTGACTTCTTCGTTCATCCAGGAGAGGATGTCGTAGAGGGTGTGGTTGCGTTGTTTGAGTGCCACGAGGAAGGGATCGGCCTCCTGTAGGGTTTCGAGCTTCAGCTTGATGGCCCACTCGGCATCGATCAGGGTGACGATCAGGTCCGGTTTGATGAAATCGCGAAGGATCCGCTGATCCTTGAATTTGCGGTTGATCCGGTTCCATTCCACCGTGGCGGGAGCCCGGATAATAACGTCCTGATAATGGTTTCTTTGGATCTCGTAGCCGATTTTTTCATACTCCTTTTCGCGGGTGAGCTCGAAGACGTAGTCGGTGGTACCCAGGAGACGTTCCAGGGGTTTCTTGCCGGCCTTGGTGAAATCTTCGACTGCATTATACACCTTGATGTCTCGGTGATTGCGTTGTCCTAGGGCAACGACCCGCCGAAGATAGTTGGCGTCGTCCATGCCTGCAATCATGCCTGTGACGAGGACTCTCATATTTGTAGAATCTCAAAAAAACAGCCGAAAAGCGATCTTGTTTAGGGGTTAAGGGATCTAGGGATCCAGGGATTTAGGAGTTAAGGGATTTAGGTAGTTTAAACTAAAACTCCGAGGGGCTTTAGCTACCTGAATCCCTTGATCCCGGAACCCCTGAATCCCCAAAGAAGAGTGGCTAGGGAGGGAATTGAACCCCCGACACGAGGATTTTCAGTCCTCTGCTCTACCAACTGAGCTACCTAGCCTTTACGCCAAGCGAAAAGGATAAACCACAGAGCGCCATTGTGGAAAGCGTGTTTGCGGGTGCAGCAGTTTCGATTTAATTTGGGTCCATGAGCCAAGAAACCACAGTTCGTCCGGAACCGGTCGTAAAGATATTTATGGCACTGGCAGTGTTGAGTTTGATCACCATTGCGGTTTGCCAAGTGATCCTAGTGATCAGGCCATCCCAGCCACCTGTCATGCGTCGGCCTGTTCTGCCTGTCGAAAACCGCATGACCCAGCAGGGGATGCCTCCTTTCCCCCCTGGAATGCCCCCATTCCCCAACTCGCAGGGTCAGGGAGCGGGGGACGGGATGCGGCCGAATCCTGGCAATCCCCAACCTGTCGAAAAGCCGGCCAAGAGGTAAGCGGCGACTTTGCCCCGCGGGGTAGGTCTGCTAGAACATCTCGATGACTGGCAAGTTCAGGGTTTTTGTGACCGATGGGGTTTCCCCCAGCGGGGTGGATGTCCTCAAGTCCTGCCCACAAATCGAGGTGATCGAAAGTCCGACCCTCAAGGAGAAAGAGCTGCTCGAAAAACTGAAGGGTTGTGACGCCCTGATTGTCCGGAGCCAAACCCAAGTCAGCAAAGTCATTTTGCAGGGATGTCCGACCATCCGGGCCGTTGGGCGGGCCGGGGTGGGGGTGGACAATGTCGATGTGGATGCCGCCACGGAGAAAGGTGTGGTGGTGATGAACACCCCGGCCGGGAATACCGTCAGCACGGCGGAACAGGCCTTTACCCTGCTCCTGGGACTGGCCCGACATCTGCCCCAAGCGCATGCCTCCATGTCGGCAGGTCACTGGGATCGAAAAAGTTTTCAGGGAACGGAGCTGAACGGAAAGACGCTGGGGATTTTGGGGATGGGTCGGATCGGGGGGGAAGTCGCGCGCCGGGCGATTGCGTTCGGCATGCGTGTGATGGCGTATGATCCCTATCTTTCGGCCGGGAAGGCCCGGAGTCTGCAGGTTGAGCTCATCGATCGTGTGGAGGATCTGTTGCCGCACTGTGATTTTCTCACCATGCATCTGCCGATGACCGAGGAAACGAAGGGGATCTTGAGCGAGGAGCGCCTGAAACTTTGCCGCAAGGGGGTGAAGATAGTGAACTGCGCGAGAGGCGGGTTGGTCTCGGAGTCTGTGCTTCTGAAGGCCATAGAGGCGGGGCAGGTGGGTGGGGCGGCCCTGGACGTTTTTGAGGAGGAGCCTCTGGCGGCGGATCATCCCTTGAGAAAAAACAAGAAGGTAATTTTGACTCCGCACTTGGGGGCATCGACCGCCGAAGCTCAGGAGAGTGTGGGGATCGAGATTGCCGAGGCCATCCGGGACTACCTGACGGAAGGCGCGGTGCGGAACGCGGTGAACATTCCAAGCGTGGATGCGAGGACGATGGCCAAGCTGCGTCCCCAGATTGAGTTCGGCTTCCGGCTGGGTCGGTTGCTGTCGCAGATTGCGCCGGCGAGGTGTGATCGGTTGACGATCAGTTATGCCGGGAAAATCGGGGAAGAGGACACCACTCCGATCACGCGGAGCATTTTGAAGGGATTTCTTTTTGGGGCGGGGGGAGGAGATGTGAACGAGGTGAATGCCCCGAAGATGGCCGCGAATCTGGGGCTGAAGTTGAGCGAAACCAAGCAGGCGGAGCCGGGGGAGTATGCCGAGCTGATATCCGTAAGAGCAGGGCAGGATGCTAAAGAGGCGGAGGTGAGTGGGACATTTTTTGGAACGAGTCCGCACATCGTCCGAATCAACGATCAGTGGATGGAGGCCCGCCCGGAGGGATTCCTGTTATTGATGGAGAACAAGGATCGGCCGGGAATCGTGGGCTGGATCGGGACACTGTTGGGCAAACACAAGGTCAACATCGCCAGCATGACGTTGAGTCGAAGCGCACCGGGATCAAAGGCCTTGAGCGTGTTGAATCTGGATTCGTCCCCCGGGGATGAAGTTTTGAAAGAGATGCTGGCGGATAAGGATATTACGTCAGTTAAAGTGGTTAAGATTTAGCCTTTTCAATCTCCCAGACAACGCGAAGGGTGGAATTGATCCACTATCGATTTTTGACCTCTGACCCCACATTCTAAAAACAGGCTTGTAAACCATTGCATATCAATATTTTGCAGGACCTCTGACCCCATGTAAATTATTGTGTATCAACAACTAAAAAGGGTGTTTTTCAAATGGGACCTCTGACCCCATACGGAAAGTTGTTGGTGCAAAGTTATCAAGGTCTGTTTTGTTATTCTAAGTCATTGCTGAGCAATATTTAAAAGTGAAGATCTGCTGTCTTCTTCTAAAGTTATTCACATAGCGGTTAGGGGGTTATTCGGGGCTATTGGAGAGAGGCTCGATCGTTTTTAAGATCCGGAATACAGTTGGAGGATGAAAGTCTGGGTCGTTCTGGGATTGATGGGGGTCGGGTCGATCGGTTTCGGCGAGCAAAAGTATCCAAATGGTATGACGATTCTGGAGACGCCGATAAGCGGGGAAATGCAGGTGGTGACGGGAAGCAAAGCTGAGATGGATGTGGCACGGGGGCCAGCTTCGACTTTCAAGGTGGTGATTGCCTGGGCGGCGCTGGATCGGGGGTTGATCCAGGATACGGAGACCCCATTAGAGGGGGCGGAGGGGTTGGGGTTGAGGCAGTCGCTCCAAAAATCGATCAATCCGCCCTTCGCCCTTTTGGCGGAAAAGTTGGGGGAAGAAGTTTTGGGTGAATATGCCGAGCGGAGCGGTCTGATCGAAGGGAAGATTCCAAAGGGTTGGATGAGGGGTGGAGGCCAAGAGGCGGCCCATGCCGCAGATTTGAAAACAACCCTACGAAGGGAACATTCGATGGCGGTGGCGTGGATGCGCGGAACCGCCCCATGGAACGGACTGGCGGCAAAAAAGTTACAAGATGCGCTGATCTGGAAAGAGGAGAAGATTCTCCTGCGAGCCAAAACCGGTTCCTATGGCGGTTGTCTTTGGATGACCGGATATGGGCCCGACAAGGCGGTGACCGTGTTCATGGAGGGTACCGTTTCCCGTCGACCGGAAATTCTAAAAGCTTTTTTTGGTCGGTGGGGTATTGAGCCAGCCACATTATAATTAAAACTCCTCGTTAATAAGTTTGGGTTGGCACTTGTGGGATGCGTTCCACTTCAGCACTTTATCAGCTTCATGATTTCCCGATATTCCCGCCCCGAAATGACTGCCCTCTGGTCCGAGGAGGCCAAACTTTCGCGCTGGTTGGAGATCGAGATCCTCGCCTGCGAGGCGATGGCCAACCGGAGGATCATTCCGCGAAAAGATGCCCGGACGATTCGTCGGAAGGCAAAATTCAATCTTCGGCAGGTTCACAGGAACGAGGAGCGGACGCGTCACGATGTTTTGGCTTTCCTGGAAGATGTGGCGTCCCACGTCGGTCCGGCCGGACGTTGGATTCATCAAGGCCTGACGTCCTCCGATATTCTCGACACCACGTTGGCGTGGCAGCTGCGGGATGCGGCCGATCTTCTGATCGCGGGAGTCAGGAAAGTGAAAGCAGCGGCCGCCATGCGGGCGCGGAAACACCGCGGCATGCTGACGATCGGGCGGACCCACGGAATCCATGCCGAGCCGACGAGTCACGGCATACGGATGGCCCTTTTGCATGACGAATTTTGCCGGGCAGAGGAGAGGTTGGTGGCCGCCCGGGACGAGATTGCCGTCGGCAAACTTTCAGGCGCGGTGGGAACCTACGCCCACCTGGACCCCTCGATCGAGGCGTTTGTATGTAAAAAACTGAAACTCAAACCAGGGGCGGCCACTCAGGTGGTTCCTCGCGACCGGCATGCAGCCTTTGCGTTGGCACTCTCGTTGGTGGCCGCAAGTGCGGAGCGGTGGGCGACGGAGTTCCGGCATCTGCAGCGGACGGAGGTCGGCGAGGTGGAGGAGCCTTTTGCGAAGGGACAGAAGGGAAGCAGTGCGATGCCCCACAAACGGAATCCTGTGAATGGGGAGCGGATCTGCGGATTGGCCCGGATTGTCCGCGGGCATGCGGTCGCGGCGCTGGAAAACGTGGCTTTGTGGCACGAGAGGGATATTTCCCACAGCTCGGCCGAGCGGATTCTTTTCCCCGACGCAACAATCCTCCTCGATTTTATTCTGAATGACCTGGAGGGGCTTGTTCGTGGGCACAGGGCGGATGCGAAACGAATGCTCGCGAACCTCGGATCTTCACGGGGACTGTGGGCCTCCCAAGGTGCTCTACTGGCCTTGACCCGTGCGGGGTTGGCCCGAAGAGAGGCTTATGAGGCGGTCCAGAAGCATGCGATGGCGACTTGGCTGGAGGGTGGAGCGGATTTCACCACCCGGCTGGCGTCGGACCCCGAGCTGGGAAGAAAAATCGGAAAGAAGGGATTGCAGGAGGCGTGCAACGCGTTACGGCATCTTCGGCACGAAAAACTGATTCATCGCAGGTGCGGACTGTAAAGGAGGGCAAGACGGATGAAAGCGATTGTGACCGTGACATTGAAGCCCTCGATCCTTGATCCGCAGGGGGAGGCAGTGGCGCATGCCCTCCGAAATATGGGTGTGAAAGGGGTGAAGTCGGTCCGGATTGGAAAACATATCGAGTTGGAGATCGAGGGGGGCGAGGAGAAGCAGTTGCGCGCGAAGCTGGAGGAGATTTCCAAGGAGCTGTTGAGCAATCCGGTCATGGAGAATTTTCATCTGGATCTGCGGGCCGGCGGATGAGGTTTGCGGTCATTCAATTTCCCGGTTCGAATTGCGATCGGGACTGCGTGCACGCGCTGCAGGTTTTGGGGCAGGAGGCGCGTTTGGTCTGGCATCAGGAGACGAGGCTGGATTCTGGGGAGGGCGTGATTTTGCCGGGGGGCTTTTCCTACGGGGACTACCTGCGGTGCGGGGCGATCGCCCGCTTTTCTCCGATCCTGCCGGCGGTCAAAGCGGCGGCGGAGCGGGGTGAGGTGGTGGTGGGAATATGCAATGGATTCCAGATTTTGTGCGAGGCGGGGCTTTTGCCGGGAGCATTGACCCGCAACGAGGGACTTCATTTCCGATGCGAAACGGCGTATCTGAGGGTGGAAACTCCCGCCTCCCGTTTCACCTCCCACTTCGCCACGGGGCAGACGCTGAGCGTTCCGATCGCCCATGGGGAGGGATGTTACCGGGCCGACCCTGAAATTTTGCAGGAGTTGGAGGCGGAGCAGAGGGTGCTTTTCCGTTATTGCAATGCGGAGGGACAGCTCGTGCCGGAGGCGAATCCGAACGGATCGAGCCATCATATTGCGGGGATTTGCAACGCTGGGAGAAATGTTTTGGGAATGATGCCGCATCCCGAGCGGTGTTGTGAGGTCGAGATGGGCGGGACGGACGGGCGCGGTATTCTTTTGGGAGCGGCCGGGATCGGGAGGAAGATATGAAGGCGAAAGAGTTTGCGCTGAAACTGGGTCTGACGGAGCAGGAGTACGGAACGATCGAAAAGGGGCTGGGGCGTGAGCCGAACGAGAACGAGCTGGGCATGTTTTCGGTGATGTGGAGCGAGCACTGTTCGTATAAGAACACCCGAAGGGAGTTGCGGAAATTCCCGACGACGGGCCCCGCGGTGCTGGTCAAAGCGGGGGAAGAAAATGCCGGAGTGGTGGATGCTGGGGATGGGCTGGCGTTGGCCTACAAGATCGAGTCGCACAATCATCCCAGTGCGGTGGAGCCGTTCCAGGGAGCGGCAACGGGAGTGGGAGGGATCCTTCGTGATATTTTCACCATGGGAGCGAGGCCGGTGGCATTTATGGATTCGCTTCGGTTTGGCCGGCCCGAGGCAAAAGGGGAGGCGGGAAAAAGAACGCGGGCGCTGATCCATGGGGTGGTTTCGGGGATTTCGCACTATGGAAACTGCGTCGGGGTGCCGACGGTCGGCGGGGAGCTGGTTTTTGATCCGGCCTATGAGGGGAACCCTTTGGTGAATGTTTTCTGTTTAGGGATTCTGCGTCATGACCAGATTCGTCGCGGGGCTGCCAAGGGTGTGGGGAATCCGGTTTTTTATGTCGGAGCAAAGACCGGGAGGGACGGATTGGCAGGCGCGGCCTTCGCCTCGAGGGATTTGACCGAGGAGAGCAAAGCGGATCGGCCGGCGGTGCAGGTGGGGGATCCTTTTGTCGGGAAGCTGCTGTTCGAGGCGTGTCTGGAGCTGTATGCGCGGCCGGATCTGGTTGTGGGGGTGCAGGACATGGGGGCGGCGGGGTTGACCTGCTCCACGTGCGAAACGGCGAGCCGGGGCGGTTCGGGAATCGAAATCGAACTGGATCGGGTTCCGCAGAGGGAAACGGGAATGACCCCGTACGAGATCCTGCTGTCCGAGTCGCAGGAGCGGATGTTGATCATCGTGCATAAGGGGAGGGAGAAGGAGCTAAAGGAGATCTTTGCAAAGTGGGGACTGGATGCGGCGGAGATCGGTTATGTCACGGAGACGGGCAAGGTGGTGGTCAAAGCGGCGGGGAGGGTGGTGGCGGACGTGCCGGCGCGATTGTTGGCGGATGATGCGCCGGTGTATGAGCGGGAAGCCAAAGTTCCGGCCCAGCTCGCTGAAAAACAGAAACTGGATCTGAAAAAGATTTTGCCGGCCCAGCCGAAGGTGAAAGAGGATCTGCTGAAGCTTGCGGCCTCGCCGGCGATGGGATCGCGTCGCTGGGTGTGGAACCAGTACGATCACATGGTGGGATTGCGGACGTTGGGCAAACCCGGGTCCGATGCGGCGGTTTTGCGGATCGAAAAGCCGGGCGGGGGTTGGGTGCATGTGGCGATGACGCTGGATGGGAACGGACGCTGGTGTGCGCAGGATCCGCGGGAGGGTTCGAGGGCGTTGGTGGCGGAGGCGTGCCGGAACCTGGCGTGTGCGGGGGCGGTACCGCTGGGGTTGACTGATAATTTGAATTACGGGAACCCGCACGATCCGGAAATTTTCTGGCAGCTGCGGGAAGGGGTGGAGGGAATGGCCGAGGCGTGCCGATGTTTCGACCTTCCGGTGACGGGAGGAAATGTGAGTCTTTACAACCAGTCGCCTGCGGGGCCGATTCATCCCACGCCGGTGGTGGGTGTGGTGGGCAAAGTGGAGGAGGGGGTGCGGCTGGTGCCCGGAGTTTTTGGAAAGGGCGGGGGAGCGATTCTGCTTCTGGGAACGCAGGAGTCGGGCGGGTTGGGGGCCTCGATTTATCTGCAAGAGATTCACGGGGTTCTTGCGGGGAAATTGGGCAAGGTGGATTTGGTTGCGGAGAGAAAATTACACGGGTTGATGCGGAGCGTGCTCAAGCTGGCCGGGGTGCGATCGGCGCATGACGTGGGCGAAGGAGGGATTCTCTGGGCCCTGGCGGAGATGACTTTTGGGGAGGAGTCGGCAGGAGCGGAGGTTACGCTTCCCTGCGGGCAGGGGGAGAGGCCGGAGGAGGTGCTTTTCGGGGAGGGAGCGGGCCGGATTCTTGTCGAAGTGGAGGAGGAGACGGTGGGGATGGTTGAGCCGTTGGCGAAGGAGCTCGGAGTGGGTTGTACACGAATCGGAAAAACCGGCGGGGCCGATTTCGAGGTTACCTGTGGCTCCGTCAAGGAGCGCTGGGGGGTTCAGGAGTTGCGAAAACTTTTCGACGAGGCTTTGCCGAACGCTTTGGAGGGTTGATGAAAATCTCTCCCTTCTCAAAGTGGACGGATCGGAGTAAGGTAAACCCTTGAAGACTCCCCATTTCCCTACTCATGAGTGCGGGGTCTTTGGGGTCTACAATCATACGAATGCGGCGGAGCTGACATACTATGGGCTTTATGCCCTTCAGCATCGGGGGCAGGAGAGTGCGGGGATTGTCACAGCGAAAGACGATGGAAAGGCTTTTGCGATCAAGCGTGGGATGGGTTTGGTGGGTCAGATTTTCAAGGAGAATGATTTAAAGGAGTTGGCGGGCACGCGGGCGATCGGGCATGTGCGATATTCGACAACAGGTTCGAGCACGATCAAGAATGCCCAGCCGCTGACGGTGGAAACGGGGCGTGGGCAGATTGCGATCGCCCACAACGGAAACCTGGTGAATGCGGGGAAATTGCGCGACGAGCTGGAGGCAGCCGGATCGATTTTTCAGACGACGACCGACAGCGAGATCATTTTGCATCTCATCTCGCGGCCCAACCCCGCGATCGGCGGGGGCGCCCTGGCGCAGGCACTTTCCCGAGTTCACGGTGCCTACTCCCTGGTGTTGATGGGGGAGAATGAGGTGATTGCGGCGCGGGATCCTTTCGGGTTCCGTCCGCTCGTGATCGGCAAGCTGGATGAGGCTTTTATTTTTTCGAGCGAGACGTGCGCTTTGGATCTGGTGGGGGCGGAGTTTGTGCGTGAGGTGGAGCCCGGGGAGATTGTGGTGGCGGATGAATCGGGGTTGCGCTCCTTCAAGCCCCATGCGGAGACGGCCCGGGAGGCGCTCTGTGTTTTTGAGTTTGTTTATTTTGCCAGGCCTGACAGCCAGATCGGGGGGCGAAACATCAGTCATGCACGGACCCGGATGGGGAGGGAGCTGGCGCGTTTGCATCCTGTGGAGGCGGACATTGTTGTGCCGGTTCCGGATTCCGGAACCTATGCGGCTTTGGGGTATTCGGAGCAGGCGGGAATTCCCTTGGACCAGGCGTTCGTGCGGAATCACTACATTGGAAGATCGTTTCTGCAGCCGACCCAGCTGATCCGGGATTTCAACGTCCGGGTGAAGCTGAATCTGATTCGCACGGCGGTGCAGGGAAAGCGAGTGGTGGTGGTGGACGATTCGATTGTCCGGGGGACGACCGCACGGGCACGGGTGACCAATTTGCGGGAGGCGGGAGCCAAAGAGGTGCATATCCGGGTGAGTTGTCCGCCCCACCGGTTTTCCTGCCACTACGGGATCGATTTTCCAGACCCGAAGGATCTTCTGGCGAACCGGATGACACGGGCGGAAATCACAAAATATCTGGGGGCGGATTCCCTGGGATATCTGGATGTGGACGGAATGGTGCGTGCGTGCGGGCTGCCCGCAAAAAAATTCTGCATGGCCTGTTTCACGGGGGATTATCCTGTGGCGTTCGCTCCCGAGGACAGCAACAAGGAGATCCTGGAGCAGAGGAGAGAGCGATCGGTATCCCTCGTGCCGGAAGAGGAGAGTCGGCAGAGGTTTTTGCTCTGAGCGGGATGGCGCGGGACGCTTACGCAAGGGCGGGGGTGGACATCAGCCTGGGCAACCGGGTGAAATCCGGGATCGGGGCCATGGTCCGATCCACCCGACGTCCCGGGGTGATCGGGGGAATCGGGGGATTCGGGGGATGTTTCGACGGCAGGATAGCCGGTTACCGTCATCCCGTTCTGGTTGCGAGCATTGACGGGGTGGGCACGAAGCTCAAGATCGCACAGCAGGTGGGGAAACACGGGACCCTCGGGGAGGATTTGGTGAATCACTGCGTGAACGACATTGCGGCGTTGGGGGCGGAGCCTCTGTTCTTTTTGGATTATATTGGAACGGGAAAATTGAGTCCGAAGGTGTTTCGGCAAATTCTGGCGGGGTTGGTCCGGGGTTGCAGGAGATCGGGTTGTGCGCTGCTGGGTGGGGAGACAGCCCAGATGCCGGGGATTTATCATGGTCACGATTATGATCTGGTGGGCTCCATCGTGGGGGTGATGGAGAAGGGAAAAGCGACCGATGGGCGATCCATCCGGTCGGGAGATGTGATTTTGGGGTTGCCTTCGAACGGTTTGCAGACCAACGGGTACACCTTGGCTCGGCATATTTTGTTTCAAAAAGCAAAATTGAGGGTGAGGGGAAACCTGCCGGGAACCTCCTTGAAGTTGGAGAAGCTCCTCTTGGCGGTGCATCCCAACTATCGGCCCGCACTTTTGAAGATTGGAAAGAGAGTCAAGATCAAGGGGGCGGCTCATATCACAGGCGGCGGGCTGATCGACAACCCTCCGCGGATTTTTCCCCAAGGGATCGGGGCGGAGATCCGGTTGGGGAGCTGGCCTGTGCCGCCGTTGTTCCGATATCTGGAGACGAAGGGAGGGCTGGGAAAGCTCGAGGCCTACCGGACCTTTAACATGGGAATCGGGATGATTGTGGTGGTGGCGAAAGGGGAAGTGGCCAAGGTGAAGAAGGCGGTTCGATGTTATGAGATCGGTAGAATGGTGCGGGGAAATGGGAAGGTTCGGTTGATCGGATGAGCGAAGGAATCCGCAGGGCCCTGCTTTCGGTCTCCGACAAGACGGGGCTGTTGGAGTTCGCCAAATTCCTGGCGGGAAAAGGCGTGGAGCTGATCTCGACCGGAGGAACGTGCAAGGCGTTGCGGGACGCGGGGGTGAAGGTGACCGAGTTAAGCGACTACACAGGCTTTCCCGAGATGATGGATGGAAGGGTGAAAACGTTGCATCCCAAGGTCCACGGGGGGCTTTTGCAAAGGAGGGATCTGGCGAGCCATCGCGAACAGGCCGCCCAGCACAAGATTCCGACGATCGATCTGGTGGTGGTGAATCTTTATCCCTTTGAGCAGACGGTGGCGCGGACCAACTGCACGACGGAGGAGGCGATTGAAAATATCGATATCGGGGGTCCGAGCATGTTGCGAAGTGCGGCGAAGAACCACGAGGCGGTGACGGTGGTGACCGATCCGTCCGACTACGGACGGGTTCAACAGGAGATGGAAGCGACGGGGAACACAACGTTGGAAACCCGGAGAAAACTCGCGGCGAAAGTTTTCCGACACACGTCCCACTACGATCACTTGATCGGTGCGTATCTGACCCGGCACGTGGAAAACGAGCAGCCGGTTTTGCAGGAGACCGCGGGTATTGTTCGGCGTCGGGCCCAATCCCTGAGATATGGGGAAAATCCGCATCAAAAAGCGGCTCTGTACGGGAATTTTCTGGAGTCCTTCCAGCAGCTGCATGGGAAGGAGCTTTCCTACAACAATGTCTTGGATCTGAGTGCTGCCGCTGGGTTGATTGCCGAATTTCAGAAAGCCCCGCCGACTCTGGCGATTTTGAAGCACACCAATCCGTGTGGAGTGGGATCAGGAGAGAAGCTTTTCGAGGCTTGGGAAAAGGCGTATGCGACCGATCGGCAGGCGCCGTTTGGGGGGATTCTTGTGGTGAATCGCCCGATGGATGCAGAAACCGCGCAGGCGATCGCGGAGATCTTTAGCGAGGTGATTCTGGCTCCTTCGTTTGATGCCGGGGCGTTGAAGATCTTGCAGGCCAAGAAGAATCTGCGGTTGATTGAGAATCATGAGACGGCGTCAGGCGGCTATGATTTTCGAAGTGTTCGCGGGACCGGATTGTTGGTTCAGGAGAGTGACGGGGCAGGGGATGATGAGGCATCGTGGAAAACGGTTACGAAAAGGAAACCGACCGATGCGGAAATGAAGGCCATGCGTTTTGGCTGGAAGGTGGTGCGGCATGTGAAGTCGAACGCGATTGTGTACGCGGGACAGGATCGGACGCTGGGGATCGGGGCGGGTCAGATGTCGCGTGTGGATTCGTCGCGGATTGCGGTTTGGAAGGCGGGAGAAGCCAAGCTTTCCTTGAAGGAAAGTGCGGTGGCGTCGGACGCGTTTTTCCCATTTCCGGACGGGTTGGAGGCGGCGGCGCAGGCCGGCGCGACGGCGGCGATTCAACCGGGGGGGAGCGTGAAAGATCCGGAGGTGATTGCGGCGGCGGACCGGTTGGGCGTGGCGATGATCTTCACGGGGCGCCGGCACTTCCGGCATTAACGCCAGGAGAGAATCCGGGAGCCGTCGGGTTGCGGGGTGAGGGTAAGATCCAAAGTATTTTTCGGCCATTCGCCGGGATAGCGTTCGGGCCATTCGACGGCCACGAGTCCTGAAGTGATGAGGCAATCAGGCCAACCGAGGGAGTCCCAGTCGCGTGCATTTTCGAGGCGGTATAGGTCCCAGTGTTCGAGCGGGAGTTGTCCACCGAGCAGAGGTTGGCACAGGGTGAACGTGGGACTGGGAATATCTCCTGGGACACCCAGCGCTTGGGCAAGACCTCGCACCCACTCGGATTTTCCAGCACCGAGGGGGCCGTGGAGACGAAGGATCGTCCCGGGCGAAAGGAGAGAAAGATGGCGTGCAGCGTGGGCACGGGTGGCGGCCGCATCCGTGCAGATTTCGTCGGGGGAAAACTTAGCGGAGGTGATCATAGCCGCGGAGGGGAAGCCCACCGGTGTGGCAGCCCTGCCGGATGGGAAGGCAGGATCCAATGATGGTTAGAGGAGTGGAAAAGGGCCAGCGTCGCAACAGCGCCGGAGTCAATGGGGGTGGGACGGAGAAGAGAAGTTCGTAATCTTCGCCCCGGGTGAAGGCAAGTTTTGGAGTCGCACGGGGAGAGAGGGGGATTTGACCCGGGTCAATCCGAAATCCGATCCGGGAGGAGCGGGCGAGGCGGGGGAGGTCGGCTCCCAGTCCATCGCTGAGATCGAGCATGGCGGAGGGGAATTTGTTGCGCACGAGCCACTGGCCCTCGGCAAGGCGAGGGTGGAAGGTGAGGTGGCGCCGGGGCCAGGAACCGCCCAGCTTTCCCGTGACGAAAAGGAGGTGGCCCGGCTTGGCTCCCGAGCGGTTGGGTGAGGTATTTTTGGGAACGGTGCCGAGGAGGGAAACGGAGAGGAGGAGTTGCCGGGTCCGCACGGTTTCTCCCCCGACGACGGGAAGGTTGAATCTTTTCGCCAGACGAGCCAGGCCACGGTAGGCCTCACGAAGGCGAGGAGCGGAGCGGGCGTTCGGGCAGCCAGCGGTAAGGAGTGCGGCCCTGGGGGTGGCGCCTGCGGCCGCCAAGTCACTGAGGGCGCGGGCGAGGGCTTTCCGTCCGGCGAGGGGGGCTGGGGTGGATGGGGAGAAGTGAACCCCCTCAACCACCGCGTCTGTTTTGAGAACGAGATCGAGTTGACTGGAAAAAGGGGAAAGAACAGCGCAGTCGTGACCGATGGAGTGGCGGATTCCCTTGGAGGGTTGACGACCCAAGGCCAAGGTCCACCGGTGAATCCAGAAATCCTCGCGGGTGGGGGGAGTCTGATTCATGGGAGGGGCGGCCGGGCAAGGAGGATGAGGATACAGGTATTGGCATTAAAAAAAGAGTGAAGAAGGATGGAGGGTAGCAGGCTGTTTTTGGTCCGATACAGACCTGCGAGGGCGGCCCCGAAAAAGGTAAGCGGGATCAAAGTGGGTGCATGCATGTGAACAGCACCAAAGGCGAGGCCGGAGATCCATTGGGCCTGGATCGCGGGCATGCGATACGCCAGCCAGGGAAAAAGAGTTCCCCGAAAAAAAACTTCCTCCCCAATGGGAGCGATCACCAGAGCATAGGTGAGAAAGGGGAGGAGCGTCTCGGTGTCGCGGGCCTGGAGGAAGCGGACCATCGCGGGCTGGGGTTCGAGGGGAAGACCGAGAAGAAAAAAGAGGCCGGAGCTGAGGAGGAGCAGAAACAGGATCGGCAGAAAAAGGACCAGCAGGGAGTGAAGGGAGAAACGTGTGTCGGAAACAGGGTGAAAACGAAATATTCCCCACTGCTCGGCGGGTTTTTTCCCATCCAGGATAGAGAGGAGGAGTCCGATGGTGATGGCGAGCCCCGGAAGGAGAGAGGGAAAGAGCCAGGCGGTGAGGCCCAGAGCGGTGGCGGCAAACAGGAGGGGTGCCAGCGACAGGTTCAGGGTGGGAGCGGGGGCGGATGGGGTTGGAAGAAAAAGAATTCGAAGACGCGGAATCCCCCCGAAACAGAGGGAGGCCATCGCGAGGGTGAGCAGGAGAGCCGCATAGACCAAGGCGGGAAGTGGGGGGGACCACGGGGTCATCCATGGAGTGTAAGGGAAACAGGGACCGGAAAAGAAGAGGCAAAGGGGGTGGATTGCCGGATTGAGGGGAGCCGGGAGATGGGGCATTGTGGTCGCGGATGAAACATTCGATTGCCCTCAAGATCTTTGCCTTGGCAGTGGGCATCATCGGACTGACCGTGGTGGTTGCGATGTTGACGAACATCGAGGTGATTGGGTTGGGTGGGAACGTGACCACCGTCGCAAAAAAAACAATTCCTTTGGCAGCCAAGGCGGCGGATCTGAACGAGGCGGGGCTCTACCGGCGGGTGGCTTTCGAGCGGCTCTATCGTGAATACGGGGAGCCGCAGCCGGATGCGGAAACCATCAAGGAGGCGACCGAGAATTTTGAAAAGAATACAGCAACAACTTCCGAATTAAGTTCCGCTCTCCGGGCGGATCTCAAGGTGTTGCCAGACGATCCCGGGGAAAGGGAGTTGGCGGCACAAGCCCGGGAGGTGGTCAGCCAGATCGAAAGCAGCTTCCGTGCAACGACGGATTTGGCACGATCGACTTTGCAGGCCCGCAAGGCGGGTGACCGGGCAAAGGCAAAGGAGCTGCTGGATTTTACCGTCAAAGGTCAGAGTGAGCTGAGAAAGCTTCGCTGCAAACTTCAGGATATTACCGTGCAAATGGCGGAGATGTCGGCCCAAGACGCGGAAGGCAGAAAAAACAGGGTACTGATCAGCAGCACGGCCACGACGTTGTTGGCGGCGGTGCTCGGATTGGGGGCGGCCTGGATGATCTCCCGGAACATGGCGCGACCCCTTCTCGAACTGTTGAGCACCACGAGAAAAGTCCAGGCGGGTGATTTTCGGGCCCATGTTGGAAAACTTCCGGAGGACGAGATCGGGCAGCTTGGGGAGAGCTTCAACCTGATGGTGGGAGAGCTGCGGCGAAAGCAGGATCTGCAGAAGGCGATCGGGTCGTACATCGATCCAAGAATCGTGGAAAAGGTCATCGTGCCGGGGCGGCCGGAGGACGTGGCGGGACAAAAGAGGTTGATGACCGTTTTGTTTACGGATTTGGTGGGTTTCACCACGCTGGGGGAGAACCTGACGGCGGGCGGGTTGGTGCACGTGATCAACCGCTACTTCACCCTGATGTCGGAGTGTGTTCAGAAAGAGCACGGGATCATCGACAAGTTTATCGGGGACGCGATCATGGCGTACTGGGGTCCGCCTTTTGTGGCGGAGGAGGAGCAAGCCATCGCGGCGTGTCGTGCGGCGCTCGCCCAGGTCGACGCCCTGTCCCGGTTCCGCGCCGAGTTGCCCGACCTGATGGGGTTGCGCAAGAATTTGCCAGAGATCAACCTGCGGATTGGAATGGCGACGGGGGAGGTGGTGGTGGGGAACATCGGAAGCGAGACGGCGCGAAGTTATACGGTGATGGGGGACACGGTGAATCTGGCCTCGCGGTTGGAATCGGCCAACACGATGTACGGGACACGCATTCTCATTTCGGAGGAGACGCGTCGCATGGTGGAGCGGGGCATGGCGACCCGGGAGGTCGACCTGCTGGCGGTGAAGGGCAAGAGCGATCCGGTGGGCATTTATGAGTTGTTGGCCGAGCAGGGGAAGCTGAGGCCGGAGGAGGATCAAAAAATCAAACTGGCGGAGGTGGCCCTGGCTGCATACCGGAAGCAGGATTGGGCCGGATCGGAGCGAGCGTTCGGGGAAATGGTGGAAAAGTATGCGGATGGAGCCAGCCGGACTTTTTTGGGGAGGATCGCTTTGCTGAGGGAACATCCTCCCGGCCCCGGTTGGGACGGGGTGTGGCGGATGACCACGAAATAGGGATCAGACTTTGGCCCGTGCGTCGAGGTCGACCCAGTGGTTGCCATCGGCCCTGAGCATGAGGTCGGATTCCTGCGGTCCCCAGGATCCGATGCGATAGATGGAGATGGGGTTTTCACTCCACCCCTGGCGGATGGCGTCGACCAGGCGCCAAGCCTCAAGAACCTCGTCGTCGCGGGTAAAGAGGGTGGAGTCTCCGAAAATCGCGTCCCCGAGAAGTCGTTCGTATGCCTCGGGGGAGTAGGATCCGAATTCACTGGCGTAACAGAACTCCATGTCGACGGGTTGAACGGTGCTCCGCCCGGGGCGTTTTGCGTTGAAGCAGAGATGCACGCCCTCGTCGGGTTGGAGACGGATGTGCATGGCGTTGCGGCTGAGGAGATCCCCAAACTCCGCCCGGAAAAGGGCGGCGGGTGGGCGGCGAAAGACGATGACGATCTCGGAGGCGCGGGAGGAGAGGGCTTTTCCGGTCCGAAGATAGAAGGGGACTCCCGACCATCGCCAGTTGTCGATCTGAATTTTGAGTGCGGCGAAGGTTTCGGTGGTCGAGCTGGGGTTGACACGATCCGACTGGCGATATCCCTCGTACTGGGCGCGGACGGTGCTGGCCCGGATGGTCTCCATTTTCGGGGTGGTGATGGAGCGGAGGACTTTGACTTTCTCGTCGTGGATGGATTGGGAGGTGAGGTTGGCGGGGGGTTCCATCGCCGTGATGGAGAGAAGCTGCATCATGTGGTTTTGCACCATGTCGCGCATCGCCCCGACCTCGTCGTAGAAAGCCCCCCGGGTGCCGACCCCCTCCTGCTCGGCCACGGTGATCTGCACGTTGTCGATCAGGTTGCTGTTCCAGATCGGCTCCCAGATGGAGTTGGCGAAGCGGAAATAGAGAAGATTCTGGACTGTTTCCTTTCCGAGGTAGTGATCGATACGGAAGAGGTTGGATTCATCGAGGCAGGATTGGAGGTCGGTGACCAGTTGGCGGGCGGAGGCGAGGTCGTGGCCAAAGGGTTTCTCGACAACGACGCGGGCGGGGAGTCCGGGGTGGACCAAGCCTGCCTTGGCGAGCTGTTGGACGACGGTGGCAAAGTAGTCCGGGGCGGTGGCGAGATAAAAAATGTGTTGGGTCAGACCACGGGTTTTGGCCAACTCCTGTAGCGTCTCCTTGAGGCCCAGATAGGCCTTGGGGTCGTCAAAATTTCCCGCGTGGTAGGAAAGTTTGGGTGTGAAGTTTTTCCACTCCTGCGCGGAGACGGGACGCAGGCGGGAAAACTTATCGAGGCCCTCCTTCATCTCGTTGCGGAATTCGTCATTTGTTTTGGGGCGTCGGGCAAAGCCAATGATCGAGTAGTCCGGGGGCAGGGCGCCCTCGTGTTGCAGACCGAAGAGGGCGGGGACGAGTTTGCGATGGGTGAGGTCCCCGCTGGCGCCAAAGATGACCATCACAAAAGGGGGCAGGACCCGATCGGCTTGGGGGGAGGGGTCCGATTTGGTTGGATTGACCGAGGGGATGCGAGCGGGTGCGGCAGCTGGGCTCATGGTTGGGTACAATGGTAGATTTCGATCGTTCCGCGGTCACTACGAACCTTGGCGGCGGGGAAGTTGGCTGAGGGGTCGTCCTGGGCGAGGGCACGGACGAACGGCTCCTTGGAGGGTCCCCGGGTCACAAACCAGATGGCGCGTGCGTAGCGAAGGAGGGTGTAGGTGGAGGTGACCCGCCAGACGCCGAGCTTGGGGACAAAGTTGGGGGCGATGAGGAGCTTTTCCTCGCGAAGGGCGGCGGTTTCGGGAAAGAGGGAGGAGGTGTGGCCGTCGTCCCCGATTCCCAGGAGAATCAGATCGAAACGGGGGGGCTCGCCGAGGTCTGTGCGAACCTGCTTTTCATACGCACGGGCACCGATGTCGGCGGTCCCGATTTCGGTGGGAACGCGTTCGATGTGGACTCCTGTTTCCTGAAAGGCCTGGTGAATCATCCGATAGTTGCTGTCCTTATGATCCGGGGTGACCCAACGTTCGTCCCCCAGGTAAAGGCGGGTGGCGGACCAGGGCCATTTGGTTTTGGCAAGGCGATCGTAAAGAGGGCGGGGAGTGGAACCCCCCGATAGGGAAACGTGAAAGGTGCCGCGGGCACGGAGGGCGGGGCCCCCGAGTGCCTCCCATCCCTCGACCATGGAGTCGATCCATGCGGTGGCGCTGGAAAACTCGTGCAACAGCATGGTCCCAGAGTAACGAAATTTAGGATCGATGCGATGGACAATTCGCCGGTTGGGGCTGGCGGTTTGCGGGAAATTGGGTAGGCAGGGTGGGTGAAGTGCCGTTTGGATCAGCTCGATTTGGACAAGCAGATACGCGAGAAGTCGGAGTATCGGGAGAAGTTGCGCGGGTTGCAGTTGAAGCTTCTTCACGGCCAGCGGTTGCTGCAGGAAAGTCCCAAGAACCTGATTTTGGTCTTTGAGGGGCCGGACGCGGCCGGCAAGGGCGGGGTGATCAAGCGGCTGACCGAGCGGCAGGATCCGCGGTTGGTCCGGGTTTGGTCGATTGTGAAACCGACGGAGGAGGAGAAGGCGCACCATTACCTGTGGCGGTTCTGGAACAAGATTCCCGCCACGGGGCAGACGGCGATTTTCGACCGAAGCTGGTACGGTCGGGTGCTGGTGGAGCGGGTGGAGGCATTTGCCAAGAAGGAGGAGTGGAAGCGGGCGTATCGGGAGATTCAGGATTTTGAAAAGACCCTGGTGGACGGGGGCTGCATTTTGATGAAATTTTTCGTGCACATCACCAAGTCGGAGCAGTTGCGGCGTTTTGAACGGCGGGCGGCGGATCCGTACAAACATTGGAAGATCAGCGAGGAGGATTGGCGGAACCGAAGAAAATGGAACGAGCATGTCGTAGCGGCGGAGGAGATGTTTATGAGGACGAGCTCCCGCCTGGCCCCGTGGAATCTGATCGAGGGAAACTACAAGTGGTATGCCCGCATCAAGGTGATGAAGCTGCTGGTAAAAAGGATGGAGCAGGAGTTCGGGGAGTTGTGAGCGGGCGAGCGGAGGCGGAGAGGGACTTCACGGTCTACTTCTTTGACACGGATGCGGGCGGCGTGGTGCATAATTTGAGCTATTTGCGATGGATCGAGGCGGTGCGGACCGATCTGGCGGAGCTTTTGGGCTGGGGCATCGGGGAGATGGTGGGAGGGGACCATGGATGTCCTGTTTTGACGAGGACGGAGGTGGAGTATCTGCGGCCCGCAAAACTGGGGGAGCGGGTGCGGGTGGTTTCGCGTCTGGGGGAGGTGGGGAAGGTGCGGTTTGTGGTCGAGTCGGAGGTCAAGGGAGCGGAGGGACAGCTTTTTTGTCGGGCGAAGCAGGAGTTGGTATCCGTGGATTTGAAGACAGGCAAAGCCAAGGCTTTGCGTGAGGATTGGCGGAAGAGGCACGGGTAGGTAGGGGCGGCCCGGGTACGGGCTTGAGGAGCTAGGGGGGTATGGCAGAGTGCACAGGATGAAGGCAGGGAAATCGGCCTCGGATATGAGGCGCTGGTCGGGGCCCCTGGTGGACGGAATGGAGCGCGCGCCCAGCCGTGCCATGTTGCACGCCGTGGGATTTCGGGAGGAGGACTTTCAGAAACCCCAGATTGGAATTGCCTCCACCTGGAGCCAGGTCACGCCCTGCAACGCGCATATCGACGAGCTGGCCCGGGAGGCGGCGGCCGGGGCGAATGAGGCGGGAGGCAAGGCGGTGATCTTTAACACGATCACCATTTCGGACGGAATCTCCATGGGCACGGAAGGAATGAAGTATTCTTTGGTTTCCAGGGAGGTGATTGCGGATTCGATTGAGACGGTGGTGGGATGCGAGGGGTTCGATGCCCTGGTGGCGTTGGGTGGGTGTGACAAGAACATGCCCGGTTGTGTGATGGCGATGTTGCGGCTGAACCGACCCGCGGTGTTTGTTTATGGCGGAACGATCCTGCCTGGGTGCATAGGAAAGAAGGAGTTGGATATCGTGAGTGTGTTTGAGGCGGTGGGGCAGAGGGCGAGGGGGTCGATCACGGATGAGGAGCTGGGAGAAATTGAAAAGTGTGCGATTCCAGGGCCAGGATCGTGCGGGGGAATGTACACGGCGAACACGATGGCGTGTGGCATCGAGGCCATGGGATTGAGTTTGCCGAACAGCTCCGCCATGGCGGCGGTTTCACCCAATAAAAAGTTGGATGCCAGGGAGGCGGGAAAAGCGGCCTACGCGCTGGCGAAGCGGGGGATTTGTCCGAGGGATATTCTCACCCGCAAGGCGCTGGAGAATGCGGTCACCGTGATCACCGCCCTGGGCGGGTCGACGAACGCGGTTCTGCATTTTTTGGCGATTGCACAGGCGGCGGGAGTGAAGCTGGAGATCGAGGATTTTCAGAAAATCGGCCAACGGGTGCCGGTGTTGGCGGATCTGAAGCCGAGCGGAAAGTATGTGATGGCGGAGCTGGTTCGGATCGGCGGGCTGGTGCCACTGATGAAGCGGTTGCTGGATCGGGGAATGCTGCATGGGGAGTGTATGACCGTGACGGGCAAAACGGTGGCGGAGAATTTGAAATTTGTCGGGGATTATCCTGCAGGGCAGGAGGTGATCCGGCCCTTTTCCGATCCGATCAAGAGGAGCGGGCATCTGGTGATTCTTCGGGGGAATCTGGCTACCGGGGGGGCGGTGGCAAAAATCAGCGGCAAGGAGGGGGAGCGATTTGAGGGAAGGGCCAAGGTTTTTGGGGCGGAGGAGGAGGCGATGAAAGCGATTCTTGCAGGGAAAATCAAAAAAGGGGATGTGGTGGTCATCCGATATGAGGGACCCCGGGGCGGGCCTGGGATGCGGGAGATGCTGGCACCCACCAGTGCGATCATGGGTCAGGGGCTTGGGAAGGATGTGGCATTGATCACCGATGGAAGATTTTCGGGGGGAACGCACGGTTTTGTGGTGGGGCATATCACCCCTGAGGCGTATGACGGGGGGCCTTTGGCTTTGGTGAAGAATGGAGACCGAATTGTGATTGATGCAAAGACCAGAACGATGGATCTGGATGTTTCCCGAGCGGAAATGAAAAAAAGGGCGAAGGCGTGGAAAAAGCCGAAGCCGAAATATACGACGGGGGTTTTGGCCAAGTTTGCACATCTTGTGGCGGATGCATCCCATGGGGCGGTGACGGACGAGGGGCTGAGCCTTTAATTGAAGCGCGGGAGTTGGGGTCCAGCGGCAATTTTTCTTGGACTGGTTGTTTTCGTAGGTATCGGGGTCAGGGCCTGTTTGGATTTGCCGGCCCAATTGGCATCCAGAACGGTGGGGGGCGTGCGGGAGGGGATTGCCGAGGTGTTTGTGGACCTTCTTCATGTGCGACCCGAGATCCGCGAGGGAACGCAAGTGGTGTGGGGGCAGACAGCGGCACGAACCGAGGTGATCGTCGCCGCCAAGAGGATCGAGGTTGGATATGATTGGGAACACCGGTGGATGGGGAGCCGCAAAGTGATCCGGCTGACCCAATCGTATGAGGTGAAGGCAGGCTTCGATTTGTCCAAACCGTTTTGGATCGAGATCGGCGCCACGGGGGCGGAGGCGACCGCGCATCTGCCCAATCCTGAAATACTGGCGGTGACCCCGGTGGGGGAGGTCTCGTACCAAGATCAGGACGGATGGTGGAACAAAGTGACCAACGAGGATCGTGCCAGGGCTCTGCAGGCGTTGGTTTCCGAGGCCCGGGGGAAATCGGAGCGGGGGTCCTTGCTCGATGAGGCAAGGGAAATGACCGGAAGTCGGTTGACCGATTTGTCCCGTGCAAGGAAGATTCATCTACAGATCGAGTATCCGAAGCCGTAATCAAAAAAAGATGCCTTTTTCGAAATGAGCCATCCTCCGCCGATCACGAACAGGAATGCACGGGGCATCAAAGGCAAGGGCACCCATCGAAACATTGACTGGAAAGCATTTTTCAAAAAACCCATCGTTCTGGTGTTTCTTTTTTCCCTGGCGGTTCATGTCCTGCTTTTGATCGGGTTGGGTGAAGTCACCCTATTTCAGGGGCGTACCGTGGCTTTGCCTTTCGTGACAGAGAGCGAGCCGGCAGACCTCCCTGTGCCGCCTCCGCCCCCGCCGGATGAGGAGATGGTTCAGGAGGAAAGGACGGCCGACCCCAACATGCCGGACGATACCCCCGCGGCGGAGGATTCGGCCCCTCCGCTTGAAATGATGAGTGTTCCCGGGGGGGCCAGTTGGGCTCCTGCGGTTCCCAAGGATATCAAAATGTCGGTCACGGGAACTTTAGGTGGCAGTGGTGCAGGAAGTGGATCGGGCACAGGCTCAGGAAAAGGGATGGGTCGGGCGGCAGGAGTGAAGCTTTTCGGGGTGGAGGTGAAAGCCAAGAAGCTTGGGGTGATTGTGAGTATAAATAAATCCGTGCAAAATAGCGGGGTATTAGCTTCGATATTTAGTGAGATCTTTAAATTATTTCCCGATGCTGATGTAATTTTGACCAATGGCGGAGGGATGATGGATTGGGATGTTGCATTAAACGAATTCAATTCGGAAGTAGAGGAGGCGAAAAAGCGGGAAAAGGAGACTGGAAAGCGAGTCGTGATGGCTCACTTGAAATTGGATTTACCCAAAATCCTGAAATTCAGCAGTGGTGAGGCGATGGATTGGACGCCGATTAAAGGATTCAACCTGGACAAGGATTACCCTGGATTAAAAGCGGGAGATCCAGAACTGTACTCCAAGCTATTAAAAAGAAATAGCACTTGGTTTCTCTCGGGTTACGCGGCAGCGAATGCAACGTACAAAGCTTTTGATGAACTCATCAAAAAGAAGGTGGAAGCTATCTACTGGTATAATGGCTTTACATTTCCCGTTGAGGGCAGAGAGGCAGAGCGGCTTGCCGCCACAATTCTAGATAACCAAATTGAAATTATTGTGGATGATCAAATGGGTGGATTCAAAAAAGGAAAAGAGTGGATTGAAAAAGTAAAAGCGAGAACGGCGGCGCGAGGAGCTGGCTCTTAATCAAGCGGGGGCAACATACTCTTTTGGACCTCCTAGCTTCATGAATTTGGAGTGGACGACGAGTCCGAGAATCACCGCCAGAAACGCCAGAGAGGATGAGGCGATGAAGGTGAGGCGGTAGAACTTTTG
>Ga0214917_10000453_pt1 | contig 53522 bp, 35 predicted proteins | sample LL_1208_BB_MetaG_FD_177983 | JGI IMG/M metagenome (GOLD analysis project Ga0214917, IMG submission 177983) | Freshwater microbial communities from Lake Lanier, Atlanta, Georgia, United States - LL_1208_BB | ecosystem: Environmental > Aquatic > Freshwater > Lake | place: USA: Georgia | collected... | reverse complement strand
CCGCACGGCGGTGCCGGCGGCTCGGAGCGCCGTCGCGGAGTCGGGCAGCCGCGGGTCGTCGGCCTCCCAGCCGAGCAGGCCGCCGAACAGTCCCATGTCGGAGCCCTGCGATTCATGGGTGGTGGGGAGTGACCCGGCCCGGTCGAACTCCACGAGCAGCGTCTCAGGCGTGCCGCCGATCAGGTCTCGGGCCAGCCGTCCGATCCGCAGGGCGGCGGCGCAGTGCGAGCTCGACGCGCCCCGCATCACCGGGCCGATCACGTCGTTGAAGATGCTGACGAGCATGGACGGGATGATCAAGGACGGATGGTGACGCCCAGGCAGTCGCCCAGACGAATCCAATCCCGGTGGCCAGCGTCGATCACCCAACGGAGCACGTTCATGTCGATCGCCTCGTATTGATGAATGATGACGTTGCGAAAGCCAACCATGCCGCGGAGCGAGGCGGCCAAGCCCGGCTCGATCAGGTCGGCTTGTTCCAGGAGGCTGAAAGCGTCGGCGCTTCCCTGGGGCACGCCGAGGTGTCGAGAGGCCACGACGTGCATCGCCATGTCGATGGCCGCCTGGCAAGAACGCTCCAGATTGAGCGTCAGCGCGTCGAGGTGCGTGAAACTGTCCAACGTGGGGCAGGCTTCGAACTCCTCCCGCATCCGCCGCAGGCAACGCTCGATGATCGCAGCCTTGTTCAGCAGGATGTCATCAGGCTGCGTAGGCAAGCAGCACCTCCCGCCGTTCGTCCTGAAGGGCGGCGTACATCGACAGAGCGTGCATCGCAAACTCGGCGGTCTGCTGCGGCTCGCGGTCAAACAGGAGCCTGCCCGCCGTGATTGCCTCCTTGGCGTAGACGAGGTTGGAGGTCGAGAGGACGCCAAGGTCGACGTCGCGGCGGAAAATCCGCCCGAGGGCGGCCGTGAGCGCGAGCCGCTCCTCGATCGGAACCGGCGATCCCGGTCGCGGCAGGATCGCGATGTCGACGTCGCTGTCGGGCCTGAGGCGGCCAGCCGCGGCGGAGCCGAGCATGTAGGCCGCCCTCACGGAGTCATGATCTCGCAGCACGTTCACTGCGGCCGAAAGTTCGTCGGCACCGATCATCGAAGGGAGCATGGTGTCACCACGAGAAACAAGGCACGACGAGGGCCGCGACGATTCAAGAATAGTCGTGACTCACGGGGCGCGGCAAACGCGTCAGGGAGTTACGGGGAGGAGCCGCACCTGGCGGATGTCGCAGGCGGCGCCCTTCGCGATCCGCTCGGGCGCGATCCGGAGCGTGTGGTCGCCGATGGCCAGTTTCACCCGGCCGATCACCCGCGGACGGAACTGTTGGAAGCCTCCCGTGTCCTCCACCGTGAAGCCGAGTTTTGCCTCGGCCGCGCCGCTGCCGGCATCGAAGACCACGCTCATCGTGCTGCCACCCTGGCCCTTGCCACAGCCCTGGAGCACCTCCACGTCGAACGTGCCCGGCGCGGCGACCCGAAAGGACCAGCTCGCCGCGTCGGTGGGCTTGGTCCAGAAACCGAGCGTCTGCTTGGCCTCGGCCGTCTCGTAGCGGAGCGTGGTGCCGAGCACGAGCGAGTCGCGGCCGTGCAGCGTCACGGTGCCGTCGTCCGCCTGCTCCGGCCGTGCCGAGCCCGTCTCGAGGCCGGCCGTGTTCACGGCATAGACGCGGTACGCCGCGGGCTTGGCCGTCTGCTCGGCGGAGAGCATGTGCCGCATCGCGGCCAGCGGCTGCGGGGGAGTGTCGCTGTAGAGCAGCCCCTGAAACAGCGGCCGGCCGAACGGGTTGCGGGGCTTCTCGGGCAAGGTCGCGATTCGCACGCCGTCCCGCTCGATCACGAATCCGGCCAGGCCGCTGTCGAGGTCGGCGTCAGCCTCCCAGGTGAGCGCGGTGCCGGCGAGGCGGAGGGCCGTGGGCGCCGGAGGTGGTGTCGAGTCGGCGACCGCCGTGTCCTTGACGTACTGCATCCAGGCGGTCGCGACCCGCTCGTTCGGCAGCCAGCCGAGCCCGAGCGGGTCACCGGCAAAGCCCTTGGCTTGTGCCGCGTCGCCACCGGTGATGGGGGCGAGCCACGCGTCGTCGGCGGGCATCGCGACAAGTGGCTCGCCGGGCTTCGCGGGCAGCCGTGCGGCCAGGCAGGCGTCGAGCCAGGGGATCGCCAAGTAACGCGAGTTGCCGCATTCGTGGGTCGTGAGCGGGTCGATCGCCACGCCCACGAGCCCGCCCCGCGACCGCACCGCCTTGAAGAAGGCTTGGTTGGCCGGCCAGACGCCCTTGAACTTGTTGTCGGTGGCCGTGACGCCCTCCTTCGTGCCGGGGTTGCACATGAGCGGCACGGCGAGCGCCGCATCGGGCAGCACGTGCGGCTTGATGGCCCCGCGAGCGGGATCGGCTTCGAAGAGCGGCACGCCCGAGCGGAGCCAGGCCGCGACCACCCGCTCCGGCCGGAGCATCGCCATCCCGCCGGCCCAGTGGCCGCCGCCGCTGTGGCCCCACAGCGCCCAGGGAACCGTCGCCAGTTCGGGGTGGCCGCTCGCCTTGCCCAGGTCGGCGAGCGCCCGCTCGAAGGCTGCCGCCGAACCGTTTCGCGGATCGCACCACATCTGGCAATCAGCCCCCTCGGGCTGCTCGTAGGCGGGGGCGACGAGTGCGCAGTCGTGAGCGCGGGCCAGGGCCTGCCAGTGGAGGTCCCAGGCCCCGGTGAGCCCCGACGTGCACGATCCCTCGCCACAGCCGTGCTGGTGCACGATCACGCCGCGGAGCCGCTTCACCCCCGGAGGAATCCAGGCGGTATAGGTGACGGGAAAGATCAGGCCGCCCGGTTCCTTCGCCGCTTCGTATCGGACCCGCCAATAAGGCGGCGCGACCTCCGGTCGGGTGTCGTAGGGAGGCGTCTGGCCGGAGGTCCGACTCGTGGCGGCGACGAGCGCCAGCGCGACGGCCACGAACGCCGCCATCTTCAGGGGGGGAGGCGAGCTCATCGATCCCGCTCCTCGAGTGCGGCGCGAATGAACGCCGGGCGGTTGGTGGTGATCCCCATCGCGCCGAGGTCACGGAAGGCCCGGGCGTCGTCCGGGGAATCGATCGTCCAAACGTGAAACTCGCCGACCCCGCCGGCCGCGAGCCGCTCGACGAAGTCGCGGTCGATCACCTCCCGCTTGCCGTGCAGGCCCACGCCATCGGCCTTGCACTGCTTTACGGTGGAGGCGATCTGCTCGGCCGTGGGCCGCCAGTCGCCGGTCGCCTTGTCCTGCTTGAAGCTCGTCAGCCAGTGGGCCCGGACCGCGGGCAGGTCTCGCTTGCACGCCGCCACCGTGTCGGCGCTGAAGGCGATGATCGTGAGCAGCCCGCGATCGCCCTGCCATCCCGCGAGCTGCTCCACGAGCACCGGCACGATCTCGGGGCCCGTCTTCAGCTCGATGAAGAACCGCTTGCCGGGAGGCACGGCGGCGAGCACCTCGGCGAAGGTGGGCAGTTTCTCGCCCTCGAATCTCGCGTCTTTCCAGCGGCCTGCGTCGAGTTCTCGGAGCTGCTCGAGCGGGGTGTCGGCGACGACGTGATTCACACCCGCCACCCGCTTCGTGTCGCCGTCGTGCACGCACACGATCCGGCCGTCACTCGAGAGCCGGAAGTCACCCTCGATCGCATCGGCGGCCTGCTCCCAGGCGAGTCGAAAGGCGGCGAGCGTGTTTTCCGGAGCGTCGTGCGAGGCGCCCCGATGGGCCGTGATCAACTGGCCGGCAGCCTGCCCGGCGAGGAAGAGCGAAAAGGTCGTCGCCACGAGGAGCCGATTCATGGTTGAAAGCCGTGGTGCCATCCGGGCGTCAGGGAGCCGGCAGCGTACTCCCGCCGCGGTCGCGGCTGCCAGGGGCTGCCTCCGGAACGGACCACGTCACGCCAGGCTCGCCGGGTTGTTTCGCGCCGGGCGTGCTGCGGCCGTCCGCGATGAACCGCCGCGTGAGGGCGGTGAGTTGTGCCACGACCTCCGGCTGCTCGCCGGCCAGGTTGCGGGTCTCGCCGAGGTCGGTCGAGAGGTCGTAGAGGCGGGGGCCTGGCTTGCCGGAGAAGACGAGCTTCCATCGCCCCTGGCGGATCGCGAGCTCGCGGTCGGCCGACTGGTGGATCGTGGCCTCGCGGAGCGGTTCGCTCGTCGTGCCACGCAAGGCGGGCAGGATGCTGACGCTGTCCTCGCCCGCGTCATCGGGCAGCGTGACGTCGAGAATCTCCGCGCTGGTGGCCAGCAGGTCGTTGAGGCAGATCGTCTGATCCGACACCGAGCCCGGCTCGATCACGCCCGGCCAGCGGGCCACGAAGGGCACGCGGTGGCCACCCTCGTGAATCTGGGCTTTGCTTCCCCGCAGCGGCGGGTAGGCGCGTCCTGCGGCACCGTTGTCGGCGGAAGCGATCACGAGCGTGTTTTCAGCCAGCCCCTTCCTGTCGAGCGCGTCGAGGATCTGGCCGAGCATGTGGTCGCCCTGATAGACCCAGTCGCCGTATCTCGGATCCTGCTTCACCTCGTCCACCGCACCGGTCTTGCCGGCGAACTCCGGGGCCGGGGCGATCGGCGTGTGGGGCGGACACATGGGGAAGTAGAGGAAGAACGGCTTGCCTGCCTCGCGCTGTTCGAGCCACTCGACGGCCTTGGCGATCATCCGGGGCTGGTTCTCCACGGCCCGCACATGCGCGACCACCCGCTCCTGCTCGATGATGGTCTCGATGTTGCGGGCGTGGGTGAAGCCCTGGAAGTAGTCGAAGCCCAACTGGTTGGGGCCGCTGGCGATCCGCGATCCGATCGGCACGGGGCCCTTGGTCGCCCGGACGTCCTGCCAGGCGAGGCCGAGGTGCCACTTGCCGATGCAGGCGGTCTCGTACCCGTGTCGCTTGAGGAAGGAGGCGACGGTGAGCCGAGACTCCGGGATGAGCGGCGGATCGAAGCTGGTGAACACGCCGTATTGGCCGACGCGTGACGGGTAGCGGCCGGTGAGCAGCCCGTAGCGGGTGGGGGTGCAGACGGCGGCGGCCGAGTGGGCGTCGGTGAACCTCATGCCCGCCGCGGCCAGGCGGTCGAGGTGCGGCATCTCGAGCGTGGAGTCCGGCCGGTAACAGGCCGGCTCCCCGTAGCCCAGGTCGTCGAACAGGACGACGACGACGTTGGGTTTCTCCGCCGCCGCGGCGGGCATCGCGGTCGCGCAGAGGATGAGAATCAGGGCAGTTCGTATCATGGCGCGGTCGCCTGCCGACGTTGAGGCGTTCCCGTCCCGTTTCGACCAGGAGCCGATGTCATGCCGTGCCACGAGGTTGACTACGAGATTCTCGGCTCGGAGATGCAGATTGTCGAGGTCGAGCTCGACCCGGGCGAGACGGTGGTGGCCGAGGCCGGCGCCATGAACTACATGGAGGAAGGCATCGAGTTCACCGCCAAGATGGGCGATGGGTCGGAGCCCGAGGCCGGTTTCTTCTCGAAGCTGGCCAGCGCGGGCAAGCGGATGCTGACGGGCGAGTCGATCTTCCTCACGCACTTCACGAACCACGCCCCGGTCAAGCGCCGGGTGGCCTTCGCGGCCCCGTATCCCGGCAAGATCCTGGCCCTGGATCTGGCCAAGATCGGCGGCGGCCTGACCTGCCAGAAAGACTCGTTTCTCTGCGCGGCGCTCGGGACGAAGATCGGGATCGCGTTCCAGAAGCGGCTCGCGGCCGGGTTCTTCGGCGGCGAGGGGTTCATCCTCGAAAAGCTCGAGGGTGACGGCATGGCCTTCATCCACGCCGGCGGCCACGTGATCAAGAAGCAGTTGAAGGGGGAGACGCTGCGGGTCGACACCGGCTGCGTCGTGGCCTTCACGCGGGGCGTCGAGTTCGACATCGAGCGGGCGGGCGGCTTGAAGTCGATGGTGCTCGGCGGCGAGGGGCTGTTTCTGGCGACGCTCCGGGGCACGGGCACCGTCCTGCTCCAGAGCCTGCCGTTCTCGCGGCTGGCGGCCGAGGTGGTGGCCCACACGGGGGTTGGCGCGCCGGCCCGCGACGAGGGTTCCGCCCTCGGCGGGCTGGCGCGGATGTTCGAATCGTCGTGACCCGAGAGGAGGCGGTGGGATGGCGACCCGGCAGTCGGGGCCGATCACCGGCCTCGTCATCGGCGGCCTGCTGCTCGTCGGCGGCTTCTTGCTGGCCTACCGCATCGGCAAGCCGATTCGCGACCGGGCGGTGGCCAGCGTCGCCTGGCCCACGGCCGAGGGGCGGATCACCGGATCGCGGGTCGAGCGGGTGAAAAACGGCGGCGACGGCAAGGCGACCTACACGGCCGACATCACCTACGACTACGCGCTCGATGGCCGCACCTTCGAGGGGGATCGGGTCTGGTTCGGCGACGACTACTCGGCCAGCGATACGTCGGCCTTCCGGGCGGCGGTGGACCGCTACCCCGTGGGGCAGGCCGTCCAGGTGCATTACGACCCGGCCGAGCCGGCCGAGAGCGTGCTCGAGCCCGGGCCCACGTGGAGCGGGTCGGCCCTGTATCTCATCGGGCTGGGCCTGATGACGCTCGGCGGAATCATCCTCGTCTCGGCCGCGGGCACGCTCCTGCTCGTGACGGCGGCGCTCGCCGCCGCGGTCGGCGGGCTCTTTGGCGGTCGGCGGGATTCGAGAGACGAGTTCGGGTCGCGAGCGGATGATGCAGCCCGTGAATTCGATCGCCCCGCGCCCCGGCCTCTCGGCGGCCGCCCTCCGGCGGAACCACCGGCCGACGACGACGGCATCGAGATCATCTGACCGGGTGGACGCGGCTTCAGGCCCGGCCGGGCCAGGCGGCCCACCAGCTGCGGAACTGCTTCCACTGGGCTTCGAGGAAGGCCCGCTGGCTGTCGGAGAGCGCGTCGGTGGCGTTGAGTTGCCGGGCGTACTCGGCCCGGCCCTCCAGCACCATCAGGTGCTTGTAATAGAGGACGAGATCCGGCCCCTCGTCATACGTCGAGAGCACGGCCAGGGCGTCGGTGAGCTCGGCGGCCCGGGTGCGGGCGGAGGGATCGCCTGCGGCCGCCTGCAGACAGAGCTCCACGAGCCGGAGCACGGGCCCCGGCAGGGCGTTGCCCACGCCGGTGATCGCGCCGGCCGCGCCGCACCGCACGATCCCGTGAAACACCTGCGTGTCGACGCCCACCATCAGCGAGAGGTCGGGGTGGCCGCTCGTGATGTGCTCGGCCGCGTAGGTCAGCGAGTCGGCGCCGCCAAACTCCTTGAACCCGATCAGGTTCGGAAACTCGGCACGCAGGTCGAAGAACAGCGGGGCCTTGGTCTCGAAGCCGTAATACGGACTGTTGTAGATCACCGCCGGCAGGCCCCCGGCCGCCCGCAGGATGCCCGCGAAGTGGTGCCGCTGGGCGGCCGGCGAGGTGCCCCGCGAGAGCACCCGCGGGATCACCATCAACCCGGCGGCCCCGACCGTTCGAGCATGGGCGGCATGGGCGGCGGCGAGCCGCGGGTTCTGGGCCCCGGTGCCCACGATCACGGGAACGCCGGCCGCCGCGAGCCGGGCCACGCCCTCCTGCCGCTCGCCGTCGGTGAGCAGCGGCCAGTCGCCCATCGAGCCGCAGTAAATCACGGCCGACATCCCGGCGGCCACCAGATCGCGGCCGGTGGCGACGAGCGCGTCGAAGTCGGGCGAGCCGGCCGTGTCGCAGGGGGTCATCAGGGCCGGCATGCAGCCGCGGAAGATGTTCATGGGTGTCGAGGGTGCCTGGAGTTCAAACAAGTGGGCCGGGGTTGCCCATGCCATCTCGCCGGACGTTCGCTGCGGGCTTCCTGCCCTCCGCTCACTCGGAGGAAACCTCGCTTCGCCTTCCAGGCTGCCCTTGGTTTCCTACGCCGCTCGATCGGCACGGGCAACCCCTCCACCCATGGATCCGCCATGGGGTTGGGGTGGGCCGCCGCCGCGGATTATCCTTGAAAAGCCCACCCCAGGAAGCACCCATGATCCTCAGCCCCGCCAGCCGCCTCGTGTTCCCCGTTTTCGCCGCCATCTCCTGCCATGCCGTCGCTGCGGCGGTCGCCGCGGAGAACCCCGCCGACCGACCGAACCTCGCCGGGCTCGCCAAGCCCAGCGCGTCGAGCGAGCAGCCGGGCAATCCCATCGCCGCCGCGCTCGATGGAGACGAGGGCACGCGTTGGTGCGCCGCGGACGGATCGGCGCCGCAGTGGTGGCGAGCCGATTTCGAGAAGCCCCAGCGGGTCGTGGCGGTGGAGCTCGACTGGGAGTCTCCCGGACGTGAGTATCGCTACGTGATTGAGACGTCGCGGGACGGCACCACCTGGGCCACGGCGGCCGACGTGGAGCAGGGCACCAAGAGCCCGGCCGTCCACGACCTGGCGACCGACGTCGGAACCGACGTCCGGGCGGTGCGGGTCACGTTTCTCGGCGGCCCCGGCTGGGCCAGCATCCGCGAGGCGCGGCTGGTGGCGCCGCCCGGCACGGCCGTGCCCAAGCTCGAGGTGGTCACCCGCGAGAAGCTCGCCGCGGGCCTGGCCCGGGAGGTCAAGCCGCCCGCGGGCTTCACCGGCACGCTCTTCGCCACGCCGGCCGAGGCCAACTATCCCGTGTTCGTGGCCGCGACGGCCGACGGCACGCTCTTCGTGTCGAGCGACGGCAACGGCTCGCTCGGCCGCGATCCGGACCGCGGCCGGATCCTCCGGCTCCGCGACACCGACGGAGACGGCACCGCCGACGAGGTCAAGGAGTTCGTCCGCGACCTCGACTCGCCCCGGGGGCTCGTGTTCGTCGACGGCCGGCTCGTCGTGCTCCATCCGCCGCACGTGACGGCTTTCCGCGACGTCGATGGCGACGGCACGGCCGAGGCGCAGGAGCGGCTCGTGAGCGGCATCGCCTTCGACTACTCCAAGCGGCCGGCCGACCACACGAGCAACGGCCTCGCGCTCGGCATCGACGGCTGGATCTACGCCGCCATCGGCGACTTCGGCTTCATGGAGGCCGAGGGCCGCGACGGCCGCAAGCTCCAGCTGCGGGGCGGCGGCCTGGTGCGGTTTCGGCCCGACGGCACCGGGCTCGACCTCTTCGCCCGCGGCACCCGCAACAACCTCGAGGCGGCGGTCGGCCCGCTGCTCGACATGATCGCCCGCGACAACACCAACGACGGCGGCGGCTGGAACGTGCGGCTCCATGCCTTCACCGGCCTCGAGGATCATGGCTACCCGCGGCGCTACATGCACTTCACCGACGAGGTCGTGGCGCCGCTGGCCGACTATGGCGGCGGCTCGGGCACCGGGGCCTGCTGGATCGACGAGCCGTGGATGCCGGCCCCGCTCAACGACCAGCCCTACACCTGCGACTGGGGCACCGGAAAGATTTATCGCCATCCGCTGGTCGCCCGCGGCGCGGGCTACGAGGCGAAGCAGGAACCCTTCCTCGAGATCACGCGGGCGACCGACCTCGACGTCGACGCGCTCGGCAACCTCTACGCCGCGAGCTGGCGGGGCGGCGGCTTCAACTGGTCGGGCCGCGACGTGGGCTTCGTCGCGCGGTTTCGGCCACAGGAGCTCCCGGCGATCGCGTTGCCCGACGTCGAGCGGGCGGCCGCCGCCGAACTCGTGGCCGTGCTCGCGGGCCCGAGCCAGCGGCTGCGGCTGGAAGCCCAGCGGGCGCTCCTCCGGCGGTCGCTCGTGGCCGAGGCGGAGGCCGCGCTCGTGTCGCTCGCGCGCGACGCGGCAGCCCGGCCGGCCGCGCGGGTGGCGGCGATCTTCACGCTCGCGCTCGGTCGCGGCGCGGATGCCGTGCCGGCCCTCGCGACGCTCTCCGCCGACGCGGCCGTGGCCCCGTGGGCGATCCGGTCCCTGGGCGATCTCGCGGCGGCGGGCGTGGCCGTGCCCCGCGAGCCGCTCCGAGCGGCGCTCGGCGCGACCGACGCCCGCGCCCGGCGGGAGGCGGTGGTCGCGGTCGTGCGGGCCGGCGACGGCGGCGAGGCGGCTCGCCTGCTCGCGGCCACGGTCGACGCCGATCCGATCGTGGCCCACACGGCCGTCGAAGGGCTCGTGCGGCTGGCCGTCTCGCGGGAGGCCGACGTGATCGCCGCCTGTACCGCGGCGCTCGATGCGTCGTCGACTTCCGCAGGCCTGAGGAAGACCGCGTGCCGCGTGCTGGGCGAGCTTCACTGCGAGCCGGCCGTGGCCGCCGTGCTCATGCGGCTCGAGGCGGCCGACGCGGCGCGCCGGGCCGACCTCGTTTGGGCGGCGGCCAGGCAGTGGCGACGCGAGAGCGCGTGGAAGGGGGACGGCTGGGGCACGCGGCCTGACACCCGCGGCCCCTACTACGCCCTCGAGGAGTGGTCGGCCTCGCCCCGGATCATGGCCGCCCTCACGGCGGCGGTGAAGGCGGCGTCGCCGGCGGAACTCCCCGGCCTCGCCCGCACGCTCGGCCTGCACCGAGTCCCCGCGGCCGCGAGCGGAATGGACTACGCCGCCCACGGCATCGTCGAACCCCCCAAACCTGCAGCGGCCACCAAGCCTGCGGCTCCTGCCGTCGATCCCGCCAAGGCGGCGGAGATCGCGGCCGACAAGGGGCCGAAGCTCGCCGACCGCAAGGTCGAGGAGATTCTCGACCTCGTCAATGCCCGGCGGGGCGACCGCGGCGTGGGGGCGCAGTTGTTCGCGTCGAAGAAGTGCGTCAGCTGCCACTCGACCGGCCCTGACAGTGCCGGCCTCGGGCCGTCGCTGGCCAACGCGGCCGGCATCTACAACCGCCGGCAGCTGGCCGAGAGCATCCTGCTGCCGCACAAGTCGATCGCCCAGGGCTTCGCCACCACGGCGCTGGTGCTCGAAGACGGCAAGGCGCTCGTGGGCTTCGTGACGAGCGAGGCGGCCGACCTGCTCGTGATGCGCGACGCCCAGGGGGCGGAACACCGCGTCGCCAAACCGGCGATCGAGGAGCGCTCGAAGCTGCCCACGAGCGTGATGCCCGAGGGCCTCGTGGCCGACCTGTCGATCGCCCAGTTCGCGAGCCTGCTCGATTACATCGAGGGCATGACGATCAAGTGAGCCACCTTGCGGGTCGAGTCCGCCGCTTCCGGACGATCGGCTCGTGCTGCAGCCAGTCCCGAGGCCTCAGTCGGGCGGGATCGGTACGACGAGTGGCTCGGCATCGCCCGTGGCCAGCAACGAGCCCACCGCGTTCTTGACGATCGTCTGGCGATCCGTCACCAGGAGCTGGACGTCGTCGGCGACCTGCCCGTCGACGATGGCCACTTCGAACTCGTGCCGCACGCGGCCGGTGCCGGGCTCGAGGATATGCAACGCCCGCAGGCATCCCGGAGAGACCGCCACCCGCAGGACCGGCAGCATGTTGGCCGTCGGCTGTGGATGTTCCTCGATCACGGAGAGCCGCAGGTGGCGCGGGTCGTTCTCACCGGCCGAGACGAGCGCGCGGACGGTGGAGCCGGGGAGCCGCTTGAGGTCGAACCGGCGCTCCACGCCCGGCACCAGATCCTGGACCGGGATCGCCACCTCGGGCTCGGCCGCTCGGAAGCGGAACCAGCAGCGAATCTCGGCACTCGTCGCCTCCATCGGCCAGTTGGAAGCGTGCAGGTTCAGCACCGGCACGGGGCGGAACGGCTGCCACGACAGGTCGTAGAACACGTACGGCAGGCCCACTTTCCCGCGCGTCGATTTCGGCTGGACTTCCACCCACGCCTCGACGGGCCGGGGCGAAAAGCCGCTGGCATCGCCGTTCTGGATCGACACCGGCAGGGTGACGGTCTGGCCGTCCCGGACCACCATGTGCGCGCCGATGAACCAGCGTCGCCCCGGGTCGCCGGGGTCGGGCAGGTCGGTGACACTGTCACGCAGCCCCTGCTCCGTGCCGCCGTCGTACCGGCGGAACTCGAGCGCCCGCCCATTGCCCGCCAGGAACAACTCGAGGCCCTCATTTCCCGAAACCGTCACGCGACGGCCCGGTGACGACGGACCGGCATCCAGTTTGACGTCGTAGGTGTCGGTCCGGCCGCCCAGGGGCCGCGGCAGCAGGATCGCCTCGTCGAGTTCCACGAGTTCCTTCGTGGCCAGTCCGCCCTCGACCCCCCAGCGGCTGATGCGCAGGGAGTTTCGCAGTGAGGAGGCGAGTTTGGCCGGATCCCTGGCGTCGAAGTATCGTCCCCCCGAGTCGGCGGCCAGGCTTTGCAGATCCTGAAGCCGGAGTTCGCGGTCGAATCGACCGGCCTCGAGGTTGAAGCCGATCACGTCCACGCGGACCTCGTCGCTGGTGGCACGCTTGAAATTGATCCGTGACAGCGTTCGCAACACGTCCGACGAGGTCACGATCGTGCCGCCGCTCTGGTCGTTCGCGCCGTCCGTGACCGCCAGCACGTGCGCCGGGCCTGGATTGGCCGCTCCGCAGTCGACCCGCAGGGCCTCGTTGACCGCCAGGTAGAGCGGCGTCTCTCCGCCGGGCTCCACGGCGTCGAGCAACGACCGGATGCGCAGGACCTGCACGGGGGAAAGCGGCTGGATGTCCATGACCTGTTCGACGTCGTTGCCGGGCACCAGCCGGAACGGCTTGCCATCCGCGACGGTCTTGTCGCGCTCGCGCTCGCCGGCCGGGGTCAGGCCCGCCGTGTAGCGGCCGCGAGTGTCTCGCGACCACTTCGTGCGGTGGCCATACAGCCAGAGTGAGCCGCTCCAACCCCCGTCTCTGGCGACCGCGTCGAGCAACTCGTAGAGCGCCTCGCGTCCGGCCTCCAGCCGCGTGCGGCCGTCGAGCAGACGCTCGCCCATGCTGCCGGAGCAGTCGAACACGATCGAGACCGATTGATTCCGCGGCAGATCGCCCCGCACCGTCACCCGCGGCGACGCCGGTTCGGCGGCCCGCCATTCCGTGGTCCGGATGGTGGCTGCGGTCTCCAGGGGCATGCCGGTCACGATCCGGTGTCCGCGATACCAGATGACCATGTCGAGAACGCCGGAGTTCGCCCGGGTCACGCCGCCCTGGGGGCCCAGCAGGCGTTCCCCCGAGGCGTCGATCCGCCAGGCCACGTCCGTCGTGTCGCCGGTCGCATCGACCGGCAGCGGCAGGCGCGGGACCGCGGTCGCACCGGCGCCGCGCAGCACGGGGAGCGGCGTGCTGCGCATCGACTCCGCGAGCCACATCGCCGACAGCCCGGCCGGCACCTCGCGATCCACCGTCAGCCGGGTGTGATTGGGGGGGGCGTCGTCCCGAAGTTCGGCGGGAAACAACAGCACCGACCGGGGCGTGAACGAGACCCGGCCGAAATCGTTCGCCGCGGCCTCCAGTTTCAACAGCCGCTCCTCGACCGCGCGTCGGGCACCCTCGCCATGGTTGATCTTGGCGTCGCGGACCAGGTCGACCGCTTTCTGAAGCAGGATGCGGCTCGCATCGCCATACCACATCGGGTCGTCGGCCTCGATACCCGCCCAGAAATCGTCGAGGATCGAGTTGGCGGCGTTCACCAGACGATCGTGCCATGCCGAGGTCAGGCTCCTCTGGGTGGGGGTCGTCTCCGAGAACATGCTCTGGTGGCTGGTGATGGCGGCCACGCAGCGGGCCAGAAACTCTCCACGCTGCATGTATTCGAGCGACTGCCGGCTGCCGGTTGGCCCGCTCGAGTCCACCTTGAACTCGAGTTCCTGGAGCGTGGCGAGTTCCTGCGGCAGCGCCCGCACGACCTCGCGGACGTCCGCCACCTGTCGACCCAGGGCGATCGCCACCTGCCGCGGCTGCGTCGGAGTCGACGTCGCACCGGGGAAGTCGCGACGCAGCAGCGGCAACAGCGGATGGATCAGCGTTTCCCGCCACGGAATCCATCCGGCGATCGCCGCCGCCGTGGCCGGCTCGGCCAACCCCTCACGGTTGGCGTCGGCGACCGCCGTCTCGACGCGGGAGAAACGCCGCTGCAGGCGATCCGCACGCTCGACCAGTTGCATCCGGATGCTGCCCATCACCAGTGGCGTGGCCAGCACGCGGCGGATGCCGGCGAGTGTCGCGGGCGTGTCGGCCGCCAGGGAAGCGAGGTCCTCGCAGGCGGCATCGAACGCCCCCCGCAGCGGCCGGTAGTACTGGTCCGCCGCAGTGCGAGTTTCGGCCAGAGTCCGCATCACCTCTCCGGGCGTGAGGGCCTTCGCATCGGGGGCCGGGAGGGTAAATCGCTCGAAAATGGCGTCGTCGAACCGATGCAGCGCGTCGAGCAACGGAGCCCAGGCGAACGAATCGGCGAACGCATTCCCCCGCTGGGCGACTTCCTCGCCCGTCCCCGCCTTGAACCTCATCTCCCGCACGGACCACGCGGCCAGCCACGGCAACTCGTCGTGCAGGCGATCGGAGAACCGGATCGACTGCGACGCCTCGTCGGCGACGGCATTGATCTCCTTGAATGCGGCCTCGCACTCGGTCGCGAGGCTGGCGGCGCGCTCGAGCGAGTCGGCGTCGCCGACGAACAGCGAGTCGAGCGCCAGCCGGATCTTGGCGTCGAACTCCTTCCGTGGCGTGAACGCCTCGATGACGCGGTCGGCCCGGACGTCGAGCGGATAGGTGGCGTCTCGCGACATGCTGAGCAGCCGCAGCAACCTGCCGGGCAGATGCGGCGCGGACTGCCAGACGACGGGATCCACCCACCGGACCATCATGCGGGCGGCGTGGATCTGCAACGGCTCCGCTGCCAGGGTGGCCGGCTTGTCACCGATTCGCTCGAGGACGCGGCCGAGCATGTCGCGGTCAACGGCGTCGCCGGCCTCGATCTGCTCGAGGAGCCAGTCCCAGGCGACGGTCGTCGTGTCCAGCCATTCCTCCGACGACACCGGCAGCGGCTTTACCGCCGGGGGGGCCGCCCCGGCCGGCTGCGGTTTCGTCACGGACTGGATCATCGCCTCCCGCCATGCCGTCAACTCGGGATCGAGGGGGATGTTGGCCTGAAGCCGCGACAGCCGGTGAAGCCGCAGCGACGGCAACCGGCTCGAGGTGGCCCCCGCGAGCGTCTCGAGCTGCAGTTCGAACCGCTCCACGAGTGTCTCGATCCGGATCAACTCGTCGGAGAACGCGTTCCCGGCCTGCCGCAACTGCTCGGCCAGGAGCAGGTATTGCAGGTAGTTTTGCCACAGGTAGGGCCGCTCGTGGGGGGCGATCGCCCGCAGTTTCTCCGCCGCTCGCCAGCGCTCGATCAACCACCAGTCAACGCCGTCGGCGTCGGCCGACGAGCGCAAGTTCGCCGCCGCCGCGTTCCCGGGCGCGGCGGAGTTGGCGTCAAGTCCCAGCTGCTCGGCCGGCGTCCGGGAAACCACCCATGCCAGGTTCGCGTCGTCGGCAGCGGCGGCACTGGAATCGGCCGCGAGCAGCGCCGGCGTCTGCCGTTCGCCGCAGTGCGCCAGCGACCATCGATCGACCTCCTGCGTGAGATAGGCCGCCAGTTCCGCCAGGTCGATCCTGCCATCGCCGTTCCCGAGCGGGGCGGCATCGGCGGCGCCGCGGATTCCCATCGCGAAAAACCGCGCGAACACGGTCTGCCCGTCGGCCGGGTTGGCATGGGACAGTTGCCCCGCGCCGGCGGGCAGCAGCACCCAGGTCCGCTCGGGTTTCGCCTCGGAGAGCATCGACTCCACGGCCAGCGAGAACCCGCCGTCGCCGACTCCGAGCGGCCAGTTCAGCGAGTCGCGGCAACTGTCGAGCACGAGCAGGATTCCGGTGCCGGGCTTGACCGCCGCGCGGAGTGTGGCGAGCAGACGGGTGACCTGGACGTAGTCCACCGCCTCGTCGGCCGCGGGCACGTCGGTCACGATCGGCGGAATCAAGCAGGGCCGCCCGTCGCGGTCGATCGTGCCGGTCATCGCCAGATAGACGATGACCATGTCGTTCGCAGGACCGCCCGGCCGCGCCTGGCTGACGGCTGCCGCGAGCGCACTGACGATCTCATCGGCATGGCCCGACTGGATCTGGTCGCTGGCGTCATGCCAGGTGACCGAAGCGGGCCTGAATATCCGGCCGCTGACGGACAGACGTTGGAGCACATCGCGATCCTCCTGAGACAACGCCACCGGACTGAGCGGAGGGGCGTAGGTGGCGGCAAAACCGATGATCAGCGGGACGCGATGTTTGATCGAGAACAGCACCCACAGCAGCGTCACCAGCAGGGCCAGGGTCGCGAGTGTCACCCCGATGCGACGAAGGAACAGCCACGCCAGTTGCTCGCGGTCCTTCGCCCCGCGGGAGGAGCGGCGCCAGGAAATCCGGCCTTCGGCCCGCGGTGGCGGGTCGCCGACCCGCTGGGCGGGCCGCTGGGAGGCTCCCCGCCAGGGCGAACTCACGCGCGGTGTTTCCGGTCGTTGCTTGTCTTGGTCCATCTGCTGTGCGGCGGCCTGACGGCTACCGGTGACTCACGTTGCGACTTCGGTCATCCCACCCGCCACCTCGGCCCGCGCCGCCCTCGACCTGCGGCCCCGGGCACGCCTCGCGGCATCCCGGCTCCGGACCACGATGCCACGGGGCTCGCGGCATCGGCCGTCGGCTTTTTCCTGACCTCGGATTTCGGTGATCACTCATGGCACGGTGGGGAGTGAAGTGTACGGCGGCGGCGTGGTGGGCCGTGATGCCGCGCTGCCCATGGCTCCGGAAGCCGCGGGCGGCATGGAGGGCCGACGGATGGGGAACGGCTGGCACGTGAGCCGAGCGCCGAGCGTCCCGCCGACCATGCTCGAGAACTCGGCCTGCACATCCAGCCGTTCCTGAGGCGCCAACCAGTCCTCGGAGATCTGGATGGCCACGAGGGCGTCGGCGACGGGCTTCCACGACAGGATCGGGGCGGTTGCCGGCGCGGGGCGGGGACCGGCGGCGACTCGCGGCGGCAGGGCGGTGACGGGCGGCAGGGCGGTGACGGGCGGCAGGGCGGTGACGGGCGGCAGGGGGACCGGGACGCGGTCCGAGGGCAGGCATGCCAGTCGGTCGGGGTTCCTGCGGAGCACGGAGTGCAGCGGGCCGCTTTCCGGGAGCACCAACGGCTCGCAGTCGGGAGCCGGTGCGGGAATCTCCTCGGGTGTGGAAGGCTGCGGCGCGGCGGGCGTCGGCGTGGGCTCGGGGGCCGGCATGGCTGCAGGAGGGGGGGCCGGCATGTCCCCCATCGGGATCGCTCGATCCGTCACACCGCAACGGCCCGGCAGGCCATCACCCGGCGGAAACAGGCCGGTGTATTCGGCCGTCTCGCGCTGCTCGACCGGTGGCAGTTCCCGAATGCCTCCGGCGCCGCCGTTCCCTGGATCGCAGCCGCAGCCATTGCAGGCGTTGCACGCCTGCAGCGCCAGGGCGGCGACCTCGCGCACCCGCTCACTCGTCTCGAGGAAACAGCCCCGGTCATCCCTGCCATAGGCGAGCTGCATCAGTTTCGCCCTCATGTCGGGGCTGCAGCAGGGCCCCTGGCCGTTCCCCTGGGGGCAATCGGCGTTCGGGTCGCAGGCGGCGTCGTCGTTGCGTTTCAGGACGTCCTTGAGTGACTTGTGCTCCTTGGGGGGCGCCTTGCCACAGAGCCTGTCGATCAAGTCGCAAAACTTCTTTTCGCACTTCTTCTTCGCGTCGCAGAGCGACTCCTGCATGCCCAACGTCTTGCGGGCCGCCTTCTTCTGCTCGGGCGACTGGCACTCGCTGGCGGTTTGCAACACGGCTTTGACCGCCTCGTATCGCACCGGTTCGTCCGGATCGCCCATCGCCGCCAGCAGCGCCTCGCCAACCTCCGGGTGTTCCGGGGTGCAGCCCATGCCGGCGAGGTACTGGATCGCCTTCTTCTTCTTGCAGATCTGATGCTTGGCCGCCTTGGCCTTGGCGGCGGCCTGAATCGCCGGATTTGACGACTGCTGATCGGCACCGATCCCCAGGAAGCTGCCGAGCGTCGGCGGCGGCGTCTGGCCACGTGACGGCGCAGCGACGAACCAGACCGCTCCGCACAGCGGCAAGAGAACCACGAGTTCACGCAACAGACGCACGCCCACCCCCCGGCCGCAAAACCTGCCACCTCCGCACGCGTGGTGACGGGTGCGGAGAGGGAAAGCATCTGCGGCGGCCCCATTACCCCCATCCTGCCATCGGCCATTCCGTCAGGCGGTCTTGGTGAAGGGGGCAAGAAGTCCGGGTCTGCGGCCTTTTCCAACGGCACCGTTGAAGCGGGTGGTTGCGGTCCCGCGGGCCGCGGGCCTCACCACCGCTACTTGAGTTCCAGGGTCGCACTCGAGATCGGAGCCGGCGGCGCCGCGACCGTGACCGGACTGACCTCCGACTGGTAGGACTGGTTGCGAACCGGGCCCCGGGCCTGCAGCTTGTACTCCCCGGGTTCCAGGTCGGAGAACGTGAACTTCCCGTCCTTGCCCGATCGGGTCGACTTGGCCGCCCCCGGCCCGTCGGCCGTGACCACGACGCCCGCCTCACCCCGGCCCTTGAGGGTCACCCGGCCTTCGATGCCGTTTTTGGCCGGCAGCGGCGCCGTGTCGAGCCAGACCCTCATCGGCGCGTTCGCCTGCCCTGCCCGGTCGGTCGCGCGGACGAGGAGCGGCGTCTGACGGCCGGGCGGAACGTTCGTCGTCGGCACGCGCAGCTCATACATGCCCCCGCCGAGGCCGACGGCGGGGAGCCAGGCCTCCGGTTTCCCATCCCCTTTCGCATCGATCGCCCACTCGACGCGTTCGACTCCCGAGACGCCCGGGATGTGGGTGCCGGGAGCCTGCGCGACCGTCTCGCGCGGATCGTCCATCACGCGCAGCGGGATCACGAGCGGGCGGCCGACGACCACGTTCACCAGGGGCGGGGTCTCGATCGTCGGCGGCCTGGCGTCGAACACGAACCGCCGCCGCACCACGAGCGGCTGTTGCTCGCCCGGCAGGACGATCCGCGCTTCGGCCTCCACGTCCACGTTTTCGTATCCCTGGCCGGGCGGCGTCAGGCTCCAGTCGGTGACCGTGGCCCGAACCGCCAGCGTCGCCGGACCGGCCGGCTTCTCGCGTGTGAACACGACCTGCCGATCGGCATCGGCCCCCCACACCATCCGCTCCGCCGGCCGGACGAAACCGCCGCTCCGCACCTCCCGCAAGGAGAGCGAAATCAGCGGATCGCCGTCGGTCTGATCTTCCGAACGCGCGGCGGATCGCTGTGCGTCGGGCGGCGCATCGACGGCCAGCGTCAGAGGGATCGTGGCCGCGGGGGCCTTGACGATTGTTTCTGCGGCGACCGGGCTCTGGAAGTGGATGCTCCGCCAGTCAAACTGCGGGTTTTGACGCTTCTCGGCGGCGGGCGGCGAGCAATCGACCCCGAAGACGAAGGCCCGCGGGTAGCCATCGACGTCGACCGCCAACCACGCCCGCCCGTCCCGGTCGGACCCGTTCCAGGTGGCGATCATCGTGTCGGTCAACTGCGTGCCGCCGATCGTTGCCGCACCCTTGCGGATCGAAACCTGCCGCGGATCACCCACGTCCGGTAGCGGAGCGAGCGACGCCCGCAGGCCGTTGGGCGGCAGGAGGGACGCCCTGCCGTTCTCGTCGATCGCATCGAGCCTCACCGATATCGATCGGTCCTGACGGATCCATGTGGCCGAGGCGACGAGCCGGGACGACGGATGCTCCACGCGCAGCAGGAGCCGGTTGATCCAGACTCGCGCGGGTTCGCCGGGTGTCTGTTCGCGGACCACCACCGCGAGTTCAGGGCCGATCGGAGGGGCGGCGGGCGCCGGCGGCCCGCCGGCGGGAGCGCCCTGGGGAGCCGGCAGGGCTTCGGGGGGAGCAGCCGCTTCCGGCGGAACGACCACCGGAGTCACGCCGTCACCGACCGGCACTTGCAGGTTCTTGACGACGGCGAAGGGGGGAGTGGTGAACGTGCCCGCCCGCAGCGCCGCGCTGATCGCCCGCCACTCCCGGCCCGCGAGGAGCCCGGATGTCGTGACGACGGAGGAACGCCCCGACAGATCGTGGAACTCCACCGTCACGGTCCGGGGGATCTCGGCACGGTTCTCGAGCCCCAGTTCCCAGGTTGTCGTCCGACCGGGAACCGCACTCAGGTCGAGTGTCGCCTCCGGCTGGCGGGGAGCCCGGTCCGCAGGGGCCTGCGGGGCTGGAACCTCCGCCACCTCCTCGGCCCGCACCCAGCCGCCGGGGAGGGTCGGTTCGATCGCGGCGGGCGTCCTTCGGGCGACGAGCTCGATCCCGCGCCGGGTCGGCAGCTTGAACCGTGCCGTCGCCGTCTCCAGCCGCCACCCCGATTCGGCGACGACCGTCAGTTCCACCGCCCCAGCGGCGTCCCGCGCCGTGGCCGTGCGGTTCGCGATCACTTCCAGCATCAGTCCGTCGGAGCGGAACGGGAGATCCTCGACCCGCAGCGGACGGCCCGAGGCGATCGCCGCGCCCCCGGAAACTCGCAGCTGAAGATCGGCCGGGTCGAACATGAACCGGAGCGCCGAGCCCACTTGCGGCAGCCGGCCCTCGCTCCCGGTGAGCCGGGCCTCCACGGGACTCTCGAGTGACAGGGCGGGATCCCCGGCGACCACGCGCAGGCCGATGGTGTCGGGGGACGACCAACCGGGCAGCCCCACCAGCAACGTTTGGCTGATCCGCGCCGCGTCCCGCGGGTCGATGACCCGCAGGACGGCGTTCGACCATTCCGCGTCGGCAGGGCCGGTGGCATCGGGCTGGGCGGCCTCCATCGAGGTGATCGCTGCGAACCGGGCGTACATCCGCGCCACCAGCCCGCCCAGGATCACGATCTCGCGCAGCGACTGCTCCTGGTTCGCGCCCGCCTCGTTCAGCGTGGCAGCGGCCTTGCGGACCTGGGCCACGTCGCCGCGCGCCTGCGCGAGGGTTTCCGACGGCGGCCTGCCCTGCTCGTTCTCCATGCCGGCGGCGTCGACGAGGGCGACGATGTTCAGCACGAGCGTGGCGATGTTGCGCAGCGACTCGCGATCGAACCGGCGGGGTTGCGTGTCGGGCGCCTGTGCCTCGCCGCTGGGTTCGATGGAGACTGCGGCGGCGGGCTGGTCTCCGTCGGCACCGGCCGCACCGTGCGGGCGGATCGCGGCGCGGACCTGTTGGCGGCGCTCGGCCGACAGGAACGGGTTGCGAAGCGCCGCGACGCACTGGCCGGGGGAGGCATCGGTACGATACCCCCCGCGCTCCTGGAGCATCGACTCAATGAGCCGGTCGATCATGGTGTGCAGCGTTTCCGTCTGACCGGCCACCGTCTTGGCCGCGATGGCCAGCGAATCAATCCGGGGACGGCGTTCGGTCGGGCCCGTCGTCGCTTGCAGCTCGAGCGCCGAGGAAAGCCGGCCCACCTGCTCGGTCACGGCGAGGAGATTCGCCGGATCGATCGCGGGGGTGCCGGCGCCGCCGCTGCTGCGGCCGAGGTAATCGATCGTGGCGATCATCGCCTCCAAGGCGTCGTTCCGCACCACGAGCGCCGCTCTGAATCCATCGGTCGCGGCCGCCCATTTGCGGAAGATTCCCGTGGCCTCGGCAGCGGTGTGCGCTGCGATCAGTTGATCGACGCTCGGTGATCCGCTCCGGGGCTGCAGGGCATTCGTGCCGCTGCTGGCGATCTTCTGACGCAAAGGTTCCAAGCCGTTGGCCATGGCGGCGAGCGTGGCCTGCGCCCGCGGCGAAGCACCGCCGCCGCTGACGCTGCGGAACTCGGCGGAGGCTGCCAGGGCGTACAACTCACGCCAGATGTGTGGCGCGTAGTCGAGCGGCGCCGGCCGCTCCGAGACCATGTTGTCGGCCAGGGGATCCGGGGCGCTGCCCGGCGAGCGATTGCCGATCACGTCGAGCGAGCCCCACGTATCGAGTGGAAGCGGAGCGGGCGGTGCCGGCTGGGGAGTCGACGGGCCCGGCTGAGGCGCCGAGGGGCCCGGCAGGGGAGCGGGCTTCCCGGGCTGGGGGGCAGAGGGGGACGCACCCGCCGTGGGAGCACCGGACGGCGGCGAGCTTTCGGCAGCCGAGCCGCTCTGGGGAGAGTCGGCCGGCACAGGCTTGCCCGGAGCGATTTGTTCCGGCTGTTGCTGGGGTGTCGCAGCGGCGGCAGGTGGCGTGCCCGCGGCGCCGGGCGCCGCCGGCTGCGGTGTCCCTGCCGGAGCGGCCGCGGCCGCCGGGCTCTCCGCCGAGACAAGCCGGATCAAAGGCTGGTCGGACCGTCGGGAAGCCGCTGTCGCCGGACGGGGCGGGGCGGCCGTCTCCGGGGCGCCTCCGGTGGCGGGCGCCGGCGTTGCATCCTTCGCCGGCTCGGCCGGTGCGGCGTCTTTGGCCGCGGGTTTCGCCGGTGCCGGCAGGGCGACGACCCGAATGATGGGGATGCCCGCGGGAATCCGGTCGATCGGCACTCTGCCCGTGCCCAGTTTCCAGACCACCGGACGCTGCCGACTGCGGCCACCGCTCGAGCGACGCACCCATTCGCCGGTCCACGCCTCGACGTAGCGGGCGATCTCGTCGAGTTCGACGACGTCATCGGCATCGCCCCAAGGGGTCTCGTCGGCCCTCCCCGCCAGTGCGAGTTCGAGGGCTCGGGCAAAAAAGGTCCGTCGGGCCGGCATGCTGGCGAACGACGACTCGAACAGATCATGCGAGCCGATGACCCAACGCTGATGGTTCGAATCCGACCGTGCCGCGGCAAAATCGGCATCGAGCTGCTTGGGGACGACGTTGGCGAGGACGCCCAGTCGCGGATCCCACTGGATGTCGCCCAAGTCGATGGCAAACAAGGTCGTCCGCGGCTGTGCCGAGCCGAAGGCCTCCACCAGTTCGCGGAGCGGCACCAGTTCCCGTGGGCGGGGGCCGCGCACCCGCAGGTCGGCCGCCACGAAGCATGCCTTGCCACCGATGGAGTCGATGTCGGCGGCCGGGGCCCCCGGCGATCGGGGCGGAGCCACCCCGGGCCGGCCGGAATCCCCCGCGCGGGCCTCGGTCGGCCCGGGACCGGCGGCGGCCATGCCGACGTCGTCCGGTGCCGCCACCAGAGTCTGGCCGCGAATGTAGGCGACGAGGACGTCCTTGGAACGCAGTGGCAACTGTCTCACCCGCGGGCCGAGCTGGTCACGGATCGCGTCCGCGGAGTCAAGCCCGACGAGATCGACGGGCTCGGGGCCGCTGGTCGACAGCAGCCCGGCGAGCGACTTCGTGAAGGCGGCCGTGTCCTGATCGGCGTAGGGCACGGCATCCAGCGTGCCGAGTTGGTACTGATCGACGACCAGCATCACGAACCCGGTCTGCCAGCGATAGAACGGAGCCACGACGATGGCCGCCACGATCGCGACCACGAGCACGACCGCCAGCAAAAGACCGAGGATCACCGACCTCTTTCGCCACCCGCCGAGCGCGGCGGCCCGCGCGGGATCGGCCCGCCACGAACCACGGCGTTGGGATGCGGACTGGGGCGGGGGCACGGCGGATCGACTACCGGATCATGGCGGCCCACCCGCAGCAGTTTCTCCCTGCACTGCCGGAGTCGACCTGTTCAACCCGAGTTTACCAAAAAGGCGCCGCTTGCTACGATAGCAGCCGGAATCGAACCGGATCAGAGCGGCTCAGAATGCGTGGACGAGCGGTGCTCTGATCCACGGTTGAGGAGCCTGTTCGACGGGTCGATACCGGTCGTCCTTCGCTCGTCGAGGCTCCATGCGTCATCTGTCGGTTCACTGGTCCGAAGGCATGTTCCTTCGCCCGCAACACTTCCAGGCGAGCGACCGCGCCTGGAGTGAAACGCTCGCCACCGCCGTTTCGGCCCTCGACCCCTGCAGTTACGGCGTCGTGCGGCTGGAGATCGACCCGACCGCGTTGGCCAGCCGGCAGCTGGACGTGCGGGCCTGTCAGGCGCGGTTGCCCGACGGCACGCTGGTCTGGCTCGAGCCGGGGGAAACCCCGGATCGCCTCAGCCTCCAGTCAGCCACCGACGAGATCGCCAAACTCTCGGCCAAACTGGACGAGTCGCTTCAGACGGTCGACACCGTTCGGGTCTACCTGGCGGTGCCGCGATTCGACCCGGGTGGAGGGAACGTGTCGCCGCCCGGGCCTCCCGATCGCAGCCGCTCCCGCATCGTGCGGCAGTCGCTGCAGGACGACACGGCCGGCGGCAACGATCAGGAGGTCGAGTTTCGCCGGCTGAACGTCAGGCTCAAACTTTCCACCGAAGATCTGTCGGGCTTCGAACTGCTCCCGATCGCCCAGGTCCGCCGCGCCGCCAACCGCGAGGCGGCTCCGGAGATCGACCCCGATTTCTTTCCGCCGATGCTGGCGGTCGACGCCTGGCCGCCGCTCGGGCTGGGCGTCGTGAGGGGCATCTACGATCTGATCAGCCGCAAGGTGGAGGTGTTGGCCGAGCAGGCCGTCAACCGGCAGGTGGGCTTCTCCAGTTCCGAGCCCGGTGACCTCGATCGGCTGATGATGCTGTCGAAGCTGCTGGAATCCCAAGCGGTGATGCGCGTGATCGCCTTCGCGCAGGGGGTGCATCCGCGGCAGGCATACGCCGAAATCTGCCGCGTGGCCGGCCAACTCGCCGTGTTCGAGCCGCGGCGGACGCTGGGGGAACTCCCGATCTACGACCACGACGATCTGGCCAGGATCTTCCGCGTGGTCAAGGAAAAGATCGAGTCGATGATCGGCCGGGTGGCGGCGCTCGAGTTCGAGCAGCGGTATTTCGTGGGTAGCGGCCCGTCGATCCTGTCCGTCAGTTTGGAGCCGAAATGGCTGCAGTCGAACTGGAACCTCTACGTGGGAGTGATGCGCGGCGACATCCCGGAGGAAGAGTGCCAGCGGCTGCTCACGGGGAACGCGCACCTCGACTGGAAGCTGGGCAGCGTTGACGAGGTGGATCGCCTGTTCCGGCTCGGTGTTCCCGGGCTGGAGCTCGTGCCGCTGGACAAGCCGCCCCGGGCCCTGCCGGCGCGGAGCGGGTGGCTGTACTACCGCATCGGCACCGAGAGTCCGGCCTACAAATCGGTCCTGCTCCAGCAGAGCCTCGGCATTCGCGTGCGGGACTCGGCGATCCTCAACGCCGACCAGCTCGCCGGTCGCCGCCGGATCGAGGTCTCCTATGAATCGCGGGCGGCCGCGTTGGAGTTCGCCCTGTTCGCCGTCCCCAAGTAGTCAGGCGGACGAGAGTCTCGTGAGACCGCAGCGCGGTTCAGGACCCGCAACTCCATGACGCCCGAATTCGCCTCCGCAGCGCTGCCGCTCGTCGTGACCGTGCTCGATCTGTGCAATCGCGCCACGGCCGCCACGACGTCCTCGGCTGAGAGCGAGCGGGCTTTGCTGAAGGCGCAGTTTGAAGCGACGGCGGCCAAACTCCGCGGGCCCCGGGCCGAAGAGTGGGGGCTCGCCTCCTACGCACTGGCGTCGCTGGTGGACGAGCTCCTGATCGTCGACATCCCCTGGACTGGGCAGTCGTGGTGGGAAAATCACGCCTTCGAGGTGGATCTCTTCAGCACGCGGCGGCGAGCCACCGAGTTCTACGCGAAGGCGGACAAGGCGGCGTCGTATCCCTCCAAGGATTCCATGGCGATCTTCGTGTTGGCCGTGCTGGCCGGCTTCCGGGGCGTGCTCCGCGACCAGCCGGACCAGTTGGAGGCCTGGGTGCGTTCCCACATCCAGTCGATCCGTTTCGGACAGCCTGCCACCGCACTGCCCGTCGACGGTCCGGACATGCCCGGCGCCCCGCCGCTGGATGGGACGCTCACGCTGCTCTGGCAGGGGCTCGCCGCGATCGCGCTCGCCTCAATTTTTTCGGTCGTGTGCTGGTGGGCGTTCTGGCTGGTCTGAGCGCCAGCCGGCAGGACGCGCATGGACGGTTGACGGAGACGAATCGGTGACTCACCTGCAGGAAGGCTGAAGCCCGCGACATGGACTGGGTTCTCACACTCGTGACGGCACCGTGGCGCTGGCTCAAGCGCGTGGCCCGCGGCTTCATGGCGCTCTCGCTGCCGGCACGAATCGCCTGGGCGACCGCATTTTTTCTCACGTTCTTCGTGCTGCTGACGCTTTGCGCGCTGCTGTTCTCCGGCGGCAGCGGCTGGACGACCCTGCAGGCGTGGTGGAGCCCCGGCAAGGGGCTGTCCGTCATCGGTCTCGTGCTCCTCGTGTCGGTGCTCGTCTACTACGCGGCGAGGCTCTGGCTGCATCGCGACGGTTTCCGCTTCCCGGACATCGACGCCGCGTGGAGGGCCGCCGTCGAGGAGATGGAGCGGCAGCAGATCGACCTCCGCAACTCGCCGTTGTTCCTGGTGATCGGCTGCGACGGCCAGGAGCAGGAGCGTGCCATCATCGGGGATGCACCGGTGAAGTTTCTGGTCGTGTCTTCACCGTCCGGCAGCGGTCCTCTTCACGCGTATGCCGGCCACGACGGTGTGTTCGTCTGCCTCTCCTCGATCGGGCAGGCGTGCCTGCTCGCCGACGCCCTGCGATCCCTTCTCCCATCCAACCGCCGACTGGCGGGAGCCGCGCGTTCCCCGCTGCTCCCGACCTCCGCCGGGCCGGGGCTGGGAGGGCTGACGCCGGAGCAAGGGAGCGAAGCGACGGATCGGCTGGCTGCGCTCTGCGAACTCATTCGCAGCCGGCGGAGGCCCGTGGCACCGATCAACGGGATCATGGCGCTCGTGCCTTTCGTGCCGCCGGACGAGCCGCTCGCCGCCTACACCACGATGGGGCAGGCCATCTGTGACGACGTCCTGGCCATCACCAAGGCGTTCGGGCTCCGCGTGCCGCTGACCGTCGCCTTCACCGACTTCGACAAGCTGGAGGGCTTTCCGGAACTCACCACGCATTTCGCGGCATCCGAGCGCACGCAGGCGCTCGGGCAGGCGTTTCCGCCGAGCATCGGGCCCTCTGCGGACCAACTTGCGGCGATCGGCACGGCGACGTGCCGTCGACTCATCGAACTGATGGGCAGCAAGTTCTCCGGCAGCAACATGGACGACCATGCGGTCACGAATCGTACGCTCATCACCTTGATGGCCGGCATCCGGCTGACGCTCATCGACCGGATCAAGGCGGTGCTCGGACAGGCGTTGAACTTCTCCGCCCCCGGGGCGGGGCCGACGATGCTGTCCGGCTGCTATGTGATGGGGACCGATGTGACGGCGGATCGCCGCGCTTTCGTCCGCGGCGTCTTCGAACGCATGATCGCGGTGCAGGCCGAACTCGACTGGAATCCGATCCGGGTGTCGACTGATCGCTGGTGTCACCGCCTGGCGGGCCTTCTCAGGATCCTCTGCGTTTCCCTCGTGCTGGGGGCTGTGGGCCTGATCCTCTGGCGGACGGCGCGCTAGCCGCACACCCGGTACAACCGGCGTTTTCCCGAGAAACCGCCCGGGAATCCGGTCGGTGGAACCGCCGGCGGGCGAGTGCCGGGGCCGGCTGCCGGGGCCCGCGTGGCATACTCAAGGGACGCTACATCCTGCCCGACCCCCGCAACCCTATCCGCGTGCCCCCATGCCACTCTCCTTCGAGTTCGAACCCGACGCGTTGCGCGTGCCGCTTCCCGGCGACAACCCCTGCGGCATCGACCTGCAGGTGGACGAGGCTGGCCGCACCATCCGCTCGACGCTGCGGGATCTTCGGGAGGACGCCCGTCGTCTCGAGCGCCGCGCCGACGATGGCGACACTTCGGAGGGGGGGTGGCCCGAGGCGGTCGCGATCTGGCGGGAGCTCCGGGACAAGTCGCTGGAGGTTCTCAAGACGCAGTCGCGCGACCTGAGCGTGGCGGCGCTCTGCATCGAGGCCCTGTCGAGGACCGACGGCTTCGCAGGCCTGGCGGCCGGGTTCGACATGACGCGGGCCATGGTTGAAACGTCGTGGGCGAACCTGTTTCCCATTCCCGATCCGGAGGACGGTCCCGCGACGACCGAGAGGATCGTCGAGGAGCGTTCCACGCCGCTCGCGAGGCTCGTGGGGCTCGACGCCGAAGGCCTGCTCGTGCCCGCGATTCTGCACGTGCCACTGACGTCGGATCGCGAGGGCACCAGGCTCGGACTGTGCCACTACCGCAGCAGTCGCGACCTGATCAGTGAGACAGATCCGGAAAAGCTGCAACTGGCCGTGTCACGAGGGGCGACGTCGCCCGCCCAGTTCGCTCAGTCAGTCCAGGCGACCCCGCTCGAGTTCCTCAAGGGCAACTACCTCGACCTGATGGCTGCGGCGGCCGCCTGGGAGACGCTCTCGAAAGCCGTCGCCGATGCCTCGGAAGGCAAGGCCGTGGTGCCGGCCTCGCCGCTCCGCTCATTGTTCGAGGAGTGTGAGACCGCCATGCGGGTGTTCGCGCCACAGGCGATTCCCGCCGCGGAATCGCCGGCGACCGCCGAACAAGCGGCCCCGGTGGCAACCGGCGGGGCCGGCGACGCGCCGGGGGCGCCGGCCGCCCGCGAAGAAGCGTTTCTGCAACTGGAGAAAATCGCGGCCTATTTCGAACGTCATGATCCCCATAGCCTCCTCGCGGCCCAAATCCGCAACGTGGTTCGCCTCGGCCGGCTGCCGTTGGCGGACTACTACCGGGAGTTGATCGCCGACGGCTCGGCCCTCCAGACGCTGTTCAAGTTCGTGGGTATCGAGCCGCCACCGACGACGGGCGGTTGAAGGACGCGTGCCGATCGTGGCGGCGGACCGCAGGCCAAACCCGGCGGGGTTGACCGGCGGCGGCCGCCGTCGGAGGTTGGCCGTCTGTTGACACGCCGGGGATATCGGCTAGAACATGGCCGAGCCACGTCCGTTGCCTTATCCAATTCTCTGGGAGGATACCGATGCCCGAGTCGGTGCAGACGAAGTTGACGCGCGTACGCAAACCGCGCGTGCACATCACGTACGAAGTGGAAACCGAGGGAGCGGTGGTGGTCAAGGACCTGCCCTTTGTCGTGGGGGTGATGGGCGAGTTCTCGGGAAATCCGACGGAACCGCTGAAGCCCCTCAAGGACAGGAAGTTCGTTTCGATCGACCGCGACTCGTTTGACGAGGTGATGCGGCGGATGACGCCGGGTCTTGAGTTTCGAGTGGAGAACACCCTGGCGGACGACGGCAGTGAGATGCCGGTCAAGTTGAAGTTCTCCTCGATCGAGGACTTCGAACCCGCGAATGTCGTCGAGCAGGTCGAGCCGCTTCGGAAACTCCTCGACACCCGCAATCGACTTCGCGAACTGCTCAGTGCCGTGGACCGGGCCGATGGCCTGGAGTCACAGCTGGAAAAAATCCTGCAGAGTGACGAGCAGATCAAGAAACTGGCCGGCGAGATGGGTATCTCGGCAGACAAGGATGCGGCTGGCGGCGCCGCTCCAGAGGGAACGAGTCCTGACAAAAATCCGGATGGGGGTGCGGCATGAGCACGGCAGGAGAAACGCAAGGAGCGGCACAGTCTGCATCAGCAGCGACGCAGGCCGAAGGCAGCCTGCTCGACACGATCACCCAGATGATGCCGAAGGCGGTGGAGAAGCCACGCCGGGACGAACTGATCCGCTCGCTCGTGGAGCAATCGGTCAAGGGCACCGTTCGCTTCGACAAGAGCGTGACGAAGACGATCGGCTCCGCGATCACCGCGATCGATGCCGTGATGTCGAAACAACTGGCGGCGATCATGCACAACGAGGCTTTCCAGAAACTGGAAGGCTCGTGGCGGGGGCTGCATCATCTCGTGCAAAACTCCGAGACCGGCGCGCAGTTGAAGATCCGGGTGCTGAACCTCTCGAAGCGGGAGCTTTTCAAGGATCTCGACAAGGCCGTGGAATTCGATCAGAGCCAGGCCTTCAAGAAAATCTACGAGGCCGAGTTCGGCTCGCCGGGCGGTGAGCCCTACGGGGCCCTCATCGGTGACTACGAGTTCACGAACCATCCGGAAGACATCGACCTGCTTTCCAAGATGTCGCAGGTCGCGGCCGCGGGCTTCTGTCCCTTCCTCTCGGCCGCTGACCCGGCCCTCCTCGGGCTGGAAAGCTTCGAGGATTTGTCGAAGCCCCGCGATCTCGAGAAGATCTTCCTCGACGAGTCGTTCACGAAGTGGCGGAGTTTCCGCGACTCCGAGGACTCGCGGTTCGTGACGCTCACGATGCCGCGATGCCTGTCGCGGCTGCCGTACGGCAAGAACACGAAGGTCGTCGATGCCTTCGATTTCGAAGAGGTCGAACTCGACGCGCAGGGCAATTCCAAGCCGGTGCCGCACGATAACTACGCTTGGATGAACACCTCGTATGTGCTCGGAGCCCGCCTGACCGACGCCTTCGCCAAGTTTGGCTGGTGCACGGCCATCCGCGGGGCGGAGAACGGTGGCAAGGTGGAGGGTTTGCCGACCCACGTGTTCATGGCCGACGACGGCGACAAAGTGCTCAAGTGTCCTACCGAAATCGCCATCACCGATCGCCGGGAGGCGGAGCTTTCCAAGCTCGGGTTCCTGCCGTTGTGCTTCTACAAGAACACCGACTACGCCGTGTTCTTCGGTTCGCAGACGACCCAAAAGCCGAAAAAGTACGACCGCCCCGAGGCCACTGCCAATGCCGCGATATCGGCTCGTCTGCCCTACATGATGGCGACGTCGCGAATCGCGCACTTCTTGAAGGTGATCGCCCGCGACAAGATCGGCTCGTTCCTGGAGCGGCAGGACTGCGAGGATTGGCTGAAGCGGTGGATCGCCAACTATGTGACGACCGATCCAAAGCCCTCCGACGAAATGAAAGCCCGTTATCCGTTGGCGGAGGCTGCCATCAAGGTGGAGGAGATTCCTGGTGCCCCCGGCAGCTACAACGCGGTGGCGTGGCTGCGGCCGTGGCTCCAGATGGAGGAACTCACCACCAGCATGCGGATGGTGGCCAAGATCCCCGCCTTCGCCAAGGGCGCCTGACCGGCGTGCCACTGCCGTAACTCATGACCGCTTCGCCACCAGGTCAGCCTTCGATCGGCGAGCCTTCGGCGAGCGTGTTGTCGCGGCAGCCGGCGGTGGCGTTTGTCCCGGGCGGCGGCGTGGGCCGGCCCGGGACGTTGCCGAACCTGGTCGTGGCGTCGGCCGCCATGTCCACGCCGCCGGCGGAGGCGTTGCTCGCTGCGTCCGATCCGGCCGAGACGCTGCGGGCCTGGGCCGCGATCCGCGTGGCCGCCGGCGAGCGGTTGTCTCGCGTCGAACTCGCGATCCGGCTCGGTGACGACATCGCGGCGCTCGACCAGACGCTCTCCCGGCAGGTCGACGCTGTCCTGCACCATCCGCGGTTCCAGTCGCTCGAATCGGCGTGGCGGGGACTCCACTGGCTCGTGCATCAGGCGGCGTCCGCCGACGCCACCGAAGACACCAGCGGGCGCGTCGAGGTGCGCGTGTTGAACGTCTCCAAGCGCGAGTTGGCCCGCGACCGCTCGAGTGCCATGGAGTTCGACCGCTCGGCCATCTGGCGGAAGGTGTACGAGGAGGAGTTCGGAACGGCCGGTGGAACCCCCTTCGGTCTGCTGGTGGCCGACTACCAGTTCGGCCACCATCCCGACGACGTCAACCTGCTGACCGGGCTGACGGAGGTCGCGGCCGCGTCGTTCTCTCCCTTGCTCACGACCCCGGCTCCGGAACTGATGGGCATCGATTCGAACGCGCAGTTGAACACGTTCATGGATCTGAAGGCGTATCAGTCCGGTCCCGATTTCGTGAAGTGGCGGGCGCTGCGGTCCCGCGAAGAGAGCCGGTATCTCGGCCTGCCGTTGCCCAACGTGCTCGGCCGCCTGCCGTACGACGGCTGGGTCGGTCAGCCCCAGGCCGACTGTTCGTTTGAGAAGTCTTGGGAAAGGCGGGGATTCCGGTACCGTGAGCAGGTCGACGGCCCGGGTACCGGCTTGCGGCTCTGGATGAGCGCCATCTGGCCGCTGGCGGCGGTCATCCTTCGGGAGTTCGGCCGGACGGGCTGGTTCGCCGACATCCGCGGCGGCTCGCGCGGCACGGAGGGGGGCGGCCTGGTGGACGGCCTGCCGGTGGCGGGTTTCGACGGTTTTTCACTCGAGGCGGCGGCCCGCGGCCCGACGGAGGTGCTCGTCACCGAGTCGACCCAGGCGCAACTCGACGAAGCGGGGCTGATCCCGCTCTGCGGCACCGGGCCCGATGGTCGGGCCGTGTTCCATTCCAACGCCTCGCTGCACGAACCGGAGAAGCTGGATTCGCCGATCGCCAACGCCAATGCCAGGATCTCGGCGATGTTGCAGTACATGCTCTGCGTCTCACGGTTCGCCCACTATCTCAAGGTGCTCGCCCGCGACCGGGTCGGATCCTTCGCCGAGGGGACCGAACTGGAGAACTTCCTCAACGAGTGGATCAACCAATACGTGACGCCGGATGACCAGGCCTCCGCGGAGGTGCGGGCCCGGTTGCCCCTCAGGGCCGCCAGCGTGGAGGTGCGGGAGGAGCCGGGAACGGCCGGCGCTTACCGCGTGATCATGCGGCTTCAGCCCCACTTTCAAATCGACCAGATCGATACCACGCTGAAGCTCGTGACCACGGTCCACCGGAGCGAGCAGCGGTAGCGCGGCCAAAACCAGCGGTTGCAGGTAGAATTCCCGTTCATCACCAAGGAAGCCAAGCATGGAAACCATCAGCGGACTCTTGAAATCCGGAAATCTGGCGGCGGCCATCGATGCCACGGCCGCCAAGGTAAAGGCCGCCCCCACCGATCTGGAGGCCCGCTGGCTGCTCGCCGAGTTGCTGGTCGTCTCCGGCCAGAATGATCGGGCCGACCAGCAACTCGATGCCCTGATGAATCTGGAGCCGCGAGCTTCGGTGACCGCCGTGCCGGTGCGGCAGCTGCTGCGGGCCGAGGCGGCGCGACGCCAGTTCTTCGAGGAGGGCCGCGTGCCGGAGTTGATCGACGGTGCGGACGACGCCATCCGTGCCCGGCTCCAGGCGTTCGTGCTGGTGCGGGCAGGGGACCAGGCCGGCGCGGGGCAGCTCGTCGCGCAGGCGGAAAAGGATCGTCCGGCTCTTCCCGGGAAGATCGGTGACCGCAGCTTCGGCGACTTTCGCGACCTCGATGACATCACCGCGGGGGTGTTCGAGGTGTTGACGCACACCGGCAAGTATTATTGGATTCCCATGGATCGGGTCGAGGCCATCGACTTCATGCCGACCGAGCGGCCGCTCGATCTCGTCTGGCGTCGGGCCCATCTGAGCGTCCGCGACGCCTTCGAGGCCGACGTGCACCTGCCGGCGGTGTACGGCACCCTTCAGGGCTGCGACGACGCCTCGCGACTCGGCCAGCGGACGGAGTGGCTGGGCGAGGATGGCGAAGCGGTCCGGGGCGTCGGCAGGCGGCTGTTCGTGTTGGATGGCGAGGACATGGTCGACATGATGGAGCTTGGATCACTGCGGTTCGGTTGATCGCCCCCCGGGCCACCCACGGTTGTTCGTGCCATGCCGGAACCCCTCTCCCCCCGCACGGTTTTGCTGCCCAGCCTGCTCGATCGGCTGTTCGACGACAGCCCGGAGCAGTCGGCGGAACCCCGTTGGCACGATGGGCAGGCGCTGAAAGTGATCAAACGTGGGCTCTGCCGCGACCTGCAATACCTGCTCAACGCGCGTCGACCGCTCGATCAAATACCGGAGCAATACACTCAGGTACAGACATCGCTGCTGAACTTCGGGCTCCCCGACCTGCAGAGCCTGGAAGTCCGGAACGACCACGACCTGTCGTCGATCTGCCGCCGGATCGAGGAAACGATCGCCGCCTTCGAGCCGCGTCTGCGGCACATCCACGTGATTCCCCAGCTCGACGGCCAGGACCGGCGGCCGATCGACCGGCGGCTGCGGTTCGTCATCGAGGCGGAACTCGTGGTCGAGCCGTTGCGCGAGGCGATCCGGCTGGTCTCCGCGCTCGATTCCGGCAGCGGCGACTTCCTCGTGGAGGGACTGACGTGATCGACGACCTGCTCCCATTCTACGAACGTGAACTCGCCGTGTTGCGGCAGCGGTCGGCCCAGTTCGCCGAGCAGAACCCGAAGATCGCCGGCCGTCTCAGCCTGGGCCGCGATGACTCGCAGGATCCGCACGTGGAGCGGCTCTTGCAGGGGGTGGCCTTCCTCAACGCCCATCTCACGAAGCGGCTCGACGACGATTTTCCCGAGCTCGCCGAAGCGCTGCTGGACCTCCTCTATCCGCATTATCTGCGGCCCGTGCCATCGATGACGATCGTCGAGATGGCGATCGATCCCAAGCAGGCGGCGCTGGTCGACGGCCATCGCGTGCCGCGGGGATCGCTGCTGGAGTCGGAGCGGATCGACGGTGAACTGTGCACCTACCGCACCTGTTTCGACCTGCTTCTGTGGCCGATGAAAATCGCGGTGGCGAAGCTCTCCGGCCCGCCGTTCCGTCTGCCGATGCTGCCGCCGGCCAGCACGCAGTCGGTGCTCGACATCCAGATCGAACCACTGTCGCAGGCGGTACCGATCGGCAGGATGAATCTCGGGAAGCTGCGGTTCCATCTGCATGCGGGCGCCGGGCAATCGATCTACCTGCTTTACGAGCTGCTGCTGACCCGATGCGTGGGGATCGTGATCTCCACGGGCCCCGAAGACCCAGACCCGATCGTGCTTCCCCGCGAACGGCTCGTGGCGGCCGGCTTCGATGCCGCGGATACGTCCATTCCCACCGACCCGCGGGCATTCCCCGGCTACCGGCTGCTGTCGGAAATGTTCGCCATGCCAGGGAAGTTCCTGTTCGTCGATCTCGAGGGATTGACGCCGGCTGTGGTCGGCCGCTTGAGCGATCGAATGTCCATTTCGATCCTGCTGTCGGCCGCGAACCGGGATCTGGAGCGGGTCGTGTCGCCCGCGACGATCCGCCTCGGCTGCACGCCGCTCGTGAATCTCTTTCCCCACCGCCTCGATCCCGTGCGCATCACCGGCACGCGTTCGGAATACTGCCTCGTGCCCGACGCCCGCCGCCCCCGCAGCCTGGAGGTCTACACGCTGGATTCGGTCCGCGGCAGCACGCCAGGCGGGAGGCCCTTCAGCGTGCTGCCGTTCTATTCGCCCGCCGCGGGCCCGATCGAAAATGCGGCCGTAGGCCGCGGGGCGGCTGCTCCGATGCGGTGGTCGGCCATGCGGCGGACGCATCTCGAACCGCGTCCTGACGGGGGCATGGACGGCGCCAGCGACCTCTGGATGGCGATCACCGACGGGCAAGGCGGGCCGACGCGGCTGCTCGACGTCACGATCCACTGCGAGGCGACCTGCACGAATCGCAACCTTCCCAGTCGCCTCCCGTTCGCGGTCGGCAGGCCGCGGTTCACGCTCACCGACGGCCAGGGGCCGGTCGGCTCGATCACCTGCCTGGGCCGGCCCACGCGACCGCTGCGCCGGCAGCCGGGGCGGGGAAACACCTGGCGTCTGATCTCGCACCTTTCGCTCAATCATCTGTCGCTCGTCGACGGCGGCGACGGCCGTGCGTCCTTGTCGCTGCGCGACATGCTCAACCTCTATCTCAACGCCGATCTCGAAGACTTCAGTCAGAAGCAGCGTTGGATTCAGGGCGTCAGCGAAATCCGCAGCCGTCGGATCGCCGGCCGCGTGCCCGGTCGGTTCGGCGGCGTGGCCCAGGGGCTGGAAGTGACGGTGGTGCTCGACGAGAGTCAGTTCATCGATCACACGGCCTATTTGTTTGCATCGGTTCTGGAACGATTCTTCGGTTCATGGGTCACGATCAATGCGTTCACGCGCATGATCGCCACGTCCCGCCAGCAGGAAAGTCGCAAGGAGCAGTGGACATGGCCGCCGCGGGCGGGGAACCGGGTGCTCGCCTGATCGACAGGCTGATCACCGCGCCTCACGAGTTCGATTTTTTCCAGGCCGTCCGCCTGGCTCAGGACGCCGTCTATCGCGACGCCGTGGCGGCGGGACGCGCGTTACCCGCCGAAGTTGGATCGACCGCATCCAACGCCGATGCCGACTCGCCGGTCGGTTTTCACTGTGCGGTGACCCTCGGGTTTCCGGGGGCGGCGGTCACCCGTGCCCGAATCCTGCCGGAGGCCGACCGCGGAGGGGATGGAGCCCGCAGCCAAGCCACGAGCGAGGGGGAATCGGGAATCCCGGTGCCGCGGATGGAGCTCGACGTGACGTGCTTCGGCCTCGTCGGGCCGTCGGGCAGCCTGCCCCTGTTCTACACGACGCTGGTCATCGAGCGCATCCGGCAGTTTCGCGACCATGCCCTCCGGGCGTTTCTCGACATCTTCAACGATCGCGCGATCTCGCTGCTCTATCGCGCGTGGGCGAAGTACCGTCAGCCGGTGCAGCGGGAGCGGACGCTCGTGCGTGGCATCGGCACCGACTGGGACGACGGCGCGGCCAGGCCGCGCGATGCGATCACGGCAGCGGTCGCCTGCCTGGTCGGCCTCGGAGGGCGTGGCCAGGCAGGCAAGCTGGCCGTCGATGACGACGTGATCTTCCGGTACGCCGGTCACTACTCCCACTACCCGAGATGTGCCGAGTCACTGGAACTGTTGCTCACCGACCTCTACGGCGTGCCCGTTCGCATCCATCAGTTCGTGGGCCGCTGGCTCAGCCTCGAAGAGCCTGACCAGACGCGGCTGGGAACCCGTGAACATCCCGAAGGTTGGAACACCCGTTTGGGAAGCATGGCGATCGCGGGCGCGAGGGTCTGGAGCGTGCAGTCCGTGGTGGAACTGTCCGCCGGTCCGCTGTCTCTCCCGCAGTTTCGCGGGCGTCTGCCGGGCACTCCCGAAATTTCGAAGATCGGGGATCTCGCCCGTCTCTACATCAACCTCAACTACGACATTTTCTTACGGCCGGTGCTGGCGGCGGTCGACGTGCCGATGACCCGGCTGGGCGGGGCGACCCGGGAGGCGGATGGAGCGCCCGCCGGGAGTCGCTTGGGCTGGACGACGTGGTTGCTGAGTTCGCCATCGGCAGTCGATCGTGGGGATGCCGCGTTCGCGGTCGTGCCGTAGGACGCCGGCTCGCCTGCCTGGGCCGCTCCTTGGAGCTGACCTGCCCCCATGAATGGAACTCGTTTCTACCACCAGGGTAGCCCTGCCAAGGGATCGCCCCTGTCCACGTGCGGAGGCGTAGCCGAAGCAAGCGGAAAGGGGCGGCGCGACTCCGGGGCCGGGGGCCGGGGGCCGGAAGACGGGAGCACCCCGCTCACCGGCCGCTCCTCGGCCTCAAACTCGTCGCGCAAGTGCCGCTGACCGGGCGAGCCTTCGGTGAAGCAGGCCAAAGTGGAGGGGCGCGCCGGTTGTCGGGTGCCGCTCGCCTCGCGGGCGGGCCGTGTCCCGTCGGCAGACGCCCTGCCGGCGCCGGCATGGACGACGCGGAAGACCGGATCAGCCGGCGTCCACGATCACGTCGGGCGTGGTGACCGAGATCTGGCCGCCGTAGGCGCACATGCACTTGCTCGAGGCGTCGAGGGCCGGCATCCCGCGGAGGAGCACCGTGGCCACGCCCGGTGTCCAGGGCGTCGTGACCGGCACGCAGGGCATGGGGGTCAGGACACCCAGCGCCGCGGCCGTGGCGGCGGCCACGGTCGGGTTGGCGGGAGAGCGGCACATCCCGAACGTGGGAATGTTCACCATCGGCGCACAATCCATGATGTTGGCGCCGGGCGGCGTGGCGGCCGTGACCGTCGGCACGACCACCGCGAGGCTCGCGGGCGCCACGCCCATCGTGCACTGGAGCATCGAGCCCGAACTGACGAGTTTTCCCGGCATGGCGGACCTCCCGGCGACGAGCGATCGAACGTCGGAGTCAGACGCGTCGCGAGTGTAAGCGTGATCGGTCAGAGGAGCGAGGCGCGTGCCTGCAGGCGGCGGCGCGTTCCGGCATACCCAAGGATAGGTCGGCCAATGGCACTTCGGCAAGCGTCGGCCGAGCGGGGCGGATCATGAGGAGCAACCGCCGGAGCTGATCGGGCTGGATGCGACCCGATCGTGGAGGTGCCGAAGAGCTTCCTATCCACGCTCAAGGCCGGATTTTTCTCGTCGGCGCAGACCGGCCTTGAAACCGCTCTTCTCGCGGGCCGACCGCACCGTGGCATGGAATGCCGTCAGAGGCTGTGGATGTCGATGGCGGGCAGCTCGTCTATCCGTCCCTGAAAGATTGCCCGGTCGAAAGTGGACCTGCACGAGCTCTCCCCAGTCGGTCGGCGGGCCACGGGCTGGGCGGTGGTTCGAGCGGTTCGCCGAGATGCGCGAGGGGATACCTTCACGCGGGCGAAGCCATCCTGGCCTTCTCCCGCTTGCGAACCTCCGGTTCGAAGTGAGCCGGCTCCTGCCGGCCGTCTCCTCTGAGACGGATGTGGCCACCACACCCCGGGCACGCAAAAGGAGACTCCTCGCCCACCCGAGCCATGAGTTTGGCCCAAGCGTTCATCGCGCCGCTTGCCGACATTCCCGATCGCGAGGGCGGTGACGGCGGACCTGAGCTTGTGATTCGGGGCGAACACCCCTGGCTTGCTTTACGGCGGCGGCACGAAACACCCCCTCCTTGGCCAGCATCTCGATCCGGCCCCGCGGAGCGTGAAACTCAATGTCGCCCGGCGCGGTGAACGTGGTCGTGCCGCTGCCCTCGAGCAGGTCGATCACATACCACTCGGTCCCGCGGCTGATGGCGAGCATGGTGTCGCCCACGACCGGCGCGTAGCTCTGGGCCACGGCGATCCGTGCCGTGCAGCGGCCGCCCGGATGGTCGAGTTCCACCTGCTTGTGCGAAACCGCCGCCACGGTGGCCGGGCCGAGGTAGGGAGTCTCGGGAACCGGCACGGCGGGCGGTTCGCGGAGCAGTTCCTCGACCGCGAGATGGGTGTTCTTGAAGTTAGGTTTCATGTGGCAACTCCAGTCGGCGGGTCGTGCAGGAAACCGCCTGCGACCCCTTTTTGGAGCAGCCCGATTCGAGACATTGACACCGCCCCAGCCTGGCACCACGTTCGGGAAGCGATGACGCGGAAAGGGGGCAGTTTGCCGAAAAGACGACGTCGGGCGGCACGTATCAGGCCGGGCTACGCGGAGGGCGGATCCAGGACTCAGCCTTGAGGCGGGCCTGATCCGTGCGCCGCACCTGCTTGAGCGTCGCTCTCGACCAGTTCGTGCCGGTGTCGATGACGGCGTGCAGGTTGGCCGATTGTAGGTCGGCCCCCGCGAACTGCGCCCCGGACAGATCGGCTGCGGAGAAATCGGCCCATCTGAGGCTCGCCTGATCGAACACGGCCCGTGGGCACCTGGCCCGCACCCAGTTCGATTGGTCGAGACGAGATCCGCTGAAGACGGCAGCCGTGCAATCCGCGCCCGCGAACACGCACTTCTCACAGTCGGCACCGCTCAGATCGGCGCTGGCCAGGTTGGCGTCGGCCAGGCGGGCCACGCTGGCGGCGAGGCCCGAGGCCCGCACCCCCTCGAGGTTTGCACCCGCCAGCCCGCAGCGCACAAGCTTCACACCCTGCAGCGTCGCGCCCGCAAGATTGGCCGCGTCGAGTGTCGAGTCGGTGAAGTCGATGCCCGAGAGATCGAGGCCCGAGAGATCGACACGCCGCAGTTCACACATCAGAAACGACGGCCGGTCGAGCCGTGCCGTGCGGAGCGGCAGGCCGTCGAAGCTCGTCCGGTGAAACCGCGTCCGCGCGAGGAGCGCGTCTGTGAGCGTGGCGTCATGAAGTACGGCCCACGCGATCGCGGCGTCGGTGAAGTCGACGCTTGTGAGGTCGGCGCCGCGAAACACCGTGCGATTCTGGCGGCTCCCGCGGAAATTCGCCCCCACGAGCCGGCAGCCCTCAAACGACACGCCCTCGAGCACCGCCTCGCCGAAGTCGGCCCCGGAGAGGTCGCAGCCGACGAACTCCGCACCCGCGAACGTCCGCCCATGCCCGATAAACCGCCGGAAATCCGCCTGTTCAAACCGGCTGCCGTCGAGCGTCGCAGTGGCCAGCTGCGTGCCGGTGAAGCCTGCGAGCGACAGGTCGGCCCGGGAAAGATCCGCCTGCCGCAGCACGGCAGCCGAGAGCGTGGCCTTGCGGAATGCGGCCCCCGACGCCTTCACCGCCCCCATCTCGGCGCCGGTAAGGTCGGCGTTCAGGAGCGACGCGCCCTCCAGGCTCGCTCCGCTGAGATTTGCGCCAACGAGCCGGCAGCCGTCGAGCACCGCGCCGGAGAGGTCGCAGCCCGACAGGTCGGCACCCTCGAGGTTCGCGTTCTGAAGAACCGCGCCCTTGAACGACGTGCCGGCGAGCACGAGCCCGCGCATGTCGCAGCCGGGGAACTTGAAGGCGTCGCAGATGGCCGGAAGCCTCGAACCGCGCAGGTCGCAGTTCGACATCGCGGTGTCTGAAAAGTGTGCCTCCGCGAAGTCCGATCCTGACAGGTTCGTGCCGAAAAAGTGGCACTCGGCCAGATTCGAGTTCTTGAAGTTCGAAGCCGTGATAGCGCCGTCGGCGAACAGCGTTCCTGAACAGTCGGCGTCGGTGAAGTCCGCACGCTCGAAGTTCGGCGCGGCAAAAAATCCCGTGGCGATCGTCGCCCTGGCGAACGAGACGGAAATGCCGCGACACTGGCCCCAAAAGGGTTTCTCGGCGCTGCATGCTGTCCAGGTCGATCCCGAAAGATCGCAGTCGACCAGCACGGTTTCCACGAGACTGGAACCGTCGCAGGTCGCATCGGCCAGCGAAGCCTTGGCGATGCTCGTGTGGTGAAAACGCCCGCCACCGAGCATGGCCTTCGCGAGCGAACCGAGCGCGAGCGAGCATTCCGTGAAACTGGCACCGCTCAGATCCGCGTCGGTCAACGAAACGTTCATAAGGACCGAGCCGGCAAAGTGAAGTTCTGCAAGGTTCTGCCCGGAGAGATCGAACTCGTTGAGCGAAACCCGCTCAAATCGAGCCCGCTTGGCGATCCGGTCCAGCGTCTGCTCACGGGAGAGGATGTCCATGGTGGCTCACGGCGGGGTCGGGAGCGACGCCCGCGAGACGTCGCACCCCGTAAACGTGACACCTGCGAGCGAGGCATCCCAGAAGCCCGCCTCGAACAGGCTGGAGCCGTCGAACCGCACATCCACGATCGTCGCCCGGTCAAAAGACGTTCGCAGCAGGTTCGCATTGGTCAGCGTGGCGGCATGAACTTCGCTGTCGACGAAGACTGCGTTTGCGAGGTCGCAGCGATCAAAGTTCGTGCCGTCGAGAACGCACTCGGAGAAGTCGGCCCGCCTGAGGTCGGCGTCCTGGAAGTCTGCCCGATCAAGGATCGACGTCGTCCACGAAGCGTCGTCTGCCCGCAACCGGCGCAGCCGCGCCCCGGTGAAGTTGGCCGCCTCGCGGGCACGCAGATTGGGGAGACAGGCGTCGTCGAAGATCGCGTCGCGGCACGATGTCGTGCCAAAGTCCGCCTTCTGCAGTGTGGCTCCGGTAAAATCGGTGCCATCGAGGCGGGCTTCGCGAAATGTAGGCCGATCCAGGGTGGCCTCGCGAAAAACCCCAGCCGAGAGATCGGCACGCGTGAAGTCGGCATGCGCGCCGGATGACCGTGAGAAATCGGCGTTGCTGAGGGCGAGACCCGCCAATCGCGTGCCCGTCAGGCGGGCGTCACGCCAGGTCGCGCCCGCCACCGCCGCGTCCGTGAGATCGGCATGTTCGAGAATGGCGTGCGACAGGTCCGCATCGCACAGGTCGACCTCAGTGAGGTTCGCTCGAGTGAAGTCGGCCTTGACCAACTTTGCCCCTCGGAACGATGCACCCGCGGCCTGAACGCCGCGAAACGACACGCCGCTGAGATCCATCTCCGAGAAATCAACGCCGCGAATGTCGTGATCGGCGAGGCCGTCGCGGCGGATCGCCTCCAGATCGAGCGTGGCACCGGGCTCCACCACTTTCTCGACAAGCAGTCCGGCGGGAAAGTCAGCGAGGAGCTTGCCTTTAAACTCGGCCACCTCGGCCATGAAGCCCGCCTGCATACTCGCTGCCTGCTCCAGTCCGTCGGCTGATTCCCGGAACACGTCCGACTGGCGGCGGGCGGCGTCGAGGGTGCCTGGAAGCATTAATTCCGAGCGGCCCTGCAGCAGCGACAGCATGGAATCGGCCTGCCGGCGCAGGTCCGCGGCCACATCAGTCATTGACGGGCCAAGCGGCGGCGCCTGGTCTGCGAACGGGTCACTGGAAAGGAGCCTCGAGGTCGCGCGGATCTGCTCCTCGTTGTCTGGGCGAAAGGCCGCGACCAACTCTTCCACCGCTTCCCCGTGACCGGCGCGGGCCATCGCGAGTTCGGCGGCAACTTTGGCCTTCACATCGGACAGTTGCGTCTCCATCTCGGCTTCGATCCGTGCCTGAGCCGCCACGCGTTCGGCGATCGCAGCCTCGATCTGGGCCTTGATGGCGTTGCCGTCGGCCGCAGGCTTCACGGCCATCTCGTTTTCTTCGGCGAATAAAGCGGCCAGATAGTGCGTGTCGGCGCGGTCCTCGCCGAGGGGCTCGAGACCGAACGAGACCCCAAGGATGTCGAGGAGTTTCGGGCTGCGCGTGGGCGTGCTGCCGCGCCACACGAGCGTCATCTCCCCGGCATCGGAGTCGATGAATACCGTGTCGAGGACGAGCGGCACCTCCATGAACGTCGCCTCGGCATCGGCGAGGCGGCCGCGGCGGAGCGACGTGAGCGGCGCGTCGCGGGGCAGTCGTAGGACGAACACGCGGGCCCGCTGGCCGGGGAGCATCGTTTGCCAATCGGCGCGCTCCGGATGAAGGTGCACGAGTTCGACCGCTTCATCGCCACGAAAATATCCATCGACCCATTGATCCGGAGGCGTCGCCATCCAAAAACGCTCGTCGAATTGCGGCGGTGTCCACGGCCACCATGACGCCACGCCCGCCTTCCCCGGAACGCCGGCGTACCGTCTCCGCTGCGGCCAGTCGGGCGGGATCGGCCCGAGCCCGGCCGGATCGCCCTTCGTAGGATGTCGGCCCATGATCGGCTGATCGGGAAGTTCGAGATTCGGCACCCGCAATCCTTTGGCACCGAACCCAAGCGGGTTACTGGCGACACCGGCACCGCCCCACGCATGGGCGAAAGCGAGCGGGATCGGCCCGGCAATATCCGCCGGTCCGGGGCTGTCGATCAGTCCGCCCGTGTTCCACATGCGATTACCGTAAACATTCAACTGCTTCCGCCACTCGCCCACCGCGATGCGCACGTGATAGTTCGTCGCGGTCCGACCGGCCGGCGGATGGGCCGTGCCCACGACGATCACCTCGCCGTACGGCTTTCGGGGCACGTAGTCCGACGGGTATCGGAGGCCCTGCGACGCGTCGTCGTATGGCGTGTCGCCAGCCGGTACGACGGGCCGGGTGAGCGCGGACGGCGCGGAACCTGAAGGTGTGATGTCGAACGCCGCACGCACGAAGAACGAAACGGAGGTGCCTGCGACGCTGCCCGGAGGGTCGCTCCCCTTGGAAATGCACCACCCGAGCGCATGGCCCAGAGGGCTCTTCGGCACGACTCTCATTCGCGGGCACCCTTCTTCAGCCGAGTTGGATGACTTCGCCGGCAAAAGAGAGCATCGTTCCATTCATCGATATGAACGATCCCATCCGCATGCTCGAGCCCATCGTGGAAGTGAAACTGTGCTGCGTCGCTGTCATCGAATGTGTGCCAAGGACGGTCTTCGTGTCCGAACCGGCGACTTCTTCGATTCTGGTCCCCAGTGTTTGCTGCAACTGGGTAACCGTCATCCGGAGTTGGGCGATAATGTTATTTGCACTTGCGGCATACGTTGTCATCTGTTTTGTAAAGGTCTCGTCGCCACTCGGCTTGAGTTTGTATTGCTTGCCGACTTTCGACTCGTAGGTCGTGGATGTGTTCCAGTCGTAGACGGTCCCTTTATTGACCTTGTTTTGAATCGCGGCCTTGATATCGACGTCCCAGGCCCCAAGGACCTGCTTGAGCGACCACGGACTGATGTGTTCGATTTTTCCGCCCCCGGTGGTGGGAACGTTCGCACCGAGAATGGTCGAGAAGGAAGCCCCGAGCGTGGTGGAGAAATTGAAGCCTTCCACGAGGCTGTTGCTGTAGCCTCTGCGGAATGAGTTCGAGTTGCCGATCGCGTTCGTGGTCGAGTTGCCATCCTGCCCGCTGTAGGAGTCCCCATTTGTTTGTTTGGCGGAGTTTCCATTCGTGACCGACAGGTTCTGGTTCGTGCTGTTGCCGTAGTTGCCGAAACCGTCGAAATATGCCATCGCAATTCTCCTTCAAGACGCGGGTGGTGGTATTCAGATCAGCCATCGTCGCGGGTCGGACTCAATCGGTCGTGTCGCAGTCACCGATCATCCAGAAGTTGTCCCGATAGGCAGTGCGAACCGTGATCGATTCGTGTGATGCCTGGGAGTCGAATACGAGGAAGTTGCCTGCCACGTCCTGAACGATGGTTTTGACCGCCTGCTCGGGGAGATCCCGGGGCGGCTTGTGGCGCTCGTTGTACACCCCACTGAGGACGAGCGGACGATCTGGATCGCCGCCGATGAACGCGACGACCACCTCGCAGCCCACCAGCGGCAGGAACGTGGCCCCCCAGCCGCTGCCCGCGAACGGCTGCGCGTGCCGCAGCCAGCAGGAACTCTTGGAATCGTTCTTCCCGAGGCGATCCCAACGAAACTGCACGCGGACGCACGCGTGCTCGTCGGTGTAGGGCACGTTGCGGTCGTGACCCGGAGGGCCGACGACCACCGCTGTCTGCACCCCCGCGATCCGGGGCTGCGGCGCCGTCCGCGCCGGGCGAAAGCTGACGTCGGCCGGGATCGCCTCCAGGCGGCAGGCGTGAGTGAATTGTGCGGTGTCGCCACGTCGTTGCGTTGCGGTCTCCTCGTCCGTCAGGGGATCGATGGAGAGTTCGATCGCCGTCGTCAGGTAGGCGCGATTGCAGTCCGACTGCGGGTGGTCGGTGAGTTGGAACTTCTTGCCCGCGGCAAACCCCCAGCAGTGGGCTCTGCCCTCGAACCGCTGCTGGCCGCAGGCCTGCTCCTCGATCCTGACGCGGGCCAACGTGGTGCCCAGCGACTGCTTCGTGTAGCCACCGGGATATTCAAACAGTTCCATGTCGCCATGCAAGCAGGACTGGGTGGCCGAATCCTGGACCAGCAGGTCGGAATCCGGGTTCAGATAGTCGTAGTCCTTGGCCGCGTACTTGCCGGAACGGAGTCGCTTGGTCGACGTCCAATGCGACACGTGCTCAAGGTTTTCAGCCGTCCGGCTGTCGGAGCGGTAGGGGACCGTGGCGTATCCAGGATTTGACTGATACGACGTCGGGGAATCGCAGAGCACGAGCGTGTGGCTGTCGGCGGTGTGATCGTGGTGGTAGGCGATCCCGAACCGCTGCATCAGGCGATGAACGAAGTTGGCATGGGTCTCGTTGTATTGCACGCAAAACTCGAGCGGATCGTATTGCCCGATCAGGCCCCTGCGTTGGAAAGCCGAAAACTCGAGTCCGCGAAACACCTTCTCCAGGATGTCGGGGGCCGACTTCTGCTGAAAGATTTGGGAGTCGGAACCGAGGTTCAGAAGCGCGAGCCACGGTCCCATGACCAACCGGTAGCGGGTCGTGTCGCCGGCGGCCGCCTCCTGGGAGGCCTCGAGGACGATGCCGTTGAAATACCGTTTGCCACCCCCGGGGAGCGGCACCGTCACCGTCACCGGCTCGCCAAGCAACTTGCCGAGGTCGATGCTGTCGGCGTCTGACTGCAGTTCCAACACGCCCTCGAACGGCTCGCCAAGCCGGTCGCGGAACCGGAACGACCGCAATTGAAACGTATCGGTTCCCAGAGCCGTCTTCACCGCGACGTTTTGCACGAAGGCGGCCGAACTCGCTTGCTGCTGCACCATGGTCGCTGCCTCACAGCCTGTGGGTCAGGGGCCGAAGAACACCTTGGTCTGGCTGGCGTGAACCTGGTTGCCGACCGGCATGTTGCTGTTGGCCGTGTTGTTGTGGGCCACCATCACCCCGAGGTAGGCCGCGCCGTGTCCCTCCACGAACACCTTTCGGCTGCCGGTCTTGATGCGGCAGGGACCGGACACCGAGCCTGACACGACGCCGCCGCCCGTGCCCGCCTCGTTGCCGGTGCTCATCCAGATCTCGGTGTTGGTCGTGGCGGCGTGCTTACCCACGATGAAAACTTTCTGGGCGAGGGTGGGGAGCGTCGCCTGCTGGAGCGCGGCGACGTTGGTGTAGGCGACGGGCACCTCCTCCTTGCCGGCGGGCCCGGCGACCGGGGCGCCGTCCGCGGGCGCCGCACCGTCCGCGGTGGTCGGAACGGGCGTCTTGCAGACGTCGTTATGGGCCACGCAGATGCCGGCGGGGCCGTTGTTGGAGGCGGGGAATGACATGCTGTTGCCGGGCTGGAAATCAGGTCGAGCCGGGCTACGACCCCGACCTGATCCTGACGTGGGGGGATGATATCCGATGTCTTGGCGGCGGACAAAAGCGATGGTGTGGCGTCGGTCACTCCTCCACGTCCAACGGCGGCGGCCGCCAGGATTCGGCGGCGAGCCGGCCCGGGTCGGTGGGTAGGATGGCGGTCCTGTCGGCGTGCGACCATTCGATACCCGTGTCATCGACGGCGTGGAGGTTGGCTCCCCGCAGGCTGGCGCCCGCGAACGACGCCTGGCGGAGCGTGGCGTGGGAGAGGTCGGCAAAGGCCAGGTTGGCCCCTCTGAACACCGCCTGGGAGGCGTCGAGCCGCGCCTCGGTGAAGTTCGCATGAGTCGCCCGGCACCCGCGGAGATTGGCACCAGCGAGATTGGCCCCCGCCAGGTTGCACCGCCAGAGCGTCGCACCCGCGAGGTTCGAGCCCGAGAGATCGATGCCGGTCATGATCGAATCCTGGAAATCGAAGCCAGCCAGATCGCGGCCCGGAAGCCGCACCTTCTGCAGCTGACAGGACTGGAACACGGTGTTGGCGAGGATCGCGCCATCGAGCGGCACACCCTCGAAATCGACCTTGAAGAACCGCGTGCCGGTGAACTTCGTGCCCGCGAGCGTGGCCTACCCCCTGACAGCAGGCGTAGGTGACGTGGGAAAGGGAAACAGGATTTTGATTATTCTGGTTCTTCGTTCAACCGACCGATCGCCCAATACATATCATTACGGGCCGTGTGGATCCGCACGGCTTCCTTGCCATCGGCAGAACTCATGAACAGGTAGTTGCCCACGTCGTCCTTGATCACCGACCGCCGCGACTCCTTCTCGAGCGAGAGTGGCGGCATGTTTACGGAGTTATACAGGTGGCCGAGGATCATCGGCCGATCCGGGTCGCCGTCCACGAAGGCAACCGCCACCTCGCCGCCGACGCGGGGCAGAAAGCAGCTTCCCCAGCCGTTGCCGGCGGAGAATTGCATGCACCGCAGCCAGCAAGAGCTCTTCTCGTCCTTCGTGCCCTTGCGGTCCCAGTAGAACTGCACCTTGGCGGTGGCGAATTTGTCGGTGTACGGCGTCTTTTCGTCCTGGCCAGCAGGGGCGACGACCAGCGCCGGTTGCACACCTGCGATCACCGGTCGCTTGATCGTCCGCTCCGGTCGAAACTGCACAGCGGCCGGGATGGCCGTGAAATCGCAGCGGTAAGCGAATCCACTGGCGGCCCGGCTGCCCGCTCCCCACCCCGATTCGTCGCCGGCCCGTCCGATCATGAGGTCGATGCTCGTCGTGAGATACGACCTGTTACGATCTCGCCGCGGATAGTAGTCGAGCGAAAAAACCGAGCCGACCGACAGCCCCCACGAGTACGCGGAGCCCGAAACCTCCTGGGAGCGGCAGCCCGCTTCGGCGAGCCTCGATCTGGCGATGGCATCGCGGTCGTCGTCCACGCTGAAGCCCCCCGGATACTCGAACCGCTCAAACGAGCCACTGGGGTATGAATGGCTGGCCGTGTCGGAGGCCTTGAGATCGGCCTCCGGGTCGGTGTAGTCGTAGTCGTTTGTCGCGTATCCGCCCGGCTGCATCTCCTGCCGCACACGCAGCGAATAAATGTGTTCCTCGACGAGGGCGTCATTTCGCAGCGAGCGAAAGGGGATGCGGGCGTGGCCCGGAAAGGGCTTGTGGGCGGACGGCGCGTCGCAGAGCACGAGCTTGTGGGTGCCATCGCCGTGCTGGTGGTAATAGTAGAGTCCGGCCGCCTGCAGCACGCGGTGGACGAAGTCGAAGTGCGACTCGTTGTATTGCACGCGGTAGGGCAGCGGATCGTAGCGGCCCATCAGGCCAGCAGCTTCGAAATCGCTGAAGCCGCAGTCTGAGAAAACCTGCTCCACGATTTCCGATGCCGTTTTTTCCTGGAAGATTTGGCAGTCGGCGCCGAGTTGCAAGAGCGAGATCCAGGGCACGACCACGAGCCGGTAGAGGCCGACTTGATCCGCTGCCCCCCCCTTGCTCAGCGCTGCGGACCAGTCCGCTGAAAACCCGATCTCCTCCGTCGAGGCCCTTCACCTTGACCGTCAGAGGCCGGCCGAGCAGGCCTTCGAGATCGATGGCAGTGTCGTCGCTCTGCAGTTCGAGATCGAATTGAAAAGGCTGCCCGAGCGACTCCCGGTAGCGACACGACTGCAGCTGAAACAGGCCCGCCCCCAGCGGGGAATCGACCAGCACGTCCTTGAGGAGGCTGGCTTTGTTCGCCTGCGCGGAGCTCATGAGAAATCCATCTGCTTCAAGCTGATGAGCGGTCGCATCACAGCCGAAAAAATCAGGGCCGGCAGGGGAACGGAGGCTCGACGGTGTCTTAGCCGATCAGTTTTCACAACGCAATCGGCCCGAAGCTGATTGCAGTCGATGGCGAGACTCCGATAATCATGATCCTGCCGGCCCGCGGCTTCGCCTCACCCCGCAGTTCACGAGACCGGAAAAGATGGCCGGAAAACACGTTAACAGCGGCTCGACGCTGAAGTGCACGCAGGGGCTCGCCCCCTCCGTCTTGATGGTGGTGGTGCCGACGGTGACGGCCTCCGTCATGCCGGCGGCCAACATCATGGACTGCGTGCCGGTGACCAACATCCTGCCGTTTGGGATGTGCAAATCCCAGGCAAATCCGATGGTCGCCGCCGCCACCGCCGCGGCCATGGGCACGCTCACGCCGATGCCCTGCGTGCCGGTGACGGCCCCCTGGAGCCCGGGCATGGCCACACACCTTGTCCGAGGGCAGCCCTCGCTCGATGTGGCGTCGAAGTGCAAGTGCGCCTGGAACGGTGAAATCACGATCATCACGCCCCAGGCGATCGTCGAACACGAATGATCGCCGCACTGCCTGTCCCGGCACGATGAACGAATCATGAACGGGGGAGCAACGCTCACGAAATCTGCATCGGAGACCCGCTCGCGGAAATTCGACCCGGTGGTGGACTCTTCGTGGTGAGGCGATATGCTCAGGGCTCGGACGAACGGTCCATCCGCCGAGCTCCACCATTCACGGACAGTGCTCTCATGGCCGGACTTGATCTCAAGGGTCTGATCGGCAAGCTCAACCCGTCGTGCCAGCGGGCCCTCGAGGGGGCCGCGGGTCTCTGTCTTTCCAAGACCAATTACAACGTCGAGATCGAGCACTGGCTGGTGAAGCTGCTGGAGCAACCGGGCAACGACATCTGCCTGCTGTTGAAACTGTTCGACGTCGATCAGGCCAAACTGCTCGGCGACCTCGCCAAGGCGATCGACAAGTTCAAGACGGGCAACGCGCGGCCGCCGCTGCTCTCGCCGGAGGTGTGCGTGCTGGCGCGGCAGGCGTGGCTCGTCGCCAGCGTGGACCATGCCGAGACCAAGGTTCGCGGAGCCTGGATCCTGCTCGCCCTGCTCTCCGAGGAATCGATCGCCCCGCGGGCGTTGGCGGCCTCGGATGAACTTCGCAAGATCGCCCCCGACGTGCTGGCCCGCGAGGCCACCCGCGTGTTTCAGCGTTCGATCGAGTCGAATCTTCCTGGATCGGATGCCAACCCCGGAGATGGCAGCGGGACGGCGGGCCCTGATGGGAAGCCCAAGGGCCCGACCACGACTCCCAACCTCGACCAATACACGATCGATCTGACCGCCCGGGCGAAGGCCGGCAAGATCGACCCCGTGCTCGGCCGCGAGGCCGAGGTCCGGCAGATCGTCGACATCCTGATGCGGCGGCGGCAGAACAATCCGATCCTCACCGGCGAGGCCGGCGTGGGCAAGACGGCCGTCGTGGAGGGGTTCGCCCAGCGGATCGCCGAGGGCGACGTGCCGGAACCGTTGCAGAAGGTCTCGCTCCGCTCGCTCGACCTCAGCCTGCTGCAGGCCGGCGCGGGCGTGAAGGGTGAGTTCGAGAACCGACTCAAGGGAGTGATCGACGAGGTGAAGAAATCACCGACGCCGATCATCCTGTTCATCGACGAGGCCCACACGCTCATCGGCGCGGGCGGCCAGGCAGGGCAGGGCGACGCGGCCAACATGCTGAAGCCGGCCCTCGCCCGCGGCGAACTCCGCACGATCGCCGCCACGACCTGGGCCGAGTACAAGAAGTATTTCGAGCGAGACGCGGCCCTCGCCCGTCGGTTTCAGGTCGTCAAGATCGAGGAACCCTCGGATGAGATGGCGATCCGCATGATCCGGGGCATCGTCGGGACGCTCGAGAAGCATCACCACGTGTCGATCCTCGACGACGCCGCGGTCGAGAGCGTGAAGCTTTCGCGCCGCTACCTCTCGGGCCGACAACTCCCCGACAAGGCCGTCAGCCTCATCGACACCGCGTGCGCCCGCGTGGCCATCGGCCAGTTTGCGGTGCCCCCGGCGATCGAGGACGCCCGCCGCCAGATCGACGCCCAGACGACGGCGATCTCGATTCTCCAGCGGGAGCAGGAGGTGGGCGCTGACCACGCCAAGGCGATCGCCGAACTCGAGGGGCAGAAAGCCGAAGTGGCGGCGACCCTGGCGGCCCTCGAGAAGAAGTTCGCCGAGGAGTCGCGGCTGGTCGGGGAAATCCGCGAGCTGAGGACGCGTCTGACCGGGCATGCCACCCTGACCGCTGCGGCGGCCACCGGCGGTGCTGCGGTGGCCGCCGCCGCAGCGAAGCCGGCCGCCGCGGAGCCCCCGATCTCCGAGCAGGAGCGAGCCGCGCTCCGCGAGCGACTCGCCGGGCTGGAAAAGTCGCTGGCCGAGGTGCAGGGTGAGGAACCGCTGGTGAGCCCGTGCGTCGACGGTCAAGCCGTGGCCGAGGTGATCGCCGGCTGGACCGGGATTCCCGTGGGCCGGATGGTGTCGGACGAGATCCGCGGGGTCCTCGATCTGAAGGTCCGGATGGAGGAGAGGATCGTCGGTCAGTCGCACGCCCTGGAAACGATCGCCGAGCGGATCAAGACGTCACGAGCCGGTCTGACCGACCCGCGGCGTCCGGTGGGTGTGTTCATGCTCGCGGGGCCCAGCGGCGTGGGCAAGACGGAAACGGCCCTCGTGCTCGCCGACCTGCTGTTCGGCGGCGAGACCCACATGACCGTGATCAACATGAGCGAGTTCAAGGAGGAGCACAAGGTGTCGCTCCTCATGGGGTCGCCACCCGGCTACGTCGGCTACGGCGAGGGAGGCGTGCTCACGGAGGCAGTCCGGCGCCGGCCCTACGGCGTGGTGCTGCTCGATGAAATGGAGAAGGCGCACCCGGGCGTCCAGGACATCTTCTACCAGGTGTTCGACAAGGGAATGCTGCGGGACGGCGAGGGCCGCGACATCGACTTCAAAAACTGTGTGATCATCATGACGAGCAATGCGGGCACCGACACGGTGATGAAGCTCTGTGCCGATCCCGTGACGCGGCCCGAGCCTCCCGCCCTCGCGGAGGCGATCCGCGGCGACCTGCTGAAGTTGTTCAAGCCGGCATTTTTGGGCCGCGTCACCGTGATGCCCTACTACCCGCTGGCCGACGAGGCGTTGCAGGGAATCTGCCGGCTCAAGCTCAAGGCGATCGGGCGCCGGCTGAAGAACGCCTACAAAGCGAACTTCACCTACGCGGACGACGTAGTCAAAACCGTCGTCGATCGTTGCCACGAGGTCGACAGCGGTGCCCGCAACATCGATCACGTGCTCTCTGACGGCATGCTGCCCGAGTTGTCCACGCAGTTGCTCGGCCGCATGGCGGAAGGGAAGCCGGTCGAGGACGTTCGCGTGGAGATGGGCGGAGAAGGCGGTGGATTCCGGTACGATATCGATTGAAGTTTCAGCACAGCGGCCGCGGCGGAGCGGCCGAGAGCGTCGCAGGTTCGTGTTTTAACCAAAGGAGGAAAACATGGCACTTTTTGCCAAGTATGACGGGTTTGACGGTAGCGCCACGGCCGATGGGTATGACAAGTGGGTGGTTGCCAAGATGGTGAAGGCGGCGACATCACGGACGGGACTGACCGGACAGACCGGTGCGGTCGCTCAGCAGCGGAGCACGGGCACCGCCGTGTTGGGGCCGATTGAGATCGTTCAGGATCTCGACAAGTCCTTCCCGAAGATTCTCGAGGCCCATCTCGGAGGCAAGATCAACAAGCAGATCCAACTCGTCGAGACTCAGAGCACCGGCGGCAAGCAGGCGACGATCTGTGAGTACACGTTCAAGGATTGCCTCTTCACGAGCGTGACGCAGGAGTCGGATGGGGCCGGCAACGCCCTGGTGCGTGTTGAGTTCATGCCGTACGGGGTCGAGGCCAAGTTCACGGAATACGACGCCAAGGACGGCAGCAAGAAGGGCGATGTGGCCGGCAAGTACGACGCCAGCACGCAGAAGGCCGGCTGATTTCGCGAGGCCTTTTCCCCAGAATCCGGGACGTATCAATCTGATGCACCGCCATCTCCGGCACCCAGCGTCGGGATGGCGGTGCATTTCTTTTGGGAGAGCACCGTCATGAACATGGCACATGCCGGACTTGCCGGCTTCGTCAAGATCGGCGATTTCGAAGGGGGCTCCGCCGACGCCCAGCATGTGGGCTGGAGCGACATCCTGGGTCTCGACTGCGAAATCAGCCGCAAGATCGGCAGTTTCATCAAGTCACAAAACCCCGTTGGCAGCACCGAACTCAGCGACGTGTGCGTCGTGAAGGTCATCGACGGCGCGACACCGAAGATTCAAAAGGCGTGTGCCAGCGGACAGAAACTCTCCAAGGTGACGATCCACGTGACCTCGACGATCAACGGCCAGTCGAGGGTGACGCTCGAGTACGAACTCCAGGATGCGATCGTGGCACGGTACGGGATCGGCTCGACGGAGGCGCCGGGCGACGGATCGACGACCGGCCGACTGCCAGGCGGCATGCCCGTGGAACGGGTGTGCTTCGGCTTCGCCAAGGTCAGTTGGATTTTCCACAAGATGGACGCCACCGGGAGCAGTCGGGGAAAGATCGAGGAGAGCTACACGGTTGGATCCTCGTGACCGGGGAGTGGTGACCGTTGCCAGCCGGTGGCCCGCGGGGTGAGCGAGCGGCCCCGACTCCGTGTCGGCGAATACCGCCGGGGGAGGGCGTGGGACCGGTCGGCCAGGTTCGGGCCCGTCAGCGGCTGGTCGTGAAGTCGGCTCGCGACACGAGCCGGGGCATGTCGGTGCTGGCTTCGATCGCCGCGATCGCCTTGTCGAGCCGCACCAGGTTGTCGTTCGGCC